>Ga0335071_10000037_pt1 | contig 159691 bp, 143 predicted proteins | sample Lox_Sample_15_FD_206724 | JGI IMG/M metagenome (GOLD analysis project Ga0335071, IMG submission 206724) | Soil microbial communities from Loxahatchee National Wildlife Refuge, Florida, United States - Lox_Sample_1.5 | ecosystem: Environmental > Terrestrial > Soil > Wetlands | place: USA...
CACCTGCGGGAACCGTTCCGGAGGCGGGCGATAACGGGCCGTGAACCCACCCGTCGACCTCCGCACCGCCTCCACCTTCCCCACGTTCGCGGTGACCGTGATCTCCTCCACCTCCGGGGGAGCTGCGATCCTGAGCTCCGCCGCCCCATCCCGGCCCAGGACGAGCGCCGGGGGGTCGGCGGACAAGGAGAGGGCTCCTCCCCCAACGGGCGCGAGGACCTCGTCGGCGCCGCCCGCCCGGGCGAGCCCCCCTGCGCACAACAACGCCGCGGAGAGGAGCTCAAGAGCCCGGCGCATGCCAGATGATCTCGATGACCGGGGGCGGATCGCTCGCCGGGGAGGGCTTCCGCCCGGCGGCGCGGAGGACCGCCTCGGCGGGGGCATTCGCGGGCGGCCGCGCCGCCGAGCGCCACACGCCCGACCGAGCCGGGGCAGGCAGCGCCGGGGCGGTCGGGGGGGACCCCGACACGGCCTTCTCCGCCCCCGGCCCGGGCGTCGCGTGCAGCGCGGCCGGCACCTCCGCCGAGGCGGGCCCCTCTGCCCGGACCGGAAGAGCCGACGCGAAGAAGGCAAGCGCGGCCAGACTGCGTGCTGCCCGGTCGACCCTGGGACCAAATCCGAGGGAGGTCATGGCGGCCCCCCGCCCGGAGGCGGTGGAACCTCGATGCAGAACTCGGTCACGGCCCAGGGCAGCCGACCCGGATCATCCGCCCCGACGAGGAAGACCTCGCCGCCGTATCGCGAGATGAGCCGCTTCGAGAGGTGCAGCCCGAGACCGCTCCCCCGCCTCTGGCTCTTCGTGCTGACGAGCGGCTCGAAGAGGTGCGCGCGGACGGATTCGGGGATCCCCAACCCCTCGTCGGAGATGCGCACCTGCGCCCCACCCTCGGCGGCGAGGACCCGGACCTCCACCCGGGCCTGCGGCCCAGCCGACTCGACCGCGTCGATCGCGTTCCCGAGGAGGTTCGTGGCGGCGTGCACCAGCGCCGACAAGGATCCGTAGGCGGGCAACGGCTCCTTCGAGGGCACGAGCGCGAACCGGCGGGAGAGGGGGCGGATCCGGTGCGCCAAGAGCTCCACCGCCCGGGACACCGCCGCCCCCACCTCGAAGGTGCCCAGGGAGCCCGGCGCCGCCTCGAACAGCTCTTCGTAGCCGCTCATCACCTCGCCCAGCCGGGTCACCTGCTGCCGCAGGAGCTGCCACTCCTCCCGCCCGGTCAGAGGGCCTCCCAGGACCCGCTCGATGAGAGCGATGGCCGCCTCCGCACCGGTGAGCGGCTGCTTCAGCTCGTGGAGGAGCGCGGGCACGAGCAGCTCGGCGTCGAGGACACTTCCCAAGCCGATCGACCCCGGCGGGCTTGCTCGAGCCATTCCTTCCCTCCTCACGCGAGGTGAGCGGCCGCTGCCGCCGGCAACAGGATCGTCACGGCCGCCCCGGCACCCTCGGCGCTGTCCACCACGATCTTCCCGTGGTGAGCCTCGACGATGCTGTGGGAGACCGAGAGGCCCAGCCCGATGCGCTCGGGGTGGTCCTTGGTGGTGAAGAACGGGTCGAAGATTCGCTCCCGGATCGTGACCGGGATGCCCTTGCCCGTGTCGGAGATCCGTAGCCTTAGGGCATCGCCCCCGACCGCGCCCAGGGTGACTTCCAGCGCCCCTCCCCCCGGCATGGCGTTGATGGCGTTGTCGAGCAGGTGGGTCACCACCTGTTGGATCTGGACGGGGTCCCCCTGGGCGTCGGGGATCTTCTCCTCGAATCGGGTCGTGACCTGGATCCCGGCGGCGCGGAAGCGGTGCTCGTGGAGCGCGAGCGCGTCCCGGACCGGCTTTTGGAGCGGGAAGCGCTGGCCCTGGGCCGATCGCTCCTGGTCGGTGAAGCTGCGCAGCTCCTCGACCACCCGCGTCACCCGGGCGGCCTGCTCCTGGGCGGCGGCGATCATCTCGGCTTGCGGGCTTTGAGGGGGAGCCTGCTTGCGCAGGATGGCGAGGTAGCCGACCACGGCGGTCATGGGGTTGTTGAGCTCGTGGGCGAGCCCCGCTCCCAGGGAACCGAGGGCCGCGAGCCTTCGGGTGCGCAGGATCTGGTCCTCGGCGGCGGCGAGCTCCCGGGTGCGCTCGTCGACCCGCAGCTGCAGCTCCCGGTTCCAGCCGCGGATCTCCTCGTCCCTCCGGCGGATCTCCCCCGCCATCCGGGAGAAGGCGCGCGCCAGGTCGGCGAGCTCGTCCCCGCCCTTCCTCGGGGCGGTGAGCTCGTGATCGTGGCGCCCCTCGGCGAGCGCCGCGGCGGCCCGGGAGAGCCGCGCCACCGGCCGGGTCACGGTCCGCTCCAGCGCCGCTCCGATCACCAGGGCCACCGCGAGGGCCCCGAGCGCAGCCCAGACCGTGTAGATCCGTAGCCGCTCCGCAGCTCGGAAGGCGACCGCCGTGGGCTCGGCCACCACCGCTCCCCAGCGGACCCGGGGTACGGGCGAGAAGGCGGCGAGCCAGGGCTGCCCGTCCCCCCGGCGGAGGAGCCGCGAATAGGAGAGGTCCCGGGAAAAGCCAACCTCGGCGAGCTCTTGTTCGTCCGGGGCGAGGCTCCCCTTCATCCCGGCGATCGGCTCCCGGCGCGAGTCGACGAGGTAGGCCACCCCGCTCGCCGACGACAGCTCGGCGAGCCGTGCCTCCACCTCCCTCAGCGAGAGCTCCGCCGCCACCGCCCGGTGTGCCCCGATCCGCAGGGCCACCGCGAGCTTCACGGGGCCGTTGCGGCGGTAGGGCTCGGAAAGGGCGGCCTCGCCCTTCTCCGCGGGCGCCTTGGGGAGATGAGCCACGAAGAGGTCGAGGTCCGCCGGAGAGGTGGCCTCCCGCTCGGCCTCCGCCTCCTCGGGGCGCTCCACCAGGATGGGTCCCGCCACCGGGGCGCTCTCCTCGTCGACCACCGCCAGGATCGAGATGAAGGGCAGCTGCCGATAGGGGATGGAGAGCACCGCCGAGAGCTCTCCCGGGCTGTAGTCCTCGAAGAGGATGGGGGCGACCGCGAGGCGCAGCCGGTCGACCGCGGTGGAGACGAAGCGATCGGTGAAGAGGGCGAGGTCTTCGGCCGTTTGGGTCTGCATGCGCCCCACCGTCCGCTCGAACTCGTCGCGGCTCACCGTCCAGGAGGCGAACCCGAGCAGCGCGACCGGCAAGACGCCGACGGCGAGGAGCACGAGCCCGATCTTCACGCGGAAGCGCATGCGCACTACGGCCTCTACCCCCGCGACGGGTCGCCCATCCCCGAGGAGGCTTAAGGGCGAGCCCGGAGTGGCGATTATGGCCTCTGCCGGTGTTCGCCAAGGGTTACAGCGGAGGCCGGCTCTTGCAAGTGCACGCATGTAAGGGAAACGACTGAGCTACCCCGCGTCTACCCTTAAAGGGGTAGGCCAGGGGCAATGTCCGCGGTCTTTCACCCGTTTGCGGCGCACGCCGGACACGGTAAGGTGCCCGCCGCGTCACAGGGAGAAGGGGGCGCGATGACCCTGCTCGAAAGGCTCATGCCGAAGTCGGAGGATTTCTTCTCGGACTTCGAGGCCCAGGCGGACGCGGTCGTGGAAGGGGCGAAGCTCCTCAAGGACCTCCTCGATGACTTCAAGGACGTCCCCCAGAAGGTCGCAGCCATCAAGGCGGTCGAGCACCGGGCCGACGACATCACCCATCGCGCCTTCTCGAGATTGCATACCCAGTTCATCACCCCGTTCGACCGGGCCGAGATCCACAGGCTGCTCTCCCGGATCGACGACGTGCTCGACCTGGCCGATTCGGCCGCCCAACGCCTCGGGCTCTACGACATCGATCAGGTTCTGCCCGAGGCCCGGGAACTCGCCGGCGTGCTCCTCGCCCAGACCGAGAAGATGGCCGAGGTGGTCCGCGGGCTGCGCACCTTCCGCCGAGACCCCGGGGCGGTGCTCGAGGGTTGCCGGGAGATCAACGCCCTCGAGAACCAGGCCGACTCGCTCACCCGCCGCACCACCGCGAAGCTCTTCCGGGGCGGCAGCGACCCCCTCACCGTCGTGAAGTGGAAGGAGATCGTCGACCTCATCGAGTCCGCGACCGATCGCGCCGAGGACGTGGCGAACGTGATCGAGGGCGTGGTGCTCGAACACGCCTGACGGCACCTCTCCCCCGCCCATGCTCTTCGTCGTCGTCATCGCGCTCGTTCTGACCGCGCTCCTCTTCGACTTCATCAACGGTTTCCACGACGCGGCGAACTCGATCGCCACGGTGGTCTCCACCCGGGTCCTCTCGCCCCTGGTGGCGGTGGGCTGGGCCGCCTTCTTCAACTTCGTGGCGGCGATGCCGGTCCTGTGGGGGGCGGAGCTCAGGGTCGCCGCCACCATGGGCCACGGGATCGTCGAGTTCCCGAGCCTTCAGGCCCGGGGCCCCGGATTCGTCCTCGTCTTCATCTTCGCCGCGCTCGTCGGCGCCATCCTCTGGAACCTCTTCACCTGGTGGTGGGGCCTCCCCTCCTCCTCCTCCCATGCCCTCGCGGGCGGCATGATCGGCGCCTGCCTCGTGTCCCTCGGGCCGGGCGGGCTCATCGCCACCGGGATCTGGAAGATCGTCCTCTTCATCGCCCTCTCGCCGATCATCGGCTTAGTCCTCGGCTCGACCGCGATGGTCCTCACCACCTGGGTGGTACGAAGGCAGTCGCCGGTCCGGGTCGACCGCTGGTTCCGGCGGCTGCAGCTCCTCTCCGCGGCCGTCTTCAGCTTCAGCCACGGCACGAACGACGCCCAGAAGGTCATGGGGATCATCACCGTGATCCTCTACGGCACGGTCTGGTCCCACCGGGTCCCCCTGGCCCGGGACCACCTCCCCGTCCCGTTCTGGGTGGTCCTCGCCTGCCACGCGGCCATCGGTCTCGGGACCTTGTTCGGGGGCTGGCGCATCGTGAAGACGATGGGACACCGGCTCACCCGACTCCAGCCCATCGGTGGCTTCTGCGCCGAGACCGGGGGGGGAGTCACGATCCTCGCCCTCGCCCAGGCGGGCATCCCGATCTCCACCACCCACACCCTCACCGGAGCCATCGTGGGCGTGGGGGCGACGAGAGGCACGCGCGCCGTCCGCTGGGGCGTGGCGGGACGGATCATCTGGGCCTGGATCCTCACCCTCCCGGCGGCGGGGGCCCTCTCCGCCCTCACCTTCCTCGCCGCCCGGTGCGCCCTGACCGTTCTCGCGAGGAGCTAACCGCCCTTCCCGACTGGAGATCCGGGCGGCTGTCGCCCAGGATGCGCAAGGCTGCGCAACCTTTGGGGGCGCGGTGGTGTTCCAGATCAAAGAATGGGACCGGATCCCGACGCGGCGCTGATGCTGGCGTTCCAGCAGGGCGACGAGGGGGCCTTCCGGACCCTCTACGAGAGGTATGCGCGTCCGATGTTCGCCTTCTGCCACCACCTGGTCCGGGACGCCGCGCGCGCCGAGGAACTCGCCCAGGACGTGTTCGTGAACCTCTACCGCGCCCGGGACCGCTACCGCCCCAAGGCGCGCTTTCGGACTTTCCTCTACCGCGTGGCCTCGAACCACTGCCTGAACGAGCTCCGCCGCCCGGGCCCCTCTTCTTCACGCGCCCTCGGGCAGGACGAGGGAGCCGCGGACCCGGACTCGCTCCCCTCGGATGCCGCCGGTCCCGAGGAGCAGGCGCGGGGGAAGGCACTCGAGAGCGCCGTGCGAAAGCTGCTCGCCCGCCTGCCGGAGAAGCAGCGGGCCGCCCTGGTCCTGTGCCGGTTCGAGGGCCTGTCGTACGAGGAGATCGCGGAGGTCCTCCACACGACCCTCCCCGCGGTGAAGTCGCTCGTCCATCGCGCCACCGTGGCCGCGGCCGAGGCGCTCGCCCCCTTCGAGGCGGGGTCGTTCGAGGAGGCGCTGCCATGAAGCACCCTCGCGAAGACCTGACCGCCCTCCTCGACGGAGCCCTCCCCGCCTCCCGGGTCTCCGAGGTGCGGGAGCATCTGGCCCGCTGCCCGTCGTGCCGGGAAGAGGCAGAAGGGCTGCGCGCCGCCGTGGCCGCCCTGGCCGCGCTCCCCCCCGCTCCGGAGCTGCCGCCGTTCTTCGCCACCCGGCTCGAGGCCAGGCTCCGCGAGGAGCGGCCAAGCCGCCCCGCTCTCTCGGCGGCCTCCCTCCTCTCCCGGCTCGGGACGGCGATCCCCTACCCCCGCCTCTTCGCGCTCGCGGCGGGGGCGGCCGCCCTCTCCCTGGCCGTCGGGATCCCGATGCGTTCCTGGCTCGACACCCGGGCGATGGTGAGGGACCTCGACCTCCTCCAAGACTACGAGACCGCGAGCGCCCTCGGGGTGGACTCGCCCGAGGACGCCCTCATCGTGGCCCAGCTCGATCGGCTGGAGCCCGGGGAGGGCAGGCGATGATGCGCCGTCTCGCCAAGGCCACCCTCCTCTCCCTCGCCCTCTTCGCGGGCCGGGCCCACGCCGAGGGACCGCCTCCGCCCCCCGCCGCGCCCGCCACTCCCCCGGCCCGGGAACAGTGGGAGCGAATGAGCCCCGAGGAGAAACAGGCGCTGCGTGAGCGGTGGCGCGCCTTCCAGGCGCTTCCCCCGGGACGCCAGGAGGAGCTGCGCGAGTCCTTGAGCCGCTTCCGGGCGCTGCCGCCCGAGCGCCAGGAGGAGATCCGCCGGAACTGGGAGGCGTTCCAGAAGCTGCCCCCGCCCGAGCGGGCCGCGATCCGCGATCGGTTCCGCCGGTTTCGCGAGATGTCTCCCGAGCGACGCGCCCAGCTCCGCGAGGCCATCCGGGAGCTGCTCCGGGCGCCACCCCAGGAGCGGGAGCGGCTGTGGGAGAACCTGCGCCGCTGGCGGGAGATGACGCCCGAGCAGAGAGACCGGCTCCGGGAGGAGTGGCGACGGCGGAGAGGAGGATAGGATTCGCCGGTGTCTCCTGCCCGCCTGCTCGCGATCCTGATCCTCCTGTGGTCGGCGCGAGCGGATCCGGACGACGGGGTGTCGTTCCGGGGCTCCCTCCACCTCAGCCTCCGCTCCGATCGCAACGTGCCGGACGAGACGGTCCGCTACGACCCCGCCGCGAATGAGCTCACCTTCGCGAGCTACCTCGCCCCCGGCCCGCAAGACTCGTTCGGATCCCTACTCGCCTCGATGACGCTCGTGGGGCGAGCGCTGGACGGCGACCTCCTCGGGGTGCTCACCGCCGACACCGGGGAGGTCCGGAGAGAGCGCCTCCACGTCGTGGGACAGGTGTGCTGGTCGGAGAGGACCCCGTCCGGCCTCGCCGTCCCCGGGAGCGGCCTGTGCGACCTGTACCGGCTCTCCACCCAGACCTACGGGCGGGTCATCGTCCCGGTGGAGGAGACCACTCTCGAGAGCCAGCCCCAGGTGACCTCGAACGGACAGCCGTTCAAGCAAGAGGTGGACGAAACCCTCCTCCTCCGCGAGGCGTACGTCCGGTACCGGTTCGGCCACGCCGGGTTCGCCTCGATCGCGGTCGGGAGCGAACGTCGGGTGGTGGCCGACGGCTACGTCCACGACGACTACGGCTGGGGAGTGCGGCTCTCGGCGGACCTCGGGGCGCTCGGTCCGCCCATGGACCTCTCGGCCTCCCTCTTCCTCCCCACCCGCGACCTGCCCCGCGCCTCGAACCTCTCCGCTCCGATGGTCCTCGTCACCGCCGACTTCCTCCCCTCCCTCTACGACCGCGCCGGCCTCTTCTTTGCCGGCCTGCGGGAGAACGGGGACAACCTCTCGGGCGCCTCCCAGGGGGCGCTCGAGGAACGGCTCGTCCAGGTGGCGGACGCGAGCGCCCCCGGGATGCCCGCGTACCGACGCGCGAGCCAGGTCCTGGCCGCGTTCTCGCAAGCGCCGTTCTCAGGCGAGGGGACGGTCGGCTGGCTCGGGACGAGCGGGCGGGTCAGGGTGGGGAGGAACCAGTGGATCTCCTGGACGGCAGCTCTCGAGGGCGGGCAGATCGACAAGGTGACCGCGGGCCAGAACCCGGTCGTGCTGGCGGAGCGGATCTCCCTGGAAGGGGAGCTCGTCGCCCTTCATTACCAGGCCGACCTGACCCGCGGCCTCGGCGCGAGGGCCTCCTTCCTCTACCTCTCGGGAGACGAGCTCCCCAGGGCGCGCCTCGACGCGACCGGGATCGTTCCCGCCACCGGGACCTACCGGACGTTCCTCGGCGTCTCGCCCTACCTCACCGAGACCAACATCTTCTTCGACGGCGGCCTGTCCGAGAGCTACGCCGACCGCGAGGCTCGCCCCCCCGGCGTGAACGGCCGGGGCGTCATCTCTCCCGGCCTGTCGCTTCGATGGACCCCCGCGGACGCCCTGTCGCTCGGCGCGAAGGGCGCGTGGCTTCGGGCGGTCACGGAGGGCCCGTTCGGCGGGCTCGTCTACGGGACCGAGCTCGACTCCGATCTCACCTTCGAAGCGACCGGCTGGCTCAGCCTGGGCGTCGAGGCCGACGTGCTCTTCCCGGGGGACTTCTTCCCCTCGCGAAAGCCCATCACCCGGGGAATCCTCGCCCTCGACCTCATGACGCCGTGATCGCCCTTCTCGCCACCCTCCTCGCCCTCTCCGCCGACCCACCGGCGAAGGCGCTTGCCCCCTCCGGCAAAGACGCCGCGGCATCGCAGAACCTGCCCCCGCTGTCCGAGGAGGACCGGGCCATCGTCGAACACCTCGAGCTCCTCGAGCGGCTCGAGCTCCTCGAGCACCTCGACCTTCTCGACACCTCCGACGAGGAGAAGAGGGATGGGGGCGGGAAGGGGAAGGAAGGGGACAAGGGGGGGAAGTAAACCCTCTCCCGGACGTGCCGACGAAAGGGAGCCGTTACCGTCGCCGCGAGGCGAGCATCCCGCACGCCGCCCTCCGGTCCTGGCCCCCGGAGTAGCGGCGCACGATGGGCTGACCGGGGAGCGCCCGGCCGAGGAGATCCCGGAACGCGTTCCACTCCGCCTCGGTGGGCGGGCGGTAATGGCCGCTCGAGTCGTTCACGGCGATGGGGTTCAGGCGCACCGGGATCCCGCACAGGATCCGCCCGAGGGCGGCGGCGTCCTCGGCTCCCGTGTTGATGCCCGCGATCATCACGTACTCGACCGTGACCCGGCCGGCGCGGGCCGCGTGCTCGCGGATCGCCTCCACCAGCTCGTCGAGGGGGAAGCCCCCCTCCACCACCGGCATGAGCGCGGCACGCTTCCAGGGAATGGCGGCGTTCAGCGAGACGCAGAGCCGGAACTTGTGCCCCTCGGCGGTGTAGCGCCGGATCATGGGGACGATCCCCGCCGTGGAGATCGAGATCCGGCGGGCGTCGATCCGCGCGCCGGACGGATCGCAGAGCGCATAGGCCGCGGCGATCACCTCGTCGTAGTTCAAGAAGGGCTCGCCCTGACCCATGAACACCACCCCGGTGACCGGCAGGCGCGAGTCGGCCCGCACCTGCAGAAGCTGCGAGACGATCTCCCAGCTCTTCAAGGAGCGGGCGAGCCCGAGGTCACCGGTGGCGCAGAACACGCACCCGAGCCCGCACCCCGCCTGGGAGGAGACGCAGACCACGTAGTGGGTGTCGTGGAGCGGGATGCGGACCGACTCCACCCGAACACCTTCGGGGAGGGCGAAGAGGTACTTGCGAAACCCGTCGCGCGCGTCCACCGCCTCGAGCAGCCGCAAGGTCCCCGGCGTCGCCAGGGCGGCCACCCGGTCGAGCACCTCTCGCCTCACGTTGCGCGCGTCCCGAAGACCCTGGCCCCGACCGATCACCGCCCCGGTGATGCGGCGCGCATCCTCGAGCGCGATCCCCGCCTTGCGGGCAAGCGTTCGGCTGTCCTGCCCGGAGAGATGGAGCACGGGGGCGAGATAGCATAAGTTCGGCTCCGTGAGACAAAGCGCCCTTTGGGCCCTCCTCCTCCTGGCCGGGTGCGTCGTGTACGAGCGTCGCCCCTACGAGCCCCCACCCGAACCGGAGAGGCGGATCATGACCGAGGAGGAGGCGGTCGATCAGGCCTTCCGCCTCTGCGGCGAGCGCGCTCTCCAGGTGGACCGCGTGGAGCGGGCCTCGCTCGACCCGGATGGGCGGTGGCACGTGACCTTGGTCGGCTACGTCGATCGCGCGCAGATGATGCTGGACGGCCGAGACGGAAAGCTGCTTCGGGGCCGTTTCTACCGGTCGGAGCCTCCCCCTTCCTCTCCGCCCCCGTCGTTTCCCTACCCCGGCTACCCCGCCCAGCCTCAAAGGCCCCCACCCCCGAGCGAGCCGGACGAAACCGAATGAGGAGGCCCGTTCCCTTTCCCCAAGGCTCGCCCGTCTAAGGCCGGCTCGTCGCCCTCGTGCCGGGCAATGGCCTCGAGACCCACTCGCTGCCGGCGAGAGCGTATCGCCACCGTCGAGCTGCCCATGCGCCGGCATAATGAACGTTTACCCGCGGCCCAGACACGATCGTGCCGGGCGCAGGGGCGTCGAGCAGATACAGCTCGTCGCCCGTGAGGTCCCGTCCGTTGTCGTGGGAACGTCGGATCGCGAGGGCGCGGCAGAGGTTCCCTGGGCCCCGAGTGGAGTGGAGGCAGCCTTCCACGGGCTCGCCCGCCCGCAGGAGCACCGCCGCCGGGAACCCTTCCGCCCCGGTGACCACGTTCATGCAGTGGCTCTGCCCGTAGACGATGTAGACGTAGGCGATCCCGGGCGGGCCGAACATGACCTCCGTCCGCGCCGTCCTCCCAAACCGGGCGTGGGACGCGCGGTCGTTGGGCCCGTGGTACGCCTCGGTCTCGACAATGCGGGCGGCGCGGAGGCTCTGCCCGTCGCGATGGACGAGCAGCTTGCCGATGAGGTCCCGCGCCACCGCCCGGGTGTCGCGGGCGTAGAAGGCGCGCGAAAGCTTCGCCGTCATCCGTCGAGGGTACCAGCTTCCCGCACCCTGGGCGGGCGCGGGCCGCCCAGGCGGGCCATGAAACTCGCCGGAGAGGCCCCTCGCCCCCAGTCAAACCGACTCCCAGTCCAGGATCACCTTGCCCGACTGGCCGCTCCGCATGATGTCGAAGCCCCGCTGGAACTCGGCCGCCTTGAACCGGTGGGTGATGACCGGGGCGAGGTCGAGCCCGCCCTGCACCATGGCGATCATCTTGTACCAGGTCTCGTACATCTCCCGTCCGTAGATGCCCTTCAGGACGAGGCCCTTGAAGACCACCTGACCCCAGTCGATCGCCTCCTCGCCCGGCATGATCCCGAGGAGAGCCACCTTCCCGCCGTGGTTCATCACCTCGAGGAGCTGGCGGAACGCCTTTCCGTTCCCGCTCATCTCCATCCCCACGTCGAACCCCTCGCGCATGCCGAGCTCGCCCATCACCGCGCGCAGGTCCTCCCGGGCCACGTTCACGACCCGCGAGGCGCCGAGCCTCTTCGCCAAGTCGAGCCGGTAGTCGTTCACGTCCGTCACCACCACGTGGCGCGCGCCCACGTGTCGGGCGATGGCGGCGGCCATGATCCCGATGGGTCCCGCGCCGGTCACGAGAACGTCCTCCCCCACGAGGTCGAAGGAGAGGGCGGTGTGGGCGGCGTTGCCGAAGGGATCGAGCACCGCCGCCACGTCGTCCGGGATGTCGTCCGGGATCCTGTAGACGTTGTCGGCGGGGATGGAGAGGAGCTCGGCGAAGGCGCCCGGGCGGTTCACGCCCACGCCGATGGCGTGGCGGCAGAGGTGGCGCCGGCCGGCCCGGCAGTTCCGGCAGAACCCGCAGGTCACGTGCCCTTCCCCGCTCACCCGCTCGCCGGGCGAGAAGGCCTCCACCTCCGCTCCCACCCGCTCCACCCGTCCCAAGTACTCGTGCCCGATCACCATGGGCACCGGGATGGTCCTCTGGCTCCAGGCGTCCCAGTTGTAGATATGCACGTCGGTGCCGCAGATGGCGGTCCGCGCGATCCGGATGAGCACGTCGTGGACGCCCACCTCGGGCTCGGGCACGTCGTCCACGAAGGAGATTCCCTCGGCCCGCCTCGACTTCAGGAGCGCCTTCATCGGCACCCTCCCGCGACGTTCCGCGCGGCCCTCCTTGGCCTGCGCCGCTCTCTAGATGACGCCCAGCTCCTTCCCCACCCTCTCGAAGGCGGACACCGCCAGGACCAGGTCCTCCCGGTCGTGCGCCGCGCTCATCTGCGTCCGGATGCGCGCCTGTCCCCGCGGAACGACGGGGTAGAAGAACCCGACCGCATACACCCCGTGGTCGAAGAGCCGACGCGCGAACTCCTGGGCCAAGGACGCCTCGCCCAGCAAAACCGGGATGATGGGATGCTCCCCGGGAAGGAGCCGGAAGGCGAGGCGAGTGAGCTCTTCCCGGAAGAAGCGGGCGTTCTCCTTGAGCCTCGCCCGCAGGGCGTCGCTCGACTCGAGGAGGTCCAGGACCGCGAGGCTCGCCCCGGCGATCACCGGCGGCAAGGTATTGGAGAAGAGATAGGGACGGGCCCTCTGCCTTAGCCAGGCGACCACCGCTCGGGACGCCGCCACGTAACCGCCCGCCGCTCCCCCCAGCGCCTTGCCCAGGGTGCCGGTGACGATGTCCACCCGGCCCTGTACGCCGTGGTGCTCGGGTGTCCCTCGCCCCTTCTCGCCCAAGACCCCCACTGCGTGGCTGTCGTCCACGAGCAAAAGGGCCCCGTGCCGCCCGGCCAGGTCGCAGATCCTCGGCAGGTTCGCGAGGTAACCGTCCATCGAGAAGACCCCGTCGGTGGCCACGAGCCGAAAGCGCGCCTCGGCGGCGAGAGAGAGCTGACGGTCCAGGTCCTCCATGTCGCCGTTTGCGTACCGATATCGCTTTGCCTTGCTGAGCCGGATCCCGTCGATGATCGAGGCGTGGTTGAGCGCGTCCGACACGATCGCGTCCTCCTCCCCGAGGAGCGCCTCGAACACCCCGGCGTTCGCGTCGAAGCAGGAGGAGAAGAGGATGGCGTCCTCGAAGCCGAGGAAGCGGGCCAGCCGCTCCTCGAGGGCCTTGTGCACCTCTTGGGTCCCGCAGATGAACCGGACCGAGGAGAGGCCGAACCCGTAACGGCGCAGGGCGGCGCAGCCCGCCTCCACGAGCTCCGGCCGGCCGGAGAGGCCGAGGTAGTTGTTGGCGCAGAGGTTCACCACCCGGCGGCCGTCCACCTCCACCCGGGCACCCTGGGGGCTCGTGAGGACCCGCTCGCCCTTCAAGAGCCCTTCCCCGAGGAGACCCGCGAGCTGCGATTCGAGGTATCGGGTGAACGCGTCCCGCACGCTAGAACCTCCTCAAGGCCCGAAACTATAGCGCCCTCCGCTCCTTCGGGCCCTCTCCCGGCGCGCCGGGCCGCTCCCCGGGCCCCTCGCCCCCTCCGGTTCCCCCCGCCCCGCCGAGGTTCGCGCGCTATAAGCCAGAGATGGACATCCCGGCCCTCAAGGCGGCGCTCGGCGAGGCGGAACTCGACGGCTGGCTCCTCTGCGATTTCCACGGCCAGAACCCCACCGCGGTGAGCGCCCTGGGCCTGGAAGGGCACCTCCTCTCGCGCCGCTGGTTCTACCTCGTCCCCCGAAGCGGAGAACCCCAGCTCCTCACCCACGCCATCGAAGCCGGCTCGTTCCCGGGAGCGGTCCCGGGCCGGCGCCGCACCTACGCCTCCTGGGCGGCGCAGGAGGAGGAGCTTCGAGCGCTCCTCGGCTCGCTCCGCCGGGGCGCGCGCATCGCCATGGAGTACTGCCCGCTGGGCGCCATCCCCACCCTCTCCCGCGTGGACGCGGGCACCCTCGAGCTCGTGCGCTCGTTCGGGGTCGAGGTGGTCTCCTCGGGCGATCTGGTCCAGCGCTTCTTGTGCCGCTTCGACGAGGAGCAGGTCTCGAGCCACCGCCGCGCCCTCCTCGCCATCGACGCCGCCAAGGACGCCGCCTTCGCCCGCATCTTCGAGGCCCACGGGCGCGGGACCGAGCCCCTCGAGACCGACATCCAGCGCTTCCTCCTCGAGCGCTTAGAGGGCGCCGACCTCGAGACCGACCACCCTCCCATCGTGGCGGTGAACCGGCACGCCGCCCTTCCCCACTACGAGCCCTCGGAGAAGACGCCCACCCCCATCCGCCGCGGGGACACGGTCCTCATCGACCTGTGGGCGCGCGGACGGGGACCGCGCCACGTGTTCGCCGACATCACCTGGGTCGGGTTCTGCGGACGGGACCCGCCCCAGAGGCTCAGGGAGATCTTCGAGATCACGATCGAGGCGCGAGACCTGGGCCTTTCCGCCCTGGAACGGGCCTTCCGCGAGGGGAGGACCCTCTGCGGGTACGAGGTGGACCGCGCGGTGCGGGACCGCATCGCCGCCGCGGGTTTCGGCGACCGGTTCGTGCACCGCACCGGCCACTCCATCGGCACGCGCGTCCACGGCGACGGCGCGAACCTCGATGACCTCGAAACCCACGACACCCGCCCCCTCGTCCCCGGGCTTTGCTTCTCCATCGAGCCGGGCATCTACCTGCCGGAGGAGAACCTCGGGGTCCGCAGCGAGATCGACGTGTTCCTTTCCTCGGATGGGCCGAGGGTGTTCGGCCCGGTACAGCGGGAGCTCGTCCACCCCTAGGCAGCCCGTGAGCGCAGCCTTTCCCGGCCTTTTCGCCCCGCCCCCCAAGGACCCCGTCGACGCGGCGGCGGTGGTGCTCTTTCGGGAGGGCAGGGAGGGCCGCGAGACCGTCCTGGTCCGCCGCAGCCCCTCCCTCTCCTTCGCCGGCGGGTGGCATGCCTTCCCCGGCGGACGGCTGTCCCCCGCCGACCGGGCGACCGCGGTGCCGGGGCTCGCCGGCGACGACGCTGCGCTCTTCGCCTGCGCGGTGCGAGAGGTGTTCGAGGAGACGGGAATCCTCCTCGCGGTCGGTGCCTCGGGCCTCCCCCAAGGCACGCTCCCCGCCGCCCGCCGCGCCCTCCTCGACGGGAAAGTCGCCTTCCCCCGCTTCCTCCTCTACCACGGGCTCTCCCTAGACCCGGACCGGCTCACCCCCGCCGGCCGCTGGCTCACCCCCGAACACTTTCCCCTGCGGTACGACGCGCGCCTCTTCCTCGCAGAGGTGGAGGATTCGGCCCGGGCCGAGATCTGGCCCGGCGAGCTCACCGCGGGGAGCTTCGTCCCGGCGGTGCGGGCCCTCGAGGCCTGGCGCATGGGCGAGATGCTCCTCCACCCCCCGAACCTGAACGCCTTGAAGGTCCTGGCGCGGCCGGGAACGTTGGACCTCGCCCTCCTCCGCTCCCCGGCCCACCGCGACGGGCTCCTCGCCCGCCGCATCGAGTTCCAGGAGGGCTTCTTCCTGGCCGCCCTCCGCACCCCCACCCTCCCGCCCGCCACCCATACCAACGCCTGGCTCGTGCCGGAGGAGAAGGGTGGCCTCGCCGTCGTCGATCCCGGCGCCACCGATCCGGCCGAGCAGGCCCGGCTTCTTGCCCTCCTAGAGGAGCTCGCCGAAGAGGGCCGTCCCCCGCGGGCCGTCTGGCTCACCCACGCCCACCCCGACCACGTCGGCGGGGTCGCGGCGGTCTGCGAGCGCTTTCAGATCCCGGTGCGAGCCCACCCGCTCGCCGCCGACCGAGTGAGGGTGCCCATCGAGCCCGCCCTCGAGGGCGACCGGCTCGGGCGCTTCCGCGTGCTCGCGACCCCGGGCCATGCCCGGGAACACCTCGCCTTCCTCGACGAGGCGACCGGGGCCCTCCTCTGCGGCGACATGATGAGCACCCTCTCCACCATCGTCATCGACCCCCCCGAGGGCGACATGGCGGAGTACCTGCGGCAGCTCTCGCGGCTCCTCGACCTCGCCCCCCGCACCCTGTACCCGGCTCACGGCCCGCCGGTCCCGGACGGCGTCGCGCAGCTCGGCGAGGTCATCCGTCACCGAAAGGCGCGCGAGGAGATGGTCCTCGCCGCCCTCCTCGATCCCGGCCCGCTCGAAGCGATCACCGCCCGGGCATACAGCGACACGCCGGAAGCGTTCCACCCCATCGCCTCGCGGAGCTGCCTCGCGTCCCTCCAGAAGCTCTTGCGCGAGGGCAGGGCAAAGGAAGAGGACGGAGTCTGGTCGAGGCTCTAACGCCCAGCCAGTCTTGAAGGCCGGACAAACTTCCCCGCTAAAGGCGACGGAGTGCCCCACCGCCCACGGATTTCCATGCGCGTCCACGAAAATGCACGCACCCTCGAGCCTTCCAGCATCGTAACCACCGGATATTCCCGGTGCCTCAAGAGGGTACGGAGATTGCACCAACCATGACACATGAAGGTGCGACTCCTTCGAGTGGGGCGGGTGGCTGCCGTACTGTCGAGCGCATTCCTCGTCGGCGGCGCCTCGGCAGAGGTCCTGGTCCGGACCCGCGCCGCAGTGAACGCGGTCCGGCACGAGCGGGAGCTCGGCACCGCGGGCGACCTGGTCGCGCTTCAGCTCACCACCACTGACGGCTTCGTCGTGGCACGCCCGCGGCTCATCGCCCCCGCCGGAAGGCCCGCACGGCTCGTGCTTCACGCACCGGGGCGGCCCCGGGATGTGGTCATCTCCTTCAGGGTTGAGGTGGCCCGGCAGGAGAGCGGGGTCATTGCCCTCCGGTACGAACTCTCCCTCCCGGACCGGTCGTTGTTCGCGGTCGGGGATCTCCACCTCGCGCCGGGGGTGAAGCAGGCCATCCCGCTCCCCGAGGGGAACCTCGTCGCCACCTGGCTCGCCGTCCCTGTCCCCTCCGACCAGTTCGACGACTACCTCGAGGCGGAGCGAGCGGCGAGAAGCTGAAGCCGCCCCCCGGCCACGCGGGCCCGAAGGGACATCACTCCGCACCGGCCCGCTCGAGGGCGTCGGCGGCTGCGTCCAGAAGGGCCGCTTCGGCGAGGAGGGCGAGGATCCTCGCCTGCAAGAGCCGGCGCTCGTTCACGAGGGAGGCGATGGCATCGCGGGAGAGAACAGGCGACGAAATCGGCCCTCCGGAGAGGGCCACGGTCGGCCGGGCGCCCGGGAGCCCGGAAGGCGACTCGGGGTCTTCCCGCCGTGCGGAGGGGGGCTGGGCGATGCTCTTCAGCGCCGCGGCAATCGTTATCTCCAGGGCGGAGAGGTTCCCGCTCAGCCGATCCGCCTCCCGGCGAAGGAAGCTCGCCCGTCCGCGCAACTCGTCCAGCCGAGCGCGGACGGGTGGGGGGACCGTCGCGCTCGGGGAAGGTGCCGGAGCCGGCTCTCCCTGCTCGAGCTCCGCGGCGAGTTCCTGGGAACGCACGAGGAGGGGCTCCAGCTCCCCCTCGACCGCCTCCCCCGCGAGCCGTCGGGCCTTCAGCTCTTCGATGCGCGCCGCGACGGCGTCGAGCTCCTCATGGAGCGCTTGCACGCTCTCGGGGGGGCCGCTCAGGAGGGCAATGAGGACCAGATGGCTCGCCGTCATGCGACCGTACCGCAAGGGAAGCAACGGGCGTGCCGGCCCGCCGCTCTCCGGATTCCGAGAGGTTGGGGCGGACGCGCCATCCGCCGTCACCGACTGGACTCTAGTTCCCTCTCGAAAATCCGTCGAACGGAAGGTCCGCTACGGCTCGTCCCGCGGCACCGCGAACTCCACGGAGGAGATCTGTCGGCCCGACTCGTCGAACGATCGCCAACGCCCGCATTGGATTCCGAGGCAGTGGCGACCTTCGTTCTTGACCCTCCCGCTCGGCCAGTACTGGACGAACGGGCCATCGAGGAGGTCTTCCTTGAAGCTGGAGGTCTCGAGGAGGGTCCCATCCTCCGCATAGAAGGCCCAGCGCCCAACCCGCTTGCCCTCCTCGTAGAAACCCTCCCTCGCCTTGCCGCCCCCCCGGAAGAGCTCCAGGAAGTGGCCGCTCAACCGTCCCCGGGCGTAGCTCGACTCGATCCACACCTGCCCGTCCTCGTAGTAGCGGAGGGCCGGCCCCTCGCGGCGGCCCGCGTCCGCGGGCGAGTCCAGGTCGGGCGCCTCGCACCACTCCTCCTCGCCCAAAGGCGGCCGGGCGCCGCGGACCAATGATCCGGGCGGGCAGGAGAGCGGCGGCGGCGCCCAGAGGGCGAGGGACAAGAGCAACGGGATCACCGCGATCCCTCCGGCTCGTCGCGGGCGATGCCGTACTTCTCCAGCTTGTAGTAGAGGGCCGAGGGCTTGATCCCGAGGAGCCGGGCCGCCTCCGCCTTCACGCCCCGCGCCCTCTCGAGAGCGGAGAGGACGAGCTCTTTCTCCAGATCCTCAAGGACGTCGGGGAGGCTCTTGTCGCCGGCGGGCACGGGTAGGCCCGACCGCGTCGGGGCCCGGATCCCTTCCGGCAGGTCCTGGACCGTGACGAGGGGGCCGTCCGCGAACACCAGCGCCTGCTCGACGAGGTTCTCGAGCTCCCGCACGTTTCCGGGCCAGCGGTGCCGCCGCAACAGCTCCATCGCCTCCGAGCTGAACCCGCTCACCCTGCGGCCGAGCCTTGGGGCGGCCCGGGCGAGGAAGACCTGGGCCAACTCCTCGACGTCGCCCGGTCTCTCCCGCAGGGGCGGGAGCCTCATGGGCACCACGTCGAGCCGATAGTAGAGATCCTCGCGGAAGCGCCCCTCGGCCACCATCCGGGGGAGATCCCGGTTCGTGGCCGAGACGAGCCGCACGTCGACGTCGATCGAGACCTCCCCCCCTACCCGTTCGATCCTCTTCTCCTCCAGGACCCGGAGGAGCTTCACCTGGAGCGACGGGGGGATCTCGCCCACCTCGTCCAGGAACAGCGTGCCGCCGTCCGCCAGCTCGAACCGGCCCAGCCGCCGCCTCACCGCGCCGGTGAAGGCACCGCGCTCGTGGCCGAAGAGCTCCGACTCGAGCAGGCCCTCCGGGATGGCGGCGCACGAAACCGTGACGAACGGCCCACTCCGGCGCGGCCCTCCATCGTGGATCGCCCGGGCCACGAGCTCCTTGCCGGTCCCGGACTCCCCCACGACGAGCACCGTCGCGTCGGTGACCGCCACCTTGCGGATCTGCTCCAGCACCCGGCGCATGGGCTCGGAGCGGCCCACCAGGCCGTGCGGGTCGTGCTCCCTCTGCCGGTCCTCGTCCAGGGCCAAGGCCCGCTCCCGAGCAGCCCGCGCTCCCCGCCGCTCGCGCGAAATCTCCACCGCCTTTTCCACCCGGGCCCGCAGCACCTCCGGCGGGAAGGGCTTCTCCAAGAAGTCGATCGCCCCGCTCGCCATCGCCGAGACCGCGGTGGCGATGGTCCCGTGGGCGGAGATGACGAGCACGGTCGCATCGGGGTCCTCGGTCCTGAGCGCCCGGACGAGCTCGATGCCGTCGACCGGGGTCATCCGCAGGTCGGTGACCACCACATCGAAGGGCCGCTTGCGGTAGGCGGCGAAGGCCTCCGCCCCCCCCTTGACCCCCTGGACGTCGTGTCCCAGGCGGGTCAGGACGAGGACCATCCCCTCGCGCATGGCATCGTGGTCGTCTGCCACCAGGATGCGGGCCATCCGGTCGAGTCTACTAGAGACCGGGGTTGTCCTGCCGCACGGCGCCCGTTCCGCTCCCGCCCTCTCGCGGCCTTTGGGGAGACGAGCCTTCGCCATTGCGAGAGGCCGGTTCGTTACCCGAGAGACGACGGTCGGCTCCTTTTGGGGATCGAATGGACAAGAGACGGCTCAACATCGGCTTCCTCGTTCTCGCACTCACAAGCAGGAGGCCCGGGCTCGCTCGCAGGTGGTGGCCATCCCCTACAGCGAGTTCCAGAAGCTGGTGCGGGAGGACAAGGTCGCCGAGGTGGTGGTCTCGCCGGACCAGCTCCAAGGAGAGCTATAGGAGCCGAGGCCCGACGGCAAGAAGCGCTTCGTGACCGTGCGCGTGGACGCGGAGATGGCGAAGGAGCTCGACGCCCACAAGGTGGAGTACGCCGGTCGGTTCAAGAGCGACCTCCTGCCCATGATCCTGTCGTGGGTGGTTCCCACCCTCATCTTCTTCGGGATCTGGATGCTCCTCTCCCGGAGCCTGTCGAAGTAGCTCGGCGGGGGCGGGGGTCTTCTGTCGATCGGCAAGTCGAAGGCCAAGGTCTACGTGGAGAGGGACACCAAGGTCACCTTCGCCGACGTGGCGGGGGTCGAGGAGGCCAAGGAAGAGCTCGAGGAGGTGGTCTCCTTCCTCAAGGACCCGAGGCGGCATGGCCGCCTGGGCGCCCGGTTGCCCAAGGGCGTCCTGCTCGTGGGGCCGCCCGGGACCGGCAAGACCCTGCTTGCCAAGGCGGTGGCCGGCGAGGCGGGAGTGCCCTTCTTCTCCATCTCCGGCTCCGAGTTCGTGGAGATGTTCGTGGGGGTGGGCGCCGCCCGGGTACGCGACCTGTTCGAGCAGGCCCGCGCCAGGGCCCCGGCCATCATCTTCATCGACGAGCTCGACGCCCTGGGGCGCACCCGCCAGAGCGCGGCAGCCTGGGCGGGCACGACGAAAAGGAGCAGACCCTGAACGCCCGCGCCATCCTGGAAGGGAACCGGGAGCTCCTCGAGGAGGGCGCCAAAGGCCTCCTCTCGCGCGAGACCCTCGCCGGCGAAGAGCTCGATCTCCTCCTCGGCCGGCTCCGGGCCGAGGCAGAGCGGGCGGCGGCCTAGGCTCGCCCCTCCTCGGGAGGAGGCGAGTTCCCCGAAGGATTCCCGCGAGGGAGGAGCCGGTGCACGGCCGCGTGGCCTTTTCCCCCTCTTCTGAAGGGCGAGGGACCTTTGGCCCGGCCTGGGAAAGAGTCCCTTTTCTCGCCCTGTCCTCCCTTCTCTGGTTCGATCTTCAAAGGGTGCTCGCCGAATCCTGGAAGGTCGTCGCCTCGGTGGTCGCAGGGCTAGTGGCCCTCCTCGCGGCGGGCCACGTGGTCCTCCACAAGCGCGACGTCCGGGCGGCGCTCGGCTGGGTGGGCCTCATCGCCTTCGCCCCCGTCATCGGGACCGTCGCCTACCTCGTCTTCGGGGTGAACCGGATCCGCCGGCGCGCCCAGGCCCTCCGCCTCCCGGAGGTGCGGGCCCGTCCGGAGGACCGGCCGCCGGCCCCACCCCTCCCCCCCGAGGCCGAGCACCTCTCGCCCCTCATCCGGCTCTCGGACGCCGTCGTGCGCCGCCCGCTCGTGGCCGGGAACGCCATCTCCCTGCTCCAGGGCGGCGCCCTTGCCTACCCCGCCATGCTCTCTGCCATCGGCGCCGCCGAGCGCTCGGTGACCCTCTGCACCTACATCTTCGACCCCGGCCTCGTGGGCGACGCGTTCGTCGAGGCGCTCGCTGCCGCGAAGGAGAGAGGGGTCCAGGTTCGGGTCCTCATCGACGCGATCGGGGTCCGCTACCGTTGGCCGCCCATCCATCGGCGGCTCAGGGAGCGCGGCGTGCGGACCGCGCTCTTCTTGCCCCGGCTCACCCCGGTCTGGCTCCCCTTCGTGAACCTGCGCAACCATAGGAAGATCCTGGTCGTCGACGGACGGATCGGGTTCACCGGAGGGATGAACATCCGCGACACGTTCATGCCCAGCGAGCGCCGGCCCGAGCCCTTCGTCGACCTGCAGGCGCGGGTGGAGGGGCCCGTCGTGGCCCAGCTCCAGTCCGCCTTCGCCGAGGACTGGCTCTTCACGACGCGCGAGACCCTCGACGGGCCCGCCTTCTTCCCGCCGGCCGTGTCCGCCGGGCCGGTCGTGGCCCGCGGCATCCCCGACGGTCCCGACGAGGACTTCGAGACCATCCGCTTCGTGCTCCTCGGCGCCATCGCCGCCGCCCGAGAGCGGATCCGGATCGTGACTCCCTACTTCCTCCCCGATCAGTCCCTCATCACCGCCCTCGACGTCGCCGCATTGCGCGGGGTCGAGGTGGACGTGGTCCTTCCCGAGAAGGGAAACCTCCCCATCGTGGAGTGGGCCCAGAACGCGCAGCTCTGGCAGGTGCTCGACCACGGATGCCGGGTCTACACCACCCCCCGGCCGTTCGATCACACCAAGGCCATGACGGTGGACGGAGCCTGGACGCTCCTCGGCTCGTCCAACTGGGACCCCCGGAGCCTTCGGCTCAACTTCGAGCTCGACGTCGAGGCCTTCGGGAAGGGCGTCGCGAACGACCTCGACGCGCTCATCGACGCCCGCCTCGCCGCGGCCCGCCCGGTCACCCTAGACGACGTCGACCGGCGGCCGCTCCCGCTCAGGCTAAGGGACGGGGTGGCACGGCTATTCACCCCCTACCTGTAAGGGCGTCCGCCCCCACACCGTAAGCGAGCCCGGCGAGCATCTCGGCCGTCCGCCAGCTCCGCACCGTGCTCCTCGTCTTGAGCGTTCGGTCCAGGTAGTCGTTCGTGATCCGGGTCCAGGCCATGCCGTTCGGAAGGGACAGGTACACCTCCCTTCCCCGAACGGCGAAGGCATCCGGGGGAGCACGCCCAGTGCGTCCATGAGGAAGGCGACGTAGAGCTGGCCCGGATCTTCGCCCCGCTCGAGGAAGGGGTTCCTCCTCGCCACCCCCTTCAGCTCCGCCGCGGTGCGGAGGATCGCCGGGACCAAGAGCATGGGAAGCACGTTCTTGCCGCCCACGTTAGAGCCCACGCAGGAGCGCCACGCAGCTCGAAGCCTCTCCTCCTCGAGCCCTCAATCTCCCGACACCAGGGCCGGCACGGCCACCGCCCCGCCCGGGGAGTCGTTTCCCAGCTGCCCTCGATCGTTTGCTCCCCAACACAGGACGCTCCCGTCGGTCAGCAGGGCGCAGTTGTGCTGATAGCCAGCCGCCACCACTTGCACCGCCATGAGCCCGAGCGAGTTCGACCCGCGCGGCGTGGCCGGAAGACCCAGCTCGCTCGACGCGTTGCTGCCGAAGCAGAGGGGGCCGATTCCACCCTGGGCAAAGGCGCAGGTGTGCGCGTTCCCCGCGGCCGCCCCGGTAGGGTGGAAGGTGCCGAGGCCGACGGCCACCGGCGTCCGCAGGACGGCCGGCGAGTCCACCCCGTTGGCCGCCTGCCCGCTCGAGTTGGCCCCCCAGCAGGAGAGGGCCTCGGCGCCGGCCGCGCCGGTCACGGCGCAGCTGTGCGCCGACCCCGTGGCCACCGCCGTGGCCCCGCTCCCGATCGCGGTCAGGGGCACGGCGCTGTTCTGGCTCCCCCCGTCGCCCAGCTGGCCGGCCGCGTCAGCCCCCCAGCACAGGACCGCCTGGGCGACGACCGCGCAGGTGTGCCGGTCCCCGGCGGCGACGGCGGTGGCGCCCGAGCCGAGCCCGTCGACCGGGGCGGGCGCCGCACGCGAAACCTGGAACTGGCCGTCCCCCAGCTGTCCGGACTCATCCGCGCCAAAGCACCACACCGTTCCCGCAGTGAGGGCACAGGTGTGCCCGTAATAGCTCCCGTTCGGCCCGCCGTTCTCCCCGCCCCCGGCGGCCACCGCCACGACTCCGGAGAGGCCGGGGACGAGTCCCGGCCGGCTCGTGTCCGTGCGCGTCGGATCGCCGAGCTCACCCACGGTGTTATCGCCCCAGCAATACAGCTCTCCGGCGACCACCGCACAGGTGTGGACGTACCCGGCACAAAGAGCGGTGGCGGCTCCGGGTAACGCCGCCACGACCGGCGTGGCGCGGTCGGCGGTGGTGCCGTCGCCGAGCTGCCCGTGTTCGTTCGCCCCCCAGCAGACCACCGCACCATCGGCGAGGAGCGCGCAGCTATGGGCGAAGCCGGCCGAGACAGCGGTGGCCCGCTCGCAGCTCTCTCCGCTCCGCAAGAAGCCCGGCCGGCACGCCATCCCGCAAGCGTGCGCCACGCAGGCGGGCGTGGCGTTCGGGTCGGGCAGGGTCTCCCCCGAGCAGTCGGCGCAGGACGGACCGCAGTGCGTAGCGTCCTCCGTCGTGCAGACGCCGGCGCAGACGGCCTCAGCCGCGCTGCAGGAGGGGTTCAGGAGGGACGCGGGCGCTCCCCCGTCCACGAGCGTGTCCTCGCAGCCTGCGACGAGAAGGAGGAAGAGAAGAAGCGCGCCGCGAAGAAGGGGCATGTCAGAACCCCCACAGGGCGAGCAGGGCAACCGAGGCGGCGGGGTGCGCCGTGGCCCGGCCGTTGAGCCGGAACGCCTGCAGGCCCAGCCCGGCGTCGGCCCCGAGCCTCAGGGGGCCCACCGGGGCGGTCACCATTCCCGCGGCACCCGCCCAGAGCACGCTCGAGCCGAACCCGCGCCCGTTCGCCGAAAGGCGCTGGGTGGCGTAGCCGTAGCCGAGCTCGGGACCGGCCTCGACGAGCACCCTCGCGGCGTTCAGCGGGTAGAGCGCCGCGAGCGCCCCCCCCGCGTAGTTGAGGTCGTACTTCCCCAAGGTGGGGTCGGTCCCGGTCTTGCCCCCGAAGTCGAGGCGCAGCCGCAGGCCGATCGACCCGAACTCCTTGCGAACCCCGAGCCGAGCCGCCGGCGCCGCCCCGAACCCGGGTAGGTCGAGGGTGAACACCCCCGCCCCGGCAAACACCAGCCCGGGCTTCGGCCCTCCCTTGCTCCGGGCCAGCTCGTAGCGCGTCGGGGCGAGCGGCGGAAGCGACTCGGTGTCGCCCCGTTCCAGGATGAGCTCCGTCCCGGCAAGTCCGCTCGGCGACCGTCGCTCGACCCGGTAGTGGCCTGCGGGAAGCGCCAGGGTCACGGGCTTCACCCCGCCGGGGATCTCGGCAAGAAGGTTTTCCGGGCCCCGAAGGACGTACGACACGTCCGGATCACGCGGCAGGACGAGGCGCGCGTCGGCCCGCCGGAGATCCGTCAGCACCACGTCCCCACGGCCCGACATCCGGAAGTCATAGGTCGCGTGCTGGCCACCCGCCTCGGTGGCGAGCGTGCCGGAGAGCGTCCTGGCAGCCGTGTACCGGAACGCCTCCCCCAGCGTCACGACGCCGTCGCCGTCCGCATCGGCCGCCCCCCGTAAGCCGATCTCCAGGTTGTGCGTGAAGAAGGATCCTCCGAGGACGGCCGACTCCTGCGCCGCCTCGCCCACCGCGGTGGAGGCGACGAACGCGGTCCCCTGCACACCGTCGTCGGAGGGCAGCGGGAAGTCGAGCCCCGGAGCGGCCTTCGCCCCCTTCACCTGGGTGAGCAGCCCGGCCTCGCAGGCGTCCACGATGGCGACCCGGGCCTCGGCGGAGGAGGTGGAGACGAGCTGCCTTAGCTCGACGAAGGAGATTCGCTCCGGCCCGAGCTCCATCCCCTGCGCATCGGCGTGCCCGGAGAAGTAGAAGAGGAGAAGCGGGTGCTCCCCCCGGGCCCGGGCCGCCGCCACCCGCCCCTCGGTCGTGGCGAGCGCCTCGCGCACCCGCGCCGGCGAAGCCCCCCGCAAGAGAACGACGTCGGCCTCGTCGAAGTCACCGAGCTCGACGAGCGTCCGGGCGAACCGCTCCGCGTCCCGCTCCGCGAACCAGAGCGCCGGCTGGCCGGTCGCCCCGTGGTTCGTTCCCACCACCACCGCGAATCGGGCCGAGCCCCACCCGGAGGTGGGCGCCAGCGCCAAGAGCGCCACGGCAAGCGCCAGCGATCTCTTCACGGACGCTTCTCGACGAGCAGCGTGGCCTGCAGCGCGTCGGGTGGGATCTCCGGGAGCCTCCGGGCGGCGCGGACCCGGTCCTCCCCGGGGCCCACCGACCGGGCCGCCCGATCCACCGCGGCGAGGTCCGTGGGAACGCCCGGGGGAGCGCACACGGCGAAGAAGCGCTCCGGGCCGGACCGGCCATCGAGCACCGCGCCTCCGGGGAGCGCCATGGGCTTTCCCGCCGGGACCGCGGCGCCGTTCGGGTCGGCGGGCGGATAGATGACGGAGACCTGCCCGGAGGAATCGGCCGACACGATCCACAGGTGGCAGGCGCGAGCCGCCCGGATCTCGAACCGCAGCCCGGCACCGGCCTCGACCGCTTCCCCCTCGGCGAGGGGGCGAGCCCCGCCCGCCGTCCGCACGTACGCCTCGAGCGAGAGGGGCGGTCCCTTCACGCCGAGGTAGCTCCCCGGCGGAACGACCCCTCGCGACCAAAACAGGACGAGGGCGGCGGCCATCGCCGCGAGGGGGGCGGCCCAGACGAAGGGGCGCCAAAGGCGCCGGCGCGCTGCCCCGGCGATCACCGCTTCCACCGTCCGGGGGAAGACATCACGCTCGAACTCCTCGCCGAGCCGCCTCATCTCCGAAAGCCGTGCGGCACAGGCTGCGCATACGCGCACGTGCCCCGCGATGGGCGCTGCGCCCACGAGCATCGCCTCGAGCTCGAGGTCCGACGGACAGCGCGTCATGGCTCCTCCCCACCGACGAGCTTCCTCGCTCGCGCCAAGAACCGCGCCAGCTTCCGGTGCACGGTCCGGCGCGACAGCCCCAGGACCCCCGCGACCTCCTCGCGCTCCATGCCGTCCACCAAGACGCCGACGGCCACCGCCTGGGTCGTCCGATCGAATCGCCCCAGGATCTGCTCGGCCAGCCTGCGCTCTGGATAGGCGACGCTCGAGTGGTCCACCACCTCCAAGGCCTCGTCCGATCCCTCACCCACCGGGGTGCCCCGGCGCCTACGCTCCCGGCGGAGATTCAAACAGTGGTGCGTCGTAACCCGGTAGATGAAGCGCAGGGAACGCTCGCCTTCGTCGAGACGGGAGCCCTGCCGAAGCAGCTTCACGAATACCTCCTGGGTGGCGTCCCGTGCGGCGTCCCTGTCCCCGAGCAGGCGCACGCAGCGGCGATACACGACCGGCCCGAGCTCGCGATAGAGCCCCGCGATACGTTCACTCTGGCTCTGCCGGTCGCTCATCTCGCGGCGGGCAGGCCCTGCGAGCTCGAACATCACCCAGAACGCAGTGCCTCCCGCGAAGAGGACCCGATATGGGCGGCGTGGTGCGGCGCAAGAGCGAGGCGGGGCGTTCCTTTAAGGATCACCCTCCCCACCTGACTGACCTTTTGCCGCAGCGCGGCTCGAGCGCGGTGAACCCGGACCTTCACTGCACCCGCCCGGATGCCGAGCCGCTCCGCGATTTCCTCGTGCGAGAGCCCATCCACGACGAGGCTCAGCACCTCCCGATGGCGCGCGGGCAGACGGTCGAGAGCGACCCGGACCCGCTCGACCGTCTCGCGCCGTCCCGCCTTCTGCTCGGGCGTGTCGGCGACCGACTCGGACGACTGAGAAAGCTCGACCATCGAGCGCTCCGTCCTCCGCCACCGCCTGGCACGCAATCGGGCCTCGTTCACGGCGATCCGCGTGAGCCAGGTCGAGAACGGCCCCGTGCCCGCGAAGCGGTCGAGGGCGACGAATGCCTGGACAAAGGTCTGCTGGACGACGTCCTCGACCTCCTCCCGGTCCCACAGGAGGTGACGCGCGAGGGAGCGGAGGCGCCGCTCGTGACGGTGGACGAGTAGACCGAATCGAGAGGGAGACCCCGCCAAAACCTCTCCGACGAGAGCTTCGTCCGTGCCTTGGAAAGTCGTCCTCGCGAGAGCGGCTCCGTTCACCATCTCGACCTCCGCCCGCTTCACACCGGAGCGGACGAGGACGAGACGTCACGATCGGGGATGCCCCGTGGGGGACGGGGGGCCACTCGCTCGGCAGTTCCCCGTTCTTGAATCCAACTTCGGCTTTGGACCGCCCGTCCCGAAGCCCTTTCGGCTCCGCCGCGAAGAGGACTGGCCCGTCGCCCGAGGTCTTCCTCGCTCCCGGGGTCGAAAGCTTGGGCGCCCGCGGGCTCTCTTCCTCTCTAGATCCCAGGCTCCCGTACGCCGTCGACTCGCCCCGGGCCCCGACCTCAAGAATCTCGAGCGGTGGCGCTCGTCACTCGAGAAAGCGCCCCAGGGGATTCGATAGGTCCTTCGCTCTTCCTCGGCTTTGAAACCAAAAGCCTTTACGCGCGGAGAGGGCGACCGGCGGTGGAGCGCTCACGGAGCTGGCCACGCGGTGCGGCGGAGGAAGGGGCGCCGCTCGCTCGGAAGCGGGGCGCGCTCCACGGGAGGCCGTCGCCTTGGACCGGTCCTTTGGGCACGCGCCTTGGGCCCCTGCCCGTTCACCGTGTAAGTCCGGTACAGTTCGCCCATGTCCCCGGTCATCTCGGTCGCCCTCGTCGTCGCCTACGTCCTCGTCATGCTCTCGGTCGGCTGGTTCTCGATGCGCAAGACCCACGACGTGAAGGACTTCTTCATCGGGGGCCGCTCCCTCGGGCCGTGGATGAGCGCCTTCGCCTACGGCACGACCTACTTCTCGGCCGTGCTCTTCATCGGGTACGCGGGGAAGCTGGGCTGGGGCTTTGGCATCCACACGATGTGGATCGTCCTTGGCAACACGCTCGTGGGGAGCTTCCTCGCCTGGCGGATCCTGGCCGGCCGGACCCGGGAGATGACCGGCCGCCTCTCCGCCATCACCATGCCCGAATTCCTGCGGGCGCGGTTCAAGAGCCCGGGCCTCCAGGTCTTCGCCGCCCTGGTGATGTTCGCCTTCCTTGTCCCCTATTCGGCCTCCGTGCTCATGGGCCTCTCCTACCTGTTCGAGATGACCCTGCACATCCCCTACGAGACGGCCCTCTACTTCCTCACCGCGCTCACCGCCGTGTACCTCGTCATGGGCGGCTACTTCGCGGTGGCCATCTCCGACTTCATCCGGGGCATCGTCGAGTTCGGGGGCGTCATGATCATGGTGTGGCTACTCGCGCACCGACCGGGCATCGGGGGCTTCGGGGCAGCCACGGCGAGGCTCCTCTCGGACCCGGGGGTGATGGCTCCCGGACTGGGGGTCGTGAAGGAGGTGGGGGCGGGCGTGCTCGCGGTGACCTTGCCCGGGTGGATGACCCTGCTTGCCCTCGTGCTCATCACGAGCTTCGGCCCCTGGGCCCTCCCCCAGATGGTGCAGAAGTTCTACTCGATCCGCAGCCCCAAGGACGTGACTCGGGCCATGGTCATCGCCGGAGTCTTCGCCCTCTTCATGGCTTTCGGCGCCTACTACTCGGGCGCCCTCACCCACCTCTTCTACGGACCGAAGCTGCCTCCGGACCTCATCGGGCCGAAGGGCCCGATCTTCGACAAGATCATGCCCCACTTCATCACCACCTCGGGCCTGCCGGGCGCGCTCGTCCTCGTGATCGTGCTCATGGTCTTCTCGGCGTCGATGTCGAGCCTCTCCTCGCTCGTGCTCGTCTCGAGCTCGGCCGTGGCCATCGATTTCTACGGCGCCTTCGTCGACCACAAGCGCAACCCGGGCCGCACCATGGCGCTCATGCGCGTTCTCTGCGCCCTGTTCGTCGGTTTGTCGCTCTTCATCGCCCTCGCCCGGCCGGCGGTGATCGTGAACCTCATGGTCATGAGCTGGGGCACCCTCTCCGGCGTCTTCCTCGCTCCCTACCTCTACGGCCTCTTCTGGCGTGGCGCGACCCGGGCCGGAGTGTGGGCGGCCATGCTCGTGGGGCTCACGACCGCGCTCGTTCTCTTCCTCGCCTGGGGCGCCGACGGCGTCCCCCTCGCGGGCGCCGTGGCCATGCTCCTGCCCCTCGCCGTCTTGCCCGCGGTCTCCCTGGTCACGAGGGCGCCGGAGCGCGAGGTGCTCGTCGCCGCCTTCGGGGAGGAGGAACGCCCGGCGCCGCACCTCGCAGCCTAGAGAAGCACGGGCGCCCGGGATGCGCGCCCGATCGAGGGTCCTAAAGCCGGGGAGATCGGCCCCCGCCCCAAAGGGCCCTAGGTCCCGGTCGAAACACGGCACACACGAACGGGAGCCCATTCCCGCTACGGGAGAGGTCGGCAACTAGGGTACCGTTCCCTTCCATGGAGACCGCACCGAACCCGAGGTCCCTTCCCAAAACCCGGCTTCGTGGCCCGGCGCCGGGGAGGGGGCGGGCCTTCGCGAGGAGGATTCTCGTCATCGACGTGGGGGGCTCCCACGTGAAGCTGCACGTCACCGGACACGAGGACACGGTGAAGCTCCCCTCCGGCAAGAGCCTCACCCCGGGCCGCATGCTAAGGGACGCGATCCGGGCGGTCGCGGAGAAGGGTTGGCGCTTCGACGCCATCACCATCGGCATCCCCGCGCCCATCGTGGCCGGCCGGGTGGCCCTCGAGCCCGCCAACCTGGGCCGCGGCTGGACCCGCTTCGACTTCGCCGGCGCAGCCAAGAAGCCGGTGCGGCTCATCAACGACGCCGCCATGCAGGCCCTCGGGAGCTACCGGGGAAGGGGAACCATGCTCTTCCTCGGCCTGGGCACGGGGCTCGGGGCGGCTATGGTGGTCGACGGGACGGTCGTGCCGCTCGAGCTGGCACGCTTGCCGTACCGGCGGGGCGAGCTCGAGGACTACGTGGGCGAGCGGGCCCTCCTGCGGCTGGGAAAGACCCCCTGGCGCAGGAGCGTCGACGAGGTGGTCCGCTCGGTCGCGGCCGCGTTCGTCGTGGACGAGGTCGTCCTCGGGGGCGGGAACGCCCGGCGCCTCAAGGACCTGCCTCCCCACAGCCGCCTCGGCTCGAACGCGCTCGCGATCGTCGGCGGGGTGAGGCTCTGGCAAGAGCAGCCCCGCGCCGGCCAGAGTCGGTTCGCGGCCGCCCGCCGCGGGCGGGGGAGAAGCCTTCTCTAGGCCGACCGGCTCGCCATGGCCCGCTGCGGCGAGCGGTCCCCCGCCAGCCGGGGGGGGCGGAGAGGCCCTCCGCCACTTTGGCGGATGATCTCGCTCCGCCCGTTCCGGTACGATGAGCGGCCCTGCGGCGCTCGCCTTCGGAAGTGGGTGAGACCCTTCCCTTCAGGAGCGCGCGCGGCGGCGGCCCTCGCGAGAGAGCCGGCCATTTTCCGAAGGAGAAGAGCCTTGAGAGAAGGCAAGGAACGGCGGCTTGTTTCCGGCGACGAGGCGGTGGCGGCTGCGGCGCGCGATGCGGGAGTCCACCTCGGGACCGGCTACCCGGGCACCCCCTCGACGGAGATCCTCCAGGTCTTCTCCGAACTCGGGGGACGCGCCCAGTGGGCACCCAACGAGAAGGTGGCCCTGGAGGTGGGCCTGGGCGCCGCCTTCGGCGGGGCCCGCGCCCTCGTGACCATGAAGCACGTGGGCGTGAACGTGGCCGCCGACCCGCTCTTCACCGCCGCTTACACCGGGGTCTCGGGGGGACTCGTCGTGGTCTCCGCCGACGACCCGGGGATGGCCTCCTCCCAGAACGAGCAGGACAACCGTCACTACGCCGTGGCCGCCGGCCTTCCCCTTCTCGAGCCCTCCGACTCCCAGGAGGCCTACGACCTCACCCTCCAGGCCTTCGACCTCTCCGAGCGGTGGCAGATCCCCGTCCTCCTCAGGATGACGACCCGGGTCTGTCACTCGAAGAGCATCGTGACGCGCCGCCCCGGCCTCCTCGCGGCCAAAGAGCCGCACTTCGAACGGGACATCGAGAAGCGGGTGATGATCCCCGCCTACGCGCGTCCGGCCCACCTTCGCCTGCGGAGGAAGCTCGCCGGCATCCAGGCGTTCGCCGAGACCGGGGCCCTCATCGTGGAGCGCCGGGGCGACCCCGCCCTGGGGATCGTCACCTCGGGCGTCACCGCTCGCCACGTGCAGGAGGCGGCGCCCGAGGCGAGCCTGCTCGAGCTGAAGATCCTCCACCCCCTCCCCCTCGAGCGGATCCGCGCCTTCGCGGAGCGGGTCGGGAAGTGCCTGGTGATCGAGGAGGGCGATCCCTACCTCGCCGACGCGCTCCTCGCGGCGGGGATCCCGATCTCGGGGAAGGACCCGGCCTTCCGCTTCGGCGAGCTGAACGTCGGCCGGGTGCGGCGCATCCTCGCCGGGGACTTCTCCCCCGAGCCCGAGCCGCCCCGCGGGAAGCCACCCCAGCTCTGCGAGGCCTGCCCCTATCACCCGGTCTACGCCACCCTTCGCAAGCTCGACTGCATCGTGGCCGGTGACATCGGTTGCTACACCCTGGGCGTCTTGCCGCCGTACCAGGGCATGGACACCTGCGTGGCCATGGGCGCCTCGGTGGGGGTGGGGCTCGGGTTACGGCACGTGCTTCCCGAGGCACAGGCGCGACGGGTGGTCTCCCTCATCGGCGACTCGACCTTCGTCCACTCGGGGGTGAGCGGCCTCATCGAGATGGTCTACAACCCCCCCAAGACCGGGCACGTCCTCGTGGTGCTCGACAACGGAACCACCGCCATGACCGGCCAGCAGGAGCACCCGGGCACCGGTCGCACCCTCGCGCACGAGCCGACCCAGAAGCTGTCCATCGAGGGGCTGGCGCGGGCCCTGGGGGTCGACCACGTCGACGTGGTGGACCCCATTCCCGACCCGGGGGCCTTCGAGAAGATCCTCCGGGAGCGCCTTTCGACCCCCAAGCTCTCCGTCATCGTGGCCCGGCGGCCCTGCATCCTCGCCGCCGCCGACATCCGCAGGTACGAGAAGGCCGCGGCCGAGAAGCGGGAAAAGGCCTGCACCCTGGTCGCGGAGGCCGAGTGATGCCCCAAAAGAAGGTGATGAACGTGGTGGTGGCTGGCCTCGGGGGCCAAGGGGTCATCAAGGCCTCGGACATCCTCGCCGACGCCGCCTTCCGGGCCGGCCTCGACGTCAAGAAGGCCGAGATCCACGGGATGAGCCAGCGAGGGGGGAGCGTCACCTCGGACGTGCGCTTCGGCGAGGTCGTGCTCTCGCCCATGATCCCTCCCGGCGAGGCCGACTTCCTCCTCGTCCTCGAGCCCTCCGAGGTCCCCGTCACCCGGCCGCTCCTCGCCCCGAACGGCGTCCTCATCCCTCCCGACGCCATCCCGGAGGATAGGCTTCCCAACAAGCGCAGCTTGAACGTGGCGCTCCTCGGAGTCCTCTCCGCCCGGCTCGAGATCCCCGAGGAGCACTTTCGGGAGGCGATCCGGGCCGCCCTGCCCGAGCGGCTCCACGCCGTGAACGAGGCGGCGTTCCGGCTCGGTCGAGAGTTGCCCCTCCCACCCCCCGGCGCCTGACGCCGAGGAGGAGAGACCTTTGAAGACGCTCTGGAACGACCCCGACGGCGGCTTCCACCCGGCCAGCGCTCCCGACTTCTTGCCCCGGCGGGAGCTCGAGCTCCTCCAGCTCGGACGGCTCCGCTCGGTGGTGCGGCGGGCCTACGAGCGGGTGCCCCTCTTCCGGCAGCGGATGGAGGGGCGCGGCCTCTCCCCCGAGGCGATCCGCGGCCTGCCTGACCTGGGACGGCTCCCCTTCACGGTGAAGAACGACCTGCGCGACACCTACCCGTTCGGCCTGTTCGCCTCCCCGATGAGCGAGGTGGTCCGTCTCCATGCCAGCTCGGGCACGACCGGCAAGCCCATCGTCGTCGCCTACACCGACGCCGACGTCGAGGTCTGGTCGAGCGTGATGGTCCGCTCCTTCGCGGCCTGCGGGCTCCACAAGGGCGACGTCATCCAGAACGCTTACGGGTACGGCCTCTTCACCGGCGGCCTGGGGGCGCACTACGGCGCCGAGGCGCTCGGGGCCACCGTCATCCCCATCTCGGGCGGCAACACCGAGCGGCAACTCATGGTTCTCGCCGACTTCGGGGTGACGGCCATCTGCTGCACCCCCTCGTACTTCGTCCACCTCGTGGAGCGGGCCAAGGAGGCGAAGATCGGCTTCGGGAAGCTCAAGGTGGGCGTGTTCGGCGCCGAGCCCTGGTCGGAGTCGATGCGCGAGTACATCCAGGCGGAGACCGGGATCCGGGCCCACGACATCTACGGGCTCTCCGAGATCATCGGACCGGGCGTGGGGATCGAGTGCCTCGAGCGCCGGGGCCTGCACGTCTTCGAGGACCACTTCTACCCGGAGATCGTGGACCCGCAGAGCGGCGAGGTCCTCCCCGAGGGGGTCGAGGGAGAGCTGGTCCTCACCACCCTCTCCAAGGAGGCGATGCCCATGATCCGGTACCGGACCCGGGACATCACCGCCCTCGACCCCGAGCGGTGCCCCTGCGGCCGCACCTTGCGCCGCATCCGGCGGATCGGACGGCGCTCCGACGACATGTTCATCATCCGCGGGGTGAACGTGTTCCCCTCCCAGGTCGAGACGGCGCTCCTCGCCGTGGAGGGGACGCTCCCCCACTACCAGATCGTCCTCACCCGCGAGAAGGGGCTCGACGAGATGGAGGTCCAAGTGGAGGTCACCTCCGAGGTCTTCTCCGACGAGATCCGCGGCCTGCAGACGCTCCAGGAGAAGCTGGCCCGGGCCATCGAGCACGTGCTCGGCCTTCGGGTTCAGGTGACCCTGGTCGCTCCCCGCACCCTGGCCCGGAGCGAGGGCAAGGCCCGGCGGGTCTTGGACCAGCGGAAGGTGTGAGGGCTCTTCGCCCCTCGTCCCCGTGGTCGCGGCCTTTTTCTTAGGAGTGATGCCATGAAGATCCGCCAGCTGTCGCTCTTCCTCGAGAACCGTCCCGGCCAGCTCCGCATCCCCTGCAAGATCCTGGGCGAGGCGGGCATCGATGTCCTCACCATGTCGCTCGCCGACACCCAGCAGTTCGGCATCCTCCGCCTCGTGGTGAAGGACTGGGAGAAGGCCAAGGCCGCCCTCGAGGCCCAGGGGGTGGTGGTGAACGTGACCGAGGTCCTCGCGGTCGACGTCCCGGACCGGCCCGGCGGCCTGGCCCAGGTGCTCGAGGGCTTCGAGAAGGCCAACCTGGGGGTGGAGTACATGTACCCCTTCGCCCGGGGCCCGTACGCCACCCTCCTCTTCCGGGTCGAGGACCCCGACCGGGCGGAGCGGATCCTGGCCGAGCACGGAGTCCCCCTCGTCCCCGCGGCCGAGCTCCTCGCCCGCACCGCACGGTGAAGAGAGCCCCGTGAAGCTCCTCTTCGAGAACCGCCTCTTCGAGCCGGCGGAGGCGCTCCCCAGAGACACCCTCCGGGCCCTGCAGGCGGAGCGCCTCGCGGCCACCGTGGACCGGGTCCTGAAGGTCCCGCTCTACCGGGACGCCCTCCGGTCGGGGGGCGTGTCCTCCCGGTCGATCCGCTCGGTCGACGACCTGCGCCGCCTCCCCTTCACCGCCAAGGAGGACCTGCGCCAGCACTACCCCCTAGGCCTCCTCGCGGTTCCCCGCGCAGAGGTGGCCCGCATCCACGGCTCCTCCGGGACCACCGGCCGGCCCACCTTCGTCGCCTACACGAGACGAGACCTCGACACCTGGGCCTCTCTCGTGGCGCGCTTTCTCACCGCCGGCGGCCTCATGCCCGAGCACACCGTCCACGTGGCCTTCGGATACGGCCTCTTCACCGGCGGCTTCGGCCTGCACTACGGCATCGAGAAGGTGGGGGCGGCGGTGGTGCCGGCGGCGGGGGGGAACACCCCGCGCCAGGTGCAGCTCATCCAGGACCTGGGGGCCCAGGTCCTCGTCTGCACGCCCTCCTACGCCCTCCACATCGGCGAGGTGGCCCGGGCCCAGGGCCTCTCCCCGGAAGAGATCACTCTTCGCTTCGGCCACTTCGGGGCCGAGCCCTGGACCGAGGAGCTGCGGGACGAGATCGAGCGGACCCTGGGCATCATGGCCTTCAACAACTACGGCCTCTCGGAGATCATCGGCCCGGGGGTGTCGGGCGAGTGCCTCCATCGGAACGGCATGCACGTGGCCGAGGACCACTTCCTCGTCGAGTGCGTGGACCCCGAGACCCTTGAGCCCCTCAAGGACGGCGAGGTGGGCGAGCTCGTCTTCACCACCCTCACCAAGGAAGCGATGCCGCTCCTTCGGTACCGGACCCGCGACCTCGCCTCGCTCGACCGGAGCCCCTGCCCCTGCGGGCGGACCGGTGCGCGGATGAGCCGGGTGCGGGGCCGGTCGGACGACATGCTCATCGTCCGGGGAGTGAACGTCTTCCCCTCGCAGATCGAGGAGGCCCTCCTCCGGGCCGAGGGGACCGCCCCCCATTACCTCATCGAGGTCTCGCGGCCCGGCGCGCTCGACGAGGCGGTGGTCAAGGTCGAGGTGAGGCCCGGCGACTTCAGGGACGAGATGCGGCAGATGGTGGAGCTCCGCGATCGCATCGACCGGGAGATCCACGCGGTCACCGGCATCCGGATGACGGTGGAGCTCGTCGCCCCGAACACCCTGGAGCGCTCCACCGGCAAGGCGAAACGCGTCCTCGACCACCGGAAGCTCTCGGGCTAACTCGCCTCGCGGTCCGCCGCCCGGCCGCCCTCGGGCGACCGTCCCTCCCGGGCGGGCGGGTCCTCCCCGAAGGAGGCTGGGACCTCGAGGGCCGGAAGCTCGAGGCGGGCGACCGTGCCCCCCCCCTCGCGGTCGAAGAGGGCGAGCGTCCCGCCGTGCGCGTCGGCCACCTTCTTGGCGAGCGCCAGGCCGAGCCCCGTCCCCCGCTCCTTGGTCGTGAAGAACGGCCGGAAGAGATTCCCGCGGGCCTCGGCCGAGAGGCCCGGTCCCTTGTCCGCGACCTCGAGCCTCGCCACCCGCCCCTCCCGGTGCGCCGAGAGATGCACCTCGCTCTTCGCGGGGGCCGCCTCGATGGCGTTCCGCGCGAGGTTCATGAGCGCCCGGCGCACCTGCTCCCGGTCGGCCCCGACCCATCCCTCCCCCTCCGCCACGCAGGACACCGCCCGCGACGCGGCCAAGGGTCCGCACAGATCGGCCACCTCCTTCGCGAGCGAAGAGAGGTCCACCTCGTCTCGGTGTTTGGGCCGGGCCCGGGCGAAGTCCAAGAACTCCCCCACCACCTTCTCCAGCGCCGCGAGCTCGCTCCGAAGCCGTTCGACGTGGAGCGCCTCGGGGCGCCCCGCGAGCTCCTCGGCGAGGAGCCCGGCGAACAGATCGAGCGCTCCGAGGGGGTTGCGGACCTCGTGCGCGATGCCGGCGAGGAGCATCTCGCGCTCCTCGTCGCGCGCGAAGAGCGCCCTGCGCATCTCCTCCAGGGTATCGCGCAGCGTGCCCACCTGGTCCCCGCGAGGCCGTTCCCAGAGCGGGGTGGCGAGGTCCCCGTGGCCGATCCGCCGGGCGGCGCTCGTGAGCCTCGTGAGGGGCCGCGTCACGGAGAGCGAGGCCGCGGCCGCCACCAGGGCCGCCAGAACCGCCCCGGACACGGCAAAGAGCGCGAACAGCCGCCGGAAGCGGCGGTAGGTCGCGAACGAGGGGGCGGTGCCGTCCGCCCCGACCACCGCCACCACCCGGCCGGTGGCATCGCGCAGGGGGGCGTAGCCGGTCTTGTAGAGGAGCCCGTCCGACCCCTCGAAGAGGACCTGGCTCGTCCCCGCATGGCCCTCTGCGGCGTAGGCGATCTCCAGCCGGTCCCGCTCGAGCGCGGGCACCGGCTCGCCGATCGTGATCCGTCCGGCCGAGTCGGCGAGGGCGGTCCGGTCCGGCCGGACCACCACGATGCGGGTGGCCGTCGCGCTCGCGAGGGACTCGAGCCGCCCGCGGAGGTAGGCGTATCCCCGGGTCGTCTCGTCGCCGGGGGAGAGTCGGGCCAGCCGCTCCGCGGGAAGCGAGGCGGCGGCCGCCTGCGCGGCGACGAGGAGCCGCGCGCCGAGCTCGTCCTCCAGCGCTCGGCGGATGAGCCGGTCCGCGAAGAGCGCCATCGCCGCGAGCGAGACGAGCGCCGGCAGGGCGGCGGCGAGGGCAAACCGGCGACGCACGGCGCCCCATGCTACCGCCGGACCCGCTTCTCACCCATCGCTCTTCTTGGAAAGCTTGCCCTCGCTCGCCGAGCACGCGAGATCGCCCCCTCTCCCCTTTAGGCCCCAGGACCCGCCGCCTGCTCCTCCAAGAACCTCCGCACCTCCGGATACACCACCTCGGGCGCATCGCGGCCGACGAGGAGGTCCGCGTGCCCGAAGTCGCGTTCGAGGACGTAGCGCTTCGGCCCGCCCCAGGACTCGTAGGTCGCCCGAACCACCGAAGGCGGGGCGAGCCCGTCCTTCTCCGCGGCCAAGAACAGCGCCGGCTGCCGGCAGCCGGGGAGCATGGCCCGGTAGTCCACCTCCCCGTCCATCGAGCGAAACGAGTCCTCGCGGACGAAGGTCTCGAACTGCTCGAGGACGCCCGGGGCCACGTTCTCGACGGCGCTCGCGAGGAGCCGGCGCAAGACCGCCGGCTCGACGTTGCGAAGGTTCAGGGCGAGGTCTGCCGGAGCGGGGTGCCAGTACCCCGAGAAGGGAGCGACCATGCGTGCGATCGTCCGGGTGAGCCTGCCGCGCAGGGGATACCGCCAGCTCAGGACGACCTTCAGATCTCCCTGCACGTCGAAGTGCGCGGGCGCGGCCAGCGCCGCCAGGGCCGCGATCCGCGGCCCGTAACGGGCGGCGGCAGCGAGCCCCAAGAGCGCACCCTGGCTGTGGCCCACGTAGAGGACCCGCGGCGCGCCGGTCTCTCGGCGGATCCTCTCGAACGCGGCGGGGAGGTCCAGGTCGAGGTAGGTGTCGAGGTTCCAGGACCGCGGCGCGCCCGGCCCGAGGCGGTGCGAGGCCCCGTGGCCGCGCAGATCGAGCGAGAAGCAGTCGAAGCCGGCCACCGCGAGGTGGGCCGCGAGCGCGTAGCGGCTAAGCCCGAACTCGAATGCCTGCCGGTTCATGGCGACGCCGGGCACGAGCAGGACGGGAAGGGCGCGGGCCCTCCCCTTGGGCCGACAGCGGCCCAGGGCGAGCTCCCACCCGTCCCTCGTCCGCGCGAAGAGAAGCTCGTCTTCTCGCGCCGGAACCCGTAGCCAGAGGCTAGAGAGCGCGTAGTGGAGGAGGAGGAGCGCCGAGAGCGCCGCTGCCACTGCGGCGACCGAGAGGACCGACATCAAGGGCCCAAACTACCGCCGGCGGAAGGCACAGGCGAGGCTTTGGGGAGATGGCGCGGGCGTTGCAACTTCTTCCCTCACCCCCTCGTACCCGCCTCGAGGTGCCTTGCTGGCCAGGGGGAAGTCGAGAAGCCAGGGAGCGACTGATTGAATCCTGGGCAGGGCGAGCACAGAATTCGGGCACGCAGGCCAACATCCACCCACCGCAGGGGTGCACCGTGAAGAAGGTCGAGGCCATCATCAAGCCGTTCAAGCTGGACGAGGTGAAGCAGGCCCTAACCGAGGTCGGGGTCGCGGGCCTGACCGCCACCGAGGTTAAAGGCTTCGGCCGGCAAAAGGGGCATACGGAGCTCTACCGGGGGGCCGAGTACGTCGTGGACTTCCTCCCCAAGGTCAAGATCGAGGTGGTCGTCGCCGACGGGATGGTGGGGCGGGTCGTCGAGGTGATCGAGCGCGCCGCCAAGACGGGCCGCATCGGAGACGGGAAGATCTTCGTGGTCCCGGTCGAGGAGGTCATCCGCATCCGCACCGGCGAGCGCGGGGACGAGGCGCTGTAGGCCTCGGACATCGCCCGTGTCCCGCAGCGGCAAGGCGGCTCCGCTCCCGGCGGTGATCGCGCGCGCGACCATCGACTCGCTCACGGACGCGGTGCTCCTCGTGGGAGCCGACGGCGGGATCCTGCACCTGAACCCCGCCGCGGAAGAGCTGTTCGGTGGGTCTAGGGAACGCTTCGTCGAGCTGCCGGCCCGGGCGCTGCCCGGGGGAACGCCCCTCGCGGTTCTCGCCGAGCGCGCCCGGCTCTCCCAGGAGACCCAGGCCATCGAGCTGCCCAGCCCCACCGGACCGGGCAATCTGCCGGTCGAGGCCATGCCGCTCTGGGACGGGGCCACTTGCCTCGGCACGGTGGTGATCCTGCGCCGCCCCCTCTCCCGGGAGCAGGCCCTCGATTTCGAGGCCCTGGCCGCGGGCCTGGCCCACGAGATCAAGAACCCCCTGGCAGGCCTGCAGGGCTCGGCCGAGCTCTTGGCCCGAGAGGCGGAGGGGGCGACGCGAGAGTACGCACAGGTCATCGCCCGGGAGGCGAAACGCGTCGACGGCCTCGTGCGCGAACTGCTCGACCTGGCCCGTCCCACCGCCCTCCAGACCGAGAGGGTGAGCATCCACGACGTCCTGGGGGACGTGCTCGTCCTGGTCCGGGGCCTCCCCGGAGCCGACCGGATCACCTTCGCGGAGCGCTACGATCCCTCCCTGCCGCCCGTCCAGGGCGACGAGGAGAAGCTCACCCAGGTGATCCTGAACCTCGTAAGGAACGCGGTCGAGGCCACCTCCGAGCTGGATCGGCCCAGCATCGGCCTCGAGACGGGTGTGGCGGGCCTGCGCCTCCGGTCCGCCAGCGGGCGCACCCGGCCCCTCGCCCGCATCGCCGTCGTCGACAACGGTCCAGGGATCGCCGAACCCATGGTCGGCCGGCTCTTCACCCCCTTCGCCACCTCGAAGCCCCATGGGACCGGGCTCGGGCTCGCGATCTCCCGGCGGATCGTGGAGGCCCATGGCGGGCGCATCGAGGTGAAGAACCGGATCGGGGGCGGCGCCGAGGCCGCGATCTACCTTCCCCTCGACCTTCCGTAGGGATCCATCCGGGCCGGGGATTCTCCCCCTCGTGCCCTGCCCGGCGACCGTTCACAGAGGTGCCCGGGAACCCGGCTCCTGGCAAAGTACTTGCTTCGGGAGGCTAGAAAGCCCTCCGGAGGCCCACCTTGCGCAAGGTCCTCATCGTCGACGACGAACCCTCCGTCCGATTCGTGCTGGCCCGGACCTGCGAGCGGGCCCAGGTGCCCTTCGAGGAAGCGGGCAGCGCCGAGGAAGCCCGGGAGAAGCTTCGGCTCGAGGGCAGCGGCCGCAACGGCATCGGGCTCGTCCTGCTCGACGTGCGCCTCCCCGGCGACGACGGGTTCAAGCTCCTCGGAGAGATCGGCGGTCGGGCGGACTCGCCCTTCGTCGTGGTGATGACCGCCGAGGACACCATGCGCTCCGCCGTGGAAGCCATGAAGCGCGGGGCGGCCGACTACCTGGGGAAGCCCTTCGACCTCGGCCGGGTGGAGCGGCTCGTCCGCGACCTGGCGGCGGCCCCGGAGCACGCCGAACCGGTGCTCGAGCACGAGCACGGCTCGCGGGCCCTCGCCGAGGGCGGGGAGGAGACCGCCCGCCGGCGCGAGGCCTCCTTGCTCGACACCCTCATCGGCCGCTCCACCGCCATGGTGGAGGTCTACAAGGAGATCGGGCGGGTGGCCCGCACCGAGATGACCGTCCTCCTCACCGGCGAGTCGGGAACCGGCAAGGAACTCGTGGCCCGCGCCATCCACGGCAACTCCGCCCGGGGCCGCGGTCCCTTCATCACCGTGAACATGGCCGCCATCCCCAAGGACCTCATCGAGAGCGAGCTCTACGGCCACGAGAAGGGATCCTTCACGGGCGCAGTGGAGCGGCGACCGGGCAAGTTCGAGCTGGCGAGCGGCGGGACCTTGTTCCTCGACGAGATCGGGGAGATGCCCATCGAGCTGCAGGCCAAGCTCCTCCGGGTTCTCCAGGAACGAGAGGTGGACCGGGTGGGCGGCTCGAGGCCCATGCCCGTCGACGTCCGCATCGTGGCCGCGACGAACGCAGACCTGGCTCGATCGGTCGAGGACGGCCGCTTCCGGCGCGACCTGTACTACCGCCTGGCGGTGGTGCCCATCCGGCTCCCACCCCTTCGGGAGCGCGAGGGGGACGTGGTCCTCCTCGCCCGCCACTTCGTCTCGAAGTACGGCGAGCAGCTCCGGGGCCGCCCCATCGCGCTCGCCCGGGACGCGGAGCCCTTGCTCCTCGCTCACGCCTGGCCGGGCAACGTGCGGGAGCTGCAGAACGTGGTGCAGCGCGCGCTCCTCAAGCTCGCGGGACCGAGGCTCGCGGCCAAGGACCTCTCCGGCCTCCTCCCGAGCGGCACCGGGGCCGAGCGAGGGGTCTCGGGCCTCGTCGAGGCGATGCTCGACGCGCCCGTTCCCGAGGGCGGCCGCTACCAGGCGGTCCTGGCGGCCGTCGAGGCTCCACTCATCTCCGCCGCCCTCACCCGCACCAAGGGAAACCAGCTACGGGCCGCCGAGCTCCTAGGCATGAACCGGAACACGCTCCGAGAACGGATGCGGGCGCTCGGCATGAAGCGGAGGTGAATCGACACCGCGAGGCCTTCGAACCGGACAATCGTGCCCGCGGGCGAGGCACACGCTGCACCGTTTCCGGGCAAGGGAGCCTCGGAGGAGCGGAGGTGGAGCTCCCATCGGGGTGCGCGGACCAGCACGGGGAAGCATCTTGGCCCCCACCGAGGTACATGCGCCTGCCCCACAGGCCTCTTCGGCTCTCCCGAACACCCTGGATCGCCGCGAGTTCTTCGGGCCCGTGTGGAAGAAGGGGGGAGCGAGACCTGCTCGCCCCCCGGGCAGCCGAGGCCCGCCGTTTTGCACTTCTCTCCGCGAGAGGTTCGCTCACACTCCTGGCATGCACCGTGCTATCTGGTTCGCCCGCTAACCCCGCAACCTCGGAGACCCTACCGCGATGGCGAATCTGACCCCGAAGCAGGTCCTCGATCTGGCCAAGGAGAAGAAGGCCACCTACGTGGACCTGAAGTTCATGGATTTCATCGGCATCTGGCAGCACTTCTCGATCCCGATCTACGAGCTCTCGGAGGACGTCTTCGAGGAGGGCCTTGGGTTCGATGGCTCTTCGATCCGCGGCTGGCAGGCGATCCACGCCTCCGACATGCTGGTCCTGCCGGACGCCTCGACCGCCGTGATCGACCCCTTCATGGCGGAGCCGACCCTTTCGCTCATCTGCAACATCACCGACCCCATCACCAAGGAGCCGTACTCCCGCGACCCGCGCAACATCGCCATCAAGGCCGAGAAGTACCTGAAGTCGACCGGCATCGGCGACACCGCCTACTTCGGGCCGGAGCCCGAGTTCTTCATCTTCGACGAGGTCCGCTACGACGCCGGGGTGAACCACGCCTTCTACAAGGTCGACTCGGTCGAGGGCCAGTGGAACACCGGCCGGGAGGAGCCCGGCGGGAACCTCGGGTACAAGCCGCGCTACAAGGAGGGCTACTTCCCCGCTCCCCCCATCGACAGCCTGCAGGACATCCGCACCGAGATGTGCCGGGTGATGGAGTCGGTCGGGATCCTGATCGAGAAGCAGCACCACGAGGTGGCCACCGCCGGTCAGGCCGAGATCGATCTCCGCTTCGACTCCCTCCTCCGCATGGCCGACATGCTCCAGTGGTACAAGTACGTCCTGAAGAACGTCGCCCGGCGCCACGGGAAGACCGTGACCTTCATGCCGAAGCCTCTCTACGGGGACAACGGCTCGGGGATGCACACCCACCAGTCGATCTGGAAGGGCAACAAGCCTCTCTTCGCGGGGGAGGGCTACGCCGGCCTCTCCGAGCTGGCCATGCACTACATCGGGGGGATCCTCCGCCACGGCCCCGCCCTGGCCGCGCTCTGCTGCCCCACCACGAACTCCTACAAGAGGCTCGTGCCGGGGTTCGAGGCGCCCATCAACCTCGCCTACTCGGCCCGGAACCGCTCCGCCTCGATCCGCATCCCCATGTACTCGCCCAGCCCCAAGGCCAAGCGCATCGAGTTCCGCTCCCCCGACCCGGCCTGCAACGGCTACCTCGCCTTCGCCGCCATGCTCATGGCGGGCCTCGACGGGATCGAGAACAAGACGAGCCCCGGCCAGCCACTCGACAAGGACATCTACGGGATGTCGCCCGAGGAGCTGAAGGACATCCCCAAGATGCCGGGCTCGCTCGACGAGGCGCTCGAGTGCCTCCGCAAGGACCACAAGTTCCTCCTGAAGGGCGACGTCTTCACCGAGGACGTGATCGAGACCTGGATCCAGTACAAGTACGACAAGGAAGTGAACCCGGTGCGGATGCGCCCCTCGGCGGTCGAGTTCTCGCTCTACTTCGACATCTGATCCGGATCCGATCCGGGCCCTTGCCGGAGAAGGACGGCCGCCCCGCGGGGCGGCCGTTTCCGTTTCCCCGGGAGCAGTGCTAAGAACCCACCCCCATGCTCCGGGCGCGCCTCCGCACTTCTTCTGTCGGCCTGCCCCCCGCCTTCTGGGTGCTGTGGTGGGGCGTGCTCCTGAACCGGGCCGCCTCCTTCGTGGTCGGGTTCTTGGCGCTCTACCTCGTCGAGGAGCGCGGGTTCGGCGCCGCAGCGGCGGGACGCCTGGTCGCGCTCTACGGCGCGGGCGGGGTGGTCGCCTCCCTCCTGGGCGGCGCCCTGGCCGATCGCATGGGCCGGCGGATCACCATGCTCGTCTCCCTCGCCGGGAGCGCCGCCGCGGTGGCGGCGCTCGCGCTCGCGCGCTCTCCCGTCCTCCTCTCTCTCCTCACGCTCTCCGCGGGCGCCGCCGGCCAGATGTACCCCCCGGCGCTCAATGCCGCGGTGGCCGACCTCGTCCCGTTCTCGGAACGCCCGCGCGCCTTCGGCCTCGTCTACTGGGCGGCCAACGTGGGCTTCGGCCTCGGCTACGCCACGGCGGGCGTGGTCGGCGTGCGGAGCCTGCCGGCCCTCTTCCTCCTCGACGCGGCCACCACCGCAGGCTTCGCCGTGCTGGTGGCGCTCCGCGTGCCGGAGACCCGCCCCAGGGCTTCTTCGCACGACCCGGTCCCGCACGGGCTCCGCCACGCCCTTCGCGATCGGCCCTTCGTCACCTTCCTCGGCCTCCACCTCGTGGCCCTCATCGTGTTCGCGCAATGGGAACTCATGCTGGGCGTCGACGTGACGGCGCATGGCGTCGGACGCGGCGGGTACGCTTTCTTGCTTTGGCTCAACTGCGCGGGGGCCATCGTCTTCCAGCCATTGATCGGCCCCAGGCTCCGCGCCCGGGACCCTTCCGGAGCCCTCGCCGCCTCGGCGCTTCTCTTGGGCTTGGGCTACGGTCTGAACGCCTTCGCCTCCTCGCTGCCGCTCTATGCCCTGGGGGTCCTCCTCTGGACCCTGGGGGAAGTATTGGGCCTCCCGGTGGCGTCGGCCCTGGCCGCAAACCTTGCTCCGACCTCCTTGCGGGGCCGCTACCAGGGGTTCTACGGCACCACCACCTCGCTCGCGTTCGCGCTCTCACCGCTACTGTCCGGTGAGCTTGCTGCCCGGGCGGGAGCGCGCGCCGTCTGGCTCGCCTGCCTCGTGGCCGGCCTCCTCGTCGCGGCCGGCCACCTCGCCGCCGCCGGCCCGCGCCGACGGCAGCTCGAGGAACGGGCCAGGGACTCTCGCGATCCTTGCGCCGCGCCCGCGCCGCAGCCCGCCTAGCCGCCCTTTCCCCCTCACCGGGACCCGCCCCTCTCTTCCCCCCGCTTTACAGGCACACCCGGGGTGGGTTACTCCCACCGCCCCATGGTCCCTCAGAGCGAAGGACCCGCTCCGGCCGTTCCCTTCTGGAAGGAGCCAACAAGGGCCCAGTGGACGAACGCCCTCGCCGCATGGGCCGGGTGGGTGCTCGACGGGTTCGACTTCTGCATCTTCCTCTTCGCCATGAAGGACATCGCCGTCGAGTTCGGCGTCACCTACGTCGCCACGGCGCTCAGCGTGACGCTCACCCTCCTCCTCCGGCTCGCGGGTGGGCTCGCCGCGGGGTGGCTCTCCGACCGGCGCGGTCGGCGGCTGCCGCTCATCGTCTCCATCCTCTGGTTCGCCGCCTGCGACGGCGCCGTGGCGTTCGCGCCGACCTTCGGCTGGGTCCTCTTCCTGAGGACGCTCTTCGGGTTCGGAATGGGGGCCGAGTGGACGAGCGGCGCGGCGCTCGCGATGGAGAGCTGGCCGGCGCGTTCGCGCGGCCTCTTTTCCGGGATCCTCCAGGGGAGCTTCGGCATCGGGTACGTCCTCGCCGCCTTCGCCTACGCGGCGGTCGGGCCACAGCACTGGCGGTCCTTGTTCCTCATCGCCGCCCTTCCCGCCCTCCTCGTCGTTCCCATCCGCCTCCTCGTCCGGGAGGATGGCCCCCCACGGCGACCCCCGGCGTCGGTAGGGAACGGATGGAGCGCCGGGCCGGGGCTCATGACCCGCATCGGTTGGGCCTGCCTCCTCTACGGCGCGAGCTTCGGGGTCTACTACGCGCTCACCGGCCTTTGGCCCACGCTCCTCATGACCGAGCTCGGACTCCCTCCGACCGCGCTCCGCCTCCCGGCCCTCCTCTTCAACCTCGGGATGCTCTGCGGCTCGGTCGCCGTCGGGGCGGCCGCCGGGCGCTTCGGCGTCGTCCGGGCCCAGGTCGTGCCCCTCGCCCTGCTCCTCTTCGTCCTGCCCCTCTACGTGGGCGCGGTCCCCGGAGGGCTTTGGCTGGGCGCCCTCCTCGCCGGCTCGCTCGGTCCGGGGATCTCGGGCGTGACGCCCTACCTCTTCGCGGCGCTGTTCCCGCCCCAGGTCCGGGCCCGGGGATTCGGGGTCGTCTACCACGTCGGCGCGCTCCTCTCGGCACAGACCCCTCTGCTCGTCGCCACCCTGAACCGGGCGGGGGGGATACCGCTCTCGCGGGCGCTCGGAGGCACGGCCGCAGCCGCGGCCCTGCTCACCATGGCCCTCCTCGCCTTCCGGCCGCGCGGCGTCTTGCCCGACGAGGTGCTCGGTCGACGACCGACCACCCACACCGCCCCCCCCGCGACCGGGCGCCGCGGCTAAAGAGCCCTTCGCCCGAGGGGCCCTGTGGCGAGAGGTGGCGTCGACAAGCGCACGGGGACGTGGTCTTCATAAGGGAATGGGTTGCGCCGCCTCTCTGGCCCGCGCACTCATCCCGAGAGACACCGTGACCGATCCCGTCTTCCTCGTCACCGGCGCGTCGAGCGGCCTCGGCCAGGCCCTGGTCAGCCGTCTCGCCGCCCTCGGCCACCGGATCGTCGCGGCCGACGGCTGCACCCACCGCCTCGAGGAGACCGCGCGCCGCGCCGCCTGGCCGTTGGGGCAGGTCCGGCTCGTCCCCCTCGACGTCCGCGAGCCGGCTCAATGGAACTCGGCCTTCGGGCTCGGGGAGCGGGCCTTCGGCGGGGTCGACGTCCTCCTCCACGCCGCCACCCACCAGAAGGCCGGCGAGGCGTACGCGGCCGCGGTGGCCGAGGTGCACCGGCACCTCGACGTGAACGCCAAGGGCACCGCCTTCGCCCTACAGGCGGCCGCGGCGCACATGCTCGCTCGGGGCGGCGGGCACGCGGTGGTGTTCCCCTCGCTCGACGCCTTCGCCCCCCGGCCCGGCCAGGGGCTCTACGCTGCTGCCGCGGCCGCGGCCCGTTCCCTCTCCCTGGCGAGCGACCTCGAGCTCCGTCCCCGGGGCCTGTCGGTCACGGTGGTCTTGACCGCCGCGGTGGGCTCGCCCGCGGATGCCGCGGCTTTGGGGACGGCCGCTCCCGAGGCGGGGGAGGACCTCTCCTCGAAGGAGCCCGTGGTGGACGCGGTGCTCGAGCGCGTCCTCCCCGCCTTTCCGCGCGAGCTCGTCCTGCCGCTGTCGCAGGGACTCGCCGCCCGGCTCGCCTGCCTCTCCGCCTCGATCTGCGCCTTCTTCTGGAACCGGAGCGAGCGGCGCCTTCCCGGCCGGCAGTCGAGAGGCGTGAGAGCGGGCGCGGCCTGACCCCGCCTTCTTTCCTCTCCCGCTACTCGCCCAGGTAGGCCCGGCGGACCTCTGGGGAGGCGAGGAGCTCGCGCCCGGTGCCCTGCATCACCACGTTCCCGGTCTCGAGGACGTAGGCGCGGTGGGCCAGCTGGAGAGCCTTGTGCGCGTTCTGCTCCACGAGGAGGAGCGCCACCCCGCCCTCGTTCACCTCGCGGAGCACGCCGAAGATCCGCTCCACCACCTGGGGGGCGAGGCCCAGCGAAGGCTCGTCGAGGAGCATGAGCCTCGGCCGGCTCATGAGGGCCCGGGCCACCGAGAGCATCTGCTGCTCGCCGCCGGAGAGCGTGCCGGCCACCTGGGACTTCCGCTCCTCCAGGACCGGGAACAGCTTGAAGGCGCTCCGGGCGTCCTCCACGATCGCCTCCCGGTCGCGGCGCAGGTAGGCCCCGAGGTCCAGGTTCTCCTTGACCGTGAGATTCAGGAAGATGCCTCTCCCCTCGGGCGCGTGGGCCATTCCCCGGGCCACCAGGGCGTGGGAGGGGAGGCGGCTCACCTCCTCCCCCTCGAAGCGGATGGTGCCCCCGCTCGCCCGGATCATGCGGGAGACGGCCCGCAGGGTGGTGGTCTTCCCCGCCCCGTTGGCCCCGATGAGGGCCACCACCTCGCCGCTCGGGACCGCGATGGAGATGCCGCGCAAGGCCTGGATCGCCCCGTAGTGGACTGACAGGTCCAGGACCTCGAGGATGGACGCGCTCACGTGCTCGCTCCCGGACCGCCCACCGGCACGGCGATGTGCTTCTCCTCGAGGTAGGCGTCCCCCAGGTAGGCCTCGATGACCTTGGGGTCCTTGCGGATGGCCTCCGGTCGACCCTTGGCGATGGTCAGCCCGTGGTCGAGCACGATCATCCGTTCCGAGACCCCCATCGCCACCCTCATGTCGTGCTCGATGAGCAGGACGGCGAGCCCGAATCGGTCGCGGACCGAGCGGATGAGGGCCATGAGCTCGATCTTCTCGGCCGCGTTCATGCCCGCCGCCGGCTCGTCCAGGCAGAGCACCTTGGGGCCGGTGGCCAGGGCTCGAGCGATCTCGAGCCGCCGCTGCTCGCCGTAGGGCAGGTTTCGCGCCAGCTCGTCCCGGCGGTGGGCGAGACCCATCACCTTTAGGTACTCCTCGCCCCGCTCCAGGATCCGCTGCTCCTCGGCCCGGTGATTCCGGGTGAGGAAGAGCGAGTCCACGAACCCGCTCTGCGCCCCGGCGTGGCAAGCCACCCGCACGTTGTCGAGGGCGGTGAGCTGGCGGAAGAGGCGGATGTTCTGGAACGTCCGGGCGACGCCGCGGGTGCAGATGGCGTGGGGCCTTAGCCCGTTGACCCGCTCGCCCGCCACCTTCACCTCGCCCTCGGTGGGAGCGTACACCCCGGTGACGGCATTGAAGGCGGTGGTCTTCCCCGCACCGTTCGGACCGATCATGCCCACGAGCTCGCCGGGGTAGAGCGAGAGGCTGAAGTCGACGAGCGCCCGGAGGCCGCCGAAGCGCATGGTGACGTGGGAGAGGTCGAGGGCGGGCTCGCTCACGGCGGTCCTCCCGGTTCGCCCTCGCCCGCCTCGGTGGGAGCCACTCCGGCCGGGCCGGGCGTGGTGGCCACCCCGAGCTTCTTCCAGGGGAACCGCCGGAAGAGCGAGAGGTCCCAGATCTCCCGCGTGCCGAAGAGCCCCTGGGGCCGCAAGAGCATGAGGGCGATGAGGAGGAAGGCGTAGACCACCATCCGATACTGCTGGACCTCCCGCAGGAGCTCTAGCCCCACCGTGAGACCCACCGCCGCCACGATCGACCCGGTGATCGAGCCGAGGCCGCCCAAGGTCACCATCACCACCACCTCGATGGAGCGGATGAAGGTGAAGCTGCGCGGGGTGGAGAGCTGGAGGACGTGAACCACGAGGCCCCCCGCCAGGCCCGCGAAGGCGGCCGAGATGACGAAGGCGCGGACCTTGTAGCCGGTGGTATCGACCCCCATCGCCTCGGCCGCGACCTCGTCCTCCCGGATGGCGAAGAGGGCCCGGCCCTGGGTGGAGACCGCTAGCCGCCGCGCCATGATCACCGTGGCGAGCGCCCCTACCCCCGCCCAGGTCACGCTGGTGAGGCGGGGGAGGCCGGAGAGCCCGGTGGAGGCGCCGAGCGTCTTCAGGTTCTCGATGACGGACCGGATGATCTCGCCGAACCCCAGGGTCACGATGGCGAGGTAGTCCCCGCGGAGCCTGAGCGAGGGCATGCCCACGAGGAACCCGGCGATGGCCGCGTTGAACATCGCCGCGAGGAGCGCCAGGAAGAAGACCACCTGGCCCGAAAGATCCTCGGGGAGCCCGAGCATCTGCGAGCCGCGGAAGGCCAGGGTGATCTTGGCAGCGGTGTAGGCCCCCACCGCCATGAACCCTGCGTGGCCCAAGGAGAACTGGCCGGTGAAACCATTCACCACGTTGAGCGACACCGCCAAGACGACGTTGATGGCGGCGAAGATGGCGATGAGCGACAGGTCCTGACGCCCGGCCTCGTCCAGGACCGCCTGCAGGACGAGCAGGATCGGGATCCCGATGAGGAAGGGGAGAGTGGAGCGGAGCACTCCGCGTAGAAAGCCCACTAGACCTTCTCCACGGTGACCCTCCCGAAGATCCCGGTGGGCCTGAAGAGGAGCACGACGATGAGAACCGTGAAGGCGATGGCGTCGCGGTAGGAGGAGAGCGCGTACCCGGCCACGTACTCCTCGGCCAGCCCGAGCACCAGCCCCCCCACCATCGCCCCGGGCACGCTGCCGATCCCCCCCAAGACCGCCGCCACGAACGCCTTGAGCCCGGGAATGAGACCGAAGAGCGGCTCGATCCGGGGATGGGTACTGGCGTTGATGACCCCGGCCGCCGCCGCCAGGACGCTCCCCAGGACGAACGTCCCGGAGATGATCCGGTTCACCGGAATCCCCATGAGCCCGGCCACCTGGGCGTCGAACGAGACCGCTCGCATGGCGGTCCCGAACCGGGTCCGGTAGACGATCCACTGCAGCCCCACCATGAGCGCGATCGCCACGCAGAAGGCGATCACATCGTAGTTCGAGAGGCTCACCCCGAACCGGGTCGGCCATTCGAGCGTGAACCGGGGCAAGAGCTCGGGGAAGAAGCGGGGGGTCGGGCCGGGAGGGAACCAGGAACCCGGGAACTGGAGCTGGAAGCCGTACTCGAGCAGGAAGGACACGCCGATGGCGGTGATGAGCGCGGTGAGCCTGGGCCTCTGCCGCAGCGGCCGGTAGGCGAAGCGCTCGATCGCCCACCCGAGGAGGCCGCAGATCACCATCGACCCGAGGGTGATGAGCACCGCCCGCATGAAGGTCGGCTGCTGTTTCGCCGTCGCCGTGGCGAAGTAGAACCCGGCGAACGCGCCCACCATGTAGACGTCCCCGTGGGCGAAGTTGATGAGCTTCAGGACCCCGTAGACCATCGTGTAGCCCAGGGCGATGAGGGCGTAGATGGTCCCGAGCGAGATCCCGTTCACGAGGTGCTGGAGGAACTCGGTCACGAGGAGAATTCCGGCGCGCGGCGGGAAACTCCCGCCGCGCGCCCTCTAGGCCAGGGGGCCTACGGGTTGACCGTGGCCGAGTAGTGACCTTCGTTGTTCTTGATGGCGATGACCACCGCCGACTTCACCGCATCGTGGTGATCGTTCAGCGTGATCTCTCCGGAAACGGCCCGGAACCCCTTCGTCTGCTCGAGCGCGTCGCGGACCGCGGGGCCGGTGAGGTCCTTGGCCCGCATCATCGCGTCGATCCCCACCTTGGCGGCGTCGTAGCCCAGGACGGCGAGGGCGTCGGGCACCGCGCCGTACTTGTCCTTGTACTTCTTCACGAAGTCCTGAATGATCGGATCGGGGCTCTCCTGCGTGTAGTGGTTCGAGAAGAACGAGCCGTCGAGCGCCCCGCCGGCGATCTCGTACAGCTTCGCGGAGTCCCAGCCGTCGCCGCCCATGAGGGGCTGCTTCATCCCCAGCTCGCGCGCCTGCCGCGCGATGAGGCCCACGTCGGTGTAGTACCCAGGCACGTAGATGGCCTCCGGGTTCAGCTCCCGGATGGCGGTGAGCTGGGCCTTAAAGTCCTGATCGCCAGCCTTGTAGCTCTGATCGGTGACGATCTCCCCGCCGAGCTTCTTGAACGTGTCCTCGAAGAAGTTGGCGAGGCCCACCGAGTAGTCGTTCCCCACGTCGCGCAACACCGCGACCTTCTTCACCTTCATGGTCTCGGTGGCGTACTTCGCCATCACGGTCCCCTGGAAGGGATCGATGAAACAGACGCGGAACACGTACGGACGCACCTTGTCGCCGTCCATCGTGACCCGCGGGTTCGTCGAGGTGGGAGTGATCTGCGGAATCTTGTTGGCGTCCGCGATCGGGGCGATCGCCAGCGAGCGGCTGCTCGCCACCTCGCCGATGATCATGTTGACCTTGTCGTTCACGATGAGGTTCGTGGCGGCCTGGGCAGCCTCTTCGGGCTTGCCCTGGTCGTCCAGGGTCTTCACCTGGATCTGCTTGCCCTTCACCCCGCCGGCCTTGTTCTGCTCCTCAACGGCCATCTTGATGCCCTTGTCGGTGGAATCACCGAAGGTGGCCTCGGAGCCGGTGAGCGAGGCCACGTGGCCGATCAGGATGACGTCTGAACCCTTCTTGCTGCAGCCGACGGCTAGGAGCACGAGCGCCGCCGCTGCCGTTCGCAGCATTCTCATCGGAAGCCTCCTAAGGAAAATCCGGGTCAACGGTCCTTACTTGCCTTCGAAGCACCTTGTCAACGCGTTGCCGACCGTGCGCCCGCTTTACGAGCAGGAGCCCGAAAACTGGGCAAATCCCCCCGGCCCGGCGCGCCCGAAGGGACCTCCTTGACGCGCCGGGCCACACCCCGATCGCCACCCCGGCTCTAGTAGAAGTCGTAGTGCGCGGCGAGGTTGATGCGGTTCTCTTTGCCGAGGTTATTGAACCAGGTGGTGCGCCGACCGTAGACGTACTCGGCCCCGAGCCAGAAGGTCTTCGTGAGCCCGTAGAAGGTGTTCACGAAGGCCTGGTCGATCCGCTTGTTGGGCACGAACGTCCCGGCGCCCGCGTCGTCCGCGGTCGGGAAGGTGGCGGTGTCGAGCCCGTTCCGGTCGAAGAAGGTCTGGCTCCAGATGAGGTTCGAGCGGAGCTGGTCGTTCCAGACGTGGGTGTAGCCCACGTGGTAGGCGAGCTCCCGCCAGAGGATGACGTCGCCGTTGGGGTTGACCCCGGTGAACTGTCCCGCGAGGTCGTTGAAGATGTACCGGCCGATGCCCTCGCCGAAGGCCATGTAGCCGACGAGAGTGTCCTTCTGGAGCAGCTTGTAGCTCCCCGCGACGAGGAGGCCGTAGCCCTGCTTGCTCGAGCCGATCGGGTTCGTGCTCGTGCCCGTGCCCGAGGGGTAGTGGTACTGGTTCGTCTCGAAGCCGAGCCCGACGCTCCCCCACTTCGGAGTGTAGGAGAACTTGGCGGTGATGTCGGGCAGGGTGCCCACCCCACCGTTGTGCGAGTTCTCGAGGGCGAACGACAGGGCCATCGCCGGATTGAGATCGGCGGTGTAGCGGATCTGCGGCTGGCGGATGAGGGCGATCGAGCCCGGACCGTTGAAGTCCACGGTGTCGGCCATGGAGGGGAAGTCGATGAAGTTCGTCCAGGTCTGACCGACGAGGAAGCCGTGCACGTTGCCGTACGCCTGGCGGAGCCGGAAGAGCACCGAGTTCGTGAAGGTCTGCCCCTGGAAGCCGTTCGGCCCGTTGAAGTCGCCCTCGAGCTTCACCTCGAGAGGCCCGATGGGCGTGGGGCTCTTCGTCTGGATCCCGAAGCGGGAGGTCCGGGCGGTGAGGTAGGTCTGCCCCGTGGCATTGGCCGCGGGCGTCCCGTCAAGGGGCTGCACGGGCACGATCGAGGCCCAGTCGTAGTTCTCGATGTCCCCGATACGCCCACTCAGGTCCCAGGTTCCGTCGAGCTCGGCGTACCCGTAGAGCCTAAGGGTCGAGTCGGTGCCCGGGATCTTGAAAACTCCCGGTGCGTCCTGCGACAACGCGGCGGCGGGCAGGAGCAGCGCCCACGCGAGCGCGGCCAGCTGCAGCTTTCGTGTCATGATAGCTCCCTCTCGTTCGTTCCTTGACTACACGTCAATAGCCTGTGAGTCGAGGTGAGCGTGAAGTCTTCCACGAACCCCGGCCTCGCTCAATAGGGGGGTATGCCGCACGCCTCCACGTGTGCGCTCCGGTAGGCACGTCCCTTGCCAAAGCGGCGTTGATCCTTGGTCTTTCGCCCGGTATCGTCGACCTCCGTGTCGTCGAAGATCCTCATCGTGGACGACAACCAGGAACTCCTCGCGCTCCTCGCTCGGCTCGTGGAGGCGGAAGGCTGGGTCGCGGTCCAGGCGAACAACGGCCGGGTGGCGATGGAGAAGCTCAAGGCGGAAAAGCCCACCGCCGCGATCGTGGACGTCCTCCTCCCCGACATGATGGGGTACGACGTCGCTCACGGCCTGAAGAACGCCGGCGTGCCGTTCGTCTTCATGACCGGGGTGTTCAAGGGAGGCCGGGCCGCCTCCGACGCCCGGGCCTTGCACGGGGCGGCGGGGTATTTCGAGAAGCCCTTCGAGGCGAGGAAGCTGCTCGAGACCATCCGGGGCCTCCTCCCCGCCCCCCCTCCCTCGAGAAAGCCCCCGCCCGTGCCCCGGCGGCCGGTCACCGAGCTCACCGACTTCGACGTGGAGGTGGCCGTCGAGCCGGACGAGCCGGTCGAGGCCATGGAGCTGACCGGGAGGGTGGTGCTCACCGAGAACGGAAAGGTCTCGGCGGTGCTCCGGGGCGAGACGGTCACCGCCGCCCCCATGGGCGCCCCCGCCCGCCCGCCCGCCCCGCCCACCCCTCCGAAGAGCGCCGCCTCGGTGCACGAGGAGGCCGCGAGAAAGAGCGCGCTCGAGCGGACCGAGGGGAGGCTCGAGGACAACCTCCCCGAGCTCATCACCGCCTTCTACCTGGCGCAGCAGACCGGGGAGCTCACCCTCCAGAAGGGGAAGGTGAAGAAGACCATCTTCTTCGAGAGGGGCCAGCCCTGCTTCGCCATCTCGAACCTCATCGCCGACCGGTTCGGCCCGTTCCTCGTGCGGGTGGGAAAGCTGAGCACCGCCCAGCTCGAGCTGTGCCAGGCGGCCGCTGAGAAGACCGGCCGCCGCACCGGGGATGTGCTCGGGGAAATGGGCCTCCTCAAGGAGACCGAGAAGCTCTACTACGTCGCACAGCAGGTGAAGGCGATCGTCTACTCCGTGTTCGGGTGGGAGACGGGCGAGTACCGGCTCCACTTCGCCGATCGGGCCGCCAAGGAGGCCATCAAGATCGACCTCCACCCGGCCAACCTCATCACCCGAGGGGTGAAGAAGCTCTACAAGCCCGAGCGCCTCTACCGGCTCCTCTCCCCCGAGGACCGGCTCATCCCTTCGCCGCAGCCGGCCTATGGGCTACACGAGGTGGAGCTGGAGCGCTGGGAGGCGGAGCTCTTGCCCCGGGTGGACGGAACGCGCACGCTCGCGGAGCTCATCCACATCGCCCAGCGGCCCGAGCACGCCGTCTACGGCTTCCTCTACGGGCTCGTGGCCCTCAAGATCCTGGATCGGTCGGGGCGGTAGCCCCGCCCGCCCTCATTCGTCTCTCGCCCTTTGAGTGGTGAGGTAGAGCGCGCGCCCGGCGTTTGGCCCGAGGAGCTTCAAGAGCTCCCGATCGGCCCGGCCCAGGGCGGCCTTGTGGGGCAAGAGGCGCCACACCGCCACCACCCGTCCGCAGGCGGTGAGCGGCACGCAGGCGTTGAGATCGCGGCCCTTCCTCCCTCCCTCCCCGGCCAAGAAGCCCCGCCCGTCCACCGCCGCCCGCGGAATGGGCCCCGCGCCCGCCCGGACCGCCGCGAGCCTCCCTCTTGCCACCCCGCGGGAGTGGACGAGGACGAGCCCCGTCCCCGCGGGCGAAGGCTCGAAGATCGCGAGCTCCTCGGAACCGATGAGGTTCACCACCACGTCCTCGATGGCCGAGAGGACCTCGGTGCGCTCCGTCGTGCCGTGGAGCCGCTCCAGGGCGACGAGCTTCGAAAGGGCGTCGTCGAGCCGCGCCGAGAGGTCCTCTGCGCGCTCGGTGCTCTTCCACCTCTCCCTCTCGGCCGCGGCGAGCTCTTTCTTGAGGAGGGCTCGCTCTCTACGGCAAGAGGGAGCCGGGCAGGGACGAGGAGGGGGTCTGGGCATGGGGGTCTCGCCGCGCCCGAGCGGTGCTCGCCCCGTGCCACCCTTTGGGCCGCGCTCTCTTTTGCAGCAGGAGCGCGCTCTTCCGCGGGGGTCGGCCCTTCCCGCTTTCACCGCATGGAAGCCGACGGGCTTCGGGGGCCCACCCAGGGTCGCGAGGACCCCGCGGCCACCACCCCCCGAAATCAGCCGAGCGAGGTCGGATCGCGACCTTCCGAGAGAGACGAGATCGAAAGAGCCAGGGAGAGGTGCTCGGGAGTGCGGAGGCGCTCGCGAACCCGGCGCGGGTCCGCGGGCGGGCCGGCGAAGGCCAAAAGCCGCGCCACCCGGGCTCGCGCCTCGTCGAGTCTCTGGCGAGGGATCCGCCCGTCCTCGACCGCCCGGCGCACGAGGTCGATGGACCGGTGCTGGAGCGAAGCGGTGTGGCAGATGAGCAGCGCGTCCACTCCCGAAAGGACGCACCCCGGGGCGACCTCCTCGGGCGGGTAGCTCTCCACCACCGCCTTCATCTCCAGGTCATCGGAGATGCAGCATCCTTCGAACCTCACCTCGTCGCGGAGGACCCGGAGGGCCCGGGCCGAGAGAGTCGCCGGACGGTCGGGGTCGAGGGCCTCGAACACCACGTGTCCGGTCATGACGGCGGGCACGCCCGCCCGGGCCAGCGCCTCGAACGGCAGGAGCTCGACCCGCCGGAGCCGCTCCAGGGAGTGCGGGAGGCGCGGCAGTTCCAGGTGGGAGTCCTGGCTCGTGTCGCCGTGGCCGGGGAAGTGCTTGGCGCAGGCGGCCACGCCCTCCGACTCCAGGCCCCGGGCGAGGGCGGCGCCGAGCCGCCCCACCCGCTCCGGGTCGCTCGAGAGCGCCCGGTCGCCGATCACCGGGTTGGCCGGGTTCGTATCCACGTCCACGCAGGGTGCGTAGTCCTGGTCGATGCCCACCGCCCGCAGCTCCCGGCCGAGGAGCACACCCACCCGCCGGGCCAGCTCCACGTCGTCTGCCTGGCCCAGCGCCCGCATCGGGGGAAGCTCGGTGAAGCCGTGCGCGGCCCGTAGGCGCGCCACCCGCCCCCCTTCCTGGTCCACCGCCACGAGGAGCTTGCGGGAGCCCGCGGCCCGCTTCAGGTCCCCCACGAGCTCCGCCACCTGCTCCGCCTCCGAAACGTTCCGGGCGAACAACACGACGCCGTAAACCCCGCGGCGCACGAGGTCCAAGACCTCGAGGGAGGGCTTCGTACCGTGGAAACCGACGCAGAACAGCCCCGCGACGTCGCGATCGAGAGAGGTGGCCACCGCTCGACTCTACCGGAGGCAGAGGGCGCGCACGAGGGGCCCGCCTCTTCCCCCTCAGGAGATGAGGACGCCCTCGGCCAGGAAGGCGGCCAGGCCGAGGAGGAGCAGGACCGACCAGAGCGGCAGCTCTCGCCCGCCCGAGGGGCGGGCGTCGCTCGCCACCCGGGCGTGGCTCTCGCCGCCGAACCAGGCGGTGAGCTCCGCGGGGTCGAGCCGCCGGGTGTCGGATACGCGCGGATCGGGCCAGACGGCGAACGCGAGGCGCGGTTCGAGGCGCTCCTCGCCTTGCACCGAGACCTTGGCCTGCCAGAGCCCCGGCTCGGGCGGCGCCCAGCTCATCCCCTCGGCACCCCGGGTGAGCCCGGTCCGTTCTAGCTCCGCCAAGGGTCGCTCCCGGCCGTCGGGCCCGACGAGAGCGGCGAGCGTCTCCCCCTCCCGCGGAACGATGGAGCGCCGCTCGCCGACCACGGTGGCCACCCGCCGCTGGTGCTCGAGTCCCCCGGTGAGGTAGGCAGCGAACCGCTGCATGGCGGGCAAGAAACTGGTGCGGATGGGCCAGTCGGTCCAGTCGCGGTCCACGCTCGAGGTGAAGAGGAGCACCCGCCCCTTGCCGAGGCGACCTTCCAAGAGGGCGGGAGCGCCGTCGTCGAACGCCGCGAGGACCTGGGCCTGCGGCCCCTCCCGCCGAGGCCGCGCCAGAAGGTAGCGGAAGGTGCGGGTCCCGAGCAGGCCCTCGCGCGCCTCCCCGGTGAAGATTGAGAGGGCCGGGTGGTCGAAGTCCACCTCGGCGAAGCGGGCCGCCCCCACCCCTCCCGCCACCCGGGAGGTGGCCGTCTTCTCGACGTGGAGGGACATGGGGAGGAGCGGGCCCAGCTCGCGCGCATACAGGTCCGGATCGATCTCATCCCCCACAGAGATGAATAGCCCCCCACCGTTCTCCACGAACCGCTGCAGATCGGGGGCCTTCGTCCCCACCGACCGGACGTTCAGGAGGAAGACCACCTCGTAGCGGGACAGGTCCTCGCGGGCCAGGCCTTCGACGTCCACGAGGTGAGGCCGGACCGGAGAGGCCGGCGAGGTGAGCGCCGCCTCCAAAAAGTAGGCCTCGTCCCGGTACTTGACCGGCGAGGGCGAGCCGTCCACGACGAGGGCGGTCACGTCCCTTGGGACGTCGAGGACGAGGGCCCGAGCGTCGTCGAGGGCGAGGGCGTCGCCCGGGGTCACCACCTGGACCGCCGCCGTTCCTCCCGTGGGGAAGGCCTGGAGCAGGCTCTTGCGCGCCGCCCCGCCGGCGGGCAGCTCGGTGAAGGAGCGGATGGTGGTCTTCGGGTCCGGTCCCATCCCCACGAGGAGCGAGAGGGGGAGCTCGGCGAGCTTCTCGGAGCTGTGGTTCACGAGGGTGACGGTGAGCTTGAAGCCGCGCGGACCGGCCGCCGGGTCGGGCTCGGCCTCGAGCCCCACCACGGCGTGGTTGGGGAGCTTCTCTCCCCGGGCGGCGTCCAGGATCGACACCTCGGGGCGGACCGGCCCGCTCGGGGAATCGACCGTGGGGGCCGGGACGTCGAGCCGCCAGGCGCTCGCGGCGAGGTCGGTCGCGATCACGATCCGCTTCGGGAGCCCCTCCTGCGCCCGGGAGGCGGACAGGGCCTGCGCCGCCGCCTGCACGCAGGTGGTGAGGTCGGAGTGACCGGCCACGGCAAAGGCCCGGTCGAGGATCCGGCGGACCTGGGCCCGGTCGAAGGAGAGCGGCTCGGGGGCGGGCGGGTCCGCCCCGCACACGACCACCGTGGCCGGCTCCTCCGGGGTGAGGGAGAGGAGCTCCTCCCGCGCGTCCGAGACCGCGCGCTCGAAGAGGGTCTTCCCCCCCAGCTCGTAGCGCATCGAGCCCGAGGCGTCGAGGACGATGGCGGTGGCCCTCGGCCCGGCGAGGACGGCGGCGTGCGAGACGGCCTGCTCGATGCGGGGGCGGGCGAGGGCGGTGGCGATGGCCGCGAGGAGGAGGGTGCGGGCCGAGAAGAGCAGGATCTTCTTCAGCCGAAGCCGCCGCTCCGTCTCCCTGCGCGCCCGGAGGATGAACTCGATGGCCGGGAAGGGAACGGGTTTCGGGCGCCGCCGGAAGAAGAGGTGGATGGCGATGGGGATCGTCGCCGCCAGGACGCCGAAGAGGAGCGCCGGGTGAGCGAACCCCACCGTCATGCGGCGGTCCTCTCCCGCCGAGCCAGGAAGGGGAGGAGCACCTCGTCGACCGGGGTGTCGGTGCGGCAGAGGACGTAGTCCACGTCGGACTCGAGCGCGGCGCGGCGGACCTCTTCCAGCCAGCGCCGGAAGAGCTCCAGGTATCCCTTCCGCATGTCCCGGCCGTTGGCCTCGATCCGGCGCTCGTCCTCCATCGACAAGAACAGGGTGGGGTCCTCGAAGGGGAAGTCGAGCTCCGCCGGATCGAGCACGTGGAAGAGGGTGACCTCGTGCTTGCGCCGCCCCAGCTGGGCGAGCCGCCGCAGGACCCTCTCGTCCCGATCCATGAGGTCGGAGAAGACGACCACCGAGGAGCGGCGGGGCGCGTGCTCGATCACCCAGTCGACGGCCGCCCCCAGATCCGTCGGCCCCAAGGCGGTCACCCCGGCGAGGGCCTCCACGAGCGGGCCCAGGTGCCCGGCGGTGGCCCGGGGCGGCAGGGCGGAACGAACGCTCCCCGACACCACCACCAGCCCGGCCGCGTCCTGCTGGCGGACGAGCAGGTAGGCGAGCGAGGCGGAGAGCGCGCTCGCGTACTCGAGCTTGGTGAGGAGGCGGGGATCGCTCCGGTAGCCCATCGATCCGGACGAGTCGACCACGAGGTAGGCGCGGAGGTTCGTCTCCTGCTCGAACTTCTTCACGTAGTACTTGTCGAACTTCCCGTACGCCTTCCAGTCGATGAGGCGGATCTCGTCCCCCGGGGCGTATTCCTTGTGCTCGGCGAACTCGACCGACTGTCCATGGTGGGGCGACTTGTGGAGGCCGGTCAGGACCCCCTCGGTGATGGCCCGGACGCGCAGGTGGAGGGTGCCCAGCCGGGCGAGCACCTTCGGGTCGAGGAGGGAGGGGTGGGAGGGGTCGGGCTTCACGCCTTCATCGTCTCGACCAGCCGGTCCACGATCTGGGCCGACGAGACGCCCTCCGACTCGGCGCGGAAGTTGGTGATCACCCGGTGGACGAGGACGTTGCGGGCGAGCTCCCGCACGTCCTGCTCGCTCGCCGCCATGCGCCCGTCGAGGATGGCGCGGCTCTTCGCCCCGAGGATGAGGTACTGGCTGGCGCGAGGGCCGGCTCCCCAGGAGACGTTCTCCTTCACGAAGTCGGGAGCGGAGGGCTCGGCCGGCCGGGTGCGCCGCACGAGCTCCACCGCGTAGCGGATCACGTGGTCGGCGGCCGGGACGCGGAGCACGAGGTCCTGCAGGTCCCGGATCTTGTGGGGCGAGAGCACCCGGCGCAGGGCTGGCCGGGAGGAAACCGTGGTCGACCGGACGATCTCCAGCTCCTCCTGGGCGCTCGGGTAAGAGACGTTCACGTAGAACATGAAGCGGTCGAGCTGGGCCTCGGGAAGAGGGTAGGTCCCTTCCTGCTCGATGGGGTTCTGGGTGGCGAACACCAGGAAGGGCAGGTCGAGCGGGTAGGTCTCCCCCCCGGCCGTGACCCGGTACTCCTGCATCGCCTGGAGGAGCGCCGCCTGGGTCTTCGGGGGAGTGCGGTTGATCTCGTCCGCGAGGAGCAGGTTCGCGAAGATGGGGCCGCGCACGAAGCGGAAGGTGCGGCGCCCGGTGGTGTGGTCCTCCTCCAGGACGTCGGTGCCGGTGATGTCGGAGGGCATGAGGTCGGGCGTGAACTGGATGCGGTTGAAGGAGAGGTCCAGGACGTCGGCCACGGTGGAGATGAGCAGCGTCTTCGCGAGTCCCGGCACCCCCACGAACAGGCAGTGCCCCCGGGCGAAGAGGGCCACGAGGAGGGCCTCGACGACGTTCTTCTGTCCCACGATCCGCTTCTCGATCTCGGTGAGGAGCACGCGCCGGGCCTCGTGCAGCTCCTGCACCGCGTGCAGGTCGGCCTCGGGGCTCTGGATGCGCGGGGGGATCTCGCTCGTGGTGTCGGTCGAGGGGGTCATCGCGGCTGGGCCTCCTGGCCCATGAGGATCCGGGTGAAACGGGTCTCGCGCTCGGCGCCGCCCGGGTCTTTGAGGGCGGAGAAGACCTTGGCCAGAAAGGCGTGGATCTCGGGGTCGAACGGATCCTGCCGGTTCGCCGCGAGGAGGTGGTCCTTCGCCGCCTCGAGCTCGCCCTTGTCGAGGAGGAGCCGGGCCAGCTGCACGTTCAGGGCGGGGTAGTCGGGGCTAAAGTCGAGGGCCTCGGAGAGCACCCTCTCGGCCGCCGCCCTGTCGCCCGACAGCGCCGCGGCGAGGGCGTACCGGCCGGAGAGGATGGGAACGCGGGCGCCGACCTTCTCGTAGGCCTTCTCGTACTCGAGCTTGGCCGCCGCCCAGCGCCCGCGGGCCCGGAAGATCTCCCCCAGCCGAGCATGACCGCGGGAGTCCTCGTCCGGGATCTCCGACCACTCCGCATAGGCCGCCCCTCCCTTCGGATCGTCCTTGAAGCGGAGCTTCTTGAGCTCGCGATCGCCGCCCCGGGGCAGCGGCCGCTGGGCCATGTACCTGTCCCAGTCCTCGAGAAACCGGCGGAAGGGGACGCCCGCCGCCTGCGACACCGCCTCCTCGGTCGTCTTGCCCTCGCCGAGGAGCCCGGTCATGCGCGCCAGCGCCCCCGGCCCCCGCTGCTTCACCAGCCACTCGACGGCCATGGAGACCTGGGCGTAGGCCAGGGCGGCGCGCTCCTGGGTGGGGAGCTTCGCGAACGAGGGGTTCATCTCGTCGAAGCTGACGAGCTCCTTTTTCGCGATGGCGTCCTTCACGAGCGCCGCCGTGAAGGGCGTGATCGGCTCGTGGCGGCCGCGCCAGGCCTCCTCGAACCACTTGGCCAGCCCCTCCTGCATCCACAGGGGGGCGCGGTTCTTTGTCCTCGCCGTGATCACGTTGTGGGTGAACTCATGGGCGGCGGTGTCGAGCCAGTCATACCCCTTGAGGAGCGCCTTCGGAGACAACATCATGAGCTTGCCGAACTTGGAGACGGCCACCGTGCCGGTGGTGCGCACCTCCTCCTCGGTGAGGGTGGAGAGGTGCGCCAGCTCGGAGACGTCGTTCACGATCTCCACCGTGACCTTGGCCTCGGGAAACGTGCCGAGCCCCACTCCCAGGACGGCCCGCTGCCTCTCGAGCGTATCGACGAGGTAGGGCACGAGGACCTCGTCCTTGCCCTTCGGGTAGGAGATGACGAAGTGCTCGCCCTCGAAGCGGGCGTCCTTCCTCGTGATCTCTTGGGCGGCGCGGGCGAGAGGGAGGTAGCCGCCGAGGTTGCCCGCCCCCGATCCCTGGAGGAGGTCCACCGCCTCGCCGTAGCGTTGCTCGTAGAAGCGCAAGACCCCCCCCGCGAACCGGGCGGCGGGGGGGGCCGCCTCGAACGGCTCGAACGGCGCGAGCAGGGCCCGGGCCCTGCTCGCATTCTCCTGGCCGAGCGCGGTGATCGCCTGCATGGCGGCGAGCCCGTCCTTCCCGTGGAAGTCGGGCGGCCCGGCGAGGGGAAACTCGGGAAGGAGGACGGCGAGGGCGAGGACGAGCGGGACGAGGGGAGGGAAGACCCTCGCCGGCCCGAGCGGCCGGGGAAGCGGGGAGAGGGGACCCCCCTCTGGCCGAGCCTTCTCCATCACTTCACCAGCTCCTCGTAGTAATGCTCCACGTCCGGCTTGTAGCGCTCCGGCATCCCCTGCTTCATGGCCTCGAGCAGGTCCTTGCGAAATGCCTCCGGGACCTTGTGCTCCTCGGCCCCAGGGATCTTGACCTTCTCCCGCGAGGGGTCGAGGCCGTCGCCCGACCGCTCGTTGCCTCCGCCTTCCGCGAACGGGAAGGGGAATCCCATCCCCTGCGGGCCGCTCCCCTGCTGCTGCATGCTCTTGGCCGCGTCCTCCAGCCCCTTTCGGAAGCGGGCGAGAGCGTCGAGGGCGAGGTCCTGCTCTCCCCGGCCGCGCTGGGGGTTCCGGTTTCCGAGCTCAGAGGCGGCCTCGCCCATGTGCCCGCGGGACTCGCCCAGCTGTCCCTGGGCCGAGGGCGGGAAGACCGGCGCCTTCCGGGCCAGCTCCTCGAGCGCGGCCTCCAGCTGGGCGGCCTCCGACTCCAGCTCCCCCTGGCGCCGCGAAAGCTCGCCCAGCCGATCCTGATCGTTCCTCGACATCATGGAGCGCGGATCGGGGAAGAGCCGGGAGAGCTCGTCCCGGATCTCCCGCACCTTGGGGACCGCCCGGTCCACCCGACGGTGGGCGTCGTCGACCTGCGGCCGCTCCCGTCCCAGGGGCGGGGAGTCGAACGTCGAGGCGTCCTCCTCCAGGTAGCGGGAGAGCCGCTCCAGCGGGGGCTGGGCCCGGCGGACCGCGTCGTTGGCGCCCTCCAGCTCGCGCATGCCCAGGGCCCGCTCCAGGTCCTTGAGCGCGTCCTGGGCGGTCTCGTAGTCGGGCTGGGCCCGGAAGGTCACGCCCGGGCGAGCTCCCTCCACGTCTCTCTGGGCGCTCTGCGCCAGCTCGTGGAGGTGCTTCAGCGCCTCCTCCTCCTGCCGCATCCGCTCCGAAAGCTTCCGCCGGTACTCGGCCCTGAGCTTCTCGGTCTCGGCGGCGAGGTCCTTCTGTCCCTGCTCCAGCTTCTGGAGCCGCGCCTTGAACGCCAGCATCTCCTTCATGAGGGCCTGGGCCCTCTCGTCGGGCAGGCTGGCGGTGCGGGAGAGACCGGCCATCATCTGGTCCATCGCCCCTGCCATCTGGTCGAGCGCCTTCATGGCGCCCTCGACGTCGCCCTGGGCGAGCTTCTTCTCCACCTCGTCGAGCCCGCCCAGGAGATCCTGCGACTTGGCCAGCTCGGCGAGGGCCTCCTCGTTCATGTGCTCGTCGTTGAAGCCCTTGGAGAGCTCGGCCATGCGCGAGAGCAGGTCCCGCACCTGCTCCTTCATGCGCCGGACCTGGGCGAGGAGGTCCTCCTTGGCCCCTTCACTCGGCGCCTTCCGGTACCGCTCCATGAGATCGGCCAGGTCCCGCCTCCTCTGGGAGAGGTTCTTCGCCAGCCGGACGAGGTCCTCCGCCCGCCGCTTGTCGAGCAGCTGCTCGAGGTAGAGGACCCCCTTCTCCTCGACCCGCTCGACGGTGGCGTCGTCGCGGACCACGTCGGAAGCGATCTGGCGGAGGTCCTCGCGGGCCTGCTGCCTCCGTCCCCCGTCGGCCGCCTCGCGGGCCATCCGGTAGGAGATCGCGAGCCGGGTACGGCTTCCCATGGCCCCCTCCACCGCGAAGCGGACGTCCTGGGCGACGTTCTCGAGCGCCCGGGCCACCTCCCGCGGGCCGGCCGGGTCCTTCCGCAGTTCCCGGGCGGCGAGCCGCAGGTGCTCGGTCATGGCCCGGGTCCGTCCGTCCACCGCCTGCGCTTGGGGGAGCCGCTCCTCGGCCATCCCCGCCGCCGTCCCCTGGATGCGCAGGTCGAGCCGGTCGCCCAGGCTCGCGACCAGCTCCTCGTACGCCTGGCGCGCGCGCTCGAGCATCTGCCGGCGATGCTCGGACTCGGAGTAGATGCGGATCGTGCGCGTGTCCGAGGACGACGTCTTCGGCCCGGAGACGTCGTCCGTGTCCTGGGCCTCGACCCGGTAGGTGAGCCGTTCCCCCTCCCCGAGCCCGAGGGGGGCGATGGCGAGGGGGTAGGAGCCGGTGTCCCGCCGTACCGGTTCTCCGGATCGGAGGGGGATCCGCCTCTCCTCGCCCTGCGGGGGAGAGAGAACCAGGGCGACCTCGCCGATCCCCACGTCGTCCTCGGCCTGCCAGAGGATCTCGACCGAGGCGGACGGGTCGACCTCGAGGTCCTTGTCGGGCGCGAGGATCTGGACGGTGGGGTAGGCGTCGGGCTCGACGATGATGGGGATGGGCGGACCCTCGGCGAGGAGCTTCCCCTTCGCCCCCAAGAACCGGAAGCGGTAGTGGCCGCCCGCAAGGACCGGGAACTCGCCCGAGAGCTCCCTGCCGTCCCTCACCAGTAGAGCGTAGCGGCGCACGGCCGGGGCACCACCCGGAGCGAGGGACGCGGCCGGGGGAAGGGGCCGCTCCTCGGCCGGGGGAGCGGTGGAGGCTCCCTTCAAGGCCCCGGGAGCGGCCGGCCGCGACGAGGGATCGGCCTCCAAGTCGACGACGATCTCTGCCTGGGAAACGAGGCGGTCCGCCCGGGTCCTGAGCGCGACCTCGGTGCCCTTGGGCGCATGGATCTCACCCCCCGTTCCCGAGAGGGTCTTGGGTTCCCGCCGCATGTAGGCCGGGTAACGATAGGTGAGCTCGATGTCGCCGGTGATGGGATCGGTCTCCACCGCCGAGCCGGGCGGATCGCCGAGGAGCACGCGGTGGTAGGCATGGCGCAGCCGCTCGCCCCCGAACCCGAGGACGACGAGGCTGAGGGCGAGCATCCCCAAAAGGACTCCCGCTGCCTGGCGCGCGGCGCGATCCGGGATCGCCCGGGAGAGGTCGAAGGCCCTCGCCCGCGCAGCGGTGCGCTCGACGTGGGCGTCGAGGAGCGCCACCGAGAACCGGCCCACGGCGGCGATCTCCTCCCTCTCCCGGGAGAGCTCCACCGAGCTCTGGAGGGCGGAGCGGAGCGAGGGGTCGGCGGCGGCCAGGGTCCGGGCCGCGGCCTCCTCCCCGCCGACCTGCCGAAAGACGTCGAGCAGGGCCCGGGCGAGCGAGCCGAGGAGCACCAGGGCAAAGCCCCCGAGCGCGACGAAACGGAAGGGCAGGCGCGCCCCGGCGGCGAGCGCCAAGGCCCCGGAGAGGAGACAGGCGAGCCCGGCGGCGAGCCCGTTCCCGAGGGCCATGGCCAGCGAGAGCGTCGCCATTCGGCGGCGTGCGGCCCGGAGGAGACGCGCGATGTCGGCGTAGGCGCCGGTCATGACCTCGAGCCAGCCCCGGCGAAAGCCGATCCCGGCACGGCCCTCAAGGATAACGCGGCGGGCCCCCGCGGGCGACCTCACCACCGCTCCTCCACCGGGCGGCTTCGAGGCCAAAAGGGGGCCGCTCGCCGCCTCGACCGCACGCCCGGACCGTCCCCCGGGGACCGGACGGCCGTCCCATGATCCGCGCTCTGGCGGGGGGCGTAGCGCCGGTCATGCCCGGGCCGATCCTCGACGTGCCGGATGAGCGACTCGGGCTTGCCGAGGAGGGCGAGCACCTGCCGCGGTGACGACCACGGGGAGCGCGAGGTACGCGCGTACGAGAGCGCGAGGAGGTCGCTCGCCGCCTTTTCAAGCGGAGTAGGGCGAGGAGGGAGCGAGAAGGCTCTCCTCGGTGAAGAGGCCGCTGGCGCCGAGCGATCCGTACACCTCGTCGGTGAAGACCTTCAGGTAACACTTCGCCGCCCCCTCGCGCGCCACCTCGAGGAGGACCTCGGTCCCGCTGACGCTCGTCTCGATGAAGACCGAGGGGCGAGGAGGGAGCGGTCGACGTGGATGTCGGCCGCGAGTTCGCCGTCCGCAGCGTTCCACGAACCGCTAGCGCGGCCCCTCTTCGAATTCGGCCAGGCTCTGGGCATTGCCCGCGCAGGTCAGCTTGTCCAGGACTACGAGGCGCCAGTCCGGGCGTTCCCTCTTCATGAGCTGGATGAGGTTCGAGCCATGAAGCCTTTGCCGCCCGGTGACGAGCACGTTCACGGAAAAAGGATCGCCACTCTCCCAAGAGACGAACTACCTCGATACTGAGGGCGCAGGCCCGTTTCGGCGGACCGCTCCTCTTCGAGGATCGTGCAAGAGGAGCCCGATCCGGTGGCGGTGGGCCCGTTCCCCAGGGCAACGCCTCCCCCGCCCGGTGGGTATCCATTCGGGGTAACGTGTCCAAATTCCCCGTGATCACCCGGGGCCGCGAAGGCGGGCGAGGCGTGCTACCTTGGCGCACTGATTACGTGAATTTCAGGTACCGACAGCCCGTCCCCCCTGTGGATGGCGACGACCTCGCCCTCGTAGAGCGCGCAAAGAGCGGCGAGACGGACGCCTTTCGCGCCCTGGTCGTCCGCTACCAGAGGAAGGTCTACGCCGTGGCGCTCGGCATCGTGAAGGACCCCGACCTGGCCTGGGACGTAGCCCAGGACGTGTTCGTCCGGGCCCACCGCGGTCTCGAGGGGTTCAAGGGCGAGTCGTCGTTCTTCACCTGGCTCTTCCGCATCGCCACCCACGTCGCCATCGACAGCGTGCGCAAGGAGCGCGGAGCGCAGCGGGACGACGTGGACGAGGTGCGCGAATGCGACCTCGTCGATGCCGGCGAGGGGATCCTCGCCACCGGGCTCGGGAGCGATCCGTCCGACACGCTTCTGCGGCGCGAGCTGGGCCTCCGGATCGCCTCGGCGCTCGCCACTCTCCCCGAGAAGCACCGGACCATCCTCGTCCTGCGGGAGGTGGAGGGGCTCTCCTACGAGGAGCTCGCCGACCGGCTCGGCATCCACAAGGGAACGGTGATGAGCCGCCTGTTCCACGCGCGCCGGAAGATGCAGGCCGCGCTGCGGCCCTATGCCGGGACGAGGTCCGCCCGGCGGCGGGACGGAGGAGACGGGGAGTAGTCGATGCGTGCCTGCCTTCGATTTGCGCCAATGATCGGCTCCCGGGAAGGGGAGCTGCCCGCGGAGGAAGCCCGCTCCCTGGCGGCGCACCTGTCGGAGTGTCCCAGCTGCCGCGCGCTCTCCGCGGAGGCGGCGGTGCTCGAGGGGCTCGTCTCGGAGGCGCTCCTCGCCAAGGCGGCGGCGCGGGACTTCTCGCCCTTCGTGGACCTCGTCCTCTCGCGGGTGGAGAGGACCCCGGCCCGCAGGTCGCTGTGGCCCAGGGCCACCGCCTTGCCGCGGTCCACCCCCGCTCGCGGGAGGGGCCTCGCACGGCCCTTCCTCGCTCTCCTCGCTCGAAACTGGAAGCTCGCCACCGCCTTCGCGGTCGCCCTTGTGGCGGCCGCCTCGGTGTTCATGTACGTTCACCGCGACAACGGGGAACCTGAGGAGATCGCCTCCCTGGAGATCGATCTAGAGGGCGGCGACACCGTCCTGCAGACGTCCGATGGCCCCGTGGTGCTCTTCGCGCCCGACGAGAGCGGGTCTTAGGCGTTCGCCCCGGAGGCGACATGACGCGTCTTTTGGCCTGCGGCCTCGCCTTCGGACTCGCCGTCCTCGCCTCCGCCCCCGCCAGAGCGCGGGGCGACGTCCCCGTCCACATCCGCATCATCAAGGGGTCGAAGAAGGGGCCGGCCAAGATGGACGCCTCGCTCGAGCCCCTCAAGCGGCAGCTCTCCTCGCTCGCCTATGTTCGCTGGGAGTCGGCGAGCGACGAGGAGCGGACCATGGTGAGGGGAAAGCTCGAGTCGGTGAAGCTGCCCGACGGAGACGAGGTCACGATCGTCGTCCAGGACGAGGCGCCGGAGAAGGTCACCTTCGAGGTGACGGTCGTCTCCCGCAAGACCCAGAGCCGGCTCACCGTGGAGAAGGGCCAGCGGATCGTCCACCAGGTGAGCGGCGAGAAGAACGGGAGCGCCTTCTTCCTCACCCTCTACGCCACCCCGGAGAAGTAGGACTTTCGGCGCCCGGGCTTCATCCCGGCGCCTCACCGGGCGGGTTTTGCCCGGCCGGGGAGGCCTGGCGCAGGAACGCGCCCACGCTCCGGTAACCGTGGAGCTTGTTCGTGTGGGCCACGATCTGCACCTCTCCGCCCTCGCCCAGGGTGCGGGCCACGAGCGCCTCCCCGAGGTGCCCCACCGCGTTCAGGGCGCCGCCGCAGTAGGGGCACGCCTCCGCGCCCGACACCTTCGAGCCGAGCGCGTCGCAGTGGGTGCACCGCCAGCCGACGCGGGCGAAGTCCTCCTCCAAGACGAGCCGGTACACTCGCCCCTCGTTCAGGGCCATCACCACGTCCTCCGGCCCGAGCACGGCCAGGCCACCGCGCAAGGACTTTGCCACGACCGAGTCGACCACCCGGACCTCCACGGTCCGCTCGTGGGCGAGGAGGGCGGCGGCCGCGCCCTTCAAGACTCCCTCCCGCCGCGGGCCGTCCCCCGACTCCCAGGCGCGGGGCCGTGGGACCCGGGCGATCACCGCCGCCCGGAGGCGCTCCGGCAACTCGCGCTCGAAGGCGGCCAGGTTCTCCGCCGTTCCCACGAGGACGAGGCGAGACCGGGGCTCCCGCTGAAACAGCGAGAGGACCTCCTCGACCGCCCGACGGCGGGTCCGCTGCACGAGCGCCTCGACATGGCGGACGTCCTTCTCGAGCCGCTCGAACTGACGCCCGGGCCGGGCGGCGCCGGGGTTCCACTCGTCCCCGGGACGCCGGGGGACCTCGCCGTGCAGGCTCTCCTCCCCGGCGAGGTCCCCGAGCAACACCTGGTAGATGTCGGCGCCGCTCGAGTCCGTCACGACGACGAGGGCCGGCTCCTCCTCGTCCGCGAGCCGGGCGAGCTGCGAGAGATGGGGGATATTGTCCGTGGAGAGCTCGCTCGCGAACGAGCGCCGGAACAAGAGGGGACGAAAGAGGCTCAAGCCCTCGTTGGCGAAGAGGGCGAGACCGCTTTGACCCGGCTCGCGGGCCCGCGCGAAGAGCTCCCTCACGTAGGCCTGCACCCGGCCCAGGGTCCGGGCGAGACTCTCCCGCCCGGGGCTCCCCTCCGGGTACTGGGCCAGCACCCGGCGAACCCGATCGTGCACGAACAGGCGGATCTCATCGCTTCGCTTCTCGTCCAAGACGCGGACGCCGAGGTAGAGGCTCACGATGGGCTCGTCGCCGCTGCGCATGCGCGCCAGCTCGGCGAGAGTGCCGTAGAGCTTGGACATGTCGGCCTCCTTTTTCGTCCCTGCGCGCCCTAGACGAACCCTCTTTTGGCCCGGACGAGGGCGCGATTGTCCGGGGGCGAACTCCGAGCTATGACGCGCCGGTGGCTCTCCTCGACGCCGTTCGCGCACTCACCTCCTTTGACCCGCCACCCGAGCTGCCCCGGTGCGATCTCAAAGAGCTCCTCGAGGTGCTCTCGGCCCATGGCCTCGCTCCCCTCGCCTCGTACCAAGTGGAGCACACACGCCTCGGCGCAGGGCTGCCAGCCTCCTTCCGTGAGCCCTTGCTCGGGCAGTACCAAGGCGTCGTGAATGACAATGTCTTGAAGCTCATCGGGCTGCGTGGGTCCCTCCGGGCTGCCCCGGACGTACCTGTGGTGCTCCTCGAGGCGGCAGCCTACGTGGACTGGCTGTACCCTCACATGGCGTTCCGCCCCGTTGGGGACCTGCGCATCGCGCTGCGGGCTATGGACGGCCCGCGGTTCGCCACTGCCGTGGCAGAGCACCTGACCCTCGACAGGACCGAGCACCGCGGCCGCGTGGCGATCTTCACCGATGGCCGGATCACCCTCTCCGCCCAAGAGGGGCTCTGGCCAGGCGGGCCAGCGGACTCGCCCTTGTTCGACCGCCGGGTGCCATACGGGGCGTTCGGACCCTCTGCCGCTCGCCCATCCGCCGAGGACGCCGTGCTCGCCGCAGTGGGGGACGCAGCCGAAAGCGGCCTCCTCACTCCGCTCATCGCCTACGTGGATCTGCGCGAGCTCCTCCGGCTGCCGCTCGATCTGACCTACGTGCGGGAGCGGGCTTCGGCCGTGGGCCTCTCCCGGGCGCTCTACGGGAGCTGCCGCCTCCTCGCTCACTTCTTCCCCGAGGTGGCCGCGAAGGCGGCGGCCTTGAGCCCCCCCTTGCAAAGAGCCGAGCGACTCGCGGTGGACGCGGTGGTGGAGGCCGCCCGCGACCCGGCGCGGCTTCGCCACCTCCGCGGGACCGAGAAGGTGGCGCACCTCGTGGTCGCGCCCTGAGGGCATGCTAGGCTACCCGCCCTTGGCGCGCCGCCTTACCCTCGCGGGGGGGCGAGCGAACCTTCGATTCCTGCGGAGGATAAGTGAACATCACCGTCATCGGCACCGGCTACGTCGGCCTCGTCACCGGCACCTGCTTCGCGGAATCCGGTCACACGGTCACCTGCGTTGACGTCGACCCGGCCAAGATCGAGACCCTCCGCAACGGAGGCATCCCCATCTACGAGCCCGGGCTCGAGGAGCTCGTCCGTCGCAATGTCCGGGAGGGACGGCTCTCCTTCACCTTGTCGTACAGCGAGGGCATGAAGGCGGCCGAGGTCGTCTTCATCGCGGTCGGTACCCCTCCGGGCGAGACCGGCGAGGCGGACCTCTCTCACGTGCTCGAGGCCGCGACCGAGCTTTCGCGTCACATGACCCGCTACACGGTGGTCGTGAACAAGAGCACCGTGCCGGTGGGAAGCGCCGAAAGGGTGTCCGAGGTCGTGAGGCGCCACACCTCCGAGCCCTTCGACGTGGTCTCGAACCCCGAGTTCCTGAAGGAGGGAGCCGCCATCGACGACTTCATGCGGCCCGACCGGGTGGTGGTGGGGGTCTCCTCGGAGCGCGCCCGGGCCGTGATGGCCGAACTCTACGCCCCCTTCGTCCGGGCCGAGCAGCCGGTCTTGTTCATGGACGTCCGCTCCGCCGAGCTCACGAAGTACGCGGCCAACGCCATGCTCGCGACCCGCATCTCGTTCATGAACGAGATGGCTGCCCTGTGCGAGCGGTTGGGCGCCGACGTGGACCAGGTCCGCCGCGGAGTGGGCTCGGACCGACGCATCGGACACCCCTTCCTCTTCCCCGGGGTGGGCTTCGGCGGATCCTGCTTCCCCAAGGACGTGCGCGCCGTCATGGCCATGGCTCGCCACCACGGGCTCGACTTCGACCTCTTGAAGGCGGTCGAGAGGGTCAACGAGCGGCAGAAGCGCTGGCTCCTCGAGAAGGCCCAGAAGCACTTCGGGTCTCTCGCGGGCCTCACCTTCGCGGTCTGGGGCCTCGCGTTCAAGCCCAAGACCGACGACATGCGCGAGGCACCGTCCATCGCGGTCATCGAGGGGCTCCTCGGGAACGGGGCCACCGTCCGGGCCCACGATCCGGTGGCGGCCCAGATGGCGGAGCGGCTCTTCCGAGGGCGGCGGGTGGAGCTCCTCCCGAGCCCGTACGCGGCCGCCGAGGGGGCGGACGCGCTCCTCCTCGTCACCGAGTGGAACGAGTTCCGGCAGCTCGACCTGCCCCGCCTGAAGGAGATCATGAGGCGCCCGGTCCTCTTCGACGGTCGGAACGTGTGGGACGCGAGGAAAGTGCGCGACGCGGGCTTCACCTACTACGGGGTGGGCCGGTCGGGCACTTGACCGGGGGGGCTCTCCCCGGAGGAAAAAAGGTCCTCCCCCGGCTCCTTCGGCGAGCTCCACAGGAACGGCTGCGAGGGGACGCGACGCGGAGATTGAGCGCGGCCGCTTCCCCTTTCCCTCACGCCTGGGCGTTCTTCCCTCGGGTGAGGAGGAGCACCACCGCGGCCACCTCCGACACCACCCGCTCGATCCGCCGGGCGACGTCGAGCTCCTCGAGGACGGCCTGGCGTGCGTCGGGCTCGGACACGGCCGCCGCCGCCACCAGGTCGACCGCGGCGGACGGATCCTTAAGCTGCGCCACCGCCTCCGCCAGGGCGGGGGCGCCGGACTCGGGCGGGAGCCGCGTCGAGAGCTCGAGCACGAGCTGCCTCAGGGACTCCATCTCCGCCTGCAGCTTCGCCGGCCCCCCCGGTGGAAAGCGGTCGGGGGCCACCTCGGCCCGGAAGGTCCGGTACGCCGCCTCCGAGCTGAGCTCCTCGCCGAGGCGGACCCGCGACAGCCCGCGCAGCACGATGTCGAAACGACCGTCCTCGTGCTCGACGTGGTGCTCGATGTACCCGGCGCCGGCGATGGGCCGGAGCGGCGGGTGCAGTTCGCGGAGACCCTCGGCCCCGAGGAGCTGCGGGACGGCCACGATCCGGTCGCCCCGGAGGGCATCCCTCACGAGGGCCCGATAACGAGGCTCGAACACGTGCAGGGGCGTGGGCGTGCCCGGGAGAACCACCACACCGTAGAGGGGAAACACCTTGAGCGCCGAGCACGCCTTGCGGAGCACCTCCATGCGCTCGGACTCGACCGGGCTCTCAGCCATTCGGCCGATCCGCTCGAGGGCATCCCCTGCGGGGGGGCTCCTCCGTCCAGGGTGCCTCGGCCTTTGCCTGGGAGCGTGCTCGCATGGAACCCTCCCGCGACCGCAAATGCTCGCGCTGTGGCCGCGCCGAGGCGTTCCCTCGTCGCCGCGCGCGAAGGGGCAAGAGATACGGCGGAGAGCGCGAGCCGGCAACCAAACGTGTAAGCGGGACCGCCTGGGAACGGCTCGGCACACGCGAGGGCCCGCATGTGACCCTCTGCCGAGAGGCGCTAAGGGAGAGGGGCCTTCACTTCCCGCTCGCCGGCTGCTCCTTGGCCGCCGTGGCCGCATAGGAGCCGGCGTCGAGCGTCGCGAGGTTCACGTTGAAGTAGCCGGCCACCCCGCAGGAGTACATGACGCGCTTCACGATCCGGAAGGGGACGTTCCTGTCCGCCTGGATGTTGACCGCTCCCTCCCACTTCTTGTCGGGGTCCTGCTGGTGGATGAAGTCCCAGCGCTTCTTCTCGTCGCGGAGCCTCTCCTCCAGCCCGGGGATGTTGAGGTAGCCCGTGTCGCTGTCGAGCTCCGAGACGTCGGCGACCTTGACGCCCACCACCGCGACCTCGGTGGGGCTGATGGCCACCACCGGCGCGACCTCGATGACCTGCCCGTGGTGCGCGTCGGGAAGCTTGATGTCCTTCTGCATGTACAGCACCTCGCCCGTGGCCGAGAACTGCTGCAGAAGGAAGATGACGAGCATCGTCATCATGTCGACCATCGGAACGACGTTCAGGTCGGCGTTGGTGGGCTTGCGGCCGCGCCTCATCTTCCCGCCCAGGATCTTGGACCTCTCGAAGCGCTTGGCGGGCCGCTTTCCGGGCGAGACGATGGGCATGGGGCGCTCGAAAGACCCTAGACTCCGGTCACGGACACGGACACGAGCCCTTGCCCGACACAGGTGTCGATCACCTGGACGAGGTCGCCGTAGAGCACCGTGTCCTCGGAGGAAACGGTCACCGAGGTGGCTTCGGGGTAGTCGGCCCGGATCTGCTTCAGCCGGTCCGACAAGGTCTTCAGGTCCTGGCGCGGCTTCTCCTCGCCCGGGGCGGACGAGTCCTCTGCCCCTCGGACGACGAGGGGGATGTCGACTGAGAGGCCCGCCGTGGTCTGCAGGTTCATGCCCCGCTCGCCCACCTGAAGGGTGACGAGCAATGCCTTCTGCTCCTCTCCGGCGGGCGGCTCCGGTGCGCCCGATCCGAACTGCTGCACCTGCAGGCGCGAGATCTGCGTCCAGACGGCGGTGTAGAGGAGAAAGGTGATGCAGCAGGAGAGCAGATCGATGGCGGGGACCACGTTGATGACGGCGTCGAGCGCCTTCTTGCCCCGTTTCCCGCCCTGCTCGGGCATCGCGGCGCCGGCCATCGCCTACCTCCCTCCTCCCCGGGGAACCCAAAGACGCTCCCGCGCCCGGGGGACCGCCCGCGGGGTCCGACCCCGCCACGGCCCCGGACGCGGTGCGAAGCCTTTCACCCCGCCGCTTCCTCTCCCAACGACGCGGGCATCTTCATCTTGTCGCGGTTGGCGATGATGAGGTTCAGGACCGAGACCGACGACTCATTGATGTCGTCGAGCATGTGCTGCGAGCGCCCTTGCAAGACCGAGTAGGCCACCAGGGCAGGGATGGCGGTGAGCAGCCCGAACGCGGTGCAGTTCATGGCCTCGGAGATCGAGCGGGAGAGGATGGTGGCCTTGTCGGACGGGCTCGCGGTGGCCACCGCCGCGAAGGCGCTGATGAGGCCGACGATGGTGCCGAGGAGCCCGAGGAGGGTCGCCACGTTGCCGAGCATGGCCAGGTAGCCGGTGCGCTTCTCGATCTTCGGCGACTCGCGCAGGGTGGCCTCGTCCATCGCCGCCTGCACGTCCGCCTCTCCCTTGGGGACGTTGATGAGGCCCGCCTTGATCACCGACACGAGCGGAGTCTTCTTCTGGGAGGCGCAGTAGCTGATGGCCCGATCGAGGTCTCCCCGGTAGATGTGCTCCTTGAGCCCTTTGAGGAACGTCTCCTTCGAGATGTTGGCCTGGAAGTAGAGCGTGATGAACCGGTCCACGACGAGGACCACGGTGAAGACCAGGGCGGCGAGGATGGGGTGCATCATCCACCCGCCGTCGTGGTAGTGCTTCGCCAGCGTTCCGAACATTTCGCCCATTGCCGAGCCGCCCTCCGAGGTGGGCCCGCGCGCCGGATGCGTCCCTTGGATTCGCGCGCTTGCCTGGGACTTTCGAACCCCTATCACGGGGTTTTCCAGTGCGTCAACGCGCCGAGGGTACTCTCGGCACGCACCTTCCCCCGCACCCTCGGTGTGCCCTTCCCACCGCCTCGAAAGGCCCCGGGCCGGCAATTGCCGGGCGGACCGGCGCCGACGTAGGCTCCTTGGGCTAGGTCGAAAAAGATGCCGATCGACTTCGCCTTCGCCCCCTACCGCCTCACACCCGGCGTGCTTCCCGAGGACGCTGCGCGGCTCGCGAGCGAGCTCGAGGCGGACCCTCTCTTGGCCGCCCTGGCCGACCCCTTGCCCGTGGGCCTGTTGAGCCGCGCCCTGGCAGATCTCCCCGCCGGGCGAGCGCCCTCCCAAGAGGACGCCTGCCGGGCAGCCGACGGATCGCCGTCGGGCCTGTCCGGCCTCCCGCGCGCCTGCCTGTCGTCCGCCCGCCACCGGGAACGCGTGTCCCAGGCCGCCCGCGAGGCCCTCTCCACCGGCTTCGGCGGTGTGTGCCTCGACCGCCCCGATAGCTCGCTCGCCCTCGGGCTCCTCGGGGCAGGGTTCTGCCCGGAATGCCAGGGCGCATTCAGCCGACATCTGTCCCGCGAGTACGGAGAGCACTTCCAGCCCGTCGACTACCTCGCCATGGCCCGCGAGGCGGTGACTGTGTCCTCGGGCGCGCTCACCTTCGCCGAGCTCCCGTTCGGCCGGGACTTCTGGCGGTTCCGGGTCGAAGCGCTCGACGAGGCGGTCCAAGTCTACGTCCGGGGGGCACGCGACGGGGCCCGGGGCCTCGATCGACCGTTCGAGGTCGTGGCCCAGTTCGAGGCGCTCGGGCCGGGCCAGGTCCGGGCGGCCCGCCATCTCGACGGCGCCGTCTTCCCCGGCCCGGAGACCGCCGGCACTGGCATCGGCCACTTTCGCCTCCTGCGCGCCGTCATGGGGCGCCGTCCGGTCGCCATCGCGCCACCCCCCGCTGCCTCCGCCACCCCCGCCCAGATCTCCCGCCTGTCGGCGGTGGCGGCCACCTGCGGCATCGAGCTCTCGGGGCTCGGGCCCACCGGGCCCTCGGGCGCCGTCTTCTCCCCGGTCCGCCGCCTGGCCCGGCAGCTGGCCCGCCAGGCGGGCCGCCCCCCGGCCCAGGCGACTCCCGTGGCCGAAGCCTGCATCCTCTACTCGCTCGAGGCCGACCTGTGGACCAACGGCCGTCACCACGCCTCGGTGGCCCGGGCCGGCGAGGCACTCGCCTCGGTCCACTTTCAGTCACCGGTCGTGACCCGGGTCCACGACGTTCCCCCCGAGGCGGCCCTCATCCTGGCCGACGCGGTCGCCCTCCCCGCCCACGAGGCCAAGGAGGTGAGGCGGCGGCTCGAGGCGGGGACGGCGGTCCTCTCCTTCGGCGAGCCCGGGCAGGTGGACGAGGGCGGCCGGCCCTTCGGCTCCTTCCTCCCGGGCGGGAAGGCGGGGGGGGTGAAGGTCGGGAGCGGCACCCTGGCGGAGCTCCCATCGCTCTCGCCCGAGAAGGGATCCCCCGAGGCCATCGAGCCCGCGGTCCTGGAGAAGGCCCTCGCGGCCCTCGTCGGCCGAGGGCGCCGGGCCGCCGGCGTGTCCGGTCGCTCCCCCCTCCTCGTGGTGCTCCAGCGAAGCGGCGAAGCGCTCGACGTGCACCTCGTCTCGCTCGGCCAGGAGCGCGCCCAAGGCGTGACCCTCTTCCTCAGCTCGCAGGTGGCCGGGGGGGTGCGGCGCGGACGGTTCGTCTCCTCGGACGGGACCGACGTCCGGATCCCGCTGAACCCGTCCGGCTACTCGCTCTCCACCGTCCTCCCGAGCTTCGAGGGGTACGCGGTGCTCTCCCTCGCCACCTGAACGGGCCTTCAGGGGCCCTGGGGCCTCTCCCCGGGGAAGGGCCCTCTTTGCCGAGAGCGCGCCCGGTGGGCGACGAGCGCGGCCGCCATCACCTCCCGGACCGGCACCCGGCTCTCGAGAGCCCGCGCGAGGCAGTCGTCGTACTCGGGGTGAGCGCCCACCTCCTCTTCGCCCCTGAGCGCCACCTTGACCCGGACCGTGCCGTAGTCCGTCTCCACCGTGTCGATCCTCCGCGCGAGGGACTCTCGCTCCACCCTGTGGCGGCGCACGCCCAAGGTGGTGGTCTCCCCGAGGAGGACCCGGGTCACGGCCGGCCGGCTCCCCTCGTCGCAGAGCGCGCCCAGAAGGACGCCGGGTCTCCCCTTCTTCATGGTGAGCGGCGCGGCCCAGCAATCGAGGGCGCCCGCCTCGAGCGCCGCCTCGATGGCGCGCGCCACGAGCTCTCCGGTACAGTCGTCGAGGTTCGCCTCGAGCACGAAGAGCGCGTCCTTCCCCGGCCGCTCCTCGAGGAGCTCACCGAGCGTCATCCGCAAGACGTTGGGCCGATCGGGCCAGCTCCTCGTGCCGATCCCGTACCCGATCCGTAGGGGCGTGAACCCGGGCAAGGGCCCCACCTCGCACAGCTCCGCGAGGAGGGCAGCCCCGGTGGGCGTCACCGCCTCGCCAGGCGGACCTCCAGGACGGACCGGCTTTCCGGTGAGGAGCTCCAGCACCGCCGGGGGCGGGATGGGCATGGGCCCGTGGGCCGTGCGCACGATCCCCGTGCCCAGCTCGGGAGGAGCGCTGTAGACGCGCGGCCAGCCCAGCAGATCCAGCGCCAGGGCCGCACCGCACAGGTCGACGATCGAGTCGACCGCTCCGATCTCGTGGAAGTGCACTTCCTCGAGGGGGATCCCGTGGACCTTGGCCTCCGCCCGACCGATGCGCTCGAAGAGGGCGCGAGCGGCGGCGCGCACCCGCGGGGGTAGACCGCTCTCTTCGACGAGCGCCAGGATCTCCCCGAGCCCCCGGGCCCCTTTGGGCTCTTCCCCCGGGACCACCTCGAGGTGGGTGCCCTTGATCCCGCTCTCGGACCGACACGAAAGCTCCAGCCGGAAGGGACCCAAAGGCAGGGTGGAAAGCGCCGCCTCGAGGGCCACCCGATCCACCCCCAGATCGAGCGCCGCGGCGAGAAACATGTCGCCGGCGATTCCCCCCACCGGCTCGAGCACAAGGACGCTCTCCATCTTCGACCCTTTGCTCTACCCCCGGGCGATGAGGCCCGCCACGAAGGCCGCACCGAACCCGTTGTCGATGTTCACCACCGTGACGTTGGGGGCGCAGGAGTTGAGCATGGTGAAGAGCGGCGCCAGCCCGCCGAGCGAGGCCCCGTAGCCGACCGAGGTGGGCACCGCGATGACGGGCTTGCCCACGAGCCCCCCGACCACCGAGGCGAGCGCCCCCTCCATTCCCGCCACCACGATCACCGCCCGCGCCTCCCAGAGCTCCCCGAGGCGCGAGAGGAGCCGGTGGATCCCCGCCACCCCCACGTCGTAGACCTTGACCGCCCGGACGCCCATCACCTCGAGCGTCACCCGGGCCTCCTCGCAGACCGGGATGTCGCTCGTCCCGGCGCAGCAGATTGCGATCGGCCCCCGCGCCGGGATCCGCATCCTCCCCCGGGAGAGAGTCCGGCTCACCGGATCGTAGCTCGAGCCCTTCACCGCCCGCCGGACCGGACCGGCCTTGTCCGGGGCGAGGCGGGTCACGAGCAAGGGGCCGCGCGCGGCCAGGCGCCGGGCGATGGCCGCCACCTGGGCCGCGGTCTTCGACTCGGCCAGGACCACCTCGGGAAGGCCCACCCGGAGGGTGCGGTGGTGGTCGATCATGGCGGTGTCGCCCAGGCGCTCGAACGGCGCGCGCTTCAGGGCCGCCACCGCATCCTCGAGGCTCGCCTCTCCCGCCCGGACACGCCGGAGCAGCCCCCGCAGCGCTCGCTCGTCCATGGGCGGGGGAGAGTAGCCTGTGACGCGCCCGGCGTCATGGGGGGGAGCCTTCCCGCCTTTATGGCCCGCGTCAGTCGCCCGGGCCGGAGAGGAGGTGACCGAGGAGAGAGGCGATCCCCTCGGGATCGGGCATCACCAGGATGAGGCCCTCCAGGTCGGGCGTGCCGTCCCGGCAGGAGAACCGGGTGGCGAGGGCCACCGAACCGGCGTGGGCCACGAGCGTCTCGACGCACCGTCGACCGCTGCCCCGGGCGAGGGAGGGGACGGAGAGGAGGAGCTTCTCCCGGACCAGGGCCGCCACCGCCGAGACGAAGGCGCTGCCCACGATGTTCCCCGACTCGAGGAGGGCGCTCTCCGCCATCGCCGTCCACTTTGCGGTCCCCCCCGTGACCGGGAAGCCCAGGACCGCGGCCAAGGCCTCGGCGTCGCGCTCCGGGAGGGCGAGGAGGAGGTCTCCCTGCAGCCTTCCGAGGAGCTTCACCCCGACCGCCACGATCTCCTGGCCGAGCGCCCCGAGGAACGCGGCGATCGCTCCGGTCTCGGCCCCCACCCAGGCCTCCGGCACGTCCATCTCCAGCCGGCGCCCGGCCAGGGTCCCGAGCGCGGTGATGGCCCGGCCGCAGCCGATCGAGGCCAGTTCCTGGAGCGCGTCCACCTCGCGCGGTCCGAAGGACTCGCCCCTCACGCCACACCCAGCCGCTGCACGTCGAGGATGAACACCGGCCGGCCGTTGCCGAGGACCGTCACCGCGGAGATGCCCGCCACCTTCTCCAGAGGCTGCCCGAGCGGCTTCAGGACCGCCTCCTGCTGGCCGATGAGCGTGTCCACCGCGAGTCCCACCCGCGCCCCCTCGCCCGCCTCGGCGATCACCACCGCCCGCTCGTCCCGCCCCTCTTCCTCGGGGAACCCGAGCAGCCTCGAGAGGTCATGCACCGGCACCATCTCCCCGTCGTAGGGGAGCACCGGGGACCCCCGGGTGCGGTCCAGGGCGGAGAGCGCCACCTGCGCCGCCCCGTGGACCTTGCCGATGGGGAGACCCACCACCTCCTCGCCCACCCGCACGAGGAGCACGGGCTGCACCGCCACGGTGAGGGGGAGCCGCAGGGTGAAGTGGGTCCCCTGCCCGGGGGTGCTGTCGATCTCCAGGGTCCCCCCCACCGCCTCGACGGTGCGCCTCACCGCGTCGAGCCCCACCCCTCGCCCGGACACGTCGGTCACCACCTCGGCGGTGGAGAGGCCGGGCAGACAGGCGAGCATCATCGCCTCTTTGTCGGAGAGGGCCGAGGCGGCTTCCTGGGTGAGCGCCCCCCGCGCCACCGCGGCCGCCCGGAGCCTTACCGGGTCCATCCCACGCCCGTCGTCCGAGACTTCCAGGATCACCCGGTCGCGTTCCCTCTTGGCCTGGAGGGTGACGTGGCCGGTGGCGCTCTTGCCCGAGAGGAGGCGCAGGTGGGGCGGCTCCACGCCGTGGTCGATGGCGTTTCGGACGAGGTGGAGGAGGGGGTCGGAGAGCTCCTCCAGGATGGCCCGGTCGAGCTCGATCTCGGCCCCCCGGACCTGCACCTCGACCTGCTTGTTCACCTTGCGTGCGACGTCGCGGGCGGCCCGGGGCAGCCGCTCGGTCACCAGGGCAAGGGGGGTCATGCGCACCGTCATGACCTTGTCGTGCAGGTCCTTCACGATCGCGTGCAGCCGGTCGACGCCCTCGAGGAGCCCGGGGCGGTTCGGGGCGGGAACGGTCTTGCCCAGCTCGCGGATGCGGGCCGTGGCCAGGATGAGCTCCCCCACCGCGTCCAGAAAGTCGTCCAGGATCTCGGTCCGGACCCGGACGGTGCGGAGCGCCTCCAGGTTGGCATCCGGCGCGGCCGGGGGCTTCTGCGGCGGCGGGGGCGCGGCCGGCTGGGTGGGGTCCACGAGGCGGACCGTCACGCTCGACAGGTCGGAGATCTGCGAGAGCGTGCGCTCCAGCACCGCCACCGGCTCGGGGGTGTCGAGCACCACCTCGAGCCGCTTCCCCGGGATCCGGCCGGCCTTGAGATCGTCCACCCCGGGCGAGGACCGCGCCACCGCGCCCAGCCCGGTCAGCTTCTTCACCACGAGGAAGGCGCGGACCGCGGGGACGGGGCAGCCGGGGGCGATGTCCACCTCCACCTGGACCCGCCGGTGGCGGGGGGCGGCCGCCTCCGGGGGCGACTCCGGGCGGCTCGCCAAGGCCGCGTTCGCCTCCCGGCGCGGGGGAGGGGGCTCCCCTTCCCGGCAGCGCCGGGCGGACTCGACCAGGCGCTCCAGCATGGCCGGGTCGGGTTCGGGCCGGCCTCCCCCAGCCGAGGCCTGGACCATGGCCGAGAGCGCGTCCCCGGCGGCGAGCAGGTCGTCGACCGCGGCCGCGTCGAGCCGGGAGGGATCCCTGCGGAAGACGTCCACCAGGTCCTCGGCCCGGTGGGCGAGGGCGGCTAACCCGCCGAGCTCCATGGCCGCGCTCATCCCCTTCACGCTGTGGGCGTGGCGGAAGAGGCTGTCGATCGTGGGCCTGACGTCGGCGCCCTCGGCCACGCCCTTCTCGATCCGGACGAGGTCCCGGGCGTAGGCGGCGAGGTGCTCGCCAGCCTCGGAAACGAACAGCGGAAGGTATTTCCTGAGATCCAAGCGCCCTCCGGGGAGGGCCTAGGCGTCGCCCAGCACCTTCTTCACAACCGAGAGTACGTCTTCCGACTTGAAGGGCTTGACGATGAAGTCGCTGGCCCCCGCCTCGATGGCCTCCATCACCAGGGACTCCTGGCCCAGCGCGCTGCACATCACGATCACCGCCTTCGCGTCCTGCTTGATGATCTCGCGCGTGGCCTCGATGCCGCTCTTGAACGGCATGACGATGTCCATGGTGGTGAGGTCGGGCTTCAACTCCTTGAACTTCTCCACCGCCTCGAGCCCGTTGGCGGCCTCACCCACGACCTCGAACCCGGACCCCGAGAAGATGTCCTTGATCATGTTGCGCATGAAGATCGCGTCGTCGACGATCAGGACTCGCTTCGGCATAGGGATTCCGGTTCCTCCCGGGCGGGGAAAAAGGTACCACCGGAGTCACTCCAGGGACAAGAAGGCGAACACCGACGCGACCACAGGGACTCACAGGCACCTCACCGCTCGCCGAAGAGTTCCACCATCGAGGTGAGGAGCGCCTCGGGGGAGAGCACCGTCACCGCCCCGGCGCCCGAGGCCACCACCCCGCGCACCAGCGCTTCTCCTTCCCCCGCGGGAGGCTCGACCTCCTCCACCCCCTGCACCCCGGCGATGAGGACCCCGACCGCCCTCTTCCCCTGGTCGAGGACCAGGACCTGGCCGCTCCCCTCGCGCAGGGTCTGGGAGGGGAGGCCCACCAGCGCCGCCAGGTCCACCACCGCCAGCACCCGGCCCCGCAGGTTCATGACCCCCGGGACGGCCTCCGAGACGCGCGGGACCCGGGCGAAGGGCGGCTGGGGCAGGACCACCTCCCGGACCGCCTCGAGCGGCAAGGCGTAGCGCTCGGAGCCGACCCGGAAGACGACGTGGCGCATGGGCGCGGCGCTCCTCACAAGGGCCCGGGACCCGGGCCGAAGGACGCTCTCCCCAGGTCCCTCTTCTCTCCCACCCACTTCCCCCTTCTCACCCGAGCCGGAACCGGGAGACCACGGTCTGCAGCTCGATGGAGAGGTTGGTGAGCTCCTGGGCGGCGCTCGCCATCTGCGACACCGCCGCGGTCTGCTCCCCGATCACCTTGCGGACCTGCTCGGTGGAGCTGGCGTTCGAACTGGCGACGTCCGAGATGTGGTCCATCGCCTGGACCATGTCGGCTGACCCCTTGAGCTGCTCCCTCGCCGCCTGGGAGATGACTCCCACCTTGGCCGCCCCGGTGGCGGCGATCGTGGCGATGTCGGCCAGGGTCCGGATGATGGCGTTCAGGTCCTCCCGCCCCTCCCCCAGCTCGGCCACCGATTCCTGCATGGTCTCCACCACCTTCGTGGCCCGGCCCGAGATGTCGGTGGCGAGCGAGGAGATCTGCTCGGCGGACCGCCCGGCCGACTCGGCCAGCTTCCGCACCTCCTCGGCCACCACCGCGAACCCCCGGCCGTACTCCCCCGCCCGGGCGGCCTCGATGGTCGCGTTCAGGGCGAGCAGGTTCGTCTGGTTGGCCACCTGGGTGATGGCCTCGACGATCTTGGAGATCTCCTTGGTCCGCTCGCCGAAGGCGAAGACCTGCTCGCTGGCAGCCTCGATCCGGGCGAACACCTTCTTCACCTTCTCCCCCGCCAGTCGGGCCGCCTCGCCGCCGCTGGCCGCCGACGAGCTGGTCTCGGCCGAGGCCCGGGCCGCCTCCTCGGCGCTCTTGGCGGTGCGCTCGATCGAGCCCGCGATCTCGCCGATCACCTTCGAGGTCCGTTCCACGAGCCCCGACTGCTGGACCGCACCGTCGGCGATCCGCTCCATCGAGCTCGCCACCTCGTCGGTGGAGGCGTTCACCTCCTCGGCCGAGTTCTGCAGCTCGCTCGCGCTCTCCGAGACCGACTGGGCGGTGCGCTGGATGCGGGAGACGAGGTCCCGCAGGTTCTCCTGCATGGTGCGGATCGCCTCGGTCAGGTCGTCGATCTCGTCGTGGAACTGGACCTGCTCCTCCGAAAGCACCGCCCGGGAGAGGTCGCCGCGGCTGATCTCCACCGCGCTCCCCTTGAGCCGGCCGAGCCGCGAGACCCGGGCCACACCCAGGGTCAGGACGTACCCGAGGACGAGGGTGATGGGCAGGACGATGGCGCCCGCCGCCACCGGGCTCTCGATCCAGCGATCGATGAGGGGCACGGCCACGAGCAGGACCAATCCCACGATGAGGTAGCCACCCAGGATCTTGGTCTGCAGGGAGAACTCGAGGCCGCTCGTGGGCGGCGCGGGCCGCAGGGCCGGCTCGGCGGCCCGGCCGCGCAACGCCACGAGGTGGGGAGCGTCCCCGAGCCGGGCGCTGGGGCGCGTCGACGGCCGCTCATCGCTTCGGCTTCGCGTCAAAGGTCCCTCGCACTTTCGCGGGGCGTGCCCGAGCGCCCGCCACCGGCCCGGATCCTAGACGCCGGGAGGGGGATGTCAAAACCGGGCCGGGTGCGCGAAGGTGGTCGTGGCCCGCGGGCGCCCGGCGGAGCCGGCCGTCCGGACCGACGAGCCGTAGGCCGCGCCCCCTCTCAAACCGCCCGAGCACGGCGAGGGGCGTGCTCGCCCGCCGTCCGGCGGAGAGGGCCGCACCGAGCCGCCCGGGAGGGACCGCGAGGAGGAGTTCGTAGTCCTCCCCCCCGGAGAGAGCCGCCGCCAAAGGGTCGGGACGCCCGGCCGTCCGGCGGCGGTAGGCCGGAGAGGTGGGCACGCGCGGGACCTCCAGCACCGCCGACACCCCCGAGGCCTCGGCGAGGTGAGCGAGGTCCTGGGCCAGCCCGTCGGAGACGTCGATGGCCGCGTGGGCGATGCCGGCGAGGGCCCGACCCAGCGAAAGGCGGGGGACGGGCCGCCGCTGCCGTCGCGCCAGGGAGGGCCCCGCCCCCTCCTCGATCCCGAGCGCGGCGTCGCCGAAGGTCCCGGAGCCGAGGAGGACATCCCCCGGACGCGCCCCGGCCCGCGTCAAGAACCGCCCCCGGCGCACCGCTCCCACGGCGGTGATGCAGAGCGACAAGGCCGTGGCCCGGGAGACGTTCCCCCCCACCACCGCGATGCCGTGGCGGCGGGCGCAGGCGGCCACCCCCCTCACCACTCCCAGGATCCGCCCGGCCCGCTCCTCGCGCGGGACGCAGAGCGCCACGAGCGCCCAGAGGGGCCGCGCCCCCATGGCGGCGAGGTCCGAGAGGTTCACCGCCATGGCCTTCCAGCCGATATCGCCCGGGGAGAACCGGCCGTCGAAGTGGACCCCCTCCACCACCTCGTCCACGGTGAGGACCAGAACCTCGCCCGCCGGAGGGGACACCACCGCCGCGTCGTCCCCCACCGACAAGAGGACGCCCTCCCCCCAGAGCGGGAGGACCCGCTCCATCCGCTCGATGAGCTCGAACTCCCCCAAGGGCCCCGCCACGGCGTCCCCGGGCTACTTCCCCACCGCGGCCACGGAGGCGCCGACCGCCGGGGCGCTCGCGGGCCGTAAGGGGAGCACGAGGGTGAAGACCGAGCCGTTGTTCGGCGCTGAGCGCACCTTCACCTCGCCCCCGTGCGCCTCGACGAAGCTCTTCACGATGGCGAGACCGAGGCCGGCGCCGCCGTACTCCCGGGTGGAGGAGCCGTCCACCTGGTAGAACACCTCGAACACCTTCCCGATGTGCTCCTCGCCGATCCCGATACCGGTATCGGCCACGTGCATGGCCAGCCGGTCGCCCCCCAAAACCTCGCCGCGCACGGTGATGGTCCCTCCCGCGGGGGTGAACTTCACCGCGTTGGAGCACAGGTTCACGAGGCACTGGCGGAGCTTGTCCCGGTCGGCGAGGAGCCGGGGCAAGGAGCCCGGCTCGCAAGCCACCTTGAGCCCCTTCTTGCGGGCCAGGGGGAGGAGCGTCGCCACCGCGTCCCGCATGAGCTGGGCCGGCTCCACCTCGGAGATCACGAGCCGCACCCTTCCGGCCTCGATCTTGGAGATGTCGAGGATCGAGGTGATGAGCTGGAGCAGGTTCTCGCCCTTCTCCATGATGATGGAGAGGTACTCGCGCTGCTCCGCGGTGAGAGGACCCCCCAGCCCCTCGAGCATCATCTCCGAGTAGCCGATGACGCTCGTCAAGGGGGTGCGGAGCTCGTGGCTCATGGTGGCGAGGAAGTTCGACTTGAGCCGGTCGAGCTCCTTCAGCTTCGCGTAGCTGTCCTCGAGCTTCAGGTTCTTGTCCTGCAACTCGCGGTAGCTCTCCTGCACGGCCTCGATGTGGAGCTTCGCGGCGATGAGGTTCTTGTGGCCGGTGAACACCATCACGTCGAGGAGATCCATGAAGTGCTTCAGGATCTTCTCGGCGGTTCCCATGGGGACCTGGCGGATCTTTCCCTGGAACCCCCGGGCGGCCTTCTCGTCGAAGTCCTCGGCGATGGACTTGAGCGTCACGGGAAGCTCGGGCGCGTCCTCCGGGACGAAGGGGCCGAACACCACCCGGCCCATGACGTCCCCCTCGTAGAGGATCGGCTGCACCACGTAGCGACACCCGGAGAAGCACTGGACCGTCGTCGGCTGGGGCTCCTCCCCGATGGGATCGGACTTCACCCGGCCCACCGTGGCGATGCAGCCCTCCCGGCCGACCGCCTTCGACCAGATGTACCCGCAGAAGTCGGCGTTCCCCACCTTCACGTCGACGAGCTTGTTGCCCGCCTCGTCGAAGACCTTGAGCCCGACGCGGTACAGCTCGGCGAAGGAGTGGCACACCTCGGCAAACGACCGGAGATCGAGAAGGTCCGCCAGCGCCTGGCGCTGGTTCAGGAACGAACCGGGGAGGCTCATCGCGCCTCCGCCTCCGGGGGCAGCCGCGTCCCGCGCAGGTCCACGTGCGAGAAGATCTGCCCCAGAAACTCGCGCTCCGGGATCTGCCAGTTGGCCTCGAGCCCGAAGGTCCGGTCCAGGCTCCGGTAGCACACCTGGAGGAGCGTGTGCAGCGTCTCGACTACGCCCTCGCCCCGGATGGCCACCGCCGGCACTACCGGGCCCACGATCTCGCCCAAGAGATCGGAGAACTCCGTCACCTCGCAGGCGTCGGGAAGGTCGCGCTTGTTCATCTGCACGACGATGGGGAGCGTCTTCGGGTCGAGCCCGTTCGCCTCCAGGTTGGCGAGCATGTTCTTCCAGTACGCCTGGGTCGAGGCCGCCTCGCTCCGCCGCGAGTCCGCCACGAAGGCCACCGCGTCCGACCCCTGGAGCACGATGCGCCGCGTCGACTCGTGCATCACTTGCCCGGGGACGGTGTACAGCTTCAGCTTCACCTTCACCCCCGCCCGCGTCTTGAAGAAGACGGGCATCATGTCGAAGAAGAGGGTGCGGTCGTCCTTGGTGTCGAGCGTCATGAGCCGCCCGCGCACCTTGCCGTCGATCTTCTGGAAGAGGGCCTGGAGGTTCGTCGTCTTCCCGGAGAGCGCAGGGCCGTAGTAGACGACCTTGACGGCGATCTCCCGCGTCTCTTCGCTGAATTGCACCATGTCGGGCGGTCCTCGGTGGAAAGTGTATCCGCGGCCGCGCCCGCTAATCTAGCCGATCCAAGGGTGGATAGGCCGCTTTCCCCCCTTCCCTTTCCCGCCCGACCTCGCGCCCTCGTTCCAAGAGACCGCGCGGGGGAGAGTGCCTCCTCGTACGTCTCCAAAGCTCCTCCGGCGTGCGCGTTCGGCCCACAGGACCCTTTGGGTCGGGCCGCTCCGCGCTCCAAGGCTATCCGCCCTCCCCCCACCACCTGCGCGCCTCCTCCACGGTCCTCAGCAGGGGGCACCGCGGGAGCGTGGAGAGGAAGGCACGCCCGTAGCTCCGGGTGAGCAGCCGCCTGTCCAGGACCGCCACGAGACCGCGGTCCTGCCGGTGGCGGATGAGCCGGCCGAAGCCCTGCCGCAGGGAAAGCGCCGCGGCCGGGACGGAGAGCTCGGAGAAGCCGTCCCGCCCCTGCTCCTCCAGGGCCCGCAGCCGTGCCGCCACGACCGGATCCCCCGGAGGCGCGAAGGGGAGGCGATCGATGATCACGAGGGAGAGCGCCTCACCCGGAACGTCCACCCCCTCCCAGAAACTCTGGGTCGCGAAGAGCACGGAGGGCTCCGCCCGGAACTCCTCCAAGAGCCTCGACTTGGGCTTCTCGCCCTGGAGCAGGATCCGATAGGGGAGCGACCTCGAGGCCCGGTGGAAGGCGAGCATGTTCCGGTTCGAGGTGCAGAGCACGAACGCCCGACCGAAGGTCACGGCGGTCAAGGCCTCGATGGCGCGGGCGGCCGCCTCGGCGAAGCCGGGGTGGTTCGGCTCGGGCAACCCTTCCGGAGCGACCAGGGCCGCCTGCCTTGAGAAGTCGAACGGCCCCGGGAAGCGCGCCTCGAGGACCTCGAACTCCGGGGCGAGCCCCACCTGCCGGCGGAAGTAGTCGAAGCGGCCCTGGGCGGCCAGGGTGGCGCTCGTGAAGATCACCGTGTCCGAGTGCCGGTACAGCCGCTCCTGGAGCTCCTCCGCCACGTCGATGGGCGCGGCCCGCAAGAACACACCCCGCCCCCGCACCTCGCCGTAGTAGATGCGCGACCGCTCCTTCATGGCCGTGACCGCCGAGAGCTCCACCCGCAGCTCGCCGGCCCGGCGCGCGACCTGGGCGAGCGCCGGCGAGGACGCCTCGGCGAACAGGTCGCGGAGAGCACCCAGGGCCCCGTCGAGCCGGGAGAGCGAGCGGGAGGCGGGTTCGAAGAGCTCGGGGGAGAGCTCGGCCCGCACCCCCTCCTCCGGCTCGGGCCGGCTCGCTCGGCCGAAGGCCGGGCGCGTGACCCGCCCCGCGGTGCGGACCACCACCCTTCCGGTATCGGAACGGCGCAGGGCGTCGGCCACCTCCTGGAACAGCCGCTCCCCCGCCTTGCGCAACTCGCTCGTCGCCTCCTTCATCATCGACGCGAGATCGGGCCGGTCGGCCACCGCCCGGAGCGCGTCCCGGACGAGCTCCTCGAGGCGGAAGGAGGAGACCTGCAGGCCGAAGTACTCGGTGGCCACGTCCTCGAGGGCGTGCGCCTCGTCGAAGACCACCACGTCGGGGTCGGGCAGGATCTCCACCCCCGCCCGCGAGGTCCGCATGGCGAGGTCGGCGAAGAACAGGTGGTGGTTCACGAGGAGCACGTCGGCCTGCGCCGCCAGCGCCCGGGCACGGGTCACGAAGCATTCCTCGTAACGCTGGCACTCGCGGCCCAGGCAGTTCTCGCTCGTGGCGGAGAGATCGCGCCAAGCCTGCAGCTGGTCGGGGAGGTCGATCTCGCTCCGGTCGCCGGTCTCGGTCTGCACCGCCCAGGCCTCGATCCGCGGCCACAGGGCCGCCTCCTCCCGGACCGCGAAGGTCGGTGCCCGCGCGAACTCCGCACCTCGCTCCAGGCAGTAGTAGTTGGAGCGCCCCTTCAGATAGGCGGCCGAGAAATCGAGCCCGCACGCGTCGCGCAGGAGGGGGATGTCCTTGCCCCAGATCTGCTCCTGAAGGGTCTTGGTCGCGGTGGAGACGATGACCCGCCGCCCGGAAAGAACCGCCGGCACGAGATAGGCGAGCGTCTTGCCCGTCCCCGTCCCCACCTCCGCCACGAGGTAGTTCCGCCGTTCGATGGCGCGTTCCACCGCCTCGGCCATCGCCACCTGGTCGGCCCGATACTCGAACGTGGGGAGGACCGCCGCCAGAGGGCCCCTCGGGCCCAGCAGCTCGGCGGCGCCCATGCGGGGAGGCGAGGCGCTCAGGACGGGGCCCCCACGAGCCCGACCAGCTTCGCGAGGGCCCAGAAAAGCGCGAGCCCCAGGGCCACCGCGCCCGCCATCGCCACCCGGCGAGCGGCCCGGGGCATCGCCGGCGGCGGCTTCGTCCGAGGGAGCCCGGCGAGTCCGGTCACCGCCGCCTTCTTCAGGACCTCGTTCCGCATCCGGATCGCCATGGCGTCCCCCGGCCGCTCGAGAAGCGCCGCCTGGTAGCGGGAGCCGGCCACCGCCAGCCCGGCGAGATCCCCGAAGCGCCGAACGTAGGCGCGGTGCGCCTCCACGTCCTCCCAGGCCAACCGAAGCCTCGCCCAGGCCTCCTCTTCGGACGGTGCGCTCGAGCCGGGCGGGGTGGGATCCACCGGGTCGGACATCCGGCTCTTTAGTCTAGCCGAAGGGCGCAGCGCCCGGCAGGGCGCTAGCGGATGGGGATGGGGGTGAAGGTGACGATGAAGAGGACGAACCCGAGCAGGGCCAGCGCCCTTCGGCCCCGGTCCAAGGACCCCTCCTCGATCGCGGGCGGGTGGCGGTTCCCCACGAGGACGCGGGTCACGGCCCACCAGGCGAGCCAGGTCCAGGATACGAGCGCCCCGAACAGGAAGAGCGCAAAGGAAAAGAGGCGGGAAGCCCTGAAGGCCCGTTCCCGGCCGAGCAGCGCGTAGAGGACGTGGCCTCCGTCGAGCTGGCCGATGGGGAGGAGATTCAGGGTCGTGACGTAGAGCCCGAACCAGGCGGCGATGGCCACCGGATGCTCGGTCACCTCGGTGCCGGGGGCGAGCGCGGGGTGGGTGACCGAGAGGGCCAGGTGGGCGAGGAGGCTCCGCCCGAAGATGATCTCTTCCCCGTCGGACAGGGGGGGGAGGAGGCCGAGCCAGTGGCGGACCATGTTCAGGGCCGAGGGGAGTGGGGCGGGGACCGGCTGCAGGGAGGCCACCGGCGAGTGCGCGTACCCCCAGAAGAGAAGCGGCACCGCCACCAGGAACCCGGCGATGGGGCCGGCCACGCCGATGTCCAGGACCGCCCGCCGCGAGGGCATGAGGGAGCGGATGCGGATGACCGCCCCGAGCGTCCCCACGCCGAAGGGGAAGGGCAAGAACGGGATGAAGAAGGGGAGCGTGGCGTCCACCCGGTGGCGACGGGCGAACAGGTAGTGGCCCATCTCGTGGGCGAGGAGGACGGCCACGAGCGACCCGGCGAAGGGGAGCCCGGCCCGAGCCGCGGCGAGGAGCGAGAAGGCGGCCTCCGGCACCGCCCCCCCGAGCGCCGCCGCCTGCGCGCTCGACAGGTAAAACCCGGTCCAGAGCGTGGTCAAGACCGTGGCGAGGAACAGGATCAGGTTGAGAGCGGGGAAGCGGGTGCGCGCCGGCGCGCGCACGTAGACCTCGTCCATCCGGCAAACCTAATGCGAGTCGGCGGGACAGGCCAGCGGCCCGTCGCCCCTAGTTCGCTCCCGTGGGCGGGCCCTGCCCGGTGAGCTCCTCGCGCGAGAGCTCCCGCAGGCCTCCCTGTCCGATCGTGAGGAAGAAGAGGTCCTTGCGCAGGGTCCGGTCCGGTCCCATGGTGATGTCGCCGGTCGCGCCCGGAAATCCCCTCAGCGAAGAAAGCGCCTGGCGGAGCTCCTCCCGGGTCTGAGCCCTCTTCGGCCCCATCGCCTCGCGGGCCATCCGGGCGGCGTCGTGGGCGCTCGCCTCGAGGATGGTCGGTGTCTGCCCGGCGTACTTCTTCTCGAACGCCTCGACGAAGGCGCGGGTGGCGGGACGCGAGGAGCCGGCGAAGAAGCCGTCCACGAAGATGGCGCAGCGGACGTACCTCCCCGGCGCCCCGGGGGAGGTGTCGAACAGGGTGGGGTCTCCCCCCCAGCCGTTGGCCCCGAGGAGCTGCACCGGCGCGAGGTCGGGCCGGCCGGTGGCCTTGGCGATCCGCTTCACCTCCTCTGGCAGGCAGGTCTGGGTGACGACGTCCTCGACCGCCAGGGCGGGGGTGAGGAGCTTCAGGTTCCTGGGAAAGTCCGGGATGAAGATCGCGTCGAAGTCGGTGATGGGGTCGAGCTTGTCCCGGATCTTCTCGAGCGCCTTGCGACGCCGGTACGGGTCCTTCTCCTTCTGGACCAGGTCCTTCACCTGGTCCTGGTAGTCGGTCCTCTCCTCGAGGTAGAGCTTGCCCACGAGGTCCTTCACGAGCGGCGTGAAGGTGGTGCGATCGTTGGCGTACGTCTCCGCCCCGCGGATCTCCCCCCCCCGGGCCTCGACCTCGTCCCAGAAGGCGTTGGCGAGCTCGGTTCCGTAGGGGATCGAGGGGTAGAGGATCGCGAAGCGCCTCATGCCTCGGAGATTCATGGCGAACTCGACGAGCGCCCTCGCCTGGGCGCTCGCGGTCAGCATGGTCTGGAAGACGTGGGGGCCCGCTTCGGTGAGCCCCTCCTGCTTGGAGAGCGAGAGGAAGGGGATGGAGAGGTCCTCGGCCGCGGCCGCGGCGCGTTCCGCCTCCGCGTTGGTGACGCCGCCGATCACCACGATCGCCCCTTCCTCGAGGGCCAAAGCCTCGATGGCCTGGGCCGCCCCGTCCGGCTCGCCACGCGTATCCCGGATCGCGAGCTTCACCCCGCCCCCGTCGGATAGCGCCAGGCCCACCCCCTCGAGGATGGCCTCGCCCCAGCGCTTGTAGGTCCCGGACAAGGGCACCGCCACCCCGATGACGTTGGGCCGAACGAGGGTGAGCTTCTGGATCCGGTCCACGATCGCCCGGGCGTCCGCCGCGTACGGACCGTCGGGCCAGCGCAGGAACACCTCTCGGGCCTCCTCCTGCGCCTTTGGGTAGTCGCGCAGGTGCAGGTGGATCCGGGCCGCCTTCATGGCCAGAGCCTCCTGCACCGCCGCGTCCTTGGGCAGGGTCTCGCGCAGGCGGGCCACCTCGGCGAAGGTGAGCTGGTCGACGAGCTGCGCCGCGCGCGCCACCGCGGCGCGGCGCGCCTCGCCCGCGGCGTGCGAGGCCACCTCCGCCTGCCAGCGGACCGCGCTCGAGAGGTCCCCGGTCGTCTCGGCGGCCAGCTCGGCTCGCCGGGCCGCCTCCGGCTGGACCTCGGGGGAGAGCTGCGCGTAGATCGAGTCGAGCGTGGCGAGCCCGTCCCGCACCCGGTTGCCCTCGATCTGCGAGAGGGCGAGGGCATACTTCGCCTCGAGGGCCCGGGGATACAAGGGGTAGTCGGTCACGAGCGCCGAATAGACCGCCGCCGCCCGGTCGCTCCGCCCCGCCGCCCGAAACAGGTCGCCCGCCTGGTGGAGCGCCTCGGCGGCCGCGCTCGTCCCCCGGTACTTCTCGGCGAACGCGGCGAGCCTCTCCCCGGCCTCGCCCGCCGAGACCCCCTTCAGCTCGCGGCGCACCGCCTCCAGCTCCGCCTGGCCCTCCTCCTCCGCCTCGGCGGCGGGCATCTCCTGGCCGTTCACCACCACCACCCGGGCCGGGCAGGCGGCGAGCGCGAGCAAGAGCGAAGCGATGAGAGACCTTCGGCCGGCGCTGGGCATGTGCGCCCTCGGGATCTACAGCGGAAACGCGGGCGGCGGAAGCCGATTCCCGAACCGCGCCCCTTCGCTCACTTCTGCAAAAGGTCCGAGACCTTCTGCCAGAAGGACCGGGCCTGCGGGTTCGTATCGGAGCCCGACAAGGCCTCGAACTTCTCGAGCAGATCTCGCTGCTCCCGGCTGAGACGGCTCGGGGTCTCGACGAAGACCCGCACGTGCTCGTCCCCCCGGCCGCCGCCCTGCAGGGAGGGCACCCCCTTGCCCTTCAGGTGGAAGATCTTCCCGGTCTGCGTGCCCGCCGGGATCTTGAGCTTCGCCGGGCCGTCCAAGGTCGGGACGTCGATGGTCGCCCCGAGCGCCGCCTGGACGAACGAGAGCGGCACCTCGCACAGGATCTCCGTCTCCTCCCGCTTGAAGATGGGGTGCTCCCGGACCTGGATGATGACGTACAGATCGCCGGCCGACCCCCCGCCCGGTGCGGACTCGCCTTCCCCGGAGAGCTTGAGGCGGGTTCCAGTGTCGACGCCGGCCGGGATCTTCACCTCGACGCTCGCCTGCTCCCGCACCGCCCCGACCCCGTTGCAGGTCTCGCAGCGGTCGACGATCACCCGACCGGTGCCGCCGCAGTGATGGCAGGTGCGGGCGATGGAAAAGAACCCCTGGGTGAGCCGGATCTCGCCGGACCCCCCACAGGTCGGGCACGCCCGCGGCCCAGTGCCCGGCTTCGCCCCGGTCCCCCGGCAAGTGCCGCAGGCTCGAGATCTCGGCACGGCGATGCGAGCCGCCGTCCCGAAGGCCGCCTCCTCGAAGCTCACCTCCACGTGGTAGCGGAGGTCCGCGCCCCGCGCCCGGGCTCGGGCCCGGCCCCGCCCCCCGCCGAACATCTCTCCGAAGATGTCCCCGAAGATGTCGTTGATGTTGCCGGCCCCGAAGGGGAAGTCGTCGCCGACCTGGCCGTTCACGTGCCCATAGCGGTCGTAGCGCGCCCGCTTCTCGGGGTCGCACAGGACCTGGTAGGCCTCCGATGCCTCCTTGAACCTCTCCTCGGCGTCCTTCGAACCCTGGTTCTTGTCCGGGTGGTATTGGTGAGCGAGCTTTCTGTAGGCGGTCTTGATCGCTTGCTCATCCGCGTCGCGGGTTACGCCGAGCACGTCGTAGTAGTCGCGTTTTTCCACCGTAATCCCGGGTACTTATCGGCTGGGCCTACCCCCGCAGGGCGCAATATAACGCAGCGATCACGCCTGACAAACGTGGGCCCAACTCTTTTTGGGGAAGAGGCGGTCCCGGCAGGGGTGGCGGCGCCCTCTAGGTCCCGCCCCCCTGCTGCGCGTAGATCGCGTCCGCGATCCGGTAGGCCGACCCCTCGAGGCGGGCGAGCGACTCCTTGATGGCTCCCGTGTCCGCCCCGCTGAGCGCCGCCTTCAGGGCGTCGAGGTCTTCCCGGATCTCGGCCAGGTCGTTGGGCTTCAGCGCCGAGGCGTACTCCTCGAGGCTCTTCTCCGTCGTGTAGATGAGCCCCTCGGCGTTGTTCTTTAGATCGGCGAGCTCCTTCTTCGCCTTGTCGTCCGTCTTGTGGGCCTCGGCATCCTTCACCATCCGCTGGATCTCCTCCTCGGAGAGGCCGGAGGAAGCGGTGATGCGGATCTGCTGCTGCTTGCCGGTGCCGAGGTCCTTGGCAGAGACGTGGACGATCCCGTTGGCATCGATGTCGAAGGTGACCTCGATCTGCGGAACGCCCCGCGGCGCGGGAGGGATCCCCACGAGCTCGAACCGGCCCAGGGTCTTGTTGTCGGCCGCCATCTCGCGCTCGCCCTGGAGGACGTGCACCGAGACGAGCGGCTGGTTGTCGACCGCGGTGGAGAAGACCTGCGACTTCTTGCAGGGGACGGTGGTGTTCTTCTCCAGGATCTTCGTGAAGACGCCCCCCGCCGTCTCCACTCCGAGCGAGAGCGGGGTGACGTCGAGGAGGAGGACGTTCTTCACCTCGCCCTTCAGGACTCCACCCTGGATGGCGGCCCCCACCGCCACCACCTCGTCGGGGTTCACGCCCCTGTGGGGTTCCTTCCCGAAGAACCGGCGGACCACCTCCTGCACCTTGGGCATGCGGGTCATGCCCCCCACCAGGATGACGGTGTCGAGCTCCTGCGCGGTCACCCCCGCGTCCCGCAGGGCGGTCTTGCAGGGGTTCACGGTCTTCTCGATGAGGTCGCCGCACATCTCCTCGAGCGTCGAGCGGTCGATGCTCTCGGCGAGGTGCTTGGGGCCGGTGGAGTCGGCGGTGATGAAGGGTAGGTTCACCTCCGTCTCGGCGGCGCTGGAGAGCTCGTGCTTGGCGCGCTCCGCCGCCTCCTTGAGCCGCTGCAGCGCCATCCGATCCTTCTTCAGGTCGATCCCGGTCTGCTCCTTGAAGCGCTTCGCCAGCCAGTCGATGATCCTCTGGTCGAAGTCCTCGCCCCCGAGGAAGGTGTCGCCGTTCGTGGCCTTGACCTCGAAGACGCCCTGGTTCAGTTCCAGGATGGTGATGTCGAAGGTGCCGCCCCCCAGATCGTAGACCGCCACCTTCTCGGAGACGCCGGCCTTCTGCTTGTCGATGCCGTAGGCCAGGGCGGCGGCGGTGGGCTCGTTGATGATGCGGAGCACGTTCAGGCCGGCGATGCGGCCCGCGTCCTTGGTGGCCTGCCGCTGGGCGTCGTTGAAGTACGCCGGGCAGGTAACGATCGCCTCGGCGACCGGCTCCCCCAGGTAGTCCTCGGCCGTCTGCTTCATCTTGGCGAGGACCATGGCGGAGAGCTCGGAGGGGGAGTACCGCTTCCCCTCGGTCTCCACCCAGGCGTCGCCGTTCTCGGCCGCGACGATGCGGTAGGGGACGAGCGACGCGGACCGCTTCACCTCGGGGTCCTCGAACTTGCGACCGATGAGCCGCTTCACCACGTAGATGGTCGACTCGGGGTTGGTGATGGCCTGCCGCTTGGCGATCTGGCCCACCAGCCGCTCGCCGCCCTCGGTGAAGGCCACCATGGAGGGCGTGGTGCGCGACCCCTCGCTGTTCGGGATCACCACCGCCTCGCCCCCCTCCATCACCGAGACGCAGCTGTTCGTCGTCCCGAGGTCGATCCCGATGACCTTGCTCATCCCTCGCCCCCCTCCTCCTGCTTCCCATCCCCGTCCGGCTCCGCCTTCTGGGCAGGCTCCGGGGCCTTGGCCACCCCCACCATGGCCGGACGGGCGAGCCGACCGTTCAGGAGGAAGCCGCGGGCATGCTCCACCACCACGGTGCCGGGCTCGTGCTCCGCGCTCGGCACCTGGAGCAAGGCCTCGTGCCGGCTCGGGTCGAAGGGCTGCCCTAGGGCGCTGAAGCTCGTGACCCCGTACCGGGAGAGGACCTGCTCGAAGCTCGACCGGACGAGCTCCACTCCCTTCACCAGCGGATCGTCGGGGGCGGCGGCGGAGAGAGCCCGGTCGAGCCCGTCCAGGACGGGGAAGAGATCCTTGAGCAGCTTCTCGTTCCCGTAGCGGAGCACCTCGTCCCGCTCCTTCTGCGCCCGCTTCTTGTAGTTCTCCAGGTCGGCGACCGCCCGCAGGTATCGGTCGTGCGTCTCCTTGAGCCGCTCCAGCGTCTCGCGAGCGAGTTCCTGCGAGAGCCTGAGCTGGGCGGCGAGGCTCCCTTCCCCCTCGCCCGGGCCCGCTTCGCTCCCCCCGGGCTCCCCCTCCCCTTTCCCGGGGGGGGCCGGCGGGCTGGGGTCCTTCTCACCCGCGATCCGCTCCACCGAGCGCAGGGCCTCCTCCACCGCATCGGCCGGGATGTCGGTCTGGAAGGTCCCCTTGGTCGTGTTGTCGGGCATGTGCGAACCTGCGATCGCTCGTCGCGGGGGCGACGGGGCGTCGAGGACGCCTGGCTTCAATCATCGCACACGGCCTCGGGCCGGAACAAGCCGAGACGGCGGGCATTTTCCTACCTTTTCGGCCTCCCTGCCTTCTCCCCTTTCGCTACTCGGAGAAGGCCGCGAGGGCGCGGGAGATCTGGCGGGCGGTGAGGTCCACGAGCGGGATCACCCGCGCGTAGTTCATGCGCGTGGGTCCGACCACCGCGAGGGAGCCGAGGACCCGACCCCCGCGGGCGTAGGGCGCCGCCACCACCGACACGTCCGGCACCGCCGCGAACTCGCTCTCCGACCCGATGAAGATCTGGACCTCGGCGGAGGTGAGCACCCGGTCGAGCACCCGGAGGATGCGGTCCTTCTCGGCGAAGGCGCGCAAGAGGGCCCGGGCCTTCTTCACGTCGGTGAACTCGGGGGCGTCGAGGAAGCTCTCCTCTCCGTCCACGAGCACCTTCCCCTCCGGGACCCGGGCGAAGGTCTGCTCCGCCAGGGCGAGCGCCTTCTGGAGGAGGTCGTGGAGGGCGCTCTGGTCGGCCCGCATCTCCTTCAGGATGTTCTCCCGCAGCGCCGGAATCTCCGCGCCCTCCCCCAGGGACTGCAGCTTCTCGGTGAGATAGGTCCCCGCCCGCAAGAGCTCCGCCGGCTCGAGGGGGAACTCGAGCTGGACGAGCTTGTTCGTGACGAGCCCCGCGGCCGAGACGAACACCGCCAGGACCCGGTTCTCGCGCAGCCGGACGAACTCGAGCTGGCGAACCGGGTCGGCCTTGGGCCTGGGGGTCGTCACCACGCCGGCGTGGTGGCTGAGCGCATGGAGCAGGTCCGCCGTTCCCTCGAGGAGGGAGCTCACGTCGGCGGCGTCATGGGCGAGCCGCTCGATGCGATCGCGATCCTGGGAGGAGGGGGGCCGCACCTTGAGGAGGGTGTCCACGTAGAGCCGGTACCCCTGGGCGGTCGGGATCCGGCCCGAGGAGGCGTGCGGCTTCTCCAAGAACCCGAGCGCCTCCAGGTCCGACATCACCCCCCGGATGGTGGCGGGGGAGCAGTCCAGCTCGTGCCGAGCGAGGAGCGGCTGGCTGGCCACCGGCTCGCCGGTCTGGATGTAGTCCTGCACCAGGACCCGCAGGATCTCTCGCTCTCGCCTGTCCAACTCGTCGCCCGGCCCCGGCATTGCGCCTATGACCTCGACTCGTTCACTCGCCCCCGAGGTGCCGCTCGGCCGCACCGACGAGCGGCGCGAAGCGCCCCTGGGAGAGCTCACGCCACTTGGCCACCGCCGAGCCCCTCTCGCCGGACTGCTCGGCGACCAGAGCCTCGAGGTGGATCTTCTCCTCCGGGTAAGCGTAAGCGAAGGCGGCCCGGGCCGCACCGCTGTCGTCCAGTCGGGTGGCGGTGCTCAAGGATCCCCGGGCCGACTGCAGGTCTCCCCGCGCGTCCGCGAGGAGGGCGAGCGCATACCAGGGCTCGGGGCGGGACTTGTCCAGGGCGCGCGCGGTCTCGAGGTAGGCACCGGCCGCGTCCAGGTACCCTTCGATGGCGTAGAGCTCCCCCAGGTTCAAGAGCGCGGTTTGCTGCTCCCGCGCGCTCCCCTTCGCCACCACCTCGTCGAGCAGGCGCCGAGCCGCCTCCCCGTGGCCTTCGATGAGGTAGGAGGCCCCGAGGTCGTTGAGCGCGGAGAGGTGGTCGGGATCGGCGGACAGGTCGGCCTCGAGAGCGGCCCGGCCCTGCGACGGCTCGCCGGCCCGGAGCCGATCCGCCCCCGGCCCGGACGAGTCCAGGGTCACCGCCAGCGGCGCGGCGTCGCCGCTCGGGCGCGGCTCGGCTCCCCCGCAACCGGCGACGAACGCCAAGAGCGCGGCGGGGAGGAGACGGCGGGCAAAGGGTCGCAACGGTCCCTCGTGGAGCATCGGAACGGCCTGTTCGAGTCTATTCGCCACCCGCGATCCCGATCAAGGAACGCGCCTCCCTGCGAGCGGAGACCTCTCGCCGCGACTAGACTTACTACGGTCCTGTCCCGAAGCACGAGCGTCGGAGAGGGGACACCCGCGTGTCGGACTCGCGCCACCCCGGCGGGTGGCCGGCGCAGCGCTCGCACAGCACCGCTGCACGCCCGCCGCGCCCGTGGTAACGGGGAGCAGGCAAGGGCGAGATGCCGTCCTCCTATCCTGTAGACCCATCCGCCACCTCCGCGGGCTCGGCCGCGGCGGCCACGCCTGCCTCCTTCCCGAGGGCCCGCCTGCGCCAGATCCTCTCCGAGCGCCCACTCGCCGAGGTGACCGGCGTCGTGGGGGCGGCGCGCGGGCTCCTCGTCCGGGAGCTCGTTTCCCTGGGCCCCGGGCGCACCCGCCTCGTCCTCTGCGTCGCCTCCGGCGAGGACGAGGCGGACGGGCTCCACCGCGACGTGGCCTTCTTCCTCGGCGAGGACGCCGTCCTGCGACTGCCGGCGGACGCCGTCCTCCCCTACGACGATCTGTCCCCGGACCGGGGGATCGAGATGGAACGGCTCTCCGCCCTGGCCCGGCTGCACCTCTGGCCCGAGGCGGTGCGGGCGGTGGTGGTCTCGGCCCGAGGCTTGTGCCGGCGGGTGGTCCCGCGTCGCATCTTCGAGGAGAACGGCGAGCTCATCGGCAAGGGCATCGAGCTCTCCCGGGAAGCCCTGTCCCAAAAGCTCGTCTCCCTCGGCTACGCCCGGACGCCCCTCGTCGAGGATGCCGGCACCTTCGCGGTCCGGGGCGGGATCGTCGATCTCTACAGCCCCGCCCACCCAAGGCCGGTCCGGCTCGAGTTCTTCGGGGACCTCGTGGAGAGCTGCCGGAGCTTCGATCCGCAGACCCAGCGGAGCGGGGCCGAGGTGGATTCGGTGCTTCTCTGTCCCGCCCGCGAGGTCCTCTTCTCGGAGGCCGGGAAATTCGCCGCCAAGGCGGCGGTGCGGGACGCCGCCGAGCGCGTGAACCGCCCCACCACCCAGGTCCGGGAGGTGCTCGAGGCCATCGAGGCGGGCCGGCCGTTCTTCGGGATGGAGGCCCTCCTCCCCGGGTTTCACGAGGGCGGCCTTTCGACCTTGTTCGACTACCTGCCTCGCGGCACCGCGGCCTACGTGGACGACGCGGCCGGGCTGGAGGAGGCCCTGCCGGCGCTCTGGGAGGAGCTAAATAGGGAGCACGCCGCGGCGCTCGGCCGCGAGGAGCTCTCCCTTCCCCCCGGGGCGCATTACCTCCCCGCCGAGGAGGCCCGCGCGCGCCTCGGGGAGCGCTCGCTCCTGCGGCGCCACCGGGTGTGGATGGGGACCGAGGAGCCGATCCGGCTCGAGCTCGAGGACACCGCCGGGATCCGGGGGGAGATCGAGGCGGCCCACGGGGACGAGGGGGCCCTCGCGCCGCTCACCCGAAGGCTCGAGGAGTGGCGCCGGCGGGGGGTTTCGGCCCTGGTGGTGTGCAGCTCGCCCTCCTCCTCGGAACGGCTCCGGCGCCTGCTCGAGGACCGGCGCCAGCACGCCCGCGTCCACTCCGGACCCCCGGGCCCGGCCGCCGACCTCTACGACCCCGCCGTGCATGCCCACGTCTTCTTTGGGGAGCTCTCCGGCGGCTTCGTCGACCCCCCCGGCCGGCTGGCGGTCGTCTCCGAGGAGGACGTCTTCGGGAGGCGAGTGCGCAAGCGGGCCCGCACCGCCCTCGACGAGAACGCCTTCGCCGCCGCCTTCCGGGAGCTGAACGAGGGCGACCTCGTGGTCCACGTCGAGCACGGGATCGCCCGCTACCTCGGCCTCACCAAGATGCAGATCCGCGGGGTGGACGGCGACTTCTTGGTCCTCGCCTACGAGGGCGCCGACCGGCTCTACCTCCCGGTCGCGAAGCTCCGCCAGGTCCAGAAGTTCACCGGGGCCTCGCCCGAGACGGTCCGGCTCGACCGGCTGGGGGGGACCTCCTTCGCCCTCCGCAAGGCTCGGGTCAAGGAACAGCTCCTCAAGATGGCGGCGGAGCTCCTCGCCGTCTACGCCGCGCGGGCCACCCACCCGGGCGTAGCCTTCCCCGAGCCGGAGGAGACGTTCCGCGAGTTCGAGGCCGAGTTTCCCTGGGAGGAGACGCCGGACCAGGCCAAGGCCATCGAGGACGTCTTGCGCGACATGCGCAAGGCGCGGACGGGCCCCGCCGCCCTCGCTCCCATGGACCGGCTCGTGTGCGGCGACGTCGGCTACGGCAAGACCGAGGTGGCCATGCGGGGAGCGATGCTCGCCATATTGGCCCGCCGGCAGGTGGCGGTCCTCGTCCCCACCACCGTGCTCGCCGCACAGCACGAGCGGACCTTCCGCGAACGGTTCAAGGGCTATCCGGTACGCATCGAGGCCATCTCCCGGATGAAGACCGCGGAGGAGGTGCGGAAGATCGTCCGGGACACCGCCCAGGGCCGGGTCGACGTGCTCATCGGCACACATCGGATCCTCGGGACCGACGTCTCCTTCAAGGACCTGGGGCTCGTGGTGATCGACGAGGAGCAGCGGTTCGGGGTGGCCCACAAGGAGCGGCTCAAGAGGCTCCGCCAGCTGGTGGACGTCCTCACCCTCACCGCCACCCCCATCCCCCGCACCCTGCACATGAGCCTCTCCGGGGTGCGCGACCTCTCCATCATCGCCACCCCGCCCGAGGACCGGCGTGCCATCCGCACCTTCGTCCTCAAGTTCGACCCGGCCGCGATCAAGGAGGCCATCGAGGGGGAGCTGAGGCGCGGGGGGCAGGTGTTCTACGTCCACAACCGGGTGCGCTCCATCGCAGCGATGGAGAAGTTCCTCCGGGAGCTGGTCCCGCAGGCCCGCCTGGGAGTGGCCCACGGGCAGATGGCCGAGAGAAAGCTCGAGGAGGTGATGAGCCGGTTCGTCAACCGCGAGCTGGACGTGCTCCTCGCCACGAGCATCATCGAGTCGGGCCTGGACATCCCCAGCGCCAACACCATCGTGGTCAACCGGGCCGACACCTTCGGGCTCTCGCAGCTGTACCAGATCCGCGGCCGGGTGGGCCGGAGCCGGGACCGCGCCTACGCCTACCTGCTCGTCCCGGCCCGGCGGCCCATGACCGCCGACGCCCGCAAGCGGCTGGAGGTGCTGCAGCGCTTCGGCGAGCTCGGGGCCGGGTTCCAGATCGCCAGCCACGACCTCGAGATCCGGGGCGCCGGGAACCTCCTCGGCAAGGACCAGTCCGGCCAGATCGAGGCGGTGGGCTTCGAGCTCTACTCCGAGCTCCTCGACGAGGCGGTCCGGGAGCTCAAGGGCGAGCCGCCCCGGGACGAGATCGACCCCGACGTCCAGCTCCCGGTCCCGGCCTTCCTCCCCGAGCCCTACCTGCCCGACGTCCACCAGCGGCTCTTCTTCTACAAGCGGCTGGCCCAGGCCTCGAGCGACGAGGAGCTCGAGCAGATCCGCGCCGAGCTCGTGGACCGCTGCGGCGACCCCCCCGACGAGGTCGACGCCCTGTGCGAGCTCATGGCAGTGAAGGTCCGACTCCGAGCCCTGCGCATCCGGGCGCTCGAGACCGGGCCCGGCCGCCTCGTCCTCACCTTGGGTGAGCGAGCGGCCCTCGACCCGCTCCGCCTCGCCGAGCACGTGCAAGCCTCGGGCGGCGCCCTGCGCCTCACCCCGGACATGAAGCTCGTCGTCCGGCTCGGCGACCCGAGGCCCTCCCCCGCCGCCCCTCCTTCCGCCCGAAGGGTAAGGAGCCGCTCGGCCCGCACCGCCCAGGCGGTCCGGGAGGCGGTGGCCGCGGCCATGCCCCCGCTCTCCACCCCTGCAAAGGAGGCGGCCGCGGGCCGGGAGCTCCTCAGGGCCGCCCGGGAGGCGCTCGAGGGCCTCGCCCGGCTCGAGCGTTCCTCGAGGTAGCCCTTCGAGCCCGATCCCCTCCCGGCCGGCCCCTCGCCCGGGCTACGGGTGCTTGATCCGTCCGGCATTCCGTGCTCTTTTCGGCCGTTCCGCGCGATCCAGGGGGCCGTTTTGGAAGGACGCCCTCGGGACCCCACGGACCCCGAAGACCCGCCCCGAAGACAAAGGAGCCAGGCCACCTATGTCGCGCCGTCTCGCCCTCGTCGGCCTCGCAGCCCTCGCCGCGATGAGCTGCAGCAAGAAGTCCGGACCCGCGCTCGCGAAGGGGGATGGCTTCACCATCACCGCCGACGACTTCAAGGCGCGGCTCGACGAGCAGTCCCCCTTCCTGCGCGCCCGCTACACCACTCTCGAGCGCAAGAAGGAGTTCCTCGACAACCTGATCCGCTTCGAGCTCCTCGCCCGCGAGGCGGACCGAGAGGGGCTCCGAAACGACCCGGACGTCCAGCAGACGCTCCGCAAGATCATGGTCCAGAAGCTCGTGCAGCGACGGTTCGGCGAGCCCACCGCGGGGGACGTGCCCGACGCCGACGTCCAGAAGTTCTACGACGACCACGCAAACGAGTTCCACCGCCCCAAGCGCGTCCGCGCCTCGATCGTGGTCTTCAAGGCGGCCGCCGACTCGCCCGACCGCCAGAAGAAGCTCGCCGCCGCGAAGAAGGCCCTCTCCTCGCTCGAGGCCGCCGAGAAGGAGAAGAAGGATCCGGCCGCGTTCACGAAGCTCGTGGCGGACTCCTCCGAGGATACCGCCACCAAGCAGAGCGGCGGGGACCTGGGCCTCAAGACCGCGGAGGAGATCGAGAAGGCTTACTCGAAAGAGCTGGCCCAGGCCATCTTCGCCCTGAAGCAAGGGGAGACCTCCGGGGTCGTCGAGACGCCCGAGGCGCTCTACCTAGCCCGCGCCACCCTCGTCCAGGAGGAGCAGAACCGCACCCTCGACCAGGTGAAGACCCAGATCGTGGCCCGGCTCTCGCGGGAGAAGAAGTCGAAGGAGTTCGACGAGTGGCTCTCGAAGCTCAGGGACTCGGCCCGGGTCAAGGTCGACGAGACTGCGCTCGACGCCATCGTGGTCGCACCGGCGGCGACCGTTCCCGGCCCCTCCCAGCCCGGAATGCACCCCCCGCCCATGTCTTCGGCCCCCCCGGCCGCCCCTCCCGCGGGCGATGAGGCGAAGCCCGGCGCCGCCCCCGCGCCGGCCCCCCAGAAGTAGTGCGCACCCGGCTCGAGATCCTCGCCCTGGCGGCGACCCTCGGCGCAGGCTGCGGCCGCTGCCAGGGCCCAAGGCCCCAGCAGGCCGCCCCTCCGCCCCGTTCCGTGGCCACCGTGAACGGCGAGATCATCCCCGCCGAGGCCCTGGAGCGCGAGCTGCGCGACGTCCAGGCGGGAACCGCCGGAGCGAGCTCCGGCGAGGAGCTCCTCAAGAGTCGCATCGTCGACGAGCTCGTCGACCGCACCCTGCTCCTCCAGCAGGCCAAGTCCCGCTCCATCGTCGTCGGCCAGGACCAGGTCGAACGGGCCTTCCTCCGGATCCGGGCCGAGTACCCGGGGTCGCACTTCGACGACCTCCTCGCTCAGGAACGGCTCTCCCAGACCGAGCTCAAGGCCCGCCTCCGGGAGCAGCTCATCCTGGAACGACTCTTCGAGACCGAGGTGTTCCCGCAGGTCCAGGTCTCCCAGGAGGAGGTCGAACGCTACTACGCCGACCACCCCAAGGACTTCGAGGACCCCGAGGCCGTTCACGTGTGGCAGATCGTGGTCGCCACCAAGGACGAGGCGGTGCAGATCCGCGACAAGCTCAAGAAGAGCCCCCAGAGCTTCGCGGAGATGGCGCGGAGGTCGTCGATCGGTCCGGAGGGGAAGAACGGCGGCGACCTCGGGCTCATCGGCCGCGGCTCGGGGTTCCCCGAGGTGTTCGACCTCTGCTTCACCCTCCCCCTGAACACCATCTCCGAGGTCACGCCCTCCCCCTACGGCTTTCACCTCTTCAAGGTCGTCGAACGCCGGGCGGCGCAGCGGCGGTCCCTGGAGAAGGCCGCGCCCGAGATCAAGGAGAAGCTCTCGCGCGACAAACGCGCCCGGGCGCAGGCCGAGTACGTGGCGGCCCTGCGAGGGCGCGCCCAGATCACCCTCGACGAGAAGGCCATCGCCTCGGTGACCCCGTGATCCCCATCCTCCCCGTCCTCTTGCTGGCCGGGGCCGGCGCCACCACCGCCGCGCCCGCTTCCTCGCCTCTGCGCTCCACCTTGGACCGGGTGGCCGCCACCGTGAACGGCGACGTCATCACCTTGCGGGAGCTGGAACGCGCCGGGGGATCGGCCCTCGCCGATGCCAACCTCTTGCCCCCCGGTCCGGATCGCGATCGCGCCCGCAAGGAGGCCCTCCGGAGCGCCTTCGACCTCCTCGTCGCCGACCATCTCTTCTCCCAGCAGGTGAAGAAGCTCGACCTGGCCGTGACCGATGCACAGGTGGACGCTCAGATCGAGGCCATCAAGGCGCAGAACCACTTCGACGATCAGCAGTTCCAGATGGCGCTCGCCGCTCAGGGGCTCACCCGGGAGACCTTCCGCGACCGCGTCCGCACCCAGCTGCAGAACTTCGCCGTGCTTCAGTTCAAGGTCGGCGGCCGGGTCAAGGTGAGCGACCAGGAGCTCGAGAACTACTACCGCTCCCATCCCCGGGAGTTCGAGGGCGAGGACGAGATCCACCTGCGCCACATCTTCCTCCCCCTCCCCGAGGGAGCGTCGCAGGTCGAGCTCACCCGGGTGGCGGAGGAAGGGAAGTCGATCCTCTCGCGGCTCAGGTCCGGCGAGGACTTCGCCGCCGTCGCGAAGGAGGTCTCGCGCGGGCCCTCGGCGGACGCGGGCGGGGACCTCGGATGGCTGAAGCGGGGCACCATCCAGAAGTCGCTCGAGGACGTGGCCTTCTCGCTCGCCGACGGGCAGGTCTCGGGACTCGTGCGGGTGGGGAACGGGGTGCACATCCTCCGCGTCGACCAGCGCCGGAGAGGTCCGGCCCGCTCCTTCGCCGAGGTGAAGGAGAGCATCCGGGATCGGCTGGTGGAGGAGCAGGCCGAGAGCTACCGCATCCAGTACGTGGCCGAGCTCCGTCGCGAGGCGCAGATCGAGACCCGCCTGCCCGAGCTGAAGTAGGCTCTCGAGAGGGCAGGGAGGAGAGCCTCTAGCATGGGTGGGCCGCGCATCGCCATCAGCCTCGGCGATCCCTCCGGCATCGGAGCGGAGGTGACCGGGCGCGCCCTCCTGCGGCTGCGCCGCGAGCTCGTCCCGCTCGTCTTCGGCGATCCTCGCCTCTTCGCTCGGGAGCTCTCCCTTCTCGACCTCCCCGTCCTCTCCCCGGCAGAGCCCATTCCCCGGGGCGGAGCCCTGGTAGCGGTGACGAGGCTCCGGGCGGCTGACGCCCGGCCGGGCCGCCCCGCCCCGGCTGGCGGGGCCGCCCAGCTCGCCTACCTCGAGGCGGCCTTCGAGGCGGTCCGGCGAGGCGAGGCGGCGGCGCTCTGCACCGCCCCCGTCTCCAAAGCCCAGGTGGCGAGGGCAAGCCCAGGCTTCGTCGGCCACACCGAGTGGCTCGAGGCCCGCTGCGGCGTGCGCCGCTCAGTCATGATGCTGGCCGGGAAACGGCTGCGGGTCGCCTTGGTCACGAACCACGTGGCCTTCGATCGGCTCCGCCGCGCGCTCAGCACCGAGCGGATCGCCGAGACCCTCATCCTCACCCATCGGGCGCTCAAGGACCTGCTCGGGATGAAGAGCCCCCGGCTCGCCCTCGCCGCCCTGAACCCCCATGGCGGCGAGCAGGGCGCGTTCGGGCGAGAGGAGGCCTCCCTGCTCGAGCCCGCCCTCGCCCGGGCCCGGGCCCTCGGGGTCCTGGCCGCCGGGCCCTTCCCCGCGGATTCGGTCTTCTTCCGCGCTGCCCTCGGCGAGTTCGACGCGGTGGTCGCCCTCTACCACGACCAGGGCCTAATCCCGGTGAAGCTCCTCGACGCCGTCGCCAAGGACCCCGCCGTGAACGTCACCCTCGGCCTTCCCATCGTACGGACGAGCCCGGACCACGGCGTGGCCTACGACATCGCCGGGCAGGGCCGGGCCAACCCCGCCTCGATGATCGCCGCGCTCCGGCTCGCGGCGAGGATGGCCACCCAGAAGGGCCGGCGCACCCCGCCCCGAGCCGTGATCTCAAGCGTCAGGTTGCGAACTTGAAGTGGATGACGTCGCCGTCCTCCACGACGTACTCCCGACCCTCGATCCGCAGCTTCCCGTGCTCCCGGGCGGCGGCCTCGCTTCCCAGCGCGAGGAAGTCGTCGATCCGGACCACCTCGGCCTTCACGAAGCCCCGCTCGAAGTCGGTGTGGATGGCGCCCGCCGCCTGGGCTGCGTGCGACCCCCGGCGCACGGTCCAGGCCCTGGCCTCGTTCTCGTTGAAGGTGAAGAAGGTGACGAGCCCCAGCACCCGGTACCCGGCGTGGACCAGCCGGTTGAGCCCGGGCTCGAGGAGCCCCAGGGTCTTGAGGTACTCGGTCCGCTCCTCCGGCGAGAGGGCCCCGAGCTCCGCCTCGACCTTGCCCGAGATCTCCACCCAGGGCGCGCCCTCCGCCTCGGCCAGCGCCCGGACCGCCACGAGGCGCGGATCGGTCGATTCCCGGCCGAGCTGGGACTCGTCCACGTTGGCCACGTAGACCACCGGCTTCTCGGTGAGGAGGAAGAGGTCCTTCACCGCGGCTCGGTCGTCCTCGGAGAGGGACAGCTTTCGTACCGGGGTCCCCGCCTCGAGACCGGCCTTCACCCGGTCCAAGGCGGCGAGCTCGTGCCGCGCCTGCTCGCCGGGCTTCCCCGGCGCCTTGGTCGCCTTCTGGACGCGCTCGCGCCGCTTCTCGAGCGACTCCAGGTCCTTCAGCATGAGCTCGGTCTCGACCACGTCGCGGTCGCTCGTCGGGTCGACCGCACCGGGGATGTGGACCACGTCCGGATCCTCGAAGCAGCGCAGGACGTGCGCCACCGCGTTCACCTCCCGGATGTGGGCCAAGAACTGGTTCCCCAGCCCCTCCCCCCTCGAGGCCCCGGCCACGAGCCCGGCGATGTCCACGAACTCGAGGGTGGTGGGGACCGTGCGCTTGGGCTTCACCGCCGCGGCGAGGGCCTCGAGCCTTTTGTCCGGGACCGGCACCACCCCCAGGTTCGGCTCGATGGTGCAGAAGGGGTAGTTCTCCGCTGCGGCTTGAGAAGTGCCGAGCAGGGCGTTGAAGAGGGTGGACTTCCCGACATTGGGGAGACCAACGATGCCGATCGCGAGACCCACGGTGTTCCTCCCTGCGAGCCACGCCGAGACGCTCCGGCGGGAAGGATCCCGCCGGAGCGCCCCCCGTCTTGGAGAGGCGGCCCTCCTAAGAGACGCGGTCGGCGCGAAGCTGGGAGAGGTACTCCTCGACCAGGGCGCGCTGGCCCTTCTCGTCCAGGGTGGCCTTGACGAGCTGCGCCGCCGCGTCGATGGCCAGGTCCACCACCTCGCCCTTCAGGTCGGCGCGCGCCCTCGCCACCTCCTCGCCGATCTGGCGCCGGGCATCGGTGAGCAGGCCCTCCGCCTCCTTGCGGGCGCGGTCGGTGAGCTCCTGGCGGAGCGCCTCGACCTCCTTCTGGTTCCGTTGGGCGAGCTCGGCCGCCTCCCGCTGGGCGCGGGCCAGCCCCTCCTTCTGCTCCGAGAGGAGCTTCTCCGCCTGCTCGCGCTCCCGCCGCGCCGCCTCGATCGCCTCCCGGATGGTCCGCTCCCGCTCGTCGAGCGTCCTCACGATGGGGCCCCAGGCGAACCGGCGGAGGACCCACAGGAGGACGAGGAAGGTGATGCCTGTCCAGATGGTGAGCCCCACGTTGATGTCGGTGATCCCACCGGCAGCGAGGACCGAGGGGAGGAGGGGGATGGCGGACATTTGCGAAGGACTCCCTTAGGTCTTCAGGGCGAGCAGAAGGCAGACCACGATGGCGAAGAGCGTGACCCCCTCGATGAGGGCGGCGGAGATGATCATTCCCGTGCGGATGTCTCCGGTCGCGGCCGGCTGCCGGGCGGTGCCCTCCATGGCCGCGGCCGCGAGGCGGCCGATCCCCATCGCTGCCCCGAGCACGGCAAGGCCGGCCCCGAAGCCGGCGGAGAGAAATGCTAAGGCGACGGCGTTCATCTTCAAGTCTCCTCGACGACGATGTCCGCGAGTGTGCCGGGCCGCGGGTTCCCGGGGCGCGTGCTGCGCTCGGCCTACCCGTGGCCGGGGACCTTCCCGGCCACGTGAGACTCCTTGTCCTCCTCCGCACCGGCGCCGGGCCCGGGAGGCGCATGCTCCCCGGTCCCGCCGTGGCCCGAAAGCCCGGCGCCGATGAAGAGCGCCGAGAGCATGGTGAAGATGTACGCCTGCACGAACGCCACGAAGATCTCGAGCAGGAAGATCCCCAGCGCCATGGGGACCACGCCGAACGCCACCCAGGGCGAGATGACGAAGATGAGCCCGAGGAGCGCCAGGATCACGAAGTGCCCGGCCAGCATGTTGGCGAAGAGCCGGACCGTGAGCGCGAAGGGCTTCGTGAAGAGCGACAAGAACTCCACCGGCACCATCACCACCCAGAGCGGCCAGAGCGACTTCGGGACGCCACCGGTGAGGTGGGAGAGGAACCCCAAGAACCCCATCGACCGGATGGCCACCGCCTGGGTGATGACGAAGGTGAAGGTCGCCATCATCATCGTCACCGAGAGGTTCGAGGTGGCGGTGGCCGACCAGGGGACCAGCCCCAGGAGGTTCATGAAGAGGATGAAGAAGAAGGCCGTGACCAGGTAGGGGACGTAGCGGTCGGCCTCTTCCGCCCCCATGTTCTTCACCGCGATCTCCTGGCGGACGAAGGCGAAGAGGACCTCGATGAAGTTGTAGAGCCCGTGGGGAACGATCCCTCGCCCCCGCACCGCGACCAGGCAGACCACGAGGAGGAGGAGGGCGGCGATCCACATCATCACCACGTGACGGGTGGGGGTGAGATCCACCGGCCCGAACCGGAGCGACTCCCCGAAGACCTCCCTCATGTCGACCCGGCAATCCCAGCGGAACTGGCCTCCGCAGTACCCGGGGAACTCGATCACGTGGCTGTCCAGGACGTGGTGGAGCATCACCCCGCCGATGTCGGGGGGCTCTCCCCCGGCCTCGGAACCCTCGCTCGCCTCGGCGCGGGCGAGCCCGGCGGCGAGGAGGCAGAGGACAACGACGGTGGGGGACTTCTTCTTCATGCTGAGGGCCCCGCGCTCTGGCCCTGGCGCCTCAGGTAGTCGCCCTCGACGCCGGCCAGGAGGAAGTAGACCACGAAAAACGCCGTCACGAACCCCCAGATGCTCTCTCCGCTCTTCACCACGAGGACGGTCCCGAGCGCAACGAGCACGATCCGGAGCAAAAACCCAATGGCCATGACGAGGAGGGCCCGCTGCAGCACCGGGGCTCCCCGGGACGCGACACGTCCCATGGCCTCGATCGAGACGAGCCCCGCCGCCCCGGAGAGCGCCGCCCCGACGAGCGCGGCGCGCCGGTGCGGCCCGGCGACGAGCGAGAGGGCGAGGGCGGCGAGCACCACCCCGAGGGCGAGCGCTTTTTGCCTCACCGGCCCGCCCCCTTCCCGAGAACCTGGCGGAAGAAGCTCACGAACCCCCCCACCATCCCGAGGAGCGCGCCGAGGAGCGTGAACCACGGGGTCTTGTTTCCCGCCTTGCCGTCGAGCCAGTAGCCGAGGAGCGTGAACCCGGCCACCGAGCCCACGAGGCTCGTGACCGCCCCCATGTACGGCGCGGCCTTCCGGTAGGCCTCTCCCAGGTTCGAGCTTTCCCCCTGCTGCCCGCCTCGGTCGCCATCGGGTCCTGTCACGCGCTCCTCCGGCCCGGACGCAGCACGTTCCTTGAAAAAAAGGCCCAGCCCACGGACACTTGAAAGCGAAGCGGCACGGTGCCCATACCAGGGCCTCGCCGGCCCGTCAACGGGCGCTCCCCGCGTTCCGAGGCCGTGTACCCGTTCGTGGCGGTCACTCCGCTGGCACCCGAGCCGCGGCGGCAAAGGCGGCCGGCGCGGCCTTGAGCGTAGCCTCCACCTCCCTGTCCCCGTGCGCCGTAGACAAGAACGCCGCCTCGTACTGGGAGGGCGGGAGGTAGATCCCGGCCTCGAGCATGCCGTGAAAGAAGGCGGCGAAGCGCCCCTTCGACGCCGCGCGCGCGGTCCGGGCGTCCATGACCGGCCTTTGGGCGAAGAAGACGGTGAGCATCGAGCCCACCCGATTCACCTGCACCGGGACCCTCGCCTCAAGGGCGAGGCGCAAAAGGCCCTCCTCGAGACGCGCCCCGGTCGACTCGAGCGACTCGTAGGCGGCGGGCGTGAGGAGCGAAAGGGTGGCGAGCCCGGCCGCCATCGCCATGGGGTTCCCGGAGAGGGTCCCCGCCTGGTAGATCGGCCCCTCGGGCGCCACCCGGTCCATGACGTCCGCCCGGCCGCCGAAGGCGCCCACCGGCAGCCCGCCGCCGATGACCTTGCCGAAGGTGACGAGGTCGGGCCTTAGCCCGAAGCGACCGCAGGCGCCGCCGGGCCCGAGCCGGAACCCCGTCATCACCTCGTCCACGATGAAGAGCGCGCCGTTTTGACGGCAAAGGGAGAGGAGGCCCTCGAGGTACCCCGGCCTGGGTACGAGGACCCCCATGTTTCCCACCACCGGCTCGATGATCGCCGCGGCGAGCGAGGCGCCCCTCGAGGCGAAGAGGGCCTCGGCCGCCTCGAGGTCGTTGAAGGGGAGGGTGAGGGTGTGTCTCGCGAGGTCGGCCGGGACGCCGGGAGAGTCGGGGAGCCCGAGCGTCTCCACCCCCGACCCCGCCTTGACGAGCAAGGAGTCGCCCGCCCCGTGGTAGCAGCCGTCGAACTTGAGGAGGTCGTCGCGCCCGGTGAAGCCGCGCGCCACCCGGATCGCGGCCGTGGTGGCCTCGGTGCCGGAGGAGCAGAACCGCATCCTCTCCAGCCACGGCATCCGCTCCTTCACCCGCTCGGCGAGGGCGATCTCGCGGGGCGAGGGCGCGCCGAACGAGGCGCCCTCCTTCATCGCTTCCTGCACCGCTCTCATCACCACCGGGTGGCAGTGGCCCACGATGAGGGGCCCCCAGGAGAGCACGTAGTCGACGTAGTCGTTCCCGTCGACGTCCACGAGGTGGCTGCCCCGCCCCCGGGCGAAGAAGCGCGGCGTTCCTCCCACGCCCTTGAAGGCCCGCACCGGGCTATTCACCCCCCCGGGGAAGAGCGTCCGGGCCCGCTCGAAGAGCTTCTGGGAGAGGTCTTTCTTCATTGCGTCTCCCGTGGGGTAGCCCGGACCTTGCCCGCGTCGAAGGCGGCCGCCCGGTCGCCGGGCCTGGCGGGCATGGCCTTGGCCCGGCGGTCGCGCACCGCGGCCAGGTTGGTCCGGATCGCGTCCGGGTTGGGATGAATGGGCAGGGCCCTCTCGTACAGCTCGATGGCGCGGTCGAACCGGCTGGCCTGGGCGTAGATGTGGGCCTGTCCCTCGAGGGCGCGGGCCAGGATCTCGTTGCGGGGTCGCCGGTCGACCAGGGCCTGGAAGGCGGAGAGGGCCTCCTGGTTACGCTTCTCCAGGACCCAGGCCTGGGCGTTCAAGAGCTGGGCGTCCTCGGCCAGGGGGTGGTCGGGCCAGCGGTCGAGGAGGATGCGCGCCTCGGTGCGCGCCTGCCGGTAGTTCTTGATCTCGAGGTAGGCCTTGGCCACCTCGAGCTGGTAGCGGGGCGCCTCCGGCGCGTTCGAGGCGGCCACGTCCGCGTACTGGGCGATGGCGGCCTCGAAGTCGTGGAAGCGCTCGCGGTAGATGTCGCCGATGGCCACCCGGGCCTCGCGGGCCTCCGCCGTGCCGGGGTAGAGGGAGATGATCCGCCGGTAGTAGGAGACCGCGCCGGTGTAGTCGCCGAGCTCGAGGTAGGAGACGTCCCCCGCTCCCTTGAGCGCCTTCCAGCGAATCACGGACCTGTCCAGGGAGAGCGGCTCGTCGCCCAGGTCGGCCAGGATCGCCTTGTAGCGCTCGAGCGCCCCCTTGGTGTCCCCGCGATGGCGAAGCGTGTTCGCCTCCTCGAGGCGGCCCGCCTGCGATTTGCAGGCGAGCGCCGCGGCCACGCCCAGCGAGAGGAGGAGGGGGCCGAGGCGACGGCGCGCTCTTCCCTTCACGCCTCTTCCTCCGGTCCTCCCCCGCCCTGGTCCTCGTCGGACGGCTCGGCGTCGATCGGCGCCTCGCCCTGGGGCGCCTCCCGCACCCCGGCGGCGTCCGCCTCGGCGGTGGTCTCGGCCACCCGGGCCACGGCGACGACCTGCTCGTCGTGGGACTCGACGGCGATGAGCCGGACGCCCTGGGTGTTCCGGCCGATGACGCTGATGCCCTGGGCGGGCAGGCGGATGAGCATGCCCTTGTTGGTGATGAGCATCACCTCCTCGGCGTCCGAGACGAGCGAGGCCGAGACCACCGGCCCGTTCCGCTCGGTGGTCTTGATGGTGATGATCCCCTTCCCGCCCCGGCTCTGCACCCGGTACTCGGCGAGCTCGGTTCGCTTGCCGTAGCCGTTCACGGTCACGGTGAGGACCGTCGGCGCCGGGCCCGCTTCGGGGACCTGGGGGGGGATGGTCTCCGCCGAGACCACCGCGTCCCCGGGCTCGAGGGTGATGCCCTTGACCCCGTAGGCGGCCCGGCCCATGGCCCGGACGTCGGACTCCTCGAAGCGGATGGCCATGCCCTGCGCGGTGGAGAGGAGGATGTGGCTCGCCCCCAGGGTGAGGCGCGCCGAGATGAGCTCGTCGCCGTCCTCGATGCCGAGGGCGATGATGCCCGCGGGCCTCGGCCGGGAGAACTCCTCGAGCCGGGTCTTCTTGATGACGCCGTTGCGGGTGGCCATGAAGACGTGCTGCGCTGGCCCGGCGCTCCCGGTCGGCCCGCCGGGCTCGCCCTCCGGCTCGGGCGGCTCCTCGCCGTTTGGGGGCGGCTCGGGGAGCCTTCGAACCGGGAGGATGGCGGCCACCTTTTCCCCCTGGCCCAGCTGGACCAGGTTCACGATGGGCTTTCCCCGCGCGGCGCGCCCAGCCTGGGGGATCTCGTGGACCTTCAGCCAGTAGACCCGGCCGCGGTTCGAGAAGACGAGCAGGTAGCTGTGCGTGCTCGCCACGAACAGGCTCTCCAGGAAGTCCTCGTCCCGGGTGGCCGCTCCCGTCCGACCGCGCCCACCCCGCTTCTGGGCGCGGTACTGGGCCACCGCGTTCCGCTTCACGTAGCCGGCGTGCGAGATGGTGACGACCATCTCCTCCTCGGCGATGAGGTCCTCGGTCTTCAGGTCGTCCACCTCGCCCTGGATCTGGGTGCGCCGTTCGTCGGCGAAGAGCTGCCGCACCTCCTTCAGCTCGTCCACGATCACCTCGAAGAGCACCTTCTCCGAGGCGAGGATCTCCTTGAGCCGCCCGATGAGCTCCTGGACCTCCAAGAGCTCGTCCTGGATCTTCTGCCGCTCCAGGCCGGTGAGCCGCTGCAGCTGCATCTCCAGGATGGCCTTGGCCTGGAGCTCGGAGAGCGCGAAGCGTTCGACCAGCTGGTCGCGGGCGGTCTCGCGATCCTTGGCCTTCTTGATGAGCTCGATGATCTCGTCGATGTGGTCGAGGGCGACCTGGTAACCGAGGAGGATGTGCTCCCGCTCGCGGGCCTGGCGCAGCTCGTGGCGGGTCCGCCGGGTGACCACGTCGCGGCGGTGGGCGAGGAACCGCTCCAGCATCTCCTTCAGGGTGAGGATGCGGGGCTGGCCGCCGTCCAGGGCGAGGAGGATTATCCCGAAGCCGGTCTGTAACTGGGTATGGGCGTAGAGGTTGTTCAAGACCACCTGCGCCACGGCATCGCGCTTCAGCTCGATGGCGATCCGCATGCCCTCCCGGGAGGACTCGTCGCGCAGGTCGGAGATCCCCTCCAGCCTCTTCTCGCGCACCAGCTCGGCGATGTGCTCGACGAGCTTCGCCTTGTTCACCTGGTAGGGGATCTGGTCGACGACGATGGTCTCCCGCTCGGTGCGGGGGTGAACCTCGATGGTGGCGCGAGCCCGCACCTGGATGGTCCCCCGCCCGGTCTCGTAGGCCGCCCGGATCCCGTCCCGCCCCAGGATGATGCCGGAGGTGGGGAAGTCCGGCCCCCGGATGTACTGCATGAGCTCGGGCAAGGAGGCCCTGGGGTTGTGGACGAGGTGGACGGCGGCGTCGATCACCTCGCCCATGTTGTGGGGAGGGATGTTCGTGGCCATGCCCACCGCGATCCCCGCCGAGCCGTTCACGAGCAGGTTGGGGAAACGGGTGGGAAGGACCTTCGGCTCCTGGGTGGAGTCGTCGAAGTTGGGCCCCCAGTCGACCGTCTCCTTGTCGATGTCGGCGAGGAGGAAGTCGGCGAGCCGGGCAAGCCGGGCCTCGGTGTAGCGGTAGGCAGCGGGCGGGTCGCCGTCGATGGAGCCGAAGTTTCCCTGCCCGTCGATGAGGGGGTAGCGCAGGTTCCAGTCCTGCGCCAGGCGGACCAGGGCGTCGTAGACCGCCGCGTCTCCGTGGGGGTGGTACTTCTTCAGGACCTCCCCCACCACCCCGGCGCACTTCGAGTGCTTGCGGTTGTAGAGAAGACCCTCCGACTGCATCGCGTACAGGATCCGCTTGTGGACCGGCTTCAGCCCGTCGCGCACGTCCGGGAGGGCACGGCCGATGATGACCGACATCGAGTAGTCGAGGTACGACTTGCGCAGCTCGGCCTCGATGTTCACCTGCGCCCGGTGCCCGTCTCCCGGCGGCGGCGAGCCCCCGGTCTCGGGGGGCGGGGGCGGAAGGGTCTCGTCTGACATGCGCCGGATCGCTCTCTTTGGAAGGGTTTCGAAGGGGCCGCGGGCGCGCCCGCGAAGTGGCCCTCGCCTACCAGAATCCCGTGAGAAATTCAAGGCTTTTGCGTTCCGATCCCGCGGTGCGCGGCCGGCCGCGCTTTCTGAAAAGGACTGCGAGGGCCGCCGCGCGGGGTCCTCGCCCACCCGTGCGAAGCCTTCGAAGGACCCCGCCCTCGCTTCCCGGCGCCTTCCTTGCTAGTTAGACCGCCTCGATCTCCCTGCGCCTTCCCTGAGAGAATGGACGCCGATGGAGTCGCGGTCCCGCTCTCCCGACCAGGCCCTCTCGTCCGTTTCCTCCGGCCGGGCGAGGGTCCTGTTCTGCGACGACAGCCCCTCGATGCGGGCGCTCTTCTCTACCATCCTCGCCCCCCACTACGAGGTCCACCCCACCTGCACCGCCGAGGAGGCGCTTGCCGACGCCCCTCGCTTCGGGCCCGACCTCATCCTCTCCGATCTCTTGCTCCCCTCGATGTCGGGGAGCGAGCTCTGCCGGGCGATCCGCGCCCTCCCCGCCTTGAACGGTGTCCCCTTCGTCCTCGTCACCACCCAGGGCGGGCCGGAGGCCCGGGCCGACGGTCTCGAGGCGGGCGCGGACGATTACCTCTTGAAACCCATCCGTCCGCGGGAGCTCCTCGCCCGGGTGGCGTCGCTCGTCCGCCTGCGCCGCGTCCTCCTCGCGCTCGAGGAGCGTTCCCGGGAGATCGAGCGGGCCAACCTGGCCCTGCTCGACACCCGCGACCAGCTGGCGCGAGCGGAGAAGCTGGCAGCGCTCGGCTCCCTCGCCGCCGGGCTCTCCCACGAGATCAATAACCCCCTTGCCTACATCAAGGCCGGGGCCCGCCAGCTCGAATGCCTGGTGGACGAGATGCGCCGGGTGGCCGAGGCCGCCCTTTCGCCGGGCTCGAGCGCCACCGAGGCGGCCGCCCTTCGCGCCCGGATGCGCGAGGCGCACGCGGAGGCGAGCGAGGTGGCGAAGTCTCTCGCCGACGGCAGCCGCCGGCTCGAACGGATCGCCGCGGACCTGCGAGTGGTATCGACGCCCCCGAGCGGGGCGGAAGAGATGGTCGAGCCCCAGGATGCCTTGGACGCGGCCTGGACCGCGGTCCGGGGCCGCTATCCATCCGTTCCCCGCCTCGAGGTCCGGGCGCGCCCCGGTCCGCCCATCCAGTCTTCGCACGCCCTCGTGACCCAGGCCCTCATCCCCGTCCTCGAGCGAGCGGTGGTGATGGCCGGCCCCGACGGGACCGTCGAGGTCGACCTGGACCAGATCCAGGGAGGGATCGAGCTCCGCGTCCGGGACTCCGGACCCGGCATCCCACCGGAGGTGGTCCCCCGCATCTTCGACCCTTTCTTCACGGCACGGCCCGGAACGGGCGGCGGTGGGTTGGGGCTCGCGGTGGCCTACGGGATCGCCCACGGACTCGGGGGGGACATCTCGCTCAGCTCTCCCCCGGGGGAAGGCCCGACCTTCCGCGTGCGGCTGCCGCGGATCCCCGGCGGCTTCGTCCCACCGGTCGGGGGTCGGGTCGCGGTCGTGTAGCGCTCCCGCGCTCGGGCGGGGGAAGAGAAGGCGCGAAGGCCCTCTCACTCCCCGCCGGCCACGCGGAGCCGGGCCACCTCTCGCTTCACTCGGGCCGCCTCCCGCTCGTAGTTCTCCTCCTGCTCGGTCATCTTGAGGAGCCGGTTCTGCGCCTCCGCGAAGGCGCGCCGGGCCCGCTCCACGTCGATGTCCCCAGCCGCCTCGGCGGTGTCGGCGAGCACCATGACCCGGTTGTCCGCCACCTGGAGGAACCCCCCGCCCACGGCATAGTGGTGCTCCCGACCGCCCTCGACGTAGGTGAGCCGGCCCGGCTCGAGGACGGTCATGAAGGGTTCGTGGTTGTACCGGACACCGAAGCCGCCCAGGACCCCGGGGGCCCGGACCTCGTCCACCGCCACCGACAGAACGCGCCGCTCCGGGGTGACGATCTCGAGGGAGAGCTGAGGCATGGGTCACCCGACGGCCAGGGTCTTGGCCTTGTGTACCGCCTCCTCGATCCCGCCCACCATGTAGAAGGCGCCCTCCGGCAGGTCGTCGTGCTTGCCCTCGACGATCTCCCTGAAGCCGCGGATCGTGTCGGGGAGCTTCACATACTTGCCCTCGTTGCCGGTGAACTGCTGGGCCACGAAGAACGGCTGCGAGAGGAAGCGCTGGATCTTCCGGGCCCGGGCGACGATGAGCTTGTCCTGCTCGGAGAGCTCGTCCATCCCCAGGATGGCGATGATGTCCTGCAGGTCCTTGTACCGCTGCAGGACCTCTTGCACCTGCCGCGCCACCCCGTAGTGTTCGGCCCCCACCACCAGGGGATCGAGGATGCGCGAGGTGGAGTCCAGGGGGTCGACTGCCGGGTAGATCCCGATCTCGGTCAGCTTGCGCGAGAGCACGGTGGTGGCGTCGAGGTGAGCGAAGGCGGTGGCCGGGGCGGGGTCGGTGAGGTCGTCGGCCGGCACGTAGATGGCCTGGACCGAGGTGATGGCGCCCTTCTGGGTGGAGGTGATCCGCTCCTGTAGCTCGCCCATCTCGGTGGACAGGGTCGGCTGGTACCCGACCGCGGAGGGGATTCGCCCGAGGAGCGCGGAGACCTCCGACCCGGCCTGGGTGAACCGGAAGATGTTGTCGATGAAGAGCAGCATGTCCCGGTGCTCCTCGTCGCGGAAGTACTCGGCGATGGCGAGGGCGGAGAGGCCGACCCGGGCTCTCGCTCCGGGCGGCTCGTTCATCTGTCCGTAGACGAGGACGCACTGGCTCTTCGACAGATCCTCCTTGTTGATGACGCCGGACTCGATCATCTCGTGGTAGAGGTCGTTGCCCTCACGGGTGCGTTCCCCGACGCCGGCGAACACCGAGAAGCCTCCGCGGGCCTTGGCCACGTTCCCGATGAGCTCCTGCAAGAGCACCGTCTTGCCCACCCCGGCGCCGCCGAAGAGGCCGATCTTCCCGCCGCGCAGGTAGGGAGCGAGCAGGTCGATCACCTTGATCCCCGTCTCGAAGGCCTCGATCTTGACGTTCTGCTCGGTGAGGGCGGGCGGGGGATGGTGGATGGGAAACCGCTTCAGGGCATGGACCGGTCCGCGCTCGTCCACCGGATCGCCCACCACGTTCAGGATGCGCCCCAGGACCTCCTTCCCCACCGGCACGGTGATTTGAGCGCCGAGGCTCTTCACCGCCATGCCGCGCACCAGCCCGTCGGTCGAGTCCATGGCGATGCAGCGGGCGGTGTTCTCCCCGAGGTGCTGGGCCACCTCGATGACGAGGTTGTCCGGGCGAGGGTCGATGCCGGGGTTCGAGAGGGCGAGGGCGGTGTAGATGTCGGGCAGCCCGCCGGGCGGGAACTCCACGTCGACCACCGGTCCGATGACCTGGGTGACCCTGCCGTTCTGGGCGCTGTGGGCCTTCTGCATGTCCATCCCTCCCCCTTCGGGCGGCCTACTTCAGGGCCTCCGCCCCGCTCACGATCTCCATGAGCTCCCGAGTGACGAACGCTTGCCGCGCTCGGTTGTACTGCAAGGTCAGGGTCCCGATCATCTCGTCGGCGTTCTTGGTCGCCGACTCCATCGCCGTCATCCGCGCCCCGTGCTCGGAGGCGGCGGACTCGAGCAGCGCCCGCCACACCTGCATGGCGACGTGCCGGGGCAAGAGCTCCCCGAGCAACGACTCTCGGGAGGGCTCGTACTTGAAGTCCACCGCGGCCGCGCTCGAGGTCCCGGCGGGGGCCGGCTCGATGGGGAGGAGCTGCACCACCACCGGCTTCTGCGAGATGGCGTTCTTGAACTCCGTGTAGCAGAGGAAGACCGCGTCCACCGCGCCGGAGAGGAAGCGCTCCTCGAGCTCGAGGGCGATCGTCTCGGCCTTCTCGTAGCGAAGGTCGGTGAGCACCCCGGGGAAGTCCTTGCGGATCTCCACCCGCCTCGACCGGGCGGCGTCGCGCCCCTTCCGCCCGATGGTGCAGATGTGGATCTTCTCGAAACGCTCCGCGTTCTCCACCTGGAACCGTTGCGTGCGGCGAGCGATGTTGGAGTTGAAGCCGCCGGCCAGGCCGCGGTCGCTCGTGATGGCGACGATCTCCGCCGCCCGGGGCTTGCGGGAAAGGAGCAGCGGATGGGCGGCGTTCTCGTCCTGGGAGGACCGGGCCGCCACCCGGGAGAGCATCTGCTCGAGAAGCTGCGCCGCCGCGCGGGCACGCAGGATCGCGTCCTGGGCCCGACGCAGCTTGGCGGCCGAGACCATCTTCATGGCCCGCGTGATCTGCCGGGTCGAGCGAACCGAGCTGATCCGGTTGCGGATGTCGCGTAGGGAGGGCACGGGGGCTCTCGGATCCTTTCTGTCTAGCGGGACTCCGTCCGGAACACGTTGCGGAACTCGCGCAGGGCCTCGTCGATCGACTTGCGCAGCCCATCGTCGAGGGCCTTCTTCTCGGCGATGACCTTGAGGAGCGGGGCGTGACGGGCCTCGAAAAACTCGGCGAGCTCCTTCATGTACCGGACCACCTCCGAGACGGGAACGGCCCGGATCCAGATCTGGCCGTTCTCGTCCTTCTGGGTGGCAGCGTAGACCTGCAGGACCTGCTCCTCGACCGGCATGGGCTGGTACTGTCCCTGCTTCAGCACCTCGGCGAGGCGCGCGCCCCGGGCCAGGGTCTCCTGGGTCGCCTTGTCGAGGTCGGAACCGAACTGGGCGAAGGCGGCGAGCTCCCGGTACTGGGCCAGCTCCAGCTTCAACATTCCCGCCACCTGCTTCATGGCCTTGATCTGCGCGGCCCCGCCCACCCGGGACACGGAGATCCCCACGTTGATGGCGGGCCGGACGCCCTGGAAGAACAGCCCGGTCTCGAGAAAGATCTGCCCGTCGGTGATGGAGATGACGTTCGTGGGGATGTAGGCCGACACGTCCCCCGCCTGCGTCTCGATGATGGGGAGGGCGGTGAGCGATCCGGCTCCCTCCTTGTCGGAGAGCTTGGCCGCGCGCTCCAGGAGGCGGCTGTGGAGGTAGAACACGTCGCCCGGGTAGGCCTCCCGCCCGGGCGGGCGACGGAGAAGCAAGGACAGCTGCCGGTAGGCCACCGCGTGCTTGGAGAGGTCGTCGTAGACGATGAGGGCATGCCGGCCGGTGTCGCGGAAGAACTCGGCCATGGTCACGCCGGTGTAGGGGGCGAGGTACTGCATGGGGGCGGGATCGGAGGCGTTGGCGGCGACCACGGTCGTGTACTCCATCGCCCCGAACTGCTTCAGCTTGTCGACCACTCGGGCCACGGTCGATTGCTTCTGCCCGACGGCCACGTAGAAGCAGTGCAGGTTCTGCCCCTTGTTGTTGATGATCGTGTCGATGGCCACGGCGGTCTTCCCGGTCTGCCGGTCGCCCAAGATGAGCTCCCGCTGGCCTCGACCGATGGGCACGAGGGCGTCGATGGCCTTGAGGCCTGTCTGCATGGGCTCGTGCACGCTCCGGCGCTTCACGATCCCGGGAGCCTTGATCTCGATCTTCCGGGTCTCCTCGGCCTCTACCGCCCCGCGCCCGTCGATGGGGTTGCCGAGGCCGTCGACCACCCGGCCCAGGAGCCCCTCGCCCACCGGCACCTCGGCGATCCGGCCGGTGCGTTTCACCGCGTCCCCCTCGCGGATGTGCTCGTAGGGGCCCATGATGGCGGCCCCGACGTTGTCCTCCTCGAGGTTCAGGACGAGGCCGCGCACCTCGCCGGGGAACTCGAGGAGCTCGCCCGCCGCCGCGCCGGCGAGGCCGTGGATCCGGGCCACCCCGTCGGCCTGGGAGAGCACCGAGCCGGTCTCGGCCACGTCCACCTTCTTGCCGTAGTCCTTGATCTGCTCCCGGATGATCCTGCTGATCTCGTCCGCGCGGATTTCCATCGTCCTGTTTCTCCGTGGCGTGCGCTGTCTTACGAAAAGGGAGCGGAGGGCCCTAGCTCTTGAGCGACCGCTTCAGGTCCTCGAGCTGGGTCCAGACCGAGCCGTCATAGACGAGGCTTCCCACCTGCGCCACCACGCCTCCGATCAGGGCCGGCTCCACCGCGCGCTCCACGAGGACCGTCGCGCGCGTGAGCTCGGACAGGCGGCTCTCGAGGGAAAGGACCGCCTCCGGAGCGAGCGGCGTGGCGCTCGCCACCCGCGCCCGGACCCGGCCGAGCTGGGCGTCGACGAGCTCGCCGAAGGCCTTCAGTACATCGCTCGTCCGGTCGAGCCGGTTGCGATCGGCGAGGAGGAGGAGCAGGTTCTTCGGCTCCTCCTCGAGCCCGAGCGCCCCGGCGATGGCGCGGGCCATCGCCCGCCGATCCTCCCGCGTGTAGACCGGATCGCCGAGCGACTCGGCGATGTCGGGAGCGTCCCTGAGCGCTTTTGCGAGGGCGGCGAGGGACTCGCCCCAGGCCTCCACCCGCCCCCTCTCGGTCGCCAGGTCGAAGAGCGCCCTGGCGTACCGCCGGGCGACCGAACCAGAATCCATATGGGACGCGCCTAGCATGCGACAGGGTTTTGGGTCAAGAACAAGTCCAAAAGACTTCGGATAGTTAGGGCCCATTTGGGATCGCATTCCCGTCCCGCCGGGGACGCCTAGACGTGCCTCCGCGAAAACTTATGTACCGGCTTGTTCAGGAGGTGGAAACATGACGAGATTCGAGCCCTTCAGGGAGTTCGCGCGGCTGCAGGACGAGATGAGCCACCTCTGGGATGACCGGGATCTCTATCGCTCTGGCGAGTCGGTCGGCTGGACGCCGGCCTGCGACATGTACGAGGACGAGGACGGGGTCACCTTGAGCTTCGACCTCGCCGGCGTCGAGGCGAAGGAAGTGGACGTCCGCTTCGAGAACGGCGTCCTCACGATCCGCGGCGAGCGCAGGCTCGAGCACCCGGACGCGAGAGGGAACTACCACCGCATCGAGCTGTCCTACGGGACCTTCACGCGGTCCTTTGCCCTCCCCGGGACGGTGGACGCGGAGCGGGCCCGCGCCGAGGCGAAGAACGGCGTGCTCGTGGTGAGCCTACCGAAGCGTGCCGAGGCGAAGCCCCGATCGATCGAGGTGAAGGTGAACTAGCCATTGAGCCCGGGTGAGCGGGCCCTTTCGAGGGGCCCGCTCGGCCGGGACAGAGGGACCACTGCGGCAAACCCTAGGACGGCTTCAGCGCCAGCGGCGCGACCGGGGGAGCGGGGGAAGCGAGGGGCTTCGACGACTTCTCCGGCTGGACGTCCATCTTGCACTGACCCTCGAACGCCACGCCCTTCTCGATCATGAGCGAGGGCGTCTCGATGTTGCCCTTCATCCGCGCGGGGTGGTGGAGCTCGACCGCGCTCTTCGCCTTGATGTCGCCGTGGACCTCCCCGTGGACGATGATCGTCCCACAGGTGATCTCGGCCTGGAGCTTCGCGCCCTCGCCCACCACGAGGACATCGTTCGTCACGATCGTGCCGGTGAACTTGCCGTCGATGCGGACGGTCCCCTCGAAGGTCAGCTTCCCCTCGAACTCCGAACCGCGGCCGAGGAGGGCGTTCAGGTCGCCCGTCGCCGCCGGGACAGAGGTCAGCTCATCGCGCTTCAGCATCGCCATGGATCTCAGCTCCTCGTTTCTCTCGGTCCGGGGTCCCCTGGGCTCGGCACACCGCGCCGCCCGTCGGCGAGGTGGCCTTCGCTAAACTTTGCTCCAGAAGGGCCCGCCTGTCTTCATCCCGGTCCGCCCCTCCCCAAGCGAGCGAACCCACTAGTTACGCACCGATTCGGGCAAGTATTCCGTCGAGTTCCTCTAGCGATGTGTACTCGATCTCGAGCTTTCCTGCGCTCTCGGACTTCGGAAGGACGCGGCACCTCGCCCCGAGCCTGCGCTCGAGGCGCCGGGTGAGGTCCCGAAGCCCTGGGGATCCCGCGTCTTCCTGGGCCCTGGAGCGCTTCGGGGGCCGTGTGGTCAACCTGCGCACCAGGGCCTCGGTCGCGCGGACGGACAGGCCCTCGCGCAGGACGCGCGCGGCTAGCTTCTCGAGCGCCTCGGCATCCTCGAGCCCGAGGAGCGCACGGGCGTGCCCCATGTCGAGCTCCCCGTCGCGGACGAGCTCACGCACCGCGAGGGGGAGCTTCAGGAGCCGCAGCGCGTTCGCGACGGTCGAGCGTTCCTTGCCCACCCTCCGTGCGATCTCCTCCTGGGTGAGGGAGTGGTCCTTGAGGAGGAGCTCGTACGCCTCGGCCTCCTCGATGGCGGTGAGGTCCTCGCGTTGCAAGTTCTCGACGAGCGCGAGCTCGAACGCCTCGCGGTCGGAGGCGTCGCGGACGATGGCGGGGATCTCGTGGAGCCCGGCCCGCTGGGCGGCTCGCCAGCGCCGCTCGCCGGCGAGGATCCGGTAGCCGTCCCCCTCGCGGCGGACCAGGATGGGCTCGATGACGCCGTGCTCGCGGATGGAGGCCGCGAGCTCGGCGAGCCGCGGCTCGTCGAAGCGCTTTCGAGGCTGGTCCGGGTTTCGCTCCACCGCCTCGACGGGCAAGGAGAGCACCGAGCGCGCCCCGTGGGCCGCGGGAGGGAGCGAGAGCACGCTCGCGGGAGGGGCAGCGTTCGAGAGGAGGGCGGCCATCCCCCGCCCGAGAGCCGGGCGGCGCTTGTCGGGCGGCGTCACGCGACCCCCAGGGCCGCACCGAAGCGGCTCGCCACTTCCCTCGCGAGCTCGAGATAGCTCTGGCAACCCTTGGAAGCGAGGTCGTAGAGCAAGACGGGCTTGCCGTGGCTCGGGGCCTCGGAGAGCCGCACGTTCCGGGGGATGACCGTCTCGAAGACCTGTTCCTTGAAGGTCCGGCGGATCTCGTCCACCACCTGGTTCGCGAGGTTGTTCGCCGAGTACATGGTGAGCAGGATCCCGTCCACCATCAGGGCCGGGTTCGCTTCTCCCTTCACGAGCTCGATGGTCTTGAGGACGTCGGCCAGTCCCTCGAGGGCGTAGTACTCGCACTGCAGGGGGATGAGGACCCCCTGGGCGGCAACGAGCCCGTTCACCGTGAGGAGCCCGAGGGAAGGCGGGCAGTCGATGAGCACGTACTCGTAGCTATGGGCCAGGGGATCCACGGCGCGCTTCAGGCGGAACTCGCGCCGGTCCTCCTGCGCGAGCTCGATCTCGGCACCGACGAGGTGGCGCGAGGCGGGGACGAGGTCCAGAAACTTGAGCTCGGTCTTCCTCACCGCCTCGTGTAGGGGGAGCCCGTCGAGAAGCACCTCGTAGATGGACCGGTCGGACTCGTCCCGGCGGATGCCCAGGGCGCTTCCAGCGTTCCCTTGAGGGTCCACGTCGATGAGGAGGGTGCGGCGCTCGGAGGCGGCGAGCGAGGCGGCGAGGTTCACCGCCGTGGTGGTCTTCCCGACGCCGCCCTTCTGGTTTGCGATGGTGAGGATCCGACTCATGACCTGGTCTTCGTTCAAGGCTTGGCCCCTCGCGCGTGGGCGCCCCCTTCGGGGCGGCAACTTCAAACGAGAGGATGCCGGACCCCCCTGACAGCCTGTTCCACGTGGAACAGGATCGCGGCCCCCGCCCGCTGTTCCACGTGGAACAGCGGGACAAGGCGGCGCCCTTCCCTCATCCTAAGTTCGCCCGGCCCCTTGCTCTTCCGACGGGAGGACCCACCGGGCGATCGCGCGGGACGACCGCGAGAAGGGGAGCTCGTACCTTCGGACCCCGGCCAAGAGGAGCCCGGCCGCCGCCCCGATCTCGCGGAGCTCCCCCTCGTCGCCCCGCCGCCCGAGCATGCCGAGCACCGCCCCGCCCGGCGCGAGATAGCACTTCCCCAGGGGAACAAAGACCTCCGGCTCGGCCAGGGCGCGCGATACGACCGCCTCCGCTCGCGGCAGGCCCTCCGCCTCGGGATCCCCGAGTGCCTTCCCCACGACCCCCCGAAGACCCAAAAGCCCGAGCTCGGCCGCCACCGCCTTCACGAAGGCGACCTTCTTCGCCACCTTGTCGCAGCACACGACGAGGAGGTCCGGCCGCGCGCAGGCGAGCGGGACGCCCGGAAGCCCGGCCCCGCTCCCGAGGTCGAGCACCGTCCTTGCCCCTTCCAGCGAACCGAGGACGAGCAGGCTGTCGAGGATGTGCTTCTCCGCCACCTCGGCAGGAGCGGTGATGGACGTGAGGTTCACCCTCTCGTTCCAGGCGAGGAGGCGATCCGCATACCGCTCGAGCAGGCCCGCTACTGCGGCTCCGAGAAAGAGACCCAACGCGCGAGCACCAGAGTCGAAGGTCTCGCGGAAGGCCTCGTTCATCGGGATGAAAGGCCGCGCCGCCTCGCGCCTTGCCGCCCGACGGCCGCCTCGACCTCCTCCCGGTGGGAGGCGAGGTACTCCTCCACCTCGCTGTCCAATAGCCCGAGGTCGCGCAGGACGCCCTCGTAGACGAACCGGAAGCCTTCCCGGTATTGCCCCTCCTGAAGCTCGAACGAGACACGCAGCACGGCCGCGGAGAACAGCCGCTCCGCCTTGGTCCGCTCCCGGCCCACTACGGCTTCCCTGGGGTCTTCGAGGGGAGGATGAGGAGCTGCCGGAAGATTCCTTCCCCCTCGCTGCGGGTCGAGACGTCCGGGGAGTCCACGAGGGCGAGGTGGATCTGGCGCCGCTCCCGGGCGCTGATGGGCGCGATGGCCAGCACCTTCCCGGTGCGCCGCGCCGCAGCCGCCAGCCGATCGGCCATGGCCTTCACGGCCGGGTCGCCATCCTCCCGGAAGCCGCCCAGGTCGAGGTTCACCCATTTCCGCCCCTCGGCGCGGGGGTTCACGACCCGGTTCACGAGGTGCTGCACCGCCTCGACGAGCGCCCCCGAGAGCTCGAGGGTGTTCCCCTCCTGCGCGGTCAGCGAGACGCCGATGGCCTCCGGCGTCTCCTTCACCTCGACCGTCACCCTGGCCCCGAGCCGCTTCAGGAGCTCCTCGCAGAAGGCCCGGGCCCGCTCGACCTTGTCCGCGGCCTTGATCGGCGGGGGCGCGCTCCTCTTGTCGTCCATCTCGGCCACTTAAGGCCTCCTTTCACTTGGCAGGAACGGCCAGGGGCGCCTGCTTCTTCATCATCACCTGCTGCTGGATGATGGAGAGGAGGTTATTCACGAAGATGTACAGGGTGAGGCCCGCGGGAACGTTCACCATGATGACCGTGAAGAAGATGGGGAAGAAATACAGCATCATCTTGGCCTGAGCGTTGTCCGCCGGCTGGGGCGACAGCTTCTGCATGAGGAAGCTCGTGATCCCCATGGCCGCCGGCAGAATGTAGTAGGGATCCTTGAGCGTCAGGTCCTGGATCCAGAGGAACTTCTCCCGGTACAGCTCGACCGAGGTCTGAAGAGCCGCGTAGAGCGCGAACCAGATGGGCATCTGCAGCACCATCGGAAGGCAGCCGCCGAGCGGGTTCACCTTGTGCTTTTGGTAGAGCTGCATGACCGCCATGTTCAGCTTCTCCCGGTCGTCGCCGAACTTGGCCTTGAGCTTCTCGATCTCCGGCTGCAGCTTCCGCATCTCGTTCATCGACTGCATCGACTTGTAGGTGAGCGGGAAGAGCACCGCCCGCACGAGCACCGTGAGGAGGATGATGGCTACCCCCCAGTTCCGCACGAACGCCTGCAGCCATCTCATGACGTAGAGGAGGCCGCGCGCGAAGAGCGCGAAGAACTTCGCCACCGAGCCGTAGTCGATCGCCGTGTCGAAGGACCGCCCGTACCCGCGGAGCGTGTCGAGCTCCTTCGGCCCCGCGTAGATCACAAACTCCGTCCGGCGCACCGCCTCGAGCGGAAGGGCGATCGCCGCGACGCCGCTCCCCCTCACCGGACCGTCCGCGAGGACACATGTCCCCTCCGCCTGCGGGGGAAAGATCGCCGACACAAAGTAGTGCTGATCCGTGCCCGCCCAGGCAGCGTCCCCCTCCACCCGGCTCGGCGCCTTGCCCTCCTTGGGCTCGAAGCGCTCGGTGGTCTGCCCCCCGCGACACATGGGGCGCACGTATTCGAGCGGCGGGCCGGAGAAGAAGCCCCCGCTCGAGGTGCTCGGCGGCATGTAGGAGGGGTAGAGAACGGAAACCGTTCCCCCTTCCCCGCCCGTCACCTCGAGCGCCATCGAGATCTCGAAGGGCTTCCCCGTGAGCCGGTAGACCTTGCGAACCTCCATCCCCTTCAGGGTTTCGGCAAAGGTCACCGAGCGCTCGTCCTTCGCCACGATGGCCATGGGGGCGCGCGCGCTCGCCATCGCCTCTTCCGCCTTCTCTCCCTCGCGCGTCACGATGAGGGAAAGGGGATAGGGTTGGCCCTCGGCGATGTGCACGAGATCGATCGGCACCGAGCCGTTCCCCTCCTTGCGCCGGAACTTCTCACCGTGGAGCTCGAGCGACTTGAGCGCCCCGCCCCAGGTCGAGAAGGTCGCCGAGAACCCGTTCCCGGAAAGGTTCACGGTCTCCTCCGCGGCCCCAGGCGACGGTGCGCTCGCCGCAGCGACCCCCACGGCGGCCGGCTCCGAGGGCTTCTCCGCAGGCTTCGCCACCTCAGCGGGGGCCGCCACGCGCTCGCGGCCCTGTCCGCTCTTCGGCGGCGGCTTCGGCGCGAAGAAGGTCGTCCAAAGGAACATCACGGCGATCGAGAGGACGAAGGCGATCAGGAATCGGCGGGAGTCGTTACCCAAGGGCTACCTCTTTGGCGTGATCTCCGGAACAGGATCGATCCCGCCGGGATGGAAGGGGTGGCAGCGGCCGAGCCGCCGCAGGGTGAGCCAGAGGCCTCTCGCCGCGCCGTGGCGCTCGAAGGCCAAGACCGCATAGGCCGAGCAGCTTGGGTAGAACCGGCACGCCGGCGGCAGGAGCGGAGAGACGAGCCCCTGATACAGCTTCACCAGGAGTGCCAGTAGGTGCCCCATCACTCCGCACTCCCGGTTGCGACGAGCGCCCTTCGAGCGCTCGAGAGGGCGCCCGCGACGCCCGAAAACCCCGCCTCGAGCACCGCCCGCCGAGCGACTATGACGAGGTCGAGGGCGGGGAAGCCGACGGCGACCGACCGCCAAGCTTCGCGGATCCAGCGCCGGGCGCGGTTGCGCTCGACGGCGTTACCGACCCTTTTCGACACCGTGATCCCGATCCGCGGGCGCCCCTTTCCCGTGTCGAGCGCGACGACGAGGAGCACTCCGGCATCGATGCGGCGTCCGCGCCCTTGCACCTCCAAGAACTCTCCTCGACGCCTGAGCCGCCCTTCCTTCCCGAGCCTCACTCCCGGCGCTACTTCCGCGGGGGGCTCGGGGCGAGTCGCTTCCGCCCCTTGGCGCGCCTCCTCCTCACGACCGCACGCCCTCCCGGGGTTTTCATCCGCTTGCGGAAGCCGTGCGTCCGGCTGAGCCGCCGCTTCTTGGGTTGGTAAGTCCGCTTCATGGCGCGGCAAACTCCCCGATCGCCCCATCCATGTCAAGGAATCACCGCTTTCCGTCGCCCGCGTGTCCACGCCCCGGAAATGCCTTCTGGGTGTCACGAGAAACGCTCGTCGTTACGCGTTCGATCCAACTCGGCCTTGATCCGCGGTGCCCTCTTTCGCTACCTTGCGCGCCAACGATTCACGGGCCCGCCCGAATCCTCGAAGCCCGAGCGATCGAACGGATGCTTTTCCCCCTCGCTGGGAAATAGCAGGCGGAGGGCGTTTTCGCGCCTTCGAACTGGGGATTTCAAGATGGAAGTGCCCGCGAGCGCAAACGCCCAGAACTTCCTCGAGGACGCGTGGTCAAGGGTCGATTCCTTCCTCCGCACCCGGCTTCGCCCCGACCTCTACGACCGCTGGTTCGCCCCGCTCCGCCCCATCTCGGTCGGGGAGGGGCGGCTCCAGATCGGGGCCCCCGACAAGTTCCACCGCGACTTCGTCGAGGACAACTATCGCGCCTGGTTCGAGGAGTTCGTCCCCGAGATCCTCGGCGAACGGCTCCGCATCGCCTTCGCCGTCGACGACACCCCGCGGCCCCCCCCAGCTCCGCCTGCGCCCCTGCCCGTCGCCCTCACCCCCTCGAGCCGCGAGCTCTTCACCCTCGAGGCCCGCGAGTCGCGCCCCAACCCGAGATACGTGTTCGACAGCTTCGTCGTGGGCGCGTCGAACCACTTCGCCTTCGCCGCCGCCCAGGCGGTCGCCCAGAACCCCGGACGGACCTGGAACCCGCTCTTCCTCCACGGGGACTCCGGCCTCGGCAAGACGCACCTCCTCCACGCCGTCGCCACCGCCATCCTCGACAAGCAACGCGGGGGCCGGGTCGCCATCGTCTCCTCCGAGCGCTACACCAACGACTTCGTGGCCGCTCTCTCCAAGGGGATGATGGAAGAGTTTCGCCAGAAGTACCGGCACTGCTCCGCTCTCCTCGTCGACGACGTGCAATTCCTCGCCGGCAAGGACAAGACCGCAGAGGAGTTCTTCCACACCTTCAACGAGCTCCACGAGCACCACGTCCAGATCGTCCTCTCGAGCGATCGGCCCCCCAAGGAGCTTAAGGGACTCGACGACCGGCTCTGCTCCCGGTTCGAGTGGGGCATGCGGGTCCAGATCGAGCCGCCGGAGTTCGAGACCCGCGCCGCCATCCTCCAGAAGAAGGCAGAGGTCGAGGGGATCGTCCTTCCCGACGACGTCACCCAACTCCTCGCCCAGCACATCCGGTCCAACGTCCGCGAACTCGAGGGCGCCCTGATGCGCGTGGGGGCATTCGCCTCGCTGAAGCACGAGCCCATCACCGTCCAGCTCACCCGCGACGTCCTCGGCGATGTCATCCCCCCGCTCGGTTACCGGCCCCCCATCGAGAAGATCCAAGAGGCCGTGGCCGCGCACTACGGACTCACCGTGGCGAAGCTCACGAGTGCCTCGCGCGAGCAGAAGATCGCCCTGCCCAGGCAGGTCGCGATGTACCTGTGCCGCGAAATGGCCAAGGAGAAGTTCCAGTCCATCGCCGAGAGGTTCAACAAGAAGGATCACACGACCGTCATCGCGGCGGTGGAGCGCATCCGATCCCTGAAGGAGACGGATCCATCCGTGAGCTCGGCCGTCGAGACCCTCACCGCCAAGCTCACCCCCTAAAGAACCGCCCGGACGGGCACGCGCCCTGCCCTGGATGGCCTTGGGGATCCCCGGTGGACAACGGCCGATTCCCCTGGGGACGGCTTGTGGACGGTTGTTGACACCTTTTCCCGCCCCGCGCTAGACACTCTCGACCGAGGGCGATCCAGGCCTCTTTCCAAGACGGAAAAACGAGGCACTCCGGAGTCCTAGGGCGGTTTTCCACACGGGTTCGCCCCCTACTTCTCCGACGACTGGTAAAGACGAGAGGATCCTTTTCCCATGGAACTCAAGATCGGCGTCCCGGACCTCGTCAAGGCGCTCGGCCGTTCCCAAGGCATCGTCGAGAAGAAGAGCACGATGCCGATCCTCTCCCATGTCCTCGTCGAAGCGCGGGAGGCCGGCCAGCTCATCGTGTCCGCGACCGATCTCGACCTCGCCGTATCGTCCGAGCACGGCTGCGAGGTCCTGAAGGAGGGCTCCCTGGCGGTCTCTGCACGCCACCTCTACGAGATCGTCCGCGCCCTGCCCGAGTCGAGCGTGAGCCTCAAGCGCGCCCAGAACAACTACCTTGAGGTGAGGAGCGGCTCGGCCGAGTTCCGGATCGTGGGCCTTCCGGCCGAGGACTTCCCTGCCTTGCCTCGCTTCGACAAGGTTCCGTTCGCCGACGTTGACGCCGCAACGCTCCTCGAGATGATCGAGCGGACCTTCTTCGCCGTATCCACCGATGAGACCCGGTACAACCTGAATGGCGTCTTCTTCGAGCCTGGACAGGGCACCCTCCGGCTCGTCGCTACCGATGGACACCGGCTCTCCCTCGCGGAGAAGCCCATCGATGCCACCTTCGGCCTGAAGCGCGGGGTCATTCTGCCCAAGAAGGGCCTCGCGGAGGTGAAGAAACTCCTCGCCGAGGCAACCGAGGGCGGCGAGGAACACCCGGAGACGAAGCTCGGCTTTCTGGAGAACAGCGCCATCTTCCGCCGCCCCGGGGTGGTCCTCGTGATGCGGCTCATCGAGGGGCTCTTCCCCGACTACAAGCAGGTCATTCCCAAGGCGGGCGAGAAGGTCGTGAGGCTCGGCCGTGGCCGGTTCTCCGAGACCTTGCGCCGCATCTCCTTGCTCTCCAGCGACAAAGCCCACGCCGTGAAGCTCGACCTCGGTAAGGGGATCCTGCGAGTGCTCTCTCAAAACCCGGATCTCGGTGAGGCCAAGGAGGACGTCCCGGTCGAGTACGACGGGGAGCCGCTAAAGATCGGCTTCAACGCGCGCTACCTCACCGACGTGCTCGCCGTCTTGCGGTCGAACGATGTCATCTTGGAGCTCGCCGACGACCTCTCGCCCGGAGTGCTTCGCGGCGCGGACGAGGGGGACCACGGCTTCACCGCGGTGGTGATGCCGATGCGCATCTGATGCCCTCCCGGGGCGGAGGAACGTGAAGCTCCTCTCCCTCGAAATCCGCGACTTCAGAAACCTCGCGGCCGTCGACCTCGAGCCGTCGCCTCGGGCGACGATCCTCGTCGGCTCAAACGGCCAGGGAAAGACGAACCTCCTCGAGGCCATCGCCTTTCTCACGACTCTGCGGGCGCTACGGGCGACTCGCCTGGAGGAGCTCGTCCGCTTCGGGGCCGGCCAGGCTCAGGTGGTGGGCCTCTTCCACGGTCCGGGAGGACCGCGGACCCTTGCCGTCCGCATCGCCGACGGCGCGCGGATGGCCTTCCTGGACGGAAAGGCGCTGGACCGGTTCGACGACTACTTCGAGGGGCTCGCGTCCGTCTCCTTCACCCCGGATGACCTCCTCCTCGTGAAGGGAGGCCCGCACGAGCGTCGTCGATTTACGGATCGGGCCGCGTTCAATCGCTGGCCGGCCGTGCTCTCGGAAGCACGAGAGTACCTCCGGTCCCTGCGGGCTCGGAACGCCGCCCTCCGCCGGGCGGATGCGGGGGTGGAGGAGAGCTTCCGGGCGCCCCTGGCCCGTGCCGGGGCGCGCCTGCTTCTCCGGCGGCGAGCCTTGCTCGCCGAGATCGCTCCGCGCGTCGAGGCCGCGTTCCGCGAGATCTGCGGAGGGGAGAGGCCGTCGGCCCGGCTCGAGTACCGGACCGCCGCCGGGGTTCACCTCGAGGGCGGTGAGGACGAGGTCGCGAACGGTCTTTCAGCGGTCCTCGCCGCGCGCCTGGAGCGAGACCGAGAGCGGGGCTTCACCTCCGCCGGTCCCCACGCCGACGACCTCGCTCTCCTCCTCGACGGAAGAGCGGCGCGCTTCTACGGGAGCCAGGGTCAGCAGCGCGCCCTCGTCCTCGCACTCAAGATCGCGGAGATCGAGAACCTGCGCAACGCGCTCGGCCGACCGCCGCTCCTCCTCCTCGACGACGTCTCGTCGGAGCTCGATCCGGCGAAGAACGGGTACCTGCTCGACTACCTCGCGAGCCTCCCGGGTCAGTCCTTCCTCACCACCACGGACGAGCGTTTGCTCGCGGCCGCGGCGGGTCCGGAGAGCGCCTTCTTCCGGGTCGAGAGGGGGGGGCTGTCACGGCTCGTTTCCTGAGCGCTTTCGCTGGGTTCAACCCTTTTCTTGGTCGTTGCCTGGGTGCCTTCGGCCTGCTATACCCTGAAATGGGCGTAACCCGCGAAAACCCCTCAGAGAAAGCGAATCGAGGCACCCCCTGGAAAATGCTGAGAGAAGCCCCCTCCCGTTCCTCAACGGGGACGACGAGTACGGGACCGACACGATCAAGGTGCTCGAGGGGCTCGAGGCGGTTCGCCGGCGGCCGAACATGTACATCGGCGACGTCGGCGAGCGGGGGCTCCACCACCTCGTCTACGAGGTGGTGGACAACTCCGTCGACGAGGCGATGGCGGGGCGCGCCAACGAGATCAACGTCTTCATCCACGCCGATAACTCCGTCACCGTCCTCGACAACGGTTCCGGCATCCCGGTCGGTCCGCACCCCAGCGTGCAGGGGATGGACACGCTCGACGTGGTGATGACGAAGCTCCACGCCGGCGGCAAGTTCGAGTCGAATGCCTACAAGGTCTCGGGCGGACTTCACGGAGTGGGGGTCACCTGCGTGAACGCTCTCTCCGAATGGCTCAAGGTCGAGGTCTATCGCGACGGAAAGGTCTGGGCGCAGCGGTACGAGCGCGGGAACCCGGTGGGCAAGGTGACGCCGGTCGGCGAGACGCAGCGGCGCGGGACCAAGGTCACCTTCAAGCCCGACCCGACCATCTTCGAGGTGACGGAGTTCTCCTTCGAGGCCCTGTCCGGCCGGCTCCGCGAGCTCGCCTTCCTGAACGCCGGGCTCCGCATCACCATCGAGGACGAGCGCAGCGGGAAGAGGCACGAGTTCCTCTTCAAGGACGGCATCCGCGAGTTCATCGCCTACCTGAACAAGAGCCGGGAGGCCCTATTCCAGCCGCCCATCGCGCTCCGCCAGGAGGTGGAGACCGAGCGGGGAATGGCGACGATCGAGATCGCCCTGCAGTGGAACGACGGCTACGACGAGAAGGTCTTCGCCTTCGCCAACAACATCCACAACCACGAGGGAGGGACCCACCTCATCGGCTTCAAGGCTGCGCTCACCCGGACCATCAACGCCCACGGGCAGAAGAACAACCTCTTCAAGGACCTGAAGGAGGAGCTCCCCTCCGGAGAGGACATGCGCGAGGGGCTCGCCGCGGTCATCTCCATCCGCCTGCCGGGCGCGAGCTTCGAGGGCCAGACCAAGACGAAGCTCTCCAACACCGAGGCGAAGAGCATGGTCGAGACCATGCTCAACGAGAGGCTCACCTCCTTTTTGGAGGAGAACCCGAACGTCGCGAAGCGGGTGTGCGCCAAGGTGGCCGAGGCGGCCCGGGCCCGCATCGCCGCCCGCAAGGCCCGGGAGACGGTCCGGCGCAAGGGGGCTCTCGACGGGGCGTCGCTCCCGGGCAAGCTCGCCGACTGCCAGTCCCGCGACCCGAGCGAGAGCGAGCTCTTCATCGTCGAGGGGGACTCGGCAGGCGGGTCCGCCAAGCAGGGGCGCGACCGCAGGGTCCAGGCCATCCTCCCCCTCCGGGGCAAGATCCTCAACGTGGAGAAGGCCCGCTTCGACAAGATGCTCTCCTCGGAGGCCATCGCCACCATGATCACCGCTCTCGGCACCGGCATCGGTCCCGAGGAATACGACGTCTCCCGGATCCGCTATCACCGCATCATCATCATGACCGACGCGGACGTGGACGGCAGCCACATCCGGACCTTGCTCCTCACCTTCTTCTTCCGTCAGATGCCGCAGGTGGTGGAGAAGGGATACCTCTACATCGCCCAGCCCCCTCTCTTCCGCGTGGCCAAGGGCAAGAAGGAGCGATACCTGAAGGACCAGGAGACCCTGGACGAGTTCCTGCTCGCGCTCGGCACCGAGAGGTCGAGGCTCGTCGCCGGCGAGGCCCTGATCGAGGGCGGAGACCTGGCCAAGCTGGCCCGGGAGGCCACCGCCTACCGCGTCATGCTGGCGCGGGTGGACCGCCGCCGGGACCGGCGGGTGGTGGACGCCGCCGTCCAACTCGGGGACCTCGACCTGGACCTCCTCCGCCACCACGACCAGGTGAAGGAGCAGGTCCAGAGGATCTTCGAGAAGGCCCAGCGGCTCCACCCCGACCTCGAGGTTCGCCACGCCAAGATCGAGCGCGACGAGGAGCACGGCTGCGACGCGCTCGTGTACCAGACCACCGTCTCGGGCGCCCCCCGGGAGACGCGGCTCGACTTCGACTACCTCTCGGGAGCGGAATGGGGCGAGCTCGCCGCCCTGCACGCCGCGCTGGCCGAGGTGGGCCCCGGGCCGTACCGGCTGGAGAGCCCCGAGGGCGTCCGGGAGGTGGCCGACGTCTTCGCGGCGGTGGAAGCCCTGAAGCAGTTCGCCAGCCAGGGGCAGAGCATCCAGCGCTACAAGGGCCTCGGGGAAATGAACCCGGAGCAGCTCTGGGAGACCACCATGGACCCCGCTCGCCGTACCCTGCTCCAGGTGAGGGTGGACGACGCGGTGGAGGCGGACGAGATCTTCTCGATCCTGATGGGAGACTCGGTGGATCCCCGCCGGGAGTTCATCGAGCGTCACGCCCTCGACGTGCAGAACCTCGACATCTAAGAGTCCTAGGCCGCCCGCTCGAACCCGAGGAGCCAAGATGCCCCGCACCGCCTTCGCCGCCCTGGGCACCTACACGCCGGAACGCGTCGTCACGAACGAGGAGCTCACCCGCTCCATGGAGACCTCCGACGAGTGGATCACCCAGCGGACCGGGGTGAAGGAGCGGCGGTGGGTGGCCCCAGGCGTTGGGAACAGCGACCTGGCCCTCGAGGCGACCAAGCGTGCCCTGGACGCGGCCGGCTGGAAGCCCACCGACATCGAGGCCATCGTCTACGCCACCCTGTCGACCGATCACATGTTCCCGGGCGACGGCTGCTTCTTGAACGCCAAGCTCGGGCTCCCGGGCGTGCCCGCCATCGACATCCGCAACCAGTGCACCGGGTTCATCTACGGGCTGTCGGTGGCGGACGCCTGGATCAGGACCGGAGTGTTCCGCCGGGTGCTCCTCATCGGTTCGGAGGTGCACTCGACCGGCCTCGACGTCACGACGCGCGGGCGCGACGTCGCCGTCATCTTCGGCGACGGGGCGGGGGCGGCACTGCTCGAGGCCACCGACGACCCCGACCGCGGGGTGCTCTCCTGTCACCTGCACGCCGACGGGCGGTTCGCCAGGGACCTCTGGACGGACGCGCCGGGAAGCGTCTACCACCCGCGGGTCACGAAGGAGATGCTCGACTCGGCCCGGGTCTACCCCCACATGGAGGGCCAGAAGGTCTTCAAGCACGCCATCGTGAGGATGCCCGAGGTCGTCCGGGAGGCGCTCGACGAGAACGGCCTCACCCCCGCGGACCTCAAGGTGCTCATCCCCCACCAGGCCAACCTCCGGATCTCGGAGGTGGTGCAAAGGGCGCTCGAGCTGCGCGACGACCAGGTGTTCAACAACATCCAGAAGTACGGCAACACCACCGCCGCCTCGATCCCCCTCTGCCTCGCGGAGGCGGTACAGGCGCGGGGGGTGAGGCGAGGAGACCTCGTGGGGCTCTGTGCGTTCGGGGCCGGCTTTACTTGGGCGAGCGCCCTGGTACGCTGGTGACTTGACCAGGATCACGCGGGCGGCTCTTCCTCGCCCGCCGCGAAGGCGCCGGGAGGCGCAGGTCGAATAGCGGGGCGAGCCGTGTCCCGAAAGGCTACTGAGGCGTCGTCTAATGGCAGGACCGCGGACTTTGGATCCGCTCATGAAGGTTCGAATCCTTCCGCCTCAGCCACGTCGACGCGGGCGGCCAACCTCGCCGACGAGGTCCGCCCGCGCGCTCTGCCCGCCCAGGTGATGGTCATCGGCCTGGGGACCCTCCCCCCTCGCCTGGTGGGCGAGGTGGGGGCGGGCCTGAAGCAGGCCCTCGGCATCGGCTTTCGGCTCGGCCCGGCGCTGGGCCGGCCCGCCTACGCCTTCAACGAGGCCAGAGGCCAGTACCACGCCCCCGCCATCCTTCGCCGGGTGGCCGCCCTGAAGGACGCCTCATGCGGTGCGGTGCTCGGCCTCGTCGACGGCGACCTGTTCCTCCCCGACGACGGCGAGTACGTCATCGGCGACGTCGACCGCGGCGCGGCCGCGGCCGTGGTCGGGGTGGCGAGGCTCGCCGGCGAGCCGGCCGCGCTCCGGCGCAGGGCGCAGGTCGAGGCCCTCCACGTCCTGGGCCACGTGCTCGGCCTCTCCGGCTGCCTCGACTACCGCTGCGCCATGTACGCGTCACGCGATGCCGTCGACATGGACCGCAAGAGCGTCGGGTACTGCCTCCACTGCCGAGCCGCGCTGGGGCTACCCTGAAGGGTGCCCCGCACCCGGTGTGACGTGCCGAGCCTCTGCCACAGAGAGGACGCGAGCTGCGGAGCCTGCTGCGGGCTCTACAACCGCGAGGACCTCTCACCGAACGCCGTCCGTGCCGAGTTGCGACGCACGACCGAGCTCCTCGCGCAAACGCCCCTGACCGAGGAGGCGTACCGGGCGGCGGGGGCACAGAGGGCTCGCGAGCTCCCCGTCCCCCTGTTCCCCTCGGTACGGATCTGCCCGATGCTCGGGTTCCTCGGCCCGACCGAGAGACGGGTGGGGTGCCTCGCCCACCCGCTCGTCACAGGCGGCGAGGACCTCCGCTCCTGCGGAGCCTATGGCCCCATGACGTGCCAGGCGTTCCTCTGCCCGAGCCATCGCTCCCTCTGCGAGGAAGAGGCGGCGCTCGTGGCCCAGGCGACCGGCGACTACTACCTGTACGGCCTCGTCGTGACCGACGCACCCTTCGTGCGGGCCGTCCTCGACGCCCTCGAGGCTCGAACCGGGGAGCGCCCGGCGCCCCCCCACCTCGCCCACCGGCCGTTCGGGCGCGCCTTCCGCTCCCTCCTCTCAGTCAAGGAGGAGCTCGCACCCGGGTCGGAGGGGGCCTTCGGAGCTTTCCGGCCCCTTGGCGAGGAGGAGCGGCCCGCCACATCCCCGGTCGAACGGATCCTGGAAGCGCTCGGAGGCGACCTCCGCTCCGGAAACGACGCGGAGAGGCTCGAGGCCGAGATCCACCGCCGCACCGACGAGGCTGCGGCGGCGCTCCGCGAAACGATCGGGGCGGGGCGCACCGCATAGGCCAGAAGGAGCCTCAAGCCTCGGCCGGCCCGGCGTGGAACCGCTGACAGCGCCCGGGGCCGCGGGCGATGAGGTCGGCGAACGCCTTTCGCTGCGCCGGGTCGAGGACGGCGTGGACGCGCGCGAGCGCCTCCGCGAGGCGCGTCTTCACCGCCTCGAGCTTCGAAAGGCGGGCGTCGAGGGCGCGGGAGACGGCCTCTGTGTCGAGGGCCGGGGCTCCATACAGGTCGGCCACCTCCGCCCGCAGAGCGAAGGCCTCCTCCCGGAACTGCCTGAACTCCAGGGCGAGCGCATCGGCCTCGGCGGAGACCACCCGCTCCTGCTCGGGGCGCGTTCCCAGCCGCCGGAACAGCCGCCTCAGAAACCAGGAACCGCCCCGGCCGCTCCGCCTGAAGCGTCGGTGATAGTGAGCCCGCCGGAGAATGCCGGCGAGGAGAAGAACGGTGCCGGCGCCGAGAGCGCCGGAGACGAACGGACTCATACCTTGCTCTCCCTTCCGTTGACGGTGTTACGCGTCGGGAGAAGTAGAGCGCCGTCCTTCCGGTCACCTTGCAGGACGGTGAAGAACCTTGAACCTCGCTAGGCGCCCCGGGCGGAGAGCCCCAGCGCCACCACCTCGGCCACATCCATCACCCGAATCGAGCCCTCCCGGCCGGTCTCGTTCACACCGTCGTTCAGCATCGTGAGGCAGAACGGGCACCCGGTGGCGACGACCCCGCCTCCTTCACCGAGGGTCTCGGCCGCCTCGGTGACCCGGTGCTGGTTGATGCGCGTGCCGAGCTTCTCCTCGAGCCAGAAACGCCCGCCGCCCGCTCCGCAGCAGAATCCCTGACGCCCCCGGCGGGGCATCTCGCGGAGGGGGGCCCCCACCGCCCGGAGGGCGAGACGCGGGGGCTCCACGATCCCGTTCAGGCGAGCCAAATAGCACGGGTCGTGGAACGTGACCGGGGGGAGCCCCTTCGCGGGACCGAGCGGCAACCGGCCGTCGGCGGCGAGCCGGGCCAGCATCTCGGCGTGGTGGACGACCTCGTACCGTCCGCCGAAGGCGGGGAGCTCGTTTCGCAAGGTGTTGAGGCAATGAGGGCACTGGACGAGGATCCTCTTCACCCGGCGAAGGTTCAGAGTCTCGACGAGCTTGCGCGCCTGGGCCTGGAACAGGTACTCGTTTCCGAGCCGCCTCGCGGCGTCCCCGGTGCACGTCTCCTCCTCGCCCAGGATGGCGAACGAGACCCCGGCGTGCCTGAGCAGGGAGACGAGGGCGCGGGAAACCTTCCGCTGCCTCTCGTCGAAGGCGCCGGCACAGCCGACGAAGAAGAGCCACTCGAAGGGCTGACCCGAGCCGGCCCGCGGCAGATCGAGGCCCTCGCACCACTCGGCCCGCCGGTTCGAGCCGATGCCCCAGGGGTTGCCCTGCGTCTCGAGGCCCCTGAAGATCCGCTGCGCCTCCTCCGGGAAGGTCGCCTCGACGAGCACCTGCTGACGCCGCAGGTCGACGAGGCGGGGGATGTTCTCGATGAGTACCGGGCAGGCGGTCTCGCACCAGCCGCAGGTGGTGCAGGCCCAGACCGTTTCCGGGGGGACCACCTCGGTCAAGGGCGAGAGCCGGGCCGCCGCCGCCTCGCGGGTGTCGCGATCCCGGGCCCTTACCAGGGCGAGGAGAGACGGTGCCGAAGCCCGCAGGTGGCGCCTCAGGGCTCGGTTCACCTCCTTGTGGCTGAGCGGCTTCCCCGTGACGTAAGTGGGGCAGTGCGTCTGACATCGCCCGCACTCCGTGCAGCTGTAGACGTCGATTGCCTCCTTCACGGAGAGATCCCGCACCGTGGCGGTGCCGAAGCGGGCGTCTTCGGCCTCGAGGTCGAGCGTCCGCAGCGCCGCGGCGGGCGGAAGCCGACCGAAGAAGACGTTGGGGAGGGCGGTGAGGACGTGGAAATGCTTCCCGTACGGGAGCAGGTTTCCGAAGACGAGGATGAGCGCCAGGTGGCTCCAGAAGGCTCCCGCCCCCAGGAGAGCGATCGCGCCCGGCGCCATCGGGCGGAGGACGGCCGCGGCCAAGGACCCGGCCGGCGCAAGCGGGGAGGCGGTCTCGCCGCGGGCCAAGAGCCCTGCGCCGTCGACGAGCATGTCGGTGACCATGAGCGCGCCGATGAGGAGGAGGATGGCGATTCCCTCGGCCGAGCGGGTGAGGCGATCGGGACGGGTCACGAGGCGCCTGAAGGCGAGGCCCGAGACCGCGGCCAGGGCGAGGAGGACGAAGATGTCCTTCGCGAACCCGTAGGCGCGCCCCAGGCCTCCCAGAGGGTCAAGGAAGGGCAGGTGGAAGCCGGGGGCGAACCCCTGGCCGAAGAGGGTGACCGTCCGGAGCGCCACCACGAGGAAGGCAACGAAGAGCAAAAGGTGCATCACCCCGGGATAGAACTCCTCCCGGTCGAGGAGCCGCCTCTGGCCGAGCCCGAATCGGAGGAGCAGGACCAGGCGCTCGCCGATCCTGTCCGTCCGCCGTTCCCGGCGGAGGGCGAACAGGGGGACGAGGCGCCAGAACATGGTGAGAGCGAACACCGCCGCCGCGGCGAGGAGCATCGAGAGCGTGAGGACGGGCCCCATGGGGAAACGACCCTAGACCCCGTCCCGGGACGGCGGCAAGCGGGCAAGCCCGTGGCCCCGCTCGGCCCGCTCCAGGGCGGGGCCGTCTCTAGTGCACCAGCCCGGCGCCGGGTCCGCCCAGGCGAGCGGACGCGTAGCGGCACAGGATCGATCGGTACTCCTCGACCTTCCGGGCGCCCACGACGAGCCACTCGTCGCCGATGACGAGCGCCGGTACCTCGCGGACCCCTCGCTCGAGAGCCGCCTGGAGCGATTGGGCGATCCTGGAGCCCGTGGCGGGCGAGGACAGGGCCGCGGCGAAGCGGGCCACGTCGAGGCCGGAGAGCTGGGCCAGCTCGAGGAGCACGTCGAGGCGGGCCACGTTGAGGCCGCGGTAGTGGGCCGCCTCGCGGATGGCGTTTCTGAGGGCCAGCTCGCGCGTCGCCCCTTGAAGCCGCGCGGCGTAGAGGGCGGTGAGCACCGGAAACGAGGAGAGAGGCGGGTCGGGCGACAGCCAGAGGTCGGGGACCGACCCCACCAGTTCCGGCTCGCGGCCGGCGCGCCGGGCAGCCCGGGCCATCGTGCAGCGCTCCGTCTTCGAGAGGGCGCGAGGGGTGACGCGGGTGGGAAAGGGCTCGAGCCGAAGGGGGAGGAAGGTGCTGGGCAAGGACGCCGCCGCAGCCTCGATCCGTTCCTCCGCGACGAGGCACCAGGGCGCGAGCGGGTCCTGATACAGGACCAGCGACACGAGGCTCGAGTGGCGAGGCGGGGGCGACACGCTCGAAGGCCGATTCTAGCGGGCGGGGCCGATGGGCCTGAAGGGGCGGTCGGGCGCCCGGACGGCTGGTTCAGGGGCGACCCGGCTCCGAGGGTGGGTCAGGCGATGTGGCGCCCCGCGTACCCGGAGTGGCGGGCGTGTGCGAACTCCACGGCGTGTTGAACATAAGGCGTGGCGATGTCCTTCCCGGTCGCAGCCTCGAGTCCCTCGAACCCGGGGGAGGAGTTCACCTCAATGATCTTCGGCCCGGTCCGCGCCTCGAGCATGTCTACCCCGGCGACCTCGAGCCCCATGACGCGGGCCGCCTTGACCGCCGCCTCGCCGAACTCGCGCGAGAGCTCCACCGCCTCGGCGCTGCCGCCGCGGTGGATGTTGGAGCGGAACTCGCCCTCCCGGGCCGTTCGCCGCATGGCTCCCACGACCCGGTCTCCCACCACCAGTGCACGCACGTCCTTCCCCCGCGACTCGGCCACGAGCTCCTGGAGCAGGATCTCCTGGCCGAGCGTCCAGAGCGCCTCGAGCATCCCCTGCACCTCGGCCATGGTGGTGGCGAGCATCACCCCCACCCCTTGCGTGCCCTGGATGAGCTTGATGATGCAGGGCAGGCCGCCGACCATCTCGACCGCCTGTGGGACCTCCTCGCGGAAGCGGCACATGACCGTGCGGGGGACGTCGATGCCGAACCGGGAGAGGAGCTGCAGGGCCCGGAGCTTGTCCCGGGAACGGGCGATGGGCGTTGCGGCGGCGAGCACCGGCACACCCATGAGCTCGAGCTGGTTCACGACGGCCGTCCCGTAGCCGGTGATCGAGGCACCGATCCGCGGGATGACCACGTGGATGTCCTGGGCGACGAGGTCCTCGCCCCCGTACAGGATCCGCGGCGCCTCCCGGGCGACCACCATGTCGCAGCGGAGGGTGTCGAGGACCCGCGTCGCGAGGCCCAGGTGGGCCGCGGCCTCCATCAGCCTCCGGGTGGAGTAGAGCCGCGGGTTGCGCGAGAGGATCGCGACGAGGAGAGCCCCCTCGCGCGGCGGCGGGGCCGCCGCCCGGGAAGCCCGCCGGGCCCGCGGGGCGCTCTTCTTCGGGGCGGGCATCGGCGCACGAAGGTTAGCCGCGCAGAGCGAGGGCCGCAACGCGCCCGAACGGAAGCCATGGGCGGCAAGAGGCTCGTTGATCACACCGCCGCCCGCTGCTAGAACCCTTGTCTTTCCGGGGGCGGAACGGACCGTGGACTACAAAGACACCATCAACCTGCCCAAGACCGACTTCCCGATGAAGGGAAACCTTCCCCAGCGGGAGCCCGAGATCCTGCGCCAGTGGGAAGAGCAGGCGATCTTTCAGCGGCTCGTCGCCCAGAACGCCGGCCGGAACGGCCCCCGGTTCGTGCTCCACGACGGGCCCCCCTACGCCAACGGGGACATCCACATCGGCCACGCCCTCAACAAGGTCCTGAAGGACATCGTGGTGAAGTACCGTAACCTTCGGGGTGACGTCGCGGACTACGTTCCCGGCTGGGACTGCCACGGCCTGCCCATCGAACTCAAGGTCGACAAGGAACTCGGCCCGAAGAAGCGGGACCTGAACAAGGCCCAGATCGTCGAGACCTGCCGGAAGTACGCCCAGAGGTGGATCGACAAGCAGCGCGAGTCGTTCAAGCGGCTCGGGGTGTTCGGGCGCTGGGAGACCCCCTACCTCACCATGTCCCGGGGGTACGAAGCCGAGATCGTCCGCACCTTCGCCCGAGCGGCGGAGCGGGGGTTCCTCTACCGCGGCAAGAAGCCGGTCTACTGGTGCACCACCGACCGGACCGCGCTCGCCGAGGCCGAGGTCGAGTACGAGGACCACACCTCCCCCTCGATCCACGTCGCCTTGGACCTCGTCTCTCCCCTCCCCGAGCCCAAGCTCGCCGGCCGCAAGGCGCGCCTCGTCATCTGGACCACGACGCCCTGGACCCTCCCCGCGAACCTCGCCGTCACCGCGCACCCAGAGTTCGCCTACGTGGCCTATGAGCTGGGCGGCGCGGTGGTGGTGGTGGCAAGGGACCTTCTCCCCCAGTTTCTCGAGGCGGTCGCGCCCCGCCACGCGGGGGGTCCCCCAAGGCATTCCCCCGCGGCGCACGAGGCGGCCACGGGAGGAGGGGGGTCAAGGCTCGTCGACCCCAGGAGGGTCCTGGCCACCTTCGAGGGGAAGGCGCTCGAGGGCCTCAAGTACCGGCACCCGTTTCTCGATCGCGAATGCCCCGTCATCCTCGGCGAGCACGTGACGCTCGACGCAGGCACCGGTCTCGTCCACACCGCCCCCGGACACGGCCAGGAGGACTACGAGGTCGGGCTCCGTTACGGGCTCGAGATCCTGAACCCGGTGGACGGTTCCGGCCGCTTTACCGCCGAGGCCGGGCCGTACGCCGGGAAGGAGATCTTCGCGGCCAACGCCGAGATCGTGAGGGACCTACAGGCCTCCGGCCACCTCTTGTCCGATCCCCGCGCCACCCTGAAGCACAGCTACCCCCATTGCTGGCGGTGCCACAACCCGGTGGTGTTTCGGGCCACCGACCAGTGGTTCCTCTCGCTCGAGCACCGCGGCCTGCGCGGGGCTGCGCTCTCCGAGATCGAAAAGGTCCGCTGGATCCCGCACTGGGGACGGGACCGGATCTACAACATGATCGAGTACCGTCCCGACTGGTGTCTCTCCCGCCAGCGGACCTGGGGTGTGCCCGTCCCGGTGTTCTACTGCCAGGGGTGCGAGAAACCTCTCGTCTCCCAGAGGGTCATGGAGCAGGTGGCTCGCACCTTCGAGGAGGAGGGGATCGAGGCCTGGCACAGGAGGACCGCGGCCGAGTTCACGCAGGGCGAGAGCTGTCCCGGCTGCGGCGGGAAAGACTTCCGCCGGGAGCAGGACATCCTGGACGTGTGGTGGGAGTCGGGGGTCTCCTGGGCGGCGGTGGCGGAGAAGGAGGGGATGGGCGTGCCGGTCGACCTGTACCTCGAAGGCTCGGACCAGCACCGCGGGTGGTTCCATTCCGCGCTCCTCACCGGTACCGCCCTCGAGGACAAGGCGCCCTACCGAGCGGTGCTCACCCACGGGTTCGTGCTCGACGGCCAGGGCAAGGCCATGTCGAAGAGCGCCGGGAACGGCATCGACCCCCAGGACGTCATCCGGAAGTCCGGGGCGGACATCCTGCGGCTCTGGGTCTCCGCGGCCGACTACCGGGACGACGTGCGGCTCTCCGACGAGATCCTGGCAGGTCTCTCCGAGGGGTACCGCAAGATCCGGAACACCATCCGGTTCGTGCTCGGGGCCCTGGAGGGCTACGACCCCAAGGCCCATGCCGTGCCGCTGGAGGAGCTCGGGCCCATCGACCGCTGGGCTCTTTCCCGCCTCGCGGCCTGGGACGAGAAGGTCACCCAGGCATACGAGGACTACGAGTTCCACGTCGCCTACCACGCCACCATTCAGTTCTGCGCGGTGGAGCTCTCGGCCCTGTACTTCGACATCATCAAGGACCGGCTCTATACCTTCAAGCGCTGGGGGAAGGCGCGCCGCTCCGCCCTGACGGTGCTCTACGCCGTGGCCGAGGACCTCATCCGGCTCCTTTCCCCGGTCCTGTCGTTCACCGCGAGCGAGGCCTGGAACCATCTCCCCGGCCGCCCGGCGGACAGCGTCTTCCTGGCCGGCCTCCCACGGAGAGGGCGGCCCGCCGACGCCGAGGCCCTCGAGTCCCGGTACGGGAGACTCTTCGAGGTCCGCACGGCGGTGCAGGGAAAACTCGAGGAGGCGCGCCGCGCCAAGCTCATCGGCTCGGGCCTCGAGGCGGAGGTGGTGGTCTACGCCGAGGGGGACACCCATCGTCTCCTCGTCGAGTCCCAGGACGAGCTCCCCACCCTCTTCATCGTCTCGGGGGTGGAGGTTCGCGAGGGTCCCTCCCGGGTGGAGGTGAAGAGGGCCAAGGGAACGAAGTGCGAGCGGTGTTGGATCTACCGCGAGGACGTGGGCGTTGACCCGGGTCACCCCACGGTGTGCGGCAAGTGCGCGGAGGCGCTCCGGTGAGCCGCCGGCCCGGGAAGTGGACGGTGCTCCTCGTCCTCTTCGCTACCCTGGTGGTCGTCGACCAGGTCACGAAGTTCCTGGCGGTCGACCGCCTCACCACCGCCTTCGAGAGAAACGGAGACGTGACCCTCTTCCAGAAGGTGCGCGGATTCTATGGCTACCGCCACCTCGAGCCGACCGCGAGGGCTCCCTACACGGTCTGGGCCCCCATGTGGCGGATGACCTACGTCGAGAACCCGGGCGCGGCCTGGGGGCTCTTCCGGGGGCTCTCGGAGCGGACCCGAAACGGGTTCTTCACGGTCATCTCGCTCGCCGCGGTGGTCTTGATCCTCGGCTACTACCGCAAGCTGCGCTACGACCAGTGGTACTACCAGGTGGCCCTCTCCCTGCTCCTCGCCGGGGCGGTGGGGAACTTCGTCGACCGGCTGGCCCGGCGCTACGTCATCGACTTCATCGACTGGTACGCCGGCAACTGGCACTGGCCCACCTTCAACGTGGCGGACTCGCTCATCGTGGTGGGCGTGGCCCTGCTCGTCCTCCGCCCGGGGCAGGGGAAGGCGAAGCCCACCCTGGCCCGGGCTGAGGGCCGGGGAGAAGCCCGCCCGCGGGGAGCGTGACCCTTGCTCCCGGTCCTCTTCACGATCGTCATCCCCAAGGGCTTTGGACTCCCCGTCGCCATCCTCGTCGCCGTCCTCGTGGCCCTGGCTCGCGCTGTGGCCGTCGCCCGCTCCGGCGGGCGGAGAATCTCGTTCGGGGGCGCCCTCCGGTCCGACGGGTGGTTCTTGGGGGCATTGGCCGTCGCGGTCGCGGCCCTCTATCGCCTGGGCCTCCTCTCCGGGGAGGTGAGGCTCCCCCTGCACAGCTACGGACTGCTCCTCGCCCTCGCCTTCCTCATGGGCGTCGTCCTGGCGCAGCGAGAGGCGCGGCGGCGCGGCCAGGATGCGGAGCGGATCGGGGACCTCGCCTTCTGGGTCTTGCTCGCGGCATGGCTCGGGAGCCAGGTGCTCTACGTCCTCCTCAACCTGGACGAGTTCTCGGGCGACCGGTTCTTCGGCGATCCGCCGTTTGCGGCGATCCCGCGCTTCCTGCTCGTGTGGCGGGTCGGGCTCGTCTTCTACGGCGGGTTCATCGGAGCGACGCTCACCGCCTTCGCCTACATGCGCCGCCACGGGATGCCCTTCCTCGCCTACGCCGACACCATCATCCCCTCGGTCGCCTTCGGCCACTTCCTCGGTCGCCTGGGCTGCTTCTGTGCCGGGTGCTGCTGGGGCAGCCGGGCCGATGCCCACCTCCCCTGGGCGGTGCGATTCCCCCAGGGTTCCAACGTGTACCAGGCATTCGCGAGCGGAGGCCCCTACTCGGCGAGCTTCCTCTCGGACGACCGCACGAGGACCGCTCTTCTCCACCCCGCCCAGCTCTACGAGGCGTTCGGGGAACTCGGCATCTTCCTCTTGCTCGTCCTCCTCGTCCGCCCTCGCAAGCGTTTCCACGGCGAGGTCCTCGCCACTTGGCTCGTGGCCTACGCGGTTCTCCGCGGGATGGTGGAGCTGTTCCGGGGCGACCTGGCGCGAGGGGTGGTCCTGGGACTCAATTCCGGCCAGTGGATCTCGGTGGCGATCCTCGCGGTCGGGGCCATGGTCTGGCTCTGGTCGCCGAGACCGGAGAGCCCGGAGGCTCCGGCGCCGGTGTAGGAGACCGCGGGGCGCCTCCTTGTTTGATCCCCGGCCCGCTCGGCCGCTAGACTGAGAGCACCGTGGCCCTCCCCCCCCGGATCCCCGGGCGCTCCGGCGGCCCGGTCCAGCCGCCGAAGCCCGGTACGCCCCCCTCCGTCGAGGACACGATCGCCGCCAAGCGGGCGAACGAGCTCCTCGCCGACGAGACCAAGGAGACGGAGGAGGACCTCGAGGCGCTGAAGGCCCGGTACGAGCAGTACTTCCTCGGCATCGAACGGCGCGAGCCAGCGCGGGAGCGCAGCGAGATGAAGCGCCGGGTGGAGCGTCTCAAGGAGGCCTTCACCAAGAACACCGGCCTCAAGTTCCGGCTCCAGACCCTGCACGCGCGCTACCTGGCCTACGAGCGGCTCTGGCTCCGCAGCGCGAGGGAAAAGGAGGCCGGGACCTACCGGCGCGACCTGTTCAAGGCACGCCTCCGCGCGAAGGGGGGGGCGCCCGGGACTGGTCCGGCGCCCGCGACCAAGGGCGAGGCCGCGGCGGAGGCGCCGGGGGCCTCGGCAGCGCCCCCGGAACCGACCCGAACCGCCTCCGCGCCGATCACGTTCTCGGGGACGAGCGAGCCACAGCTTCGCGCTCTGTACGAGGCGTACGTGGACGCGAAGAAACGATGCAACGAGGACGTCTCCCGACTCACCTACGAATGGCTGGCGAAGAGCGTGCAGAAGCAGGTGCCGGAACTCATGACCCGGTTCAAGGCGCGCAGCGTGGACTTCCGCGTCGAGGTCAAGGACGGGAAGGCGGTCCTGAAGGCGATCCCGCGGGTCTAAGAGCAGGACCGGCGTTCGTTGCGCTACACTCAAGGTGCGGGCAAGCGGACCCCTCACCGTTCCCCGGGTGAGTGCACAACCGTGTCCCGCAAGGTTGGGGCGCAATGTAGGACCTCGAGGGGTTAAGGGAGGTTCGACCAGCCGGGACCACCCGAGGATGGACCCCGCCGGAGCTTGCCTCGCATCCGAGAGTGAACAGGTTTCCCCATGAGGGTAGGCCCGACGTGGAGCCGCCCAGGGGGACCACGGGTGAAGGAGAGGATTCTCGGTATCGCCCTCGCCTGTTCCGCGGCCTGCGCCGGATCGACAGGCGATCGGGAGGTACGTCTCGAGCGGCTCTCGAGCGAGAACCGCGCCCTCTTGGCACAGCTTGAGGATCTGCAGGCCCGGCTCATCGTCGACCAAGGGCGAGTCCGCTTCTGGGAGGAGATGCGCGACCGGCACGCGAGCGTGTCAGCCATCGCATGCGCCTCGCAGGACGCCCACTCGGCCGGGATGGCGCAGACCTTTGAGCAGCAAGGGGAAGGCGACCGGCGGGATCTCAGGGCCCGGCCGGCCCGGGTGGCTGCCCTCCGCGCCGGGCCCACCATCGCGGGGCGACAGTAACGCTTCCGGGCCGAAGCGTCTCCCGGGCGCTTTCCCTTTGCATTTCGCGGCGATCGATCGTACAAGGCCACCCTCGCATCGGTCCCCGGCACCTGGGCCGGCGCGAGAGGCGGCAAGCCTGGGTAGCTCAGTCGGTAGAGCAGGGGACTGAAAATCCCCGTGTCGGTGGTTCGATTCCGCCCCCAGGCACTCTTCCGAGCTCGTTCATCGAAGCCCCGGCCTTGGCTAAAGCCAGCCGGGGCTCAGTGTTTCGGCCGTGGAGAGGTCTTCCGTGGCGGTCTCGGAGTTCAGGGTCTCGTCCCTGAACCGCCCGTACACGAGGTCCACGTTGAGGGAGAAAGGCAGCGTGACGTCGGACTCGTCACGCTCGGCGACGCAGACGTCTGTTGCCGCGGGGCGATCGTCTCTTGGGCGTGCTGAGGTAGTAGTGCCACAAGATCCTCGCCGCGACAGCGCGCCACGGACGCCACGCCTCGACGATCTCGAGCAGCCGAGAGCCTTTCGATGGACCATGCAGGTGCTTCGCCTCGCGCACCGCAACCTCGAGCGCGAGGTCGCGTCGCGGCCAGACATCGGGGCGACCGAGCGCCATGAGCAGGTAGATGTCAGCAGTCCAGGCGCCGATGCCGCGAAGGCTCGTCAGCTCGGCGCGTGCGCGGTCGTCGTCGAGCGTCTGCAGGCGCTGCACATCGAACTCGCCGCGAACGATGGCCTTTGCCAGACCGCGGATGTAGGCGCTCTTCTGGCGCGTGAGCCCGGAACGGCGGAGGGCGCGGTCACCGAGCTCCGCGACGCGTTCCGGCGACAACACCCTCGCGACCGAGAGAAGGCGCGCGTGGGCTGCCCGTCCCGAGGCGAGCGAGACCTGCTGCTCGAGGATAATCTGCACCAGCGTTGCGAAGCCGGGTTCACGACCCCAGAGGGGCGGCGGGCCGAATCGGGCCACGATGTCCGCGAGGTGCCGGTCGCGCCGGCAGAGCTCCCTAACGCCGCGAGCGAGGCGTCGCTCGGTCAGCGGCGCGAGCGGCCGTCTCATCAAGGGGCCCTACTCCCCACCGTGCCACCGCCCGCTCATCAGAGACCCACCATCGGCGAATGCCTGGTGGGGCCTAGAAGTTTCTGGACACGCTCGCGCTCAGATTAGCCTCCACCTAAGGCACACACTGGCCCGCTACAGGGAAGCGGATCGCCACGTTCTCGACCGGCAACGGTGAATCGGCCGGTGTCACGCTGGCTGTCGTGGCGGTGATGTCCACGGTGTCCAATCCCGTTGTCCCCCCCGCGCAGCTGACTTCCACCGTACGCACGGTCTGCGCGTATCCGCCGCTGCCGACGTCGGGAACGACGTAGCACGGGCTCGTCTTGCAGGCCTGCCCCGCCGGCCCGTCCTCGCACCCCGCGGAGAGCTTTGGTTGCGGGCAGTAGAGGAGCCGGAAACTCATCCCGAGGCTGTCCATGTCCGCCGCTGGAACGTCGAGGGTTGCGGCGAGCTTCCCGGTCACGGTCGTGGCGGAGTAGGTTACGAACGCGCTCATCGGATTGAGGTGTTCGTCCGCGAACTGAACAGTTATAGGCTGCGTGGTTGCCGGGGGCCCCACGTGAACCGTGAGCGTGCCCGGTGCCCCGGAATAGGAGATGGTCGAGAGGAGGCCAGACGGAAAGCCGGTGTACAAGACCCGAGTCTGGGTCCAGATGATCGCGTCCGAATCCCACTTGCCGTTAGGCCCGTCATAGACGCCGTTTCCATTGACATCCAGGAACCACTCACCGGGATCCCACTGGCCGTTGTCGTTCGCGTCCACATAGGGTTCGCCGAGATCGATGAACGGTTCCCCTTCGTCATACATGCCATTTCCATTCAGGTCGACGTACCCCTCCTCCCCACGCACCCAAGCAATTACAGTGACAAGCCCGTCGCGGGGGTTGGTTGTCCGCACGCCGCAACCGAGATCCGCCACGGCATGGGGCTCGTTGTCGAATGGGTCAACGTCGTACGGCAGGGGCGCGTTGCACACCTCAAGATACCCGACCGCGTGGCCGAGCGATTCCTGGTCGGTAATCGGCTTCGTGGAATCGTATGCCGGCGATGTCGCGGAGGGCGAAATGTCGCCCGCTTCTGATTGGAAGCCAACGATCATGGCCCTCTTGACCACGACTCCATCGCGGTCGGCCAGCTTCATGGTACATGGCACGGTACCGGCGACGCCGCAGTAATGCGAGTAGAGGCAGTCACTGTTGGTATACGCGGGAATGTTGTACGGCCTACAATCGAGAGAGATGTGGGCTCCGTTGGGTGGTTGAACCGCCGAACCATATGGCAAGCTGACGTTGCTGCTGCCATCACATTGGCCGACTGTAGTGGCCACGCACTTGTCGCTTCCGCAGCTTGCGAGTATTGCGGACCCAAGCACGACCATGAACGCGATACCAACGTAGCGGGTAGACACGCGGGTCCGAACCTGCCCAGCGAGAGCAACCATGACCGCTCCTCCAGGCTAATCACGGCTAGTACGTGCAGTACTCGACGCATGCGAACCGCTCAAGTGACTCCCCAGCCTCTCGACTCCGGTTCACCGCGTGCGTCACGGGATCGCCGCGATCGGGACCGGTGTCGACCCTGTAGAGATGATCCGCGCAGAACCAACCACCAGCGACGACAGGAAGACAAGAACACAGCCACGGGACACGCTGCGAGGTTCCCTGCAACGGGCACCGCCGCAAGGGGCAAAGGACTCGAAGTCGCCGACACATAGTTCAACTCTGGCCCTTTCGTGCGAACACACTTTGCCAGACGGGTTGGGATGACCCACCGCCCACCGTGCAGCGGTAAGCGCGATCGCGGCCCGCGCCGCCGCGCCTCGGAGAAAGAGCGCGCGGCGAGCAGGGGAACCTCGCTGGGAAGGCGCAGCCACTCCTCTTTCTCTTGATGCCCCGGCCTGCTCGGCCCTGCCACGTTTTCGCGTTCCCATGAGCGAGCTCGCGAGCCGTGGCTTGCCGCAGGTCGTGAGTCCAAACGCCTGCCTAGGAGAAGGCGACGGGCGGACGCCGCTCGGGATCGTTCCAACGCATGCTCACGGAAGACACGAACCGCGCTCGACAATCGAGCCTAGCGGTAGCCTAGCGGCCGCGGCGTCAGGGACCAGCGCGAGGCGATCCGCTGCCGCGTAGCCGCGCCACGATCTCCTGGAACGCAGGCACCGACCGCAGCGCGTCGAACTGCGGCTCGACCCCGATGAACACGATCCAGTTGAACCGATCCTCGTACGCCGCGCGCAGCTCCGCGACGGCGCGCTCCGTGTCGCCAAGCGCGGCCGCGATCACGGCGAAGTGGTAGCGGGACACGTACGTCCCACCCTGCGCGCGGCGCTCGAGCTCGTCGGCGATTGCGCGCGCGCCGCGGGCATCCCCGACCGCGGCCCGCGCGCTCGCGAGCTCGGCGAGCGGCGCCGACGCGCGATCGGAGAGCGCCACCGCCCGCGTCAGCTCGACAACGGCGAGGTCGGGGAGGCCCTGCTGGCGGTACGCTCTCCCGAGCTCCTGGTGCGCGCGAGCGAAGGTCGGGTCGAGCTCGACGGCCGACCGCAGCTGTTCGATGGCGGCGGGGTACCGGCGCGCGTAGTAGAGGTGGCGCCCGACGTCGGTGGCGATGATCGGCGAGAGGGGGTCGGCTTCCGCCGCGCGCCGCGACGTCGCAATGGCGTCGTCGAGCCTCCCTTGCGCGGCGAAGCAGAGCGCGAGCCACTGGAGCGCGGTCGCGTACCCGGGCGCGAGCTCCAGCGCCCGCCGGTACTCGCGCTCGGCGCGTTCCCAGTTGTGGTCGTGATGGGCGATCGCGAACGCGAGGGACGCGTGGGCCTCCGCCACCGTCTCGTCAATCTCGAGCGCGGAGCGCGCTGCAGCCATCGCGCGCTCGAAGGAGGCGCGCGGTACACGCGACCCGTACGCGCCGAGCAGATTGTACGCGTCCGCCAACCCGGACGCCGCCAGGGCGTAGCGAGGGTCGAGGTCGAGCGCGCGCTGGAACTGGGCGACGCTCGCCTCCAGCGCCGACTCCGTCCGGCGGGACCAGAGGTATCGACCGCGGACGTAGGCGAGCCGCGCCTCGGGGATCGCCGTGTCGCGCCGAGCGAGGAGCTTCCGTTCGTCGCGCGAGAGCGACCGAAGGAGCGACGCCGCGGCCCGTTCGGCGATCGCGTCCTGGACCCGGAAGACGTCGGACGCCTCCACTTCGAAGCGGTCGCTCCAGAGCGCGGCACCCGTTTGGACCGCGATGAGCTGCGCCGTGACCCGCAGCGCCTGCCCGGAGCGCTGTAGGTGCCCCTCGAGGACGTAGTCAACCCCGAGGCGCCGGCCGGACGCGCGCGCCTCATCCCCGGGAGCGATTCGCACCACGGAGCTGGTCGGCCGCACGACGAGACGCGTGACCGCGGAGAGCTTCAGGATGAGCGCGTCGGCGATCCCCAGCCCCAGAATGGTGTCGTCCTCCGCCGCAGCGGCGAGCGGAAGGAAGGGGAGCACGGCGAGCGACCCGGGGCGCTCGGGAGCAGGCACGTGCAGCGCCTGCCACGCCGCGACCGTTGCTAGCGTCGCCGCGGCGATCGCGAGCGCTGTAGCCGGGATGGTCCATCGGCGCGCCGGCGCGCGCTCGCATGTGGTCACCTCCGCCGCCAGCAGGTACCCGCGCCGGGGCACGGTCCGGATTAGGCGCTGCGCAGGGTCGCCCAATGCCGCCCGGAGCTCGTGGATGCACTGCACGAGCGAATCGTCGGTGACACTGACCGATCGCCAGACGGAGGCGAAGAGCGCCTCCTTGCTCACGACCCGGTTGGGCGCCTGGGCGAGTATACCGAGGACGTCGAAGGTCTGCGGACGCAGCCGAATCTCGTCCTCCCCGCGGCGGAGCAGCCGCCGCGCGAGGTCGAGCGTGAATCCCTCGAACGACAGCAGGGGGAGCGGGGAGGGGTCCTGACGCTCCCCTGGCGGGAGCCCCTCGGTGGGACGGGCGCGGCCATCGCCCGCGATCCTTCGGGATTCTTCGTCCATTCTTCGTCGTCGCTCCCTGGATCGTTCGGTACCGCCGCCACCAAAACCTCCTCCAGCGAGATCGTACCCGCTCATGGGGCGATTCGCTTGGAGGTCCACGATGATTACCGCACGTACTCGTATCCTCGCAAAGGTCGCGATCGCCGTGGCCGCCCTCGCCGGCGCGCCGGCCGCCGCCGACGTCGTCACGGACTGGAACCAGGTCGCGATCCAGGCGACCGCCATTCCCCCGAACGCCATGCTGCAGGCGCGCGTGCTCGCCGCCGCGCACGTGGCGATGCTCGAAGCCCTCCAGGCGGGAAGCTCGCTCGAGCCTGGCGCGCGCGACGCGGCCGCCGCCGCGGCGGCGTACGGGGTCCTATCGCGCATGACGAGCGGGCAGGGTGACGCGCTCGACGTGGCGCTCAAGCGGACGGTCGACGCCGTGCCCGCCGGCGCCGCGAAGACAGACGGCCTCGCCGTCGGCACGCAGACCGCGGAGCGGATCGTGGCTCGGTGCCGGGCAGACGGTGCCGACGCGAAGGTCGCGTTCACGCCCACCCCCGGCAACGGCCGCTGGCAGCCGACCCCGCCGGCGAACGCACCCGCGATCCTTCCTCACTGGGGATCGGTGAAACCGTTCGTGCTCGACTCGGCCACCCGGTTCCCGCTCAAGGGGCCGCCCAAACTCGACGGCCCGGAGTTCGCGCGGGAGCTGGACGAGGTGAGGAGCGTTGGCGCAAGGCTCAGCGCGACGCGCACGGCGGACCAGACCGCGGCTGCCATCTTCTGGACAGTGCAGACGCCCGTCCCGTGGAACGCAGCGGCGCGGGCGGCCGCGGCAGCCCACGCCACGACGCGCGAGGAGAACGCGCGACTCCTCGCAGCGCTCAACGTGGCGTGCTCCGACGCGCACGTCGCGGCGTTCGAGGCGAAGTACCGCTTCCAGCACTGGCGGCCGGTCACCGCGATCCGCGCGCGGTCGGCGCCCGGCTCTAGGGACGAGACATGGGAGCCGCTCCTCGGCACTCCGGCGCACCCCGATTACCCCTCGACCCATGCGACCTGTTCGGGTGCGGCCGAGGCCGTGCTGAAGGGCTTCTTCGGGAGCGACGACGTTGCGGTGAGCGTGACGCACCCGCCAACGTTCGGCGTGACCCGCAGCTACACGAGCTTCTCGCAAATCGCGGACGAGGTGGAGGACGCGCGCGTATGGGGCGGGATCCACTTCCGGTCCGCAGACGTCGACGGACGCGAACTCGGCAGGCGCGTGGGGGAGTACGTGCTCTCGCGCTTCCCGGCTCCGCGGCGGGCATCGAGGTGAGCGGGGCCGACAGGCTCCTCGTGTTCGAGCTCGACCGCTCGACCCGCTCCGTCTGCGAGGGGCGACCTGCCTCTTTCGCGGATGCCTGTGGACGATCCTGGCGGCCGCCCTCAAGAACCCGGGCGGCGCATCGCTCGAGGCACGCTCCGCGCAGCACTCCGCGCGCGGGTAGTCCGCCTCCCTGCGACCCGGACGAACGGGCCCTTGTCGACCCGCGCTGGCACGATCCGCAGCTCCCCGCCGAGCGCCCGTGCTAGCGCCGCCAGCGTCGCGGCGGTGGGGTTCGCGCGGCCCCCCTCGATGCGACTGATCTCGCTCTGCTGGATCCCCGAGCGGGCCGACAGCTGGCGCTGGGTGAGGCCACGCTTTCGGCGGAGCAGAATGAGCTCGACGGCCAGCTTGAACTGCGCCTCCATGGCCGCGGCCTCGGCGACAGCTTCCGGGCCTTCCCGCCGGGTCTCGTCGTCGAGCTCCTTCATGAAATCGCTGAACTTCGTACCCATGGGCTCGCTCCGGGTGGGTCTCGCACCAGGAACAATATGTGCTTTACCCCATCAAGAGTCCATCCCGCCTGCCGGGCGCCTGCCGCCGCCAGTCCCTGAGCCGGACGCGGGCCAACGCAGTTTCTGCCTCCTGGCGGCGGGGGGACGGGGTCCTCGCCCTTGTCGTAGGCGCCGAGGAGGAGGATCAGCTTGTGGCCGTGGGCGTGGCAGAAGACCCGGAGGAGGATGCGCACCGGCTCGCCTTCACCTCGGCTCGTTCGCTCGCGTAGATCCCGCCGGAGGCGGAACTCGAAGAGGCCGCGACCGAGCTGCTTGCCGAACTCCGTGCCGCAGACGCCCACGCCGAGAGTCTGCAAGACGTCATTCATCGCGCGGCCGATGGCCTTGCGCTTCGCAGGGGTGAGATCTTCGCGCAGCCACCGGCGCACCGGCTCGTCGCCGTTCTCGTCCTGGTAGAACTCGAGCTCGTATGCCGCCACAGCGAGCGATCCCAGCACGAGACCCTGTCACCGTCGGTCGAACCGGAACCCAAGCTGCTGCGTCCCGGCGTCCCCCTGTTGCAGCTCTGCTGCAGTCCCCCTCTTCGGCACTCGCCTTTCGTCCGGATTTCGCGGCCTTGGCCAGTTCCGCGTCAGGCCTGAAAATCCCCGTGTCGGTGGTTCGATTCCGCCCCCAGGCACTCTTCCGAGCCCGCTCATCAAAGCCCCACCATCGGCGAATGCCTGGTGGGGCTTAGTGTTTTCGGGCTCGGAGAGGTCTGCTTCGACGGTCTCGGTGTTCGTCTCAGGAAACCGCTCCTGAGTCAGGGGAGCGCCAGATTCTGCTATCGTTCGGACCCGCACTCAGAGACAACGACGGCAGGCTCGGCGTTGCCAGGTCGCCGCCATCCGCCCGCCGCATCGCGCCTACCGGCCGGCGGCGTAATGTCGTCGAGCCCCAGAGCCGAAGCTCCTCCTCGTGGACGAGCTCGGGACCTACCATCGGTGGTGCTGTTCGAGCTGAGGCAACGCACCCACGCGAAAGCTAGAGCCCCATTGCTTCCGAGCGCTGCTTCGCCGGCAAGGTCCCCGTCATGGGCGTGACGTCCGGCCCCGCCCAGGGCCAGGGCGTTCCGGCGGGCCACCACCCCGGCTTCGCCGAGAGGTAGAGCGAGCTCGGCAGCGTGTGGTCTGCTGTGTTTGGATCCCAGACGACCGAGTTGTGGATCGTATCGAAGTTCGCGTGGCGGAAGAGCGAGGTGAACGCCACGTCGGACGCGCCCGCCCCGTTGCCGCCGGTCTGGTAGATCGCGCGCGGCCCGGAGTCGTGGGCGTCGTAGGTGGTGCTCCACCCCGCGGTGCCAAGCACGTTCCCGACCGCGTTCATATCGAGATCGCCGCCCTCGAACTCGAGCGCGGCGACACTGCCCGTCTGAGAGCTGTCGTTCGCGAACTGGCTCGAGGCGTAGTTGCGAAAGTACGTGAGGTATCCGGCGTTGCCGTGCGTGATGGTGGCGCCCATCTTCGGTGCCCAGTTTCCTTCCATGAGCTCCATGTGCGGGAAGGCACAGTGGCAATCGATTGGGACCTCCATCCAAGTGGATGGGGTCGACCATGCGTTGTCGGCATAATTGAAGGCCACCACGTTCCCACCGCCGGAGACGCTGAACAGGATGGGTTTGTTCATGTACCGGACGATGTTGTTCTCAATAAGGTTCTCCGCCGACCCGCATCGGATGACGATCCCGTAGCAGTCGGCGGCGTAGTTGTACACGGCCGAATGGTGGAAGGCGCCGTCCCGCACGACGCAACGGTAGGTGCCGGTGAGGGCGATGTGCATACCGGCGATCGTCGCGTCGGTCTGCACGTCCTTCACCCAGCAGTAGGCGGCGTTCGAGATGTCGATCCCGCCCGCCATCGCGCCGTTGTAGCTCGGATTCGACCCACCTTGGATACGCAGCTTCTCGATTCCAGCCCAGCGGATGATCGGGCGGGTAACCCGGGTCACCTGCCCGAGGTACGGGGAGGCCGCGCGGAAGCTCCAGTGAAGGGGCGCGCTCAGCGTGAGCGTACCGCTCGCGGTATCGACCGCCATCACCTCGACCCGTTGGGTAGCGGATCGCCCGCTCACGCGCTTGAAATAGGGGCAGTCAGCCTGGTTGATCGTGGCATCGTCCGCGACGTCCACGAGCGCGAGGTCGCCCGCGCGAAAGTTGGCGGCGGCCGAGCCGACCGATAGGGTCATCGACTCCTTCGCGCCGTCGGCGGCGAGCGGATACGTGGTCCCGGCTTGGCAGGTCGAGTCCTGGTCGGTGCCGATGGCAAGCACGCTCCCGCCGCCGGTCCTCACAATCGTCGTGCCCGCCGGCGCGCCTTGCGAACCTGCTCCGCGCAGAACGACCCCCTTCGTGAGCGTGACCGTGGCGGAGACAGTGAAGGTGCCAGCCGCGAGCTGCACCACCTGCCCCGCCGGGCACGCGTCGATCGCGCTCTGGATGTCGCCGCCGGGGTCGACGGTGGCGCACACCGTCGTCCGCTGCGGGATCCCGTCCGCCCCGAGCGGGAGCCCCAGCTGGTCGTCGCTCTTGATGCCGGGGTCCCAGGTCGTTCGCCGGTCGGCCGAGATGCCGCCTATGCCGCCCGGCGAGGCGTTGACCGTGACCGTCGCGGAGCCGCTCCGGGAGGGGTCGGCGACGCTCGTCGCGGCCACGTGAAACGTCCCGGCGAGGGCGGATGCGGTGTAGAGTCCAGTCGAGTCGATCGTGCCGCCGCCGCCCTCGGTGATCGTCCAGGTCACGGCGGTGTTCGTGGTTCCGGTCACGACCGACGTGAACTGCTGCGTTCCGCCTAAGGCCAGCGCCGCGGTAGCCGGTCTAACCGTCACGGTGAGCGAAGCTCCCCTTGGGGGCTGGCTCCCTCCTGCTCCGCAGGCGGCGACGATCGCGGCGACCGTCAGCACAAGAAGGTGAAACGAGGCTCTAGAGGGCATGTTTCCCTCCGACGGTTTTGCCGATCCAGCGCTGCTGCGGCGCGCCCAGGGCTTGGCGGTCATCCCGCGCGTATTGGCACGCCCGACGGGTAGGCCTCCAGGATCCAAGGTAGGTGTGGGAGAGGAAGGTAAGTGCTTGCCTGCGAGGCTCCCGCGCCGCCGCGCCTCGGAGAAAGAGCGCGCGGCGAGCAGGCGAACCTCGCTGGGAAGGCGCAGGGCGTTTGGACTCACGACCCGCGGTGTAGCCACGGCGACACGCTCGCTCACGGGAACGCGAAAGCGTGGCACGGCCGAGCAGGCCAGGGCATCAAGAGAAAGAGGGTGGCTGCGGGAGTCGAACGGACGCAGAAGCTGCTACCGTTCTGCTACCCCACAGCCTTCGTTCGAGGAAAGACGGTGTGAAGTTGGGGCGTGGGCCTCGGTGTCTTCTGGGATCGTCGAATCACCAAGATTGACGCTCGAGCCCGCATCGGCACAGAGTCCGACACGTACAGGGAGTCCGCCAAAGCCGCCGGTTTCCGCCGGGGCTGTTGCAATAGTGCTGCAGTCCACGCCCATCGCCTGAGCCAGCCTTCTCCTGAGATCTTCGAGGGGTAGCCGCCCGTAGACCCTCTCGACCATCCGCGTGTCGGCGTGCCCCATGACCGGTGCGATGAACTCGGGGGAGGCAGCGGCGTGGAGGTCCCACCGGACGTTGCTCCACGGCTTGAACAGGTGGCCGCACGTGCCCTGCGCGTGCTCGAGGGCGTAGGCGACCAACGACCGGCGGTCTCGCCCACGATGGGAACCGTGCGGAGACGCCTGCTGCGCTTCGTCACGCGGATGAAGACCGTCATGAGGTCCTGGGCGACGTCCGCCCGCTCTCCGCGGCAGGACTCGCCCCAGCAGGCGCCGGTCGCGACGATGAAAGCGACGCGC
>Ga0335071_10000038_pt1 | contig 156023 bp, 110 predicted proteins | sample Lox_Sample_15_FD_206724 | JGI IMG/M metagenome (GOLD analysis project Ga0335071, IMG submission 206724) | Soil microbial communities from Loxahatchee National Wildlife Refuge, Florida, United States - Lox_Sample_1.5 | ecosystem: Environmental > Terrestrial > Soil > Wetlands | place: USA...
TTCGTCCACGCTCAGCAGCTTGCCGTCGACAATTCCCAGCTTGAAGTGAAACTCCGCCGCATTTTCGCCGGCCCACTTGGCAAACACCTTCGCCAGCGCCACGGGATCGCCCGCGGTAAACGCCACCGAGTTCACGCCCTTTAGGCCTTTCAGCGCCGCTTCAACTTCGGTCCCTGTTCCGGAGATCGCGGCCAGCTTGTTCTTCACCACGCGGTACTTCCCGCCCGCCTCGCGAATCACCTTGCGTAGCTCGTAATCCTTGGCCACGGTCAGCTTGCTGAACGAACCCACAATCGCGGTGGTCGAACCTGCCAGCTCCGTCGCCAGCACTTTCACCTTCTCCGCTTTTTTTGCTTTCGAAATCGCCATATCCGCCGTCCTGATCTTTACGTCCCTACGTCCCTGCCTTACCTTTTCACCGCCGCGTCCGCAACCTGCGAATCCAGCGGCACTCCCGGTCCCATCGTTGAGCTGAGCGTCACGCTCTTGATGTATTTGCCCTTCGCCGCCGCGGGCTTGGCGCGCACAATCGATGTGATTACCGTAGTCGCATTGTCGATCAGCTTCTGCGGCTCAAAACTCAGCTTGCCCACTGGAACGTGCACCAGGCTGGTCTTATCGGCGCGAAACTCCACCTTGCCGGCCTTGATCTCCTTCACCGCCGCGCCCACATCCATGGTCACGGTTCCGGTTTTGGGATTCGGCATTAGGCCCTTCGGCCCCAGCACCTTGCCCAACCGGCCCACAACCTTCATCATGTCCGGCGTCGCAATCAGCGCGTCGAAGTCGGTCCAGTTCTCTTTCTGGATCTTCTCCACCATCTCCTCGCCGCCCACAAAATCCGCGCCCGCTTCGGTCGCCTCCTTCTGCCGGTCGCCAGTCGCGATCACGGCCACGGTTTTGGTCTTGCCCAGCCCGTGCGGCAGCACGACTGTTCCGCGAACCATCTGGTCCGCATGGCGAGTATCCACGCCCAGACGCATCGTCAAATCGACGGTCTCGTCGAACTTCGCGTACTTCACTTGCTTCAGGAGATTCACTGCTTCAGGCAGCGGATACGCCGGCTTGTTGACAGCGGCGCGCGCCTTAGCAATATTCTTGCCAGCGGCCATCGTTTCCTCGTCTCCCACCGCCCTTACCAGCCCGCCTCAGCGGGAGCCCCTTCATCCAGTTGCGGCTGCCTTCCAAAACTGTGCCGCCCTGCAGGGGTCTAAGAACCGTGGTGCAATTGACAGCGCAGGGCTTCCCCTACGCATATACCTATTTATCCTACCGAATTAGTCCCTGGAATGCAATGGCCGATGGCGAACCCAATCTCGCCCATCGCCCAAACGATACACTAGACTCAGGACCCTGTCCCCACAGGACGCTCGCTTTGCACCCTCTCCTCGCCGATCTCAATCCCGAACAACGCGCCGCCGTCGAAGCCGCCGAAGGCCCCCTGCTCATTCTTGCGGGCGCGGGCTCCGGCAAAACGCGAGTCATCACGCACCGCATCGCCTGGCTCATCCAGGAGAAAAACGTCGCGCCCGACTCCATCCTCGCCGTCACCTTCACCAACAAGGCCGCCGGCGAAATGGCCGAGCGCGTCAACCAGCTCCTCGGTCATTCCTCGCTGGCCAAGCCCCTGATCTCAACCTTCCATTCCTTTTGCGTGCGCGTGCTCCGGCGCGACGTCGAGGCGCTCCAGATCAACGGAAAAGGCCTCACCCGCGCCTTCACCATCTTCGACGAAAACGACCAATCGTCCCTCGTCAAGCAAATCATGAAGCGCATGGGCCTCGACACCAAGCAGCTCACCCCGCGCACCGTGCAAAGCCGCATCTCCTGGGCCAAAAACCACATGGTCGATCCGCAGGACTTTTTCCTCGGCTCTAAAGACCCAACCAGCGAGCGTGTGGCGCACATCTTTCAGGCCTACCAAGCCGAGCTGCGCAAGAACAACGCCGTCGACTTCGACGACCTGCTCCTCGAGGCCGTCCGAGTGCTCAAAGCCTCCGGCGAAGTGCGCGATCGCTACCAGCGCCGCTATCAATATGTATTGGTCGACGAATACCAGGACACGAACCGACCGCAATACGAGCTCATGAAGCTCCTTGCGGGCGAGCACAAAAATGTTTGCGCCGTGGGCGACGAGGATCAAAGCATCTACTCTTGGCGCGGCGCCGACATTCGCAACATCCTCGAATTCGAGCAGGACTTCCCCAACGCCCGCATCGTCCGCCTGGAGCAGAACTACCGGTCAACGCAGACTATTTTGGAAGCCGCGGGCGCCGTCGTCGCCAACAACCTCCGCCGCAAGGGCAAAAAGCTTTGGACCGAGCGCCAGGGCGGCTCGCTCATCGGCTACTACGAAGCGCCCGACGGCGAAAACGAAGCCCTCTTCATCGCCGACAAGATTCAGGCCTTTGTCCGCGCACAAGCCTCCTCCGAAACTCCAAACCCTGGAGGGGTAGCCGTTCTGTATCGCACCAACTCGCAGTCGCGCCTGGTTGAAGAAGCCTTGCGCCGCTACAACATCGGCTACACCATGGTCGGCGGCTTCAGCTTTTACGAGCGCGCCGAGATCAAGGACCTTCTCAGCTATCTCCGCCTCATCCGCAATCCGCACGATTCGATGGCTCTGCAGCGCGTCATCAACACGCCAGCCCGCGGCATTGGCAAAACCACGCTTGAGACCATCGAGCGCCTCGCGCTTGAAACCAATTCGTCCACATGGGATGCCGCTGCCGCCGCAATCAAAAACCGACTCATTCCCACCCGCGCGCTCATCGCGCTTGAATCGTTCCGCCAGCTGATTCTCGACGCGCAAGCCATGATGGATCCCGACTTTGCTGGCAAGCTCGCCACCGACGTCGCCGAGTCTCACGCGGACGACACAGACACCGGCTTCGGATTTGGCGCCGAAGCGCCAACGGACGAGCCGATTCCCGCCGCCGACGAGAGCCAGCTTCAGTTGCTTGATGCTTCGCATTTTCCTTCCGACCGCCCCGAGCAACAGAAAACAGATCACGAATCACGATCCACGAATTGCGAACCACTTCCCCCTCCGCACGAATCCAGTCCAAAACCAGAACAGCCCGAAGGGCGCTTCCGTTCCCCCGGCGACTCCGCGACTCTACCCGAGCTCATCCGCTTCATCATTGACCGCTCCGGCTATATCAAGGCTCTCGAAACCGAAGGCACGCCGGAGGCCATCAGCCGCATTGAAAACCTGAAGGAGCTGGCCAACGCCGCGCACGATGCAGAGGAGCGCGGCGAAACGCTCGCCGAATTTCTCGATCACGCCGCTCTCGCCTCTGACACCGACCAGTTCGACCCCAACGCCCGCGTCACGCTCATGACTCTCCACGCCGCCAAGGGACTCGAATTCCCGCTCGTCTTTCTCGCCGGCCTTGAGGAGGGCCTCTTCCCGCACTCGCGCACGCTCAACAACCCTGAAGAGCTCGAAGAAGAGCGCCGGCTTTGCTATGTCGGAATGACTCGCGCCATGGATACGCTCATCCTCACCCGCGCCCACTATCGCCGCCGCTACGGCGCCGATGTGCCCGAGGCCAGCGTGCCTTCGCGCTTCCTTGAAGAAGTTCCGCCGCCGCTCATCGAAAATCTCGGCAACAGAAATCCAGCGTGGTCCACACCGGCGTATTCGTCCGGCTATGCATCGGGGCGCCGATTTGGCAGCGCCGGCTCCGAGCGCGCGCACTTCAATTACGAAGACGAGAGCCAGGAAGTCCCCCACGTGAGCCCTCCATCAGTCTCGTCTCGCCAACACTATGCTCCAAAAGATCAAAACGCGGGAGCGTCGGAGAGCAACATCGCGCGCTTCTTCGGCGCGAAATCCGGGGTCCCCGCGGACAGGTCCACGTCCGCGGGGTGGAAATCCGGCCGGGTGCCCCCGGTTTCGAATCTGAGACCGGGGAGCGGCTCTCGGCCAGCCATGGACATCCCCGCCACCAACGGTGCCTCCGGCCTCAAGAAAGGCCAGCGCGTGATGCATGCAAAATATGGTGAAGGAACGGTGCTTCAGCGCGAAGGCGATGGCGAAGACGCCAAGCTCACGGTGCTCTTTGCGAACCACGGGATCAAAAAGCTGATGGAAAAGTTTGCTAACCTGCGCAAGCTCTGATCCGCATAAAGGGGACGGCGCAGTTTTCCCCGCTATCCCGCCGGCTTCTTCAGCACCGCAACATCGAACAACGTGTCCAACTTCTCGGTCGTTTCCAGGCTCTGCAACGTCGCGTCAAAGAACATTTCGCGGAGCCCTTGTCTCAGTTGCTCATGCTTCAAAGGATCGTTCGCAAATCCAGGAATGAAGTACATCTTGAACCGCTCTATCTCTTTTTGATAGGAGAGAGGAGTTTTAACCAGGTAACCGAGAAACGCCGCAACAAAATGGAGGGCCTCCTTCGCCTTCTCCGTTTTCAGCTCGCGCTCCAAATCTCTCCTGCCGAAAAACCCGGCTTTAATCACAATGTTGCCCCTCGACTTGTTCATCCGCGCCTGCAATAGCGCCTGCACCAGGAAGTCCTCATCGGTCTCATCCACTCTGGGATCGTGCAAGACCCTGTTTTCGCGCAGATATTCCCGGAAAAATGACATCGAGATCCTTCTTTCGTCACCCCTTGCAGTCAACTCGAATAACTACGATTTTGACAAGCGCACAATTGCGAGTCAATCCGATTCTCTCTCCAGCGCCAACTCAGTCACGGTCGCGCCGCGCTCGCATGCTGCCCTCGCAACGCCGCCCGGTCCATTAGACTGGAATCGCTATGCCGCCAAAAAAAGGGCTCCGCGCGTGTCGTTACTCCGCGATGCAACTTGCAGTTTCCGCGGCTCTGCCCGCGATCCTTGCTCTTTCCGGCTGCGGAATGCCCGGCGCGCCTCTGCCGCCCTCACTTAATCTCGCCGCTCCCGTCTCCGATCTCTCCGCGGTCCGCACCGGCAACCAGGTCGCGCTCAGCTGGACCATGCCGGCCAAAACGACTGACAAAGTCCTACTCAAAGGCGATATCAGCGTCCATGTTTGCCGCAATGAATCCAGCGCCGCGAAGTGCAGCGTTGCTGCCACGCTTTCACTTGTTCCCGGTTCCAACGCCACATTCACCGACGCGCTTCCATCCGCGCTGGCCTCCGGCTCTCCCCGCGTGCTTGCTTACTTCGTCGAGCTCGTCAACCGCAAAGGCCGTTCCGCCGGACTCTCCAACCCTGCCGAGATCCTCGCCGGCCTGGCCCCTCCGCCTGTCGATAACCTGACCGCGGAGATTCGCAAAGATGGTGTGCTCCTTCGCTGGGCTCCCGCTCCAGCCGAATCATCGCCCGTCGTCATTCGTCTTGTGCGCCGGCTTCTCACGCCTCCCGCTCACAAATCGGATGAGAGCCAGCTCGCGCAGCCCGCCGAACTCCTTGAGCAGACCCTCATCGTCGAACCAGCCGGCAACTCCGATCGTGCCCTCGATAAGGACATCCGCTTCGGCTCGTCCTACGAATACCGCGCGCAGCGCGTCGCCCGCGTCGCCATCGACGGCACAACGCTTGAGCTGGCCAGTCCGCTCTCGCCACCGCTGCGCATCGAGGCCATCAATATACATCCGCCCAGCGCCCCCCGCGGCCTTGAAGCCGTTGCCACCGCCGGCGAAAACGGCACCGGCCCCGCCATCGATCTCAGCTGGCTACCCAACACGGAATCGAATCTCGCCGGCTATATCGTCTACCGTCGTGAAAAAAGTCCGTCTGGCTCGGCCACTGAATGGCGGCGCATCTCCACTCAACCAGCAGTTGGGCCCGGCTTTCACGACGCCAACGTCGAGCCCGGCCACATCTATATATATGCGGTCACCGCCATAGACAATGACGGTCGCGAGAGCGCCCGTTCCGCCGAAGCTTCAGACACAGTCCCCGCATCCTAGCCAATCTCATTCCAAGGGAGTCACGATCCATGAAGTATTGCCGCTTCAACCTCAATGGCCAACCCCAATACGGATCCGTCGAAGACCGCAATGGCGAATTCTGGATTACTGGATCCGCTCCCGCCACCGAAGAAGATTTCGCCTTCAGGTTGCAGCGCGACAGCGCCCCATCCGCCTTTGAGCCCATGCTGCTCTCTGCCGCCCAACTTCTGCCTCCCGTTACGCCATCCAAAATCGTCTGCGTCGGCCGCAATTATCGCGCACACGTCCGAGAGCTCGGCAACGAAATGCCCACCGAGCCGCTGATCTTCCTCAAGCCTCCCTCTTCTCTGCTCGCACCCGGCGGCGTCATTCGCCTGCCTGCCATCTCCCAGCGCGTCGATTTCGAAGGCGAGCTTGCTGTCGTTATCGGTCGCCGCGCCCGTCACTTCAAGCCCAATTCCAACTGGCGCGACGTCGTCCGCGGCCTCACGCTCGCCAACGACGTCACCGCTCGCGACTTGCAACAAAAGGACGATCAGTGGACGCGCGCCAAGGGCTTTGACACTTTCTGTCCCGTCGGCCCATTCGTCAGCGACGAGCTCGATCTCGATGCCGGCCTCACTCTTGAAACGCATCTCAACGGCGAGCGCCGCCAGCACAGCAATACGCTCGACTTCATCTTTTCGCTCCCCGTGCTCCTCGCATGGATCACGTCCGTCTTCACTCTCGAGCCGGGAGACTTGCTGCTCACAGGAACGCCCTCCGGCATCGCTCCACTATCTCCCGGCGATCGCGTCGAGGTTTCCATCCCCGGCCTCGGCAAACTTGTAAACACTGTCGAATCGGAGTAGCGCAGCTGCAGCGCAACCACGCAGCTTTCAGCGCATCTTAACGAAAGGGCGGTACACTGGAATTGCAGGAAACGAGTCGAATCCCCGCTTCCCCGCTGGAGGAATCATGCCCAATCTTCTCGAACAATTGCGCAAATTTACCGTCGTAGTAGCCGACACCGGTGACATGGAGGCGATGGAAAAGTTTCATCCTCAGGACGCCACCACCAATCCTTCGCTCATCACCGCGGCCGCGCAGATGCCGCAATATCAGCCCATCGTCGACGGCGTGCTCACCGAAGCCCACAAGGAACTCGGCGACAGCGCCAGCGACAAGGACGTCGCAAATCTCGCCTTCAAGCGCCTCGCCGTCGCCTTCGGCAAAAAAATTCTTGCCATCATTCCCGGCCGGGTCTCCACTGAGGTGGATGCGCGCCTCTCCTACGACACGGCAAAGACCATCGAAATGGCACGCGACATTATTGAGATGTATCGCAAGGAAGGCATCGGGCGCGAGCGCGTCCTGATCAAAATTGCGTCCACGTGGGAGGGCATTCGCGCCGCCGAGGTGCTCGAGAAAGAAGGCATCCATTGCAACCTGACGCTGCTCTTCGGCCTGCATCAGGCCATCGCCGCCGCCGATGCCGGCGTCACTCTTATTTCGCCCTTCGTCGGCCGCATTCTCGACTGGTACAAGAAGGACACTGGCAAGGATTACCAGGGCGCCGACGATCCTGGCGTGCAATCGGTCACGCGCGTTTACAACTACTTCAAAAAATTCGGATACAAAACCGTCGTCATGGGCGCGAGCTTCCGCAACATCGGAGAAATCAAGGAGCTCGCCGGTTGTGACCTGCTCACGATCTCGCCGCAACTGCTCGCTGAGCTCGAGTCCACTCAAGGCGATCTGCCGCGCAAGCTCGATCCCGCGAACGCCAAAAGCATGGCCATCGAAAGAATCGCCATTGATAAAGCCACTTTCGATCGCATGCATGCAGCCGACCGCATGGCCAGCGATAAGCTCACCGAAGGCATCGAGGGCTTTTCTTCAGCGCTGGTCAAGCTCGAGTCGCTCCTCGCCAAGCGCCTTGCCGAGCTCGAGCAGCGCACTCCGGCCACAGTCTGAAACCAACGCAATAAGAATCGGGTGCCCCGGTCCCTCATCCGCCGCGGCGGAAGGATCGGGGATGTGCTCTGTCTCTGACTCGGCCCTCCCGCATCATTCGCACTCTCGTCGCTTCTCTGCCAACAAAGTTGCCTCTCCCCTCTTGCCAAACGCAACTCTTTCGCTAAGCTCAGTGTTAACGTTTCATGACTCGGCCGTCGCTCGTACCTTCCCCGCGCAGCATCCAATGGAACAGCGGCGGCTAGAAAGCGAACCCGGCTGTTCGCGCGCAGCCGCTTTTTTGAGCAGGAGGCGGACAAGATGCCTCCTTGCGAGGGAGGTGTGAATGCAGGCCCAGCCTCATCCGCTCGAACCCTTTTTCCGGCAGATCGTGCGCAATAGTTACGAAGGCAAACTAGGTCTGCACGATCCCGATTTGAGTGCGTATGTCGCGCACATTCTCTGCGAGTTTTCTCAGGCCGACAAGCTTTACAGCATCCGCGATGCCGACGGGCGGCCGATCGAGCGGCTCGAAGAGATGGAGCGCGCCGCAGATCCGGTCAATGGCTCCGCAGCATCCTTTGACGCCGAGCGCGCGCTGCGCAAACATATTGGCGACTATGCGCTCTTTGTCGCCGGCATGTACCCCCAAGCCAACGAATCAGGTCACCGAGCGCGCCGCCATCAGGCCAGCCGCTACTCGAGTATTGAAGAGCTGATTCGCGCCGGAAAGCGTAGCTACTTCATCGTCAGCCAGTTCAATCTATTTGAATACGAGCAGGAAGCTCCGCTTTTCGCGCGCCTTTCCGATAGTTTTGAACGGCTTCTCCTCGGCCTCACACTTGTGCGCGAAGAGCTCGGCCCGCGCAAGCCTCCGCAGCTTCCGTCGCACATCAACTAGGCCAGGGAGACGCTCAGCCTTTGCTCGCGCGATTCATCGCCGCTTGAAACGATCTTCTGGCCCGGTTGATACTGGAAGTCGAGACCACCAGCTCGACTCCCAGTTTCGCCGGCCACGAGATCCTTTCATGAGCGAACATTTAACACTGCGTGCTTCCGATGGGCACTCATTCGGCGCCTATGTTGCGCGTCCGCAACGCGAGCCGGTCGCCGGACTCGTGGTTATCCAGGAAATCTTTGGCGTCAACGGGCACATTCGCTCCGTCACCGACGGCTGGGCGCGCGATGGTTTCCTCGCTGTCGCTCCCGCGCTCTTCGATCGCATCAGTCCCGGAATCGATCTCGGCTACGATCCCGAAAGCATGAAAACCGCGATGAGCCTTTTCCCGAAGTTCGATGTTGATCAAGCAATCCTCGACGTAGGCGCAACCATCGACTACGCCGCCGGAGCGACGCACAAGAAAGTTGGCGTCATCGGATACTGTCTTGGTGGCACAGTCGCATGGCTCTCAGCCACACGCCTTCACCCTGCGGCGGCTGTTGGATATTATGGCGGGCGCATCGGCAACTACGCCGGCGAAAATCCGAACTGTCCGGTGATGCTCCACTTCGGCAGACAGGACACGCACATTCCCGCGAGCGAAGTCGAAAAGGTCCACTCTGCGCATCCTGAAGTTGAAATCTTCTGGTACGACGCCGGCCACGCCTTCAACTGCGAGCCACGCCCCAGCTACAATCCCGCAGCGGCAAGCGAAGCGCGCGAGCGCTCACTCGAATTCCTGAAGAAAAACCTGGCCTGATCCGCCGACGCTCGTGGCGGCACCCTCTGTTCTTCATGTACTTGCGAGCCGAGCCCGCGACATCGAGCAAAAAACCTGGCCTGATCCTCCGACGCTCGTGGCGGCGCCCTCTATTCTTCGTGTACTCGTGAGCCAAGCCCGCGTTAGCGGGCAAAAGATGGTAGCCCCAGGCGCCAGCCTGGGGCCAAGTTATGCGATCGAATCACAAGCCCGCGACAGCGGGCGAAAGAACCGTCGAGCGTTCCTTTCCTGGCCCCTGGTCCGCATATCTCAGTCTGTTCATTCCGACCAGACTGCCAACGCATTCCCCACTCCATCCGAGAAGTGGAAACGCCTGCCGCCCGGAAATTCGAACGTCGGAACCGCGATGCTGCCGCCGGCGGCAACAATTGCAGCTTCCGTCGCTTTCAAATCTTTGGAGTAAAGCACAACCAACGGAGCCGGAATGCCGCTGGTCTCTTCCGGCTTGGCGACGCGAAACCCTCCGTGGACGCCAGCATTTGCTCCATCGAAGCTGACGTAATCGGGTCCCCAATCTTCGAACGTCCAGCCAAACACGCTCGCATAGAATTGCTTAGCCCGCGAAACGTCTGACGCCGCGAACTCGATGTAGTTGATCTTGTGGTGATTTTCCGTCTGGCTCATGGCTCATCTCCTCTCGGTTGGATCGCGTTTAGGCGAGGGAAGGCTGCTCGCGAATCGAAGCGCGGGCACACCTTCCCGGTGTGCTCCTGATCGCCTCCATCCGCAATCCCTCAAGAGCATGAGAGTGCAGGTAGAGCCCGCTGATTGGGTTTGCTGCGCGGGCTGCCGAGGTACGAGTTCAAGTTTGCCCAAGATGACGGCTGAAGTACAAGAGGTTTTTCTCAATGGCCGTTTTCGCGATCAAGCTCGATCGCCACGCCGCCCATGATCGTCCGCGGCGGCATGTTCACGCCCGTAATCTCCTGGTAGCCGGTGTTGCTCGCGTTCATCAGCCGCACATACGGCCGCACCTTCCACGCGTTCCGCATCAGTGTCGCGTTCCAAACCGGGTAAACCGTCTGCTGATAGCGCTGCGCAAGCTCTACCGCATTCGTCAGTACGATCTCGCGGCCCAACGTCCAGGCCCACGACGCATGAACATTCTCGATCGGATAGTTGAAAACATACTCCGACTGGAGCCCGTGCAGCGCGGTTTGCGCTCCGTGCAACGCCGTCCACCCGATGCGAATCGCCTGCGATTTGTTGGGAATCCACGCGAAGCTGGTTTCCACTCCGGCAAAGTGCAGACCGTTCAGATTGTCCGCGCACCAGGTGCCAACTGGGCATCCCGCCGGAAGATATGGGTTCGTCCCGTTCGTGATCTTCACATAATCGATGGTGTCGTGCTGCTGTGAATAGAAACCCGTCGCCGAGAACGCAAGCTTCGTCGAAGGCGTCCAATCCACGCCTCCGTCGCCCGTCCATGCCGACTCCGGTTTCAAATGCGGATTACCCAACGTGGACGGATCGGAGTAGTAGAGATCGGTGTAGGTCGGAATCCTGAATCCATAGCCGCCGGTGGCTCGCACCTTCAGGCTGCTCGACACGCGAAAACTCCCCGCCAGCTCTGGAGAAAACACGGCCTGCGCTCCGCCCGAGAAGATCTCTTCGCGCGCGCCCGCCGACAGGCTCCAGCGTTTCTCCGCCGGCCGCAAATCAACATCCACATACCCCGCCCCATAATTGCGCGCATGAATGCCCAGCGCGGGCGAAACCTGAACCTTGCCGGAAGCGTTGAGATTGGAGAAGTTGAAACTGTTGATGCTGTCGCCGTTCGCTTCCAGGCCCGCCAAAAGCGCCGATTGGCCGCGGATTGAAAATGCGCTACGCAGCGTGCCCTGCCATGAGCCATCAATATGATTGTTTTCATACGCCGCCGGGTCGTTGCGCCACAGCACGAAGTCGTCTGAATGCCGCCGATAAGCGAACGCTGCCGCCGTATGGCTGCCGAGCTCCTGCCGCGCAGAGGCAAACCAGCCCTTGGTCCGCTCCCACGAGTTGTAGTCACCATAAAACTGATTCGCGCCAAACGAGCGATCAGATCCGGCAAACATCAAATCTGTAACGCCGAGCCGCGTCCCCAGCCAACTCTCCACCGACGCATCCTCGTTGCGATAATCGCGATCGTCCTCGCACACCCGCACCATCGACTGCTTACTGCAAGCAGTCGTGTAGGCCGGCGGAGTAAATGTCGGCGTCGCCACAAATCCGGTTGAAAAATTCCGCTCCGCGGTGGCGCGGCCGCTCCAGCGGCCGTGCGTTGCGCCCGCCATCATCGTCTCTTCGTTCGATTCCAAACTGCCCGCGCCGCCGCGCAGGAAGATCGAATCGCGATCCGGCGCTGCCGTCAAAAAGTCCACCACACCACTTAGCGCGTCGATCCCGTGCAGCGTCGATCCTGCGCCTTCCAGCACCTGAATTGAGTCCATTGCCTCCAAGGGAACCGGCAGATCGAGATTGTGGTGCGAGGTCTGCGCATCGTTGATGCGAAACCCGTTCAGTAGCACGAGCGTTTGCTCAAAGCTGCCGCCGCGCAGAACCAGATCGGCCTGGCCTCCGCCGGCACCGCGCTCTTCCAGAAACACCGACGAGTCTGCGCGTAAAAAATCCTGCGGCGACTCCGCCGCCAGCGACAAGCCCTTCACCGGCAAAATCTCCACCGAGCGTTGCGACTCGGCCAGCGGCACCGGCGTCGCCGTGCCCAGCACGACCATCGTCTCCGGTTTGCCCTTCGGTTTCGCGGCCGGCGGCGCTGGCGCGTTCTGCGCGCTTGCAGCGGGCATCATTCCGGCCAACAGCAACAGCAGCCAAACCCGGCGAAGGTCAATAACACTCAATCTGCGCATTCACTCTCGATCGGTCCGTCTCCAAGCATCGCTGCCAAAGGCCGTCTCAGGCAACGACGATTTTGTATCGTTTTGAATAGTTGAGGTAGTAAACTAACTCCGCCGCCATGCGCATCGATGCCTTTCTCCGCGAGAGCCCCATGTTCGCCGTCAATCGCGCGGCGCGCCGTTTTGAAGCGCTCGCGTCGCGTGTTCTGGCCGCCGACGATCTGGGCTTTCTTGAAGCCCTGGTCCTCGCGGCCCTGTTTTTCGAGGCGCCGCGGCCCGTCAAGCCCTCGCAGCTTGCCGAAACCTTCTCCACAACCCGCGGCAACCTCAGCCATTGCATCTCATCGCTCGAGGCCAAGGGGTTCCTTTTGCGCAAAATCGATCCCGAAGATGCGCGGGCCTTTTTGCTTTCGCTCAAGCCGCAAGGCAGGCGTTGCGCACTGCGCGTGATCGCCGCCTTCGATCGCATGCAGAACGAATTCGAGCGCGAGATCGGCAAGACGAACCTGGCCGAGATGCTCAAATGCATCCGCAAACTCGAAGCGCGCGCGGCGGTCCACTAGATAGATGTGGGCCGAGCCCGTCTGACCAGAATTGCCTCCTAAACCTTGTCAAGACCTCCCGCCCAAAATAAATCCGCCCGCCTCCTGTAACTCCTTCATTCTCTTGTATCTGTTCTCTAATCTCTCTTTTACCAAGTTTGCCGGTAATTATCCCCAAAAGGCCCATAATGGTTCCATGCTGAAACTCAACCGACTTCCCGCCGGCCCGCGCAGACAGGCGCCTCACTGCCAACAACCCGTGTTTACTGATCAGTACATAGAACCCGCCAAGGCGAAAAATAAGATATCTCTTTTTCTCTGGGGGGAGTGTACATTTGATAAACACATAAGTCATTTAGATTCATAAGATGCTGCACTAATTTTGGTGCAAGTTTACTGGAAAAATAACGTTATTTTTCTCGTAAACTTTAGCCTTGGGCTGCCTCCCAGTTCACCGGCTCCACGCGCCGCACCAGAAGCGCAAACGAAAGCGCGCCCGCAAGCGCTACGCCGCCGGCCACCACGAACGCCAGCCGCGCGCTGCCTCGTCTCTCGACGATCAGCCCTGTGAGCCACGGCGCGGCGATGCCCGCAAAATTTGCGACACCATTTTGCAAGCTCGACCAGCGCCCCGCCATTGCCGGACCCGCGAGCGTTTGCGCAATCGCCCAATGGTTTGAAGCGTATCCCCCGTGACCAGCGCACGCGACGGCCAAAATGGTGAGTGCGATGAACGGATGCCCATGAATGAGCGTGAGTGCCAGCAGGATAGAAGCGATACCCTGCCCGCCGACAACAAGCGTGAGCCGAACCGCGGTGGATGAAACACCGCGTGCAATGAGCCGATCTGAGATCCATCCGGCCAGAAGCGTCGTGCAGGCAATCAACAGAAAGATTGCCGCGGTGAGCCGGGACATGTTGCCGATGGAGAGATGTTCTTCCTGCACCAAATACGTCGGCAGCCACGCCAACAGAAAATAGTAGAAGTAGTTCCCGCTGAAGTGGCCGATCGTTGTTCCCCATGCGCAGCGCAGACGCACCATCTTTGCGATGGAGCCGGAGGCCGACGCTGGCGCCACCCTCTCCGGCGTGTCCCGCGCGTTGCGCACCGTAGGCCCGCTGCGCGGCATTGCAAAATACCAGGGCAGCATCCAGACCAGCGCGCCCGCTCCAAAAACCAGGAACAGCATGCGCCATCCCCAGTGGACTAGCACCATGCCGCCGAAATAAGCGCCCGCCGCAGGTCCTACCTTGGTGCCCGCGTCGATGAATGCGTTTGCGCGCCCCCGATGCTGTTGCGGCATCGCTGCGAAGATGCGTGAATAGCATGGATAGGCGACCGACTCGCCGAGTCCCAGAACCAGTTGCAGCGTGAAGAGCGCAGCATAACTAGTGGTGAGTCCCATGAATGCGGTCGAGGTGGACCACACCAAATATCCCAGCATCAGGACCCAGCCTACGGGGAAACGGTCAGTGAGTTCGCCAGCCAAGCCAAACAGCTGCACCAGAGCATATGTCCAGAAAAATGCCGACAGCAATTCTCCCGCGCGCAGCGAAGAAAACGAAAACTGCCTCTCGAGCAGCGGCATGGCCAGCCCAAGGTTGCTGCGGTCAACATAGTTGATGACCACGGAGAGAACCAGTAGGAGAATAACGATCCATTCGCGACGTGAAATCTGCACATGAATCGGGCGAGCCTTGGCCATCCACTCCCTCGCAGTCTGGAGCAAATGCTACCATGTGCTTCTCGTTTCAAGGGTCGCGATTACGGCGGCTGGCGCAGGTCGAGAAGAAGCAGCATTTCCCCAAACGTGATTGCGGCGATCGCCGCCGTGGGATACTGTTTGGGCACGATTCAACGAAGATTGCCGCGAAGGAGAATGCCAATGCCTTCAGAATTCTCAGGAAAAATCGTTCTTGTTGCAGGCGGCACCGGCGGTCTGGGCCGCGCCGTCAGCCTGGCGTTTCTTGAACAGGGTGCTCAGGTCGCGGTTACCTTTCGTCATGAAGCCGAGCTTGTGTCTCTGAAGGACACAGCGGCAATCAGCGCGAACCGGCTCACGGGATTCAGTGTCGACGTAACCGATCCCGCACAAACAGCCGGCCTCGTTAAAACAATCGTCGCGCAGTGGGATCGTCTCGACGTGCTTGTGAACACCGTGGGCGGCTATGCCGGCGGCACGCCGCTGTGGGCGCTCGATGTTGAAATCTTCACTCGCATGATCGATTTGAATCTGCGCGCGGGCTTCGCGCTGGCCAAATCGGTTGTGCCTGCAATGCTTGCCCGCAAACGCGGCGCCATTGTGAACGTTGCTGCAAAAGCCGCATGGGACCACGCCGCGGGCGCATCGGCTTATGCCGCCACAAAAGCTGCCGCTGTGGCGATGTTGGATTCGCTGGCAGCAGACCTCGTTGGCACCGGCGTTCGCGTCAATTCGATTTTGCCCAGCATCATTGATACCGCGGCGAATCGCAAAGCGATGCCCAACGCAGATTTTGCAAAGTGGCCCAAGGCCGAAGACATCGCCGAAGTCGTGCTGTTCCTCGCAGGCGATCGGGCGCGCGTGATTCACGGCGCATCGGTTCCCGTGTTCGGCAACGGCTAGCCCCCGTAAGTTCACATCGGGTGTTCGGCATCTGCCGCGCCGCCGCAGATTCACAATTTCCGTCAGAAATGGTAGTCAGGCTTGAGCTCGCATTGGTAGACCGTCGATTTGGCCTGGCTCGATCGCTCGGCACAACTTGCCCAGCTCAGGTAGAGTTCGGGCCCGAGCGGGAACACCATGTCCACCCCATTGAGTTCGGCTTCAAGGCTCACTCCTTCGGCGCTTCCCGGAAGCGTGAAGCTGAGCGAGCGCCCAAAAACGACGGGGAAGGAGCGGCGGACATTCGAAACCACGGCCGTGTGGAAGACCTCGGCCTCAACCAGGAAGGTCGCGGTGCCGGACCAATCCAACGCCGAGACGGTGAGGGTACGGCCGGGATTGACAAAACCGCTGGTGTCGATGCGCGTAAAGGGGCATGGCCCGGCAATGCAGGAGGCGCGCGCGTCACGAAAAATGTTTCCCACGCCCGCATCCAATTGAATCGATCCTCGGGCAGCCTTCCAATAGCCGTCGGGCGAGCACAAATTGTCGTGGCGGCAAGGGACGTTGCCCTGATTCTCAACCTGAAATGTTCTGGCAGCGCTGCCGATATTCTCTTCGTTCTGAGAGTTGACGGTATATCGCACACGGATGTTTGTGACGGCAGTGGCCGGCCGCGCTGGGCCGGTGTTGGTTTGCGCGGCTCTCGGCTCCATTTGTACGATGAGCAGCTGCCGCAGCGACGACCGGAATCGAATCGTGTCGCGAAGCTCGAGCGGCTTGAAATCGCTATGCTGGAAATCCAGAATCACGGTCTGGCCGGGCAAGACCGTGCCTGGAAAGGCGATCCGAAAATAGCCTGAAGCGTCGGACTCGGCGCTCAGATGCTCGTTGCCGGCAGTGGCGTTGACGGTGACGCCGGCGATGGGGGCCTGCTTCCGCGAGTCAGTGTCGCGCCGGATGACCGCGCCCTGGATGACCGACCACCGCGGACGCCAGTGGCGAATGCCCAGGCCGATGAGCACAGCCGCCACCCCGGCGCAGATGGCGATCCATATCGCGATGGATTTTCGGGACATCGATTGCCGTTTCTTCGCTCTCAGGGTGCGCGATCGATGCACTCACCGACGCCTTCTGTGTTGACCTTCGGCCCAGCCCGCGCATCCAACCTATGGCCCACCAAAAAAATAACGCTGCGGGCGCCGCAATCTGCTGCATCGAAATCGAAACGATGAATCAGGCTGCAATAAAAAAGGCCATTGCTCTCGAAGGATGCTTAATCTCCCGCCGGAGATTGCTGCGCCAATTATCGTGCATCTCACTTGGACTTCCGGTTACGCGCATTTTGGCGCAGAGTTCCGCGGGGCGGCCGCCGGCTCAACCTCCGGTGCGTCACAGAGATACGCTGGTGGGGCCGTCGCCCGTTCCGGAGTCAATTTCCGCAGAGGACGACCAGTTCTTGAATCAACTGGAGCGGGCCAACTTCCTTTTCTTCTGGGAGCAGGCGAACGCTCAAACCGGACTCATCAAAGACCGCTGCAACGTTCAAATCGACGACCGGAGTTTGAGCGCCAGCATTGCTTCAACTGGCTTTGGCTTGACGGCGATTTGCATTGCCGAAAAGCGCAATTTCATCAGCCATGCGATGGCAAGGCTGCGCGTGGTGCAGACCTTGTCATTCCTGTGGCACAAGCTCCCTACCCACCGCGGCTTCTTTTTTCACTTCGCCAATATGAATACTGGCGAACGCATATGGGATTCCGAGGTCTCTTCGGTCGATACCGCGATCCTGCTTTGCGGGGTGCTGACCTGCCGGGAATATTTTCAAGACAGAGAAATCGACGACCTGGCTCACGCCATCTTCGATCGCGTGCAATGGAATTGGCTGTCGGAGGACACAAGTCTTCTCTCCATGGGATGGACGCCGGAGATGGGATTCATTTCGTCGCGCTGGGATTTATACAGCGAATTGATGATGATGTACCTGCTGGGAATGGGTTCTCAGACATACCCGCTCGATAGCGGCGCGTGGCTGGCGTGGAAGCGCACGATCTTCGAATACGACGGGCTGCGGTATATCGGCTCGTTCGCTCCGCTCTTCGTGCATCAGTACTCTCAGGCATGGTTCGATTTTCGTGACAAGCGCGACCGATTCGCCGATTACTTTGAGAATTCCGTGACCGCAACCGAAGCGCATCGGCGATTCTGCATTGAGCTGCACTCGCAATTTTCCGATTACAGCAACAACCTGTGGGGCATCACGGCGTCCGACTCCGCTCACGGCTACGTGGTGTGGGGAGGCCCGCCTGCCATGGGACCGATCGACGGCACGGTGGTGCCGGCGGCGACCGGCGGCTCGCTGCCATTTCTGCCTATTTCAACCGTGCGAGTGCTTCGGTATATTCACGACCACTACCCGAAAGCATGGTGCCGCTATGGGTTTGTCGACGCCTTCAATCCATTGACGAACTGGTACGACAGCGACGTAATCGGGATCGACACCGGCATTACCATGCTGATGGCCGAAAACCTGCGTTCGCAGTTCATTTGGAACACTTTTATGAAAAATCCCGAGGCGCAACGGGGAATGCAGAAAGCCGGCTTTATCGCTTATAAGCCGGGCCTCATGCCGTTTGAATAATGGCGTTGTGTCGTGGTGGCGCGGCCTTAAATCACAGGAACGGAGCCCGCGGAAACAACGTCCAGCGAACGATTTGCATCTTATTGCCTATAAAAGTGTGACACCGCCTCGGACGGATCGGCCCGATGGTTCTCTTTCCGTCAGCACCTTGGTTTACCTACAAAAAGTCTCCTCCGCCTGTGGCGAGTGTCCGCGTCAGGCAGTGACACCAAGATGCGTTCGAGCTGCTCACCAGCGCAATCCGAAAAATCTCCGGCTGAATCGCCGGCGCACGCCGCCAATTCATCAGGTACCGGCCACGGCGCGTGGGCAGATCGCGTTGCGGCGCTCAAAAACATTCCTCCCGTGCTTCATTTCGTTTGGGAATCGGGGCCGGCGGTCGTCTTCTGGAACATTGCTATACGAATCGTGGTGGCGTTACTTCCGGTGGGCATCGGCATCATTGCTGGCCCCTACATTATCAACGGCATCAATCAAATCAGATTTCATCAACCCCTGCCCGGATATTTCTGGTGGCTTGTAGCGGCAGAAGCCGTACTTGCGGTCCTCATTGGCGTCCTTTCGCGCGCAGTCGATTACTTCGATAACCTGCTTGCCGATCGCTACACGCACCACGTGAGCGTTGAAGTGATGCGTAAAGCGGCGTCGCTTGACGTGACGGTGTATGAGGACCCCATCTTCTATGACCGCCTGGAACGAGCGCGCGTGCAGGCCACTGACCGGCTGGCAATGATCCAGCAGATGGGCCGTTTGATCCAGCAGACGGTGACAGCGGTTGCGTTCTCGGCGGTGCTGGTGTTTTATTCGCCGTTACTACTGCTGCTGCTGATTGCCGGAATCATTCCGGCGTTTCTTGGCGAAAGCCATTTTGCGTTCCTGACGTATGCCAAAAACTTTCGCCAGACGCCGGTGCGGCGGCAAATGGATTATCTGCGCCAGGTGGGCGGCAGCAAGGAAGCTGCCAAGGAACTGAAGCTCTTCAATCTTAGCGACTATCTGACCGGCCGGTTCACCGTGCTTTCGCAACGCATCTACGAAGAGAACGTCGCGCTCAATCGCCGGCGGCTTTTTTGGGGTGGGCTGCTGGCGATTCTCGGCCAGCTTGGCTATTACGCCGCGTACGTGCTGAGCATTTTCCGCACCATCGACGGCATCTACAGCATTGGCGCCTTCACTCTCATCACTGCGGCAATCATGCAATCCATGAGCAATATTCAGCAGGCATTCTCGACAGCTTCCGGCGTCGCAGACCAGGCGCTCTTCCTTACCGATCTGCTCGCATTCTTCGCGATGGAGCCCGCTGTGAAATCGCGGCCGGACGGACTGCTGGTACCGCGCCCGATCGCGATCGGCTTTGAATTTCAGAATGTTTCGTTTGCTTACCCGGGAACTGACAGGCATGTTCTCGATGGTTTCAATTTCATTCTTCGGCCGGGCGAGCGCATCGCGTTGATCGGCGAAAACGGCCAGGGCAAGACGACGATCGTGAAGCTCATCACGCGTCTCTACGATCCCACTGAGGGCCGAATACTTCTGGATGGCGTGGACTTGCGCGACTACGATCTGGCCGATCTTCACGCCGAAATTGGCGTCATCTTCCAGGATTTTATGCGATATGAAATGACGGCGCGCGAAAACGTTGCCGTGGGACGCGTGGAACTGGAGCATGCCCAGGAAGAAATCGATTACGCCGCAGAGAAAAGCCTGGCCAGCGAGGTAGTGGCGAAGCTTCCGGCCGGCTATGAGCAAATGCTCGGGCGGCGCTTCGAAGGCGGGGTCGATCTCTCTGGCGGCGAGTGGCAGAAGTTTGCGCTGGCGCGCGCCTATTTGCGCGATGCGCAGCTCTTGATTCTCGACGAGCCCACCGCTTCGCTGGATGCGCGCAGCGAGCTTGAAGTCTTCGAACGTTTCGCGGAGTTGACTTCAGGCAAAATGGCGCTGCTGATTTCGCATCGTTTTTCGACCGTCCGAATGGTCGACCGTATCGTCGTTCTCGAGGGAGGACGACTGGTGGAAGAAGGGACGCATGATCAACTTTTAGCGCTTGGCGGCCGTTACGCAAGCATGTTTGAGATGCAGGCCGCAAGCTACCGTTGAACGCAGTTTTATTGAGGGACACAATGAGCATCATTACTCCCATCTCCGGGGGCCACGAAACTTCCACGATCGAGGTCATTCCTGGCGAGATCAAAGCCCGTCTGCATAGCGCTGCCGATGAGGCTGCTGCATGGGAAGTGATTCCGCGTCCGCGCGGCGATAGTGCTTTGCAAAGAGGCGTCCAGTCGGCTCGGGTAGCGCTCCGCAAGCTGGAAACTTCGTTGGCTCGCCAATCGCTGGCGGAAGTGCCGGCCAATCCGCAGTTGGCGGAGCGGCGCTCCGCGCTGCTTGAGCTTGCGGCCCGTCACCGCATGTTTCGCTCGATCGTCAGCGATGTGGATGATAAGCGGGAGGAGCTGGGCCAACTGCCGCGCCTGGTTCGCGGCCGACGTCGCCATGATCCCCGTGTTGCCGCTCTCGCTCGCCTTTACCTCGATGCCGTCGATGCTAGGTTCACCGCTTTGACGTTTCGCGAATTCATTCACGCAGTCCAGAACCATGAACCGCTGAACGTGGATGAACTGTGGAGCATCGGAACATTTTTGAAATTCGCTTTGCTCGAAATGATTCTTGAAGAGGCGCAGGACGTTCTCCGCTCCCGCAATAGCAATGCCGTTTCTTCTCTCCTCGCTCACATCAAGGGCCTGCAATCCATCAGCAATGCCGACTGGGTCCATCTTATCGAGCCGCAAATTGCCTTGGATGCATCGCTCCTGCAAGATCCAGCAGGAATGTTTGAGCAGTCGGATTTTGAAACGCGCGAGTTATACCGCAAGCGAATTGCACTTGTGGCGCGCCGGTCCGATTGCAGCGAATCGCAAGTGGCGCAGATCGCCTTGGAACTGGCCCGCGAGGGCAATGAAGCATACTTCGCCAATCCACGCATGCATCTTCGTCACTCACACGTCGGCTATTACCTGATTGGCGATGGCTTTTCGCAGCTCGCATCCCGGGTCGGCTTCCATCCGAATCTTGCCTGGCGGGCGCGCGCATTTGTCTGCGCCAATGGCGAGGATTTCTTTCTGACCGGCGTTCAATTGGCAACTTTGCTGTTCATCGCCGCAGCTTTGTTTCCTGCTCTTCCGGCCGTCTCGGGCCTCCTGGGACTGGCGGCGATCATCGTCTTTCTCCTGCTTCCGGCTTCTCAGGATGCTATCGACTTGGTCAACAGCGCCATCACGGCGTTCTTCGATCCCGAACCGCTGCCCAAGCTCGACTTTAGCAAGGGCGTTCCGCACGATTGCATCACTCTGGTCGCAATTCCCTCTCTCCTGATCAATGAGAAGCAGGTGCGCAAGCTGGCAAACGATCTTGAAGTGCGCTTCCTGGGTAATCGCGATCCGAATATCCACTTTGCGTTGCTTACCGATCTGCCCGATTCCGTAAGCGATCCGCACGAAAAGGATTCCCATCCGCTTGTCGATCTGGCGTCGCGTTTGATCGACGAGTTGAATGACAAATACGCGCCGGCAGGCGATGGCGCATTTCTTTTGCTCCATCGTCATCGTGTTTACAACGCACGACAGGGCGTGTGGATGGGGTGGGAACGAAAGCGCGGCAAGCTGCTGGACCTGAATAAGCTCCTAGCAGGAACCTTCGATGCGTTCCCGATCAAAATCGGACCGATGGAAGCGCTTCGCAACATTCGCTTTATCCTGACGCTCGACAGTGATACGCAACTTCCGCGCGGCACGGCGGCACGTTTGATTGGCGCGATCGCGCATCCGCTGAATCAAGCGATCGTCGATCCCAGAAGGCGCATCGTCACTGCGGGCTTTGGAATCCTGCAACCTCGCATTGCGATCACGGTGCCCTCCACCATGCGCTCGCGGCTCGCCGCTTTCAATTCGGGCCAGGGTGGACTCGACATTTATACGCGCGCTGTCTCCGACGCTTATCAAGATCTCTTTGGCGAAGGCATTTTCACGGGCAAAGGAATTTACGAAGTGGAAACGCTGCACGAAGTGCTCAACAGGCGATTTCCACGCAACGCACTTCTCAGCCACGACCTGATCGAGGGAGCCTATGCGCGCGCAGGACTGGCCACCGACATCGAGCTGATTGAAGATTACCCGTCGCAGTTGAGCGCATACATGCGCCGCAAGCACCGCTGGGTTCGCGGCGATTGGCAAATCGCGCAGTGGATGTTTTCTCGTGTTCCCGAAGAATCTGGCCATTGGGTCGTGAATCCGATTTCGAGCATCTCGCGCTGGAAGATCTTTGACAACCTGCGCCGTTCACTGGTGGAGCCGGCCATCTTCGCGCTCCTTATCGCGGGCTGGCTTCGTCTGCCAGGCGGCCCGCTTTACTGGACCGTCGCAACGTTACTGTTGCTGTTCTTCCCCGCCATTGCGCAACTGGCATTTGGACTGGGCCGGTGGATCGTGGAGAAACGCAGGGGGCAGGTGATGGACACGATGGTCCATTTCCGCCAAGCCCTCGTCGTGGTCTTTGTGCGCCTTGCCCTTTTGCCACACGAAACCTTGCTGGCCTTCGATGCCATCATTCGCTCGCTGGTCCGGCGATTCATCACAGGCGAGCGCCTGCTGGAATGGGAAAGCGCGGCTCAATCTGAATTGAAGTCATCGGAGCGGCCGCAAGTTGACTGGTATCTCGCCGCCACGCCGCTCGTAGCGGTCTCGCTGGGCGCGATCATATGGCTCTTCGCCGGCCAACGCTGGGCGATCCTCGCTGCCGCGCCCGTGCTCCTGCTATGGGTGCTCGCAAATCCCATCACGTTTTGGCTCAATCGCCCGCCGCGCGATGAACGCTTCATCTGCAAAAGCGACCGGGACTTTTTGCTCGCCCATGCGCTCCGCATCTGGCGTTACTTTCGCCAATACGGCGCCGAGCGCCACAATTTCCTGATCCCCGACAACGTGATGGAAAAGGGTTGGCAGGAAGCTCCGCGGGTTTCGCCGACGAACATCGGCCTGCTACTCAATACTCGCCAGGTGGCATGCGAGCTTGGATTTCTCACCGCTCCGGAGTTCGCTGCTCTCACCGGAAGTACGCTGCGCACCATCGAGCGCATGGAGAAGTTCCGCGGCCACCTCTACAACTGGTACGACACGGAGAATCTCGCGCCGCTGGACAAATCTCCATTCGTCTCTTCTGTCGACAGCGGCAATTTTGTGGCTTCGCTGTTCACGCTCAACGCGGGTACGCGCGCCTTGGCTAACAAGCCGTTGCTCCGGCCTGAACTTTTCATCGGCCTTCGCGCATTCCTTTGTCTGCTGAAAAAAGCAAAGCACCTGCCAGACGCGCTTTCGCATAGCAGGGTTCCGTCAGCTACGGCGGGAACTGAGGAGTGGATGGCGTGGCTGCCCGACGCCCGCACGGCACTAGCTGCAGCATCCGCCGCCGCACGCGAGCAGCATCGCGATGCATGGTGGATTGAGGAAACGCGGATTCGCGTCGACGCGATTCTCGCTCTCTTCAAGCAGTACTCACCGTGGCTGCTGCCGGAGTTTGCTCCGCTGAGGTTGCGGCTGCAGTTGCCGCGGAGCGACAAGCTTACTGAGCTCTCGGTCAACTCTGCTGCGGAGTTCGCGGATGAATTGCGGTCCATCTTGGCGAACGCTGACGATCGCCTCGCCGGCGATCCATTGCTTTTGCCTGTTGCCGAACAATTGCATGAGCTGCTATCGGACGCCATCCAGAATCTTTGGTCTCTCACTGCGAATCTCGAGAAGATCGAGCGCACGGCAGAACGACTGGCGCAGGACACCGAGTTTGCTTTTCTCGTGGATACCTATCGGCAGATTCTCTCGATCGGCTACGAGATGGGCAAGAAGAAGCGCCACGAGGCCTGTTACGATTTGATCGCGTCAGAGGCTCGGATCGCCACCTTCCTCGCCATCGCGCGCGGCGACTTGCAACAACAGAGCTGGGGCAGGCTGGGGCGGGACCATACGCGCGTCGATGGGCACTTCCTGCTTCTTTCCTGGTCCGGAACGATGTTCGAATACCTCATGCCGGCGCTGTGGATGCGCAGCTACCCAGGCACACTGATCGCGCGCACGCAGGACGCGGTTGTGTCCGTGCAACGCGCTTTCGGGCGCGCGAACAGGATTCCGTGGGGAATTTCAGAGTCTGCGTCCTCGAAGAAAAACGATCGCGGCGATTATCACTACTTCGCTTACGGCCTGCCGAGTATCGCGCTCTGGCCTGAGGCCAACGCCGGACCTGTGATCTCACCCTATTCCACCTTTCTCGCGTTGCCTGTCGATCCGGATGAAGCCTTGCATAACCTGCGCCGCATGGAAGCGGAAGGCTGGGTGGGCCCGTTTGGTTATTATGAGTCAGCCGATTATTCAGTTTCGCTGCGCAAGCCCGTCGTGGTAAGGGAATGGATGGCTCATCACCTTGGCATGTCGCTGCTGGCGATCGCAAACACATTACGCAATAATGTTGTCCAGCAGTGGTTCCATGCGCATCCCATGATCCAGGCAACCGACCTTTTGCTTCAGGAAATTCCTGTGAGCAAGGCGGTACTGAAGGCGCGCCTGAAGAATCTTGCTCCCATTCATTTTTCCGCGCAGGCGGTTCTGCCTGAGGTATCGCGCGGCGCTACGGCTGCACTTTGATCAATGCCAGCGCATTGGCGCCGAGCTTCAGCTCGAGTTTGCCAGCGTTAAGCGTTTGCTCGACTGGCGGCGGCAATGCCGTTTCATCGTTCAGCCTCTTCACCTGCTCGGGTGTCGGATCCAGCGGACTTCCCATCGCGGCATACTTCGCAAGAACGTTGCCGTGATCCGTATCGAGCTGCTGGATGCTGACGCGCGCATCCTGCGGCACATGCCGGAAGACCACGTCAATGGTTTTCTCTGACGCGGGCGATCCTGGATCGACGAGATTCCACGCGGCTAGCTGCACTTCCCCGTTCGCGTTCTCCGTGGCGATAACATCGGTGGCTGGGTTGGTGAGCCGCTCGCTGCCAAGCTGATGCAGCAATTGGAACGCGTAGTAGCTTGGCTTGTTGATGCCTCCCTTTGCTCGCAATCCGAACATGTCAACGAATGGCCTGGAAATCGGCCCGGATTCTTCAAAGACGTCAGAGAAGGTCCAGAACGACATCATTTCCGCCATACCATCGCATTGGCGCACGGTGTTCGCCAGCGCCGGCCCCATAAAAACCGTGTCGCGCGCGTCATCCATGCCCTGCACGTTCCATTCCGAGAAGAACAGCGGAAGATCGGGCATCGCCGACGATTTGATGTCGTTGTGAACTTTTGCAACGGCGCGGCAAACGCGCTCATCCATCGGAATTTGCTCGTCGGTTCCGAACAGATTTTTGACAGTGTCGTCCGCATAGGCGTGCGTCGACACAAAATCGACCGGAACATGATTCGTGGATGTGAACTTGATGAAGTCGCCTACCCACGCGGCGGCCGCGGTCGCCGGGCCACCGACCCGCAAACGTGGACTTACGCTTTTGAGCACGCGCGCGGTGTGCGCATAAAGATCGAAGTATGATCCCTTGCGCGGAACCCCACCCCAGAAATCGATATTGGGCTCATTCCACACTTCGAAGTACCACTTCGATACCTCATCGATTCCATAGCGGTCGACAAGGTGCTGCGCAAAGTGCCGGATGAGATCGTCCCAACGGTCCATGCTCTTCGGCGGCGAAACATTCTGCTTGTACCAGAATGCATGCAGATCATCAGGATTGAACGCAAGCTTGCGCGGCATGAAGCTGATTTCAACGAAGGGCCGCACACCATTTTTCAGGAGCCCATCGTAGACCTGGTCGACGTAAGCGAAGTTATATACAGGATTGCCGTGTTCATCCTCGTTGTAGACGCCGACTTCGTCGTGAAAGATTGCGTGGAACCGAACATACCGGAAGTCTGTGACCTGCTTGACCGCACGCAAGTCTTCCCGATAGCTCTCACGCAAGCTGAGAATCGCGCGTCCCGAGCCGAACATCTGCTCCCAATAATGCGGAAAAGGCGTATGGGGACCTTGGGCATCGATCACAACCGTTTCTTGCGCTTCGACTCTGAGCGCCGCAAATGAAGCTAACGCGAGCGCACACCATAGACAGATTCCGATCCTAAATCGCCGCATACAAGGGCCTCTTGCCGGATCATATTTTAGAATTCGGCGTTAATCGTGGCTCAATTCTGAAAAAGCAATCCCAGTAACCTCAGAACTCAATTCTCCCGAGGAATTCCACCACCCTGCCATTATCCGCCGCGGGTGCCAATCCAAAAAGCGGATTGATCGCATGAGTCCCGGCTGTGGTGACGTTCGAGATGGTCGTTTCGGGACTGCCAAACGAAAGTGGGGTGAGATTCGTGAGATTGAAAATGTTGTAAAGGTTGGCCTGGAAGCGAATAAGCGTCGAGTGTTCGCCCACACTGAGTGTCAACTGCTTGGCGAAGCTCATATCCACGTCGCGGTAGCAAGGACCGTTGAACGAGTTTCTTACGACTCCCGGGGGGCCGGGAGTTCCGTAGACAAAGTAATTCGCGCCTCCGAGCGGAAAATTCGAGCCGTGCTCGAACGCGTTGTTGGAGCAGCCGTTGAGCGCCGGACTCGCTGCCGGGGCTCCAGAGTTCGGCCCGTAACCCGTGGGGCGCGTCGGCGCGATTGTCGAAGCGCCGTTCACCAGCGCAACTGACGGCACGCCGATGACGGGCGTCCACGGGAATCCGCTGTGCGCCGTGAAGACGCCATTCGCCTGCCAATTTCCAAGCATGTTTTTCAGCAAACCATTTCGCTTCGGGTCCGGCAGGCTCCACGTGGCTTCCAGCGAGAATCGGCTGCGCAAATCGAAGTCCGATGGGCCGTACTCCGCGCGCGGATCGGCTGGATCCGTTTGGTTCGATTGGAATCCTGGGCCTTCTTCGGACGCATTGTCCATGCTCTTTGACCATGTATAGACGGCGCTGAAATCCAGGCCGTGCTGCAAGCGCTTTTCCAGGTGAAGATTCATCGCGTTGTAGTCGGTGTGCACATCCGAGGTGGGCACATAGGCCGCGAAGAATGGCGTTTGGTTCACGCCAGGCATGCAGGCTCCGCCAGTTGCGCAGGTGCCATTCGCCTGCGGATAAAGAAAGTTCTGGTTCACGAGCCGCAAAAAGTGGAAACCGGATGAGCCCTGATACTCAACTGTCCACGCCATCTGCCAGGGCAGCGCAAATTGCGCGTCGAAAGAGTACGTGTAGAGCGGCGATTGTTTCATGTGCGGGAGCACGCTGTAGGTTTCAATCTGTGGAGTGGAAGGCTTCCCGCCGGGAGGCGTGAATGCATTCGGAGTGCCCGTGGCCGGATTCACGCCAACGGCAAGATTCGGATTGGGCGCATAACTGAAGGGCGAGTCGCTGGTTCCATACTCGAAGACGATTCCGGTTCCAGTAGCTGTGGGCGCAGTGGACTGCAGGCCGGCGCAGCAAAGACCGTAATCAAAGTATCCTGGCCCGTTCTCGTATGCCGGCGAAATCGGCTCTTCGTCGAAATTATCGAAGCTGACGCCGAACCCGCCGCGGAACACCACGTCTTCTTTTGCGGCATTCGGTTGCCACGCAAAGCCGATCTTCGGCGAAAAAGCGTTGGGCGTATTCGGGTAATAGTGATTGACGAGCGCAAACTTGGAATTGATGATTTGCAAACCCGGCGCGCTTGACAGCACAAGGTCGTTAACCGCGAATCCCTTGTTGCTGAGCTGGCCGAAAAACTCATAACGCAGCCCAAGGTTAACGGTAAAGTTCGGCCGCAGCTTCCAGTCGCCCTGCACAAATCCCGCGTAATAGTAGCGGCGGAAATAACGCTGCGCGTTGCCCACGCCTCCCGAATTCGGATTTGCGGCGATGCCTTCATAAAGAGGCGCATCGTTGGCTGCGTCCCAAATTCCCTGGAAGGCATAATTCGGCCGCGCCATGCCGGAGTCGTTATCGTTGTCCTGCTCCTCGCGCGCCACCACACCGATACGCAACGACTGCGCGCCGAGAATCTTGGTGAGCAAATCTCGGACTTCGTACGTGTTCTCCGCCGCCTTGTAAGGAATTGTGGGTGCGGCGCGAATGGTGAAGTCCAACTGCCCGAATCCATAGTTCTGCACGTACATTCCGGGAACGCCCCAGTTCACGATGCCGGTGGTGTCTGCAATCTGGTTGTCAGCAAACCGCGTGTTGTTCGCACGCACCTCGTTGATGAGCGTGGGACCGAAGGTGTGAATATAGACTGTGCTGATCGAGGTGTTGAAGGGGCGGAACGGCAGAAGCGTATCTCCGGCTGCGCCGGAGGCAGCATCGTACGAGTCTTGATCCAGCTTCTGGCTAAAGAACTCACCGAACAATTGATCGTTAGCGCCGATATGCCAGTCTCCCCGTGCATGAAACTGGTTACCGCGATACGTGCTTGGCGTTTGGATCTGCGCGAATTCTAGATCGGGCACGCTGTCCAGACCGGCGCCGGTAAAAAGATTAGGGGCCGCAGGAGTCCCATTGGCATTTACGTTCGGCAAGTATTGGCCTTCCGTTCCGCCAAACGATCCAATATCGAACCCGCCGGTGACGGGCGCGCATTGTTTTTGCAACGCGCTGCAATTGCCCGGCAAAACTGCGCGCACTGTGGCTTGTCCTCCCGGCTTCGTAACGGTGCCTGCAACAAGTCCGGTTGGCCGTGCAGCTTTCAGGCCTGCGTACCATTCAGATGTGGGCACATAGGTCTCGCTGAACGACTGCAATCTGCTCGTGACGCCTTCGTAGCTGGCAAAGCCGAACAGCTTGTCCTTCTTGAACGGCCCTCCCAGGCTAGCGGCCCATTCACGCTGCTGCAGATCGTCGCGAATCGGCGGCGCGAAAACGCCCGGTGTGCTGGTTGGCCCGCCATAAGACTGATACGCGTTCAAGCCCGGTTCGTCGTATTGAAACATCGCGCTGCCGTGCAAATGGTTGCCTCCCGCCTTGGTCACAGTCAGGATGTGTGCTCCAACATCGCGTCCCAGCGTGGCGTCGTAGTTTGAGGCAACGATGCTGATCTGCGCTACCGACTCGATGCTCGGCGTAACAATGGTCGAGCCGCCATGGAGAAGGCTGTCGACGGTGACTCCGTCAATTTCATAGGTGTTCGAAGTCACGCGCTGCCCGGCCGCGGAAATCTGGATCTGATTCTCAGTTTGGAAGATGCCGTAATTTGATTGGTTCTGGCTGGTATTGTTCGGCAGCGACACTGCGCCTCCGCTGCCCGATCGCGCCGCATCGCCCGTAATGCCTACGCCAGTCCGGAGCAACTCATAAGGATCGCGCCCGAACGTGGGCAGCCGAGTAATTTCCTCCGTTGAGATGGTGCTGGAGATTCCCGCGTCGGAAGTGTCGAGAATCGGAGTCGCCTCGCCATTCACTGTGACCGATTGCGCAGCCGGACCGATCATGAGTTTCAAATCCAGGTTGCGCGCCAGCTCCGCTGAGATTGCGATATTGGAGTAGGTCTGCTCTTTGAAGCCGGTGGCAGCAGCTTTAACTGTGTAATTGCCCACCGGCAATTCGCTGAACTTGTAGAAGCCCGTATCACCGGTCACGACTGTCTTTTCTTCTCCGGTTGCCGGATTCGTCAGCGTGACCGTCGCGTTGGGGATGACCGCACCGCTGGTGTCGGAGACGGTTCCGGATAAACTGGCGCCGAATTGCGCGTAGGTCGGCAATGCCGCGAGCAGTGCCGCCGCGCTAAGGGCGAGTCGCGTCCACTTTATCAGCTGATTGTTTTTGAATGACGATGGGATCCTGGCCGAGCGATTGACAAAACTGTGAAGAAGCCTGGCGGGAAAGGGCATTTGACACTCCTCATGATTTGCCGCTTGCCCTGTCTTGAATCTGCAATGAAATCCTACTCTGGATTTGGAGTCGTTATAAGGCTGCGCGTCGCGATTCGTGATGAAGTATGCCTGGCCCGAAATTCCGGCAGGTTGAAACCCGATTCACTTGGCTCCCCAGATTGCCTTGCAGTTATTTTTCTCTATTCGTTCAAGCGGCCTTTCCAAGGCGAACGGCTAACATAAATATCAAAAAAGCGTGGTGTGTATCGATCCATCCCAGCAAAAGTAATAAACGAACCTCGAGCGTCAACTATGCGGCATCTCGTTCATGCCACATTTGTCCACTCCTCACCTTTCTAATCGCGGTGGGGATTTCGTCTAGTGAGCATTCTGTCTGGATGATTCCCCTGGCTCCGCATCGCACCGCGGTATCAAGAAACTCGCGGTCCTGATGGCTCGTAATTACGATGACCTGCGTCTTGTGATTTTGCCCGACGAGTTGTTTAAGAGCTCCCAACTGATCGCCGAGAAAGCTCGAATTCACCAGCAGTACGTCGGGATGGTGCCGAACGGCCTCGGCGAGGCAATGCGGATCTTCGCATTCGGCCAGAATCCGAATGTCACGCTGGCCGGAGATCGCACTGCGCATCCCCAGCAGAGAAAGTGGCTGATCGTCCGCGAGAACAACATCAATTTCGGCCATTTGTTTTGTTCTCCGATGCTGAAACTGCCAGCGGCACCATACGTCTGGTTGCGAAATCAAAATGAATTCCAGAATGATGAATAACTCCGCAGCGAAAGGACGGGGCCGCTATGCTCTTTCGGGGTTTTAGAAGCCTGCGGACAAGAATTGGTTGGTTCTCTTCGCGAGTGCGTCAGGCGGGCATCTCATTCGTGTTCATGGTCATCGAATTGATTGCAGCACTATTTAGAAAGCGATATCCATCTTGCACGACCGTTGCGCAAGCGAGAAATAGTCGGCGTCGGAACCGAACAGGATCAGTCGGTTCAGTTGAACTCATATCAGGGGTAGATTCTATGCGGTCAATGATCAACGATTTCACTTCTGTCGCGGCCCTTGTCGTCGTAGTGTTCATTTTTGCGCTGGCGTGGAGAGGGCCGTTTGTGAAGGCCGATGCGGCTCAGGCGCCCCTGCAGGCCCAGATTCTGCAAGAGCTCAAATAGGCGATCAAGTCGCAGGTCCAGATCTTCAAGGCTCTTGAATTGAGGGCAGCTCGTCGCCGGCCGTCACATCCTGAATCTTCGCCAGCAGATCGGCCGGATGCACAGGCTTCAGCAGAATCTCAAACATGTATCCCATCTGCCTTGCGGATTCGAGAAGCTGCGCTGTGGCCGCTTGGCCTGAAAAGAGCAGCACTTTGCACTCGGGGCAGGATTCTCGCATCTGAATCGCCAACTCGATCCCCGAGAGCTGCGGCATCACTACGTCGGTGATGAGCAAATCGGGAGCATCTGCTTTCGCGGCCCGCAACGCCTCAAGCGGATTGTTGAACGACCTGGCGTGAAAGCCGCCCTGGAAGCGGAGAATCATCGCCAGACTCGACGCAATTACATCTTCGTCGTCGACCACAAATACGCGGAGTGGCTTGAGCGGTTCGGGCATGGGTAAGTCCGTCTTGGACAGCCATCATATACGTTGGTTCCGAACGCCAGTCAACAAATATGTGAAGTGGGCGCGATAGATAAGCGTTCGCCTTTGCGTCGAACGGAGGCGGATGCTGGAAGTTACCTTCCCTTCGCCATGTTTGCAGCTCTGCGGTCCGAAAGGCGGGTCAGGCTTCGTACGGGCTACGGCGAAACCCTGTATGCAGGGGCAACGGGGCGACCTGCAGACGCACTGGCAATCTGGTCCATCGGCAGCTCCAGCGCGAACAGCGATGCGTTTCCCTGGTCAGCGTGCACCCATATGCCGTGAAACGCCGACTGCAGCTCGGGGTGCATTTTTAGCAGCGTGGACATGACTGCAGTGACCTGGCCGCGCGCGGCTGCCGGATCGCGTAGCTGGGCCGCCTGGGTTCCATCAGGCGTGTAGTGGACGTCCAGGTCCAACCCACCCAGTTCTGTCGATGTATCGATCGCAGTCACCGTGATCAATTGGCCCTCGGCGTAGAAAGTCATCGCCGATTTGCCCGGCAAGTCAGTGGGGCGAACCTGGTCGGCCTCGCGTTGAAGCTTCTCCAGATTTGGGCTCGACAGAAAATCCAGCGGATCAAGAAGATTTGTAGCGATACGGTAATAGAACCATGCGTCCCAGTTCGATCTTGTCTGGGCATATTTGCGCGCCGCGACCCAGTACCACAGTCCGTCGTGGCCGCCTTCGGTCATCGGCCGGTCAAACATGCCGCCGAGCACCCAGCGCCCGTCAGCGGACTTGGAGAGGATTAGCGAAATCTGTTGCGGATGCGGAACGCCCGTGGCGTGAACGACAGCCAATGCGTAGGTGCCCGCCGGCAGAGCGGGAAAGCTGATGGCAACAACTGGCGATCCGCAGAAAAAATCGGCGGGTGCGGGGGTGGCCGAGCCGTCCGAATCGTCAAGCAGGTAGAGCTCGTCCACGGTAATCGCTGACGCTTGGACCAGCGGTTGCAGGTGATTTAGAGAATTTACGATGCCATCGAAATTCGCGGCCAGGCTGGGAATCACATTGCTGCGCAATGCCTGCGTGTTGTTCATCTGAATTTCAGAAAGCAACGTCTGCGCTGTGCTCGCCAATTGATTGCGCTGGCCTGCCGTCATTTGCGATTGCGTCGTGCAAGAAGCAGCAGTGGCGCCCTGGACTTCGGAAAGGAAGACCACTAACGCCGCTAAACATCTCAGTCGGGCAAGTCTCATACCCATATCTATTCTCACTTTCGATCAGCGTTCAACTGGAGAGCGTGCGCCGGCGCCGTTTCCGGATTCATCGCACACTCTCCGCCAGATTTGGATTGCGATTGATCGTCTGTTGGCCCGTTGCCACAAACGCGGCCTCGACATGGCTCAAAACCTGTTGTTCCACCTCGTTGGCATTCGCGGGAGCAATTATGTCGATGCAGCCTGCAATTTTGCAAAGAGCTCGGTAGTTCTTCCGGCTGAACTCGAGAAACTCCAGCGGATATTCCGGTTTGCGGGCCCGTGCTTCCGCAGGCTCGGCGTCGACCAGGAAACTCACGTCCGGTCGCGGAACCAGCTTGAGGAGCGTGCGCGCGTAGGCACGCATCACGGCGTTCCTGAGATTCAAATTCGCCAGCTCGTCGTAAATAAACCGGTCGAAGATGACGACGTCGGCCCCGGACCGGGCTAACTTTCTCATCGACAATCTTGTCGACAGCGCGTCTACCAGATAAATGCAAAAGCGGACCAACGTCATCGGCGCAGAGCGGACGTTCTTGTCGCGGCGTGCGATTGGAGCTTCGGGCGATCCCACGCCGCGGTCGCTCTTGAAGATTTTGTGCGATGCGCCTTCGCGAAGCCCCTTAAGACGCGCCACGTCGTCCCAGAAACTCACGACCGCGCAACGCAGGCCGGCCTGCTCAACCTTTGCGCACAGCCGCAGGATCTGCGTGCTTTTTCCGGCGCCGTCAATCCCGGAGAAGCTGAAAAACCTTGTGGTCATGGTTTTCTGGTCTGTGCGCATCGTCGTTCTCGCCTCTGGAGCGATCGAGTCATCCCTCACTGGGGCTGGCTTGGCGTCGCGTGCGTCAGCGCCACCACCGATCCCAGGGCCACGCACACTGCCGCGACTATAGCTACTCTGATCACAAAAATGTGCACGCGCTTCTGCTTTGCAGGCGCGATTGCTGCTCCGCTCACTTGAGATCCTGAAACGCCCGTGCCCTTCACAGCCGGAGCCGCAGCCGTTCCAACAGGTTGCTGAGCGTTGTTCTGTTGCTGATTCTGGCCCGGCTGCGAATTTTGGCTTTGTGGATCCGAACCGTTGCCGGACGATTGTGCGATTTCCGGCTCAGGCGCATCGGGCAGCGTCTCGTCGGGCTCGGTCGACTTGACGACCGGATTCCTGCTTCCATTGTCGGCTTCCGCATTCTGCGCTCCGCCGGCGGGCGAACTCTGATCCTGCTCCGCAGGAGTTAGGCCTCGCGACGGAGTTGTTGCTGCTTTAGCGGTCGGGGCGGCCAGCATCAAAATCAGGCAGCTGCCAATCAACCTTTCTCTCAGGCATCCAGTGATTCTCATCTTCATTTTCGAATCAATGCCCACTTTCTGTCTTAAGATCGCGGCAATCGATCTTCACGCCGCGTTTTCTGAGACCTGCCCATCTGCTTCCTGCGCATATTGGATCGCACCCAAGGCCGGGGAATATTGGTGAAAGCTGTCTACCGCGTCTGCGCTCGAAGGGAAGATTTGGAACAGGCGATCTGCTCCGATCGATTTCAGCATCACTTGTGCCGAGGGACACACCGCTGCAAGTTTGGCATCTCCATTGCGTTTCATCGCTTCTTCCAGGCACGACAGAAGCAATTGAAGGGCGGGTTTGTTGAATCGAATTAGCCCGGAACAGTCAAGCACTAACCCGGGGCGCGTAGGGCTCATTCGGTCTTGTATCCTGCCGAGAAAATACCTGCCTTGGTCCTCGCTGGCTATCTCCGGAAGCTGCTCGATGGTTACTGATCGTCTGATCGCCATATTTAGCACTCCTCGTCTATGTTGCTTTCGTTCTGCATCTAGCGTTAAGGTCGAATGTCGTTGGACTCAGCCAACCGAACCAGCGCGCCTGCTTGTGCGCCCCCCAACTGCGGAGGTTTGATGGGAGGTTTTGTCACTTCGCTGTAGTCGCCGAAGACGCGCTCAAGTTCTCCCTTGGGATCGCGAAGCGCCCGCGCCGCGATGTGTCTTGCATAACGCATCAAGGTCGCTACATTCGTCTTGTACCAACAGCATTCGGTCATTCGCGGTGAAAAACCGCACATGAATCGAAGTTTCGAAAGTGCAGCGGGAGAAGAAGACAATGCAGCTACTAATCTGTGATTACCATCCAGAACCGTAAGGGGACCGCGCTCGTCGATGCCTAGAAGAATCACGGTGCCGAATTGGCCATCTCCTTGCGACAATTCCTCGCCAAGAGCAGCCATTTTGGAAAGGAAACGATCGTCAAGAGTATGTTTGCCGGACAGCAGGCCCTCAGTCACTCGAACCGCCGAATAGTTACCCCGTGCCAGCTTGCGCCAATGGGATCGGGGAAACATTCTGATCAGGTCGAGGCCGTCCTCATTGACTTTCACCTCGTGCCATTCGGTCTCGGCCGGGAGTTCCTCCCACAGCGAGCGGCGCTTGGCAAGCAGCAGTGCATGGCGTTTGGCGACCGCCTCGGCGTGGTGCCGGTCGGCTTCGGATTTGAGTCCGAGCGTCTTGTCCATGCCACGAAAATCGGGATGATTCAAGTCGCTGTTCAGGAACTCGGCGATCACCTCGTTCTCAGTCACCGGGTGCAGCAGGCTGACGGGACAACATGTCGACGCCGAAAGCTCGGTCTTCGAAGTTCCCAAAGCGTCAATGAGAAATGGGATTGCCACGACAACGAACAGCACCAGCAGCACCGCCAATTGAATCATGATGACTTGGTGCAACGACGAATGGAAACGGTAGATCCCCGCGATCAAGGCGCCGCTGAAAACCAGCTGAATCCAGCTCGTGTTGGCAATCTTGTATGCCATCTCAAACGTGATGACCACCGCGCTCATTGAATAGACAACAGTTTTAAGTGCGTAGAGCGCAGAGAGGTAAGGTATGCCGTACTTTCCCGCGATCCGGAATCCCGGCCCCAGAATCGTCGTCCAGACGCTGGCCGGCGCAATCCACATAGCCACCGCGACAAGCGAGCCAATCCCGAGCACTAGGCAAAGAGAAGTAGCAATCACGCGCAGGTCTTTCCGCTCCTCCGCGCGAGTGCCGGCCACAATTGGAAATGTGGAATTGACCACGGCCGCGGAAAGAACGAAGATTACGCGGCCCACAAGTCCCACAGCCGCGTAAAGGCCGGCGTCCTGCGCCGAAAAAATATGCTTCACCACTACGAGATCGCAATTGTTGATGATCATCTGGCCGGAGTAAAAGAGAAACGCCTGGCCTATCTCTCGAATGCCGTCAGAAAAGGGGATCGGATTTGGCGCCCGGCCCGGCAACTTTTGTGTCATCGCAAAATAGGAAACAACCATCGCCACGGCATTTGCTGCCACGACTCCTTGCACTCCATATCCGGCAACGACCAAGGCGTACGATCCTCCCAGTCGCACTGCGCCCTCGATGACCAAGCTCATCGCGAGGCGATGGAATCTGCAGCTGCCTTGGTCGTATCCGCGGCGGGCTCCCAGCGGGATATAGAAACCTGCGGCAATCGCAAGCATTGCGATCAGGCTTGAGTCGGGCAGATTGAGATACCCCGTGATTCCCTGGCGGAAAAGAAACAGCACCAGTGCGACGGAGAATCCGCATCCGATGGCGCTGCGATGAAAACGCCGGTAAACCTCCGCCTTCAGTTCCGCGGATGGTTGTTGCGCCACTACCTTCGTAGCGACAATCTGAAATGCGAACGAAATCGCCGAGAGAAGAACAAGCAGCGAATAGACGACCGTGGCATGGCCGAAACTCTTGGGGCCCAGATACCAACCGATGACGATGTTGTAGGCAAGGCTAAGGATCGTCGCGAGACCCGAGCCACTCAGCAGTACCATGGTGCCCGAGACAATTCGGGACTGTAATGTTCTTCCCATTTAAATAGACCATTCGAAGCGCTGCTGGCCCGTTCGCCGCGCCAGAAGATTTATTGAAGCGAGCAGGCACACCGTAATACCTAATCCGATGCCAAAAAGCGACTTCTGGCTGCTCAACTGGGCGGATGGGGTCGTGAAAGACGACGGGTTTTTGTAAGACGCTCATGACAACCCCGGCATTCGTCCGGTGCTTCTAAATGATTGAGACCATGCTCCATCGCATAGGCGCGACATTCTTGCTTCTCTTGCTGCACGGGTGTCCAAATCCCGGCTCAGGTCAAAATGCGCCTCTTAAGTACCGCGCCGTTGGCTCATCCCCCGAGGTCCTTGCGGTATACGAGGGGTGGTTTGGTCATCCCTCCCACATCGCAGTCAATTACAACTCCCACGATCCGTCGGTCATTAAAAGCCAGATTCGCCGCGCACAGGCCATGGGAATCTCCGGATTTGTCGTGGATTGGTATGGCGACCGTGAGCCCTTCATCGATCAGAGCTATGCATTGATGCAGAAGGCGGCTGCTAAGGAGAAGTTTCACGTCGCCATGATGTACGACGAGTCCAACGAGGCCGTGGGCGCAACTGACGAAGCAATCGCGGATTTCAAAATGTTCCACGACGCTTATCTCTCTCCCGATTCGCCCGGTCATGAAGCGTACTTGACATACGAAGGCCACCCTCTCATCTTCATCTTTCCCAAGGGTATGCACACCGACTGGAGTAAGGTTCGCGCATCAGTCAGTTCCTGGAGCCCTGCGCCGCTGCTGATTTATGAAGCGCCCGCCGGCCCGGACGCCAATTCGTTCGACGGCTTTTATCCCTGGTTCTATATCGGAGCCAAAGGGTGGGCAGCGGACGGGGGCAATTGGGGAGAAGATTCGCTTACCAGTTATTACAAAACCATGCGGGACAAATATCCTGACAAGATCATCGTGGGCGGCGCATGGGCGCAGTTTAACGATCGCAAGGCCTCTTGGGGTCTCAATCGTCAAATTGCAGCGCGCTGCGGCCAAACCTATCAGGACACATTCAATTTCTGGCGCAGAGTGTTTCCGGCCGATCAGCCCATTCCGTTCATCTTGATTGAGACCTGGAACGACTATGAAGAGGGATCTGCAATCGAGCCGGGCCTGCCCACCTGCAAGGCCCCTTCCCCGACGAATAGCGCGAAGAATTTGGGCCCCGCCTCATCGGAAACACCGCAGTAAAGTTGCCGGCAACTCGGCCAAGGAGGCTTCCGTCGATCCGTGGGACGAGCAACACCACAGTGTTTGCGGATTCATGAATAAGGCGCGCAGCTGGCCGTGTAGCTATGCAGCGCAGCTTTTGGCTTTACTTGAATAGACTTCGGACTGGACCGCATAGCTCCCATTCTGCAGCGATCGCACGCCCGCTTGAGCCGCCAATTCGGCAGGGGCGCGGTAAACCTGGCTGATGAGTGAGAGGGGCCGGCCGCGCACCTGATCGAATATGCGGACGATGTACTCGCCCAGCACTCCGATCGCAATCAGCATCAGGCCACCGACGAGAAATATCGCGCATCCCACGCCGAGCGCTGCCGCCTTAATCGGGGTCGAGGCAATCAATGCTCCTGCGCCCAACAGAAACGCTACAATCGTCGCCACGCAGCAAAGCAGGAAGCTAAGCCGTATCGGCTTGTAGCTGAAGCTCATAATGGCATCGGTGGCGTACTTGATCCGGCTTATGAATGACAGCTTGCCTTCGCCGCCGAGCCGATCCTGTCGATCATAGTAGACGAGAGTGTTGCGATAGCCTACCCACGCCCGCAGTCCGGGCAAGTAGGGATTCTGCTCACCCATGGCAAGAATGGAGTCAACCGCCTTCCGGTCCATCAGCCCAAACAGGCCGGCGTTGAGCGACATTGGATAATCGGAGATCGCTCCCAGCACGCGATAAAACAGAGGGAAAAGAAACGCCAGAACCCTTCGCCGCTCCTGACGGCTTCTGCGAACTGCGGTCACAACCTCTGCGCCGCCTCGCCATGCGTCGATGAGTTGCGGCACAACCTCCGGAGGATCCTGAAAGTCGGCATCCATCAGAATCACGGCGCGCCCCCTTGCGGTGCGCAGCCCGGCAAAGATCGCTCCCATCTGCCCCCAATTGCGCGAGAGCTCCACGACCACAACATGAGGATCGAGAGCCTGCGTGCTTTTCAGCTGTTCGAGCGTCGAATCGGTCGAACCATCGTTGACATATACCACTTCCCAACTCTCGGAGGTGGTTCGTAAGACGCTGGACACTGCCTCATGAAACTGAATGATGAGATCCTCTTCGTTATAAACGGGCACAACGATGGAAACCATTCTCGACTCCTCGTTTTCGGCTGCTATAGAGATCTCTTGTGCTTTGCCGAACCGTCTCCAGCCGCCAATTCTCAACTGCTTTGCTTCGATCGGTCTTTCTATTTACGTTTTATTGCGAACTTGCCTGCATAACTCTCACCTTCCATCGAACTTCAGCGGGAGTTAGAACCACGATGTAGCGCGCGCTGACCGGAACTTTCGATATCGCCTTGTCATGATCGAAAACCTGCACGTCATAGTCAGCGTCGTCAATTAATTCGATCGACAGTCCTTCCGGTGAGTAGAAGAGAAACTGAATATGGTGTGCGCGGTCTTGATAGAGCGTATGGATCCCCGCTTTGGTCTGTTCGTCGACCGCCTCCGCCAGCTTTTCCTTTGCAGTGCCGATAAAATCCTCATCGAGACGGCCTGGCTGGTCTCGCTGAAAAGCTTCATCCATTGCTTGCCAGGACTCGAGATAATCGCGAATTGCTGCGGCTTTGGTCTCCTCCTCCAAAGGCCGCGGACCCTTTAGCTGGGATGTGTCCACGGTAACGTCTGACTGGGCAGAAACCACGCCACTCGCCAGGATGATGCTCGCGCAAATCAGTGCCGAATATCTGAGCATCGTCACTTCCCCCATCGGATCTGATTGCCCAAAACAACTCCGCTGGCCACGGAAATAGTCGCTCCATCGTGGGCAGGCATCTTCACCTCCGCAATGTCTCGCTTCAGCGGTACATCCACAGTGGATTGACCACCCGGAAAGTTTTCAGTGAACGTAACAATCGTTCCATCCGGAACTGCATTTCCGCTGCAGTCGCGCACCGGATCCGTGTGGAGATCGAGCAGCTGTCCCGCAGGCGTCGCGCTCATCTTCAGATCGCAGGGATCGCCCGGCACCTGGCGAATGACCGCGGTGCTCGAGACGTCACCATCTCGGGCCACGAACTTGCTGTTGCCCTGCTGGCTCGTGGAATCCATCTCTGTCCATGCCGCTCCAGCGCGAGTCGCTGCCAGCTGCTTTTGCACGGCGCCGGACGGAGTGGATAGCTCAAATGACACCGAAGCCGGCGCAAAAATCAAGTTGTGATAAACATCGAAAACATAAACCGCGCCGGTGATTCCGTCGTGCAAACCCACAGGAAGGCGTGATGGCTTAGCCAAAAAGCTCAGGCTGCTGGGGGCACTGACGGGCGTCACATCCAGTGTTCGGGTCGTGGTCCCGCTCGCTTGCGCAAGAATCACGATGTAATGGCCGGCATTGTAGACCGATCCCGCGGTAAAGTATGTCGGAGTTCCCAACTGCACCGTGCGCTTCAGCACTTGGTCGGGGCCAACAATGTACAAAGTGCCTTCTCCGCTGCCGGCGCTCTGAACCGAAAACGCGCTGCCTGCCACGATGCTGCTGGGCACGGTGAGGGCGTCATCCTGTGCGTGCGCTCCAAGCGTCAGCGCCAGGAAGAGGCCACCGAATAGGAGTGTGAGCGTCTTCTTCAAAGCGCTCCCCCAAAGCTAAATGTCGATACAACCGTGCGCTCGCTGCTCACGTTCTTCGCGATGTCCTCGGGGATCGGAACATTGAACGCAACAGGAGTCTGGGGCAGCAGAGCCGTGTCGACATATTTGTCTGCGACCCACACCAATTGCCCCGTTTTGTCGTAAAGAGTTCCGAGGACGTGCGCCACGTTCACCACCTGTCCACTTTGATTTACAAGCTGTCCGGTCAAAGAAGCATCGGGCGCGGAATTGAATTTTTGGTTGTCGATCTCGATCACAGGGTCGGCCGATGCCGGCACCAGGATGGCGAACGGGTTCATGTTGATGCTGTCAACTTGAGAAAGCTGTGCATCCGGAAACCGAATGAGAAATGGAGTGACCTGTTTGGGCAACAGAACGTGGGAGATCTCGTCAAATGAACCTTCGGTCGCAATCGGCGCCTTGTTCTTGTCCTGCAGTGTCGCAGTCACGGATACATATGCAGGCACAACGTCGTCGTTAATCAGTTCTCCCATGACGAAGACGCCATCGGCGCGCTGCACAGGATGCATGTCCACAATCCGGACTCTAGGCGCATCCACGTCCTGCGCGCCCCAGTCGTCTCCCGCGCTGCGGTAAATCACATCCCAGCGAAGATAATTCACGGGAATTACCTGCGGAGGAACAACGGGCTGCTTGGTGAATGGCCAGTCGACATTCCAATGATTGCCATTTTTCACTACATGCAAATCACGTGTGTCCACTAATGTGCCCACTACCGTGGCCCAATCCAACTCAAGACGCACGTCAGCATCATTGTCTGTTGCATGCAGCGGCCACACGCTGAAATGATCCAGCATTGAATATGTGCGCAGATTGGTCGTGTAGCCGGTCAGATCAAGCTCAAATTGCTCTTCGGTGAACTCAGCCTTGTTGGCAAAGCTGTCGTAGGCCTTTTGCCAGTCGTGTGCTTCGATGTCCTGGCCAAGATTCTCCGCCGCTTCTTCGGGCGTTGAAGACGATGTAATCAGACTCTTTTTAATAATGAAGGGCCTCGCGGCTGCCACCGGCCACACGCACCCGATCACAATCAAAACTACGGTTGCAATTGCAAGGGAAAACGCCAGTAATCCACCTTTTCTCACGACGCAACCCTCCGTGTATTCACTTCCTCGTCGGCGACGGGTTGCTCGGCTTCCAGCTCCCTCCGTTTTCGTTCGGGGATCAGGAAGACGAGAATAGCCAGAACGCTGCTTCCAAATGGCAACGTGCCCCAAATCACACCCTGCCAATGCGGGGGTCGCTGCGACGCGTTGACCGGAGTCGCCGGCGGCACGCCGTCTTTGGCCCACACTGTGATGGTCTTGTTATCGAGGGTGTCGACCGGACGCCAACCGGCAAAGGATAGCAGTGGATCGTAGTATGGATCGGTCGAAAAGATCCACTTCAAACCATATTTGTCCGCGTGCATCATGATTGCGCGAAGAGATTCGAGACCACCCGTGCCGAAGTATTTAGCCTGAGTGAGCGATGCACCGCCGTAGCGAGTGAGTTCCGGCAACAAGCGCCCGGTGTACCACTCGCCGTCAACACTGCTTGCATTTGTCAGCACTGCCAGGCGTGAGATGCTGTTGCCGAAACCAAGCGTGAAGTAGCGATATTGATCGTGGCCGCCGCGGTTGAGCCAGTCTGCCACAATCTGAACGTTGACATCGCGTGCATTCGTGATTCGATACGTGCCCCACGCGACTCCCATTCCACAGGTCCACGCTGCGAGAATTGCGAGCACAGTGACCGCCCAATAGCGATATCTGTCGACGAGTTTCATCGTCAACAATCCCACAAACGGAAGCGCGAGCAAACCGGCCCAGTAACTGAATCGCTCCATGGTCAGCACTTCGAATGCATGGCCGAGAAGCCAGTGCCCCAGCGGCGTCGTTCCACCCAACCCGAGGATGAACGTAACCCAGAAGCCGATCAGCAACGGGCGAAGGCGGACCACGCTCGCTCCGCGAATGAGAATGAATGGAATGGCAAGGATCAAAGCGCCATAGGGGAGAATGAAGTAATTGAGCCCCCATTGAGGACTGAGAATGAAATTCGCGCGGCTGGCGTGGGGAATCGTGGTCTGGTCGATCGGATGATGCAGCAGCGAAAGCCAGAACGGCAGCAGCACGACGCCGAGCACGACGCTTACGATGAAGACGATGCCAACCGTGCGGCCTAGAATCGAGCCCGCTGAAGCCGGCTTGCCGTCGCGGCGGTCAATCAAAGCAAGCGCCACAACCGGAAGCGCGAAAATGAACGATCCGAATAGAAGCGTGAGATGGTGGCCGGCAGCCGCCGCGATAAAAAGCACTGAAGCCTTCACGAATGCCCACCCGCGGCCATACCGGATCCAGTCGTAAAGATAGGGCAGCGCGATCAGATAAAGCGGTGCCGCCAACGTAGTTGGCAGCTGGCCGGCGTTGTAGACCAGAAAACTTTCAGAGCCGAGAAATACGCTTGCCAACGCTGCAATTGAAGCGGCGCGGGGGTTCACCCACAGCAGAGAAAACTTGTAAACTCCCACCACCAGCAACAGAATGGCAGCCAATTGCACGGCCATGTACGCCAGATCCAAACCCATGATTCGCGAAAGCACTGCGATCCAATAGTGCGGCATGGGTGGATACGTGGCTTGGCTAAAGCCGGCAAACCACTTCGTATTCCACGGATCGAACCAGTGGTAGACATAATGCGACGAAAAAAAGATATGGAAGTTGGTGTCGTAGGACTGAAGTGGCAACTTCATCAGCAGCAGCGGAAGATTGATCGCCAACGCAACCATGAAGGCCACGGTGAGCGGTATCGGCCGCGACAAACATTCAATGGATTCAGATTTCTGCACAGTTGGACTCTCGAAGGACCGTACCGCAAGGCATTAAATCAAAAGCATCGGAATTGGCGCGTGGTTTGACAGCAAACCCTTATCTCGTAGGAGAAAAAGAGAAAGAATCCTCAAGGCAAATCTCATCAACTTGGTTCGATTAACAAAAGTGCAATTCAGGTTGCTTCTATGAAGTTTTATTTCATGGCGTTGCATCCGCCGCACCGTTATGCGCAGTGCCTAAATGGGCAACAGCACGAATTTTGCTGGCATCAAACTGGTCATTTGAATTCTTGAAATGTGGTGACTCGCCTTGATTGCTAGACTTGGATTTTTTAAGGTGGCATTCGGATGGGTTTTCGCTGCGTTTGCCTGCTCCGCCTTTGCGCAAACTTATCAAGTCGGGCCTGGGGGTTCCACAGGATCTGCTTCGCAGAATAGTTCACCATCTCAAAAAAAGCAGGCGCCAAGTCAGAACCTTGGATGGGGATCCAATATCCAGAACGCCCGCCTCGGCCGTGCCGCAGAATCCGCTCTCGAGCATGGCAATCACGCGCTCGCCATGGACTACGCGCAGCGCGCTGTGCAGGCTGCCCCAAATGATCCGCAGCTGTGGTTCCTGTTCGGCTATGCCGCACGCCTCGACGGCAAATATCAGCAGGCGGTAGATGCGTATTCGCACGGCCTCCGTCTCGACCCATCATCGCTTGACGGGCAATCCGGCCTCGCGCAAGTTTATTCGCTGACGGGCCGGACGGAAGAGGCCGAGCGCATTCTCAAACAGGTGGTTGCGTCCAACCCAGACCGTGTCGGCGACCTGACAATGCTGGGCGAAATGTCGATGCGATCAAAGGAATACGCGGGCGCAATCGATTGGCTGAACCGCGCAGAGAAAGTTCATCCTGACGCTCGCGCGGAGCTGCTGCTCTCGCTCTCTTACCAGCACACGAATCAGACAGACTTGGCAAATCGCTATCTCGAGCTCGCCGAGCATCGTTCGCCGAACAACCCTGAAATCCAACGCGCCATGGCTGGTTTTTATCGCGACACTGGAAACTTTGATAAAGCCATCGAGGTTCTCCAAACCATTCGCAACCCCAAGCCCGATGTAACAGCGGAGCTGGCCTATACCTATCAACTCGCGGGAAAACCAACCGAATCAGCCAGATTCTTTGCGCGCGCGGCGAATGAAGAGCCGAAGGATATGACATTGCAGCTGTCGGCTGCACAGGCTGAAATCTCTGCCGGCTCTGTCGCTGAAGCCAACTCATTTCTGAAGCGCGCCAGTGCGATAGATGGCAACTATTACCGTCTGCATGCCCTCAACGGCGAGATTGCCGAACTTCAGGACCGTGACCGCGACGCGCTTCGGGAGTACAAGGCCGCTTTGGCAAACTTGCCAGAAACTCCTGCTGAGGGGCGGCTTTACGGCATCCAACTGCACATGGATTTGGTGGCGCTCGATCGCGATCTGGAAGACGAAGCCGATGCGCGCAGTCAGCTTGCGACCGCGCAGGCTGAAATTAGCGCTGTGGACGGCTCGGGCCCGGATCGAGAAGAGTTTCTTCGCCTTCGATCGTCAATCAAGCTCGCTGCCGGCGATCCCAATGGAGCGCTGGCCGACGTGAGAGAGGCGCTCGCAATGAACCACGATGTCGGAAATCTGCAGCTCGACGGCGACATCTTGATGAAACTCGATCGTACCAACGAGGCGATCGGCGTTTATAAGCAGGTTCTCGCCAGCAATCCCGATAATCGCCTGGCGCTGACTTCGCTGGGTTATGCTTTGCGCGCAGTTGGTCAAGAGGATGAAGCGGAAAAATACTTTGAACATTTGGCAAAGGTCGATCCTTCGTCTCACGTTGCCTATCTTGCTCTCGGCGACCTATTAACCGCACTCCGCCAATTCACCAAAGCGCAGGCTGCATACAGCAAAGGATATGAGCTGGATCCGCAAAATGCGCCCATCGTTGCCGGAGGCATCAATGCCGGGATTGAGGCGCACGATCTTCCGGTCGCCGGCCATTGGCTCGCCCGGGTAACTGACTCAATGAAAGATGACCCCAAAGTTTTGCGCGAGACCGAGAGATACCTTCGCCTCACGGGGAAGTATCAGGAATCGGAAGATGTAGCTGAGAAAGCGATCAAAGTGCTCCCTGACGATCGTGAGGTGGTTGTCTATCTCGGGTACGATGAGCTCCTTCTGAAGCAAGATGACGATCTTCTTGCTCTTACATCGAAATACTGGAACATTCTGCCGAAGGAAGCCGATATCCCGCTTCTCGCCGGCTACGTTCATAAAATACGAGGGCTCAACGAACAGGCGGTTGCCGACTTTACTGAGACCATCCATCGCAAGCCGGATGCTGTGACGGCATACGTCAATCGCGGTTATACCTATAACGATCTTCGCGAGCCGGCGCCGGCTGCATCGGACTTTGAAGCTGCTCTCAAGCTGGAGCCAAACGATGGCGAGGCGCATCTGGGGCTCGCCTACGCGTACCTGGCATTGCGTAAACCGGATGCCGCTCTCAAACAGGCAAACCTGGCTGAACGCGATTCTGGTGATTCACTTGGGCTGCATGTCATTCGCGCCACAGCCTACGGTCGCATGGACATGCTCACCTTGGCTGCTCGCGAATATAAAGCGGCTTTGAAGTTCGCGCCCAACGACGGCGAGCTTCACATCGGCTTGGGCAATACATATTTTGCCGAGCGCCGATACCACGAAGCCATCAGCGAATTGGAAGTTGCCAAGAAATTCTCCCCTGATAATCCGCAAATCTACGCCTGGCTCGCGCGGTCTTATGCCAGCCTACAGGACCGGGAAAGAACCTATCTGAACGTTCGGCTGGCAGAGCAATACGCCCTGGCAAAGCCCGTGCGCGTTGCAGCGAGGAAGCCAGATCAGATGGAGGATTCCGGATCTCAGCTAAGCGAAATCCTGATCTCAACCGGCGAGGCACTAAGCACCCTGGGGGACCAGAACGGGGCGATGGACAGATTTCAGAGGGCGCTCGTCGCAGCCGGCAGCGATCGCATCAGTGTTCGGCTGGCCATCGCGCAGATTATGACGCAGCGCGGGCATGAAGACGATGCACAACGCCAGATTGCACTGGGATGGATGGAAGCAGCGGCCGGAGACACGGTGCCGCCCAGCGGACCCCAGTACGTTGAAGCCGCGGGCCTGTTCAGCTCCATGCATCAATACGATCTGTCGGAAGATTATCTCGGCCGCGCCAAGGCCGCGGGCGCTTCGGATGCCGAAGTCCGCATCGCGTTGGCCAATGACGATCTCGCTCTCGGTGAAACCGTCAAGGCCAAGGCCGAATTGGCTGCGATCAGCGACCCGGCGGACGAGGGTCAGAATTATCAATACCTGCTGGCCGAAGGCAACGTCTACAGCCAGGAACATCGGAACGCGCAGGCACTCACGGCTTTTGCGCAGGCAACTAATGGAGCGGGTGACGACCAAACCGCGGAACAAGAAATGCTGATCACCGGGGCCAACGAGGGTTTGCGGGTCAATCCGCATTTGAGCGTGCTCTCGGATTTCTCGGTCGAGCCTCTCTTCGAAAATTCGACGGTTTACGTCCTCGACTCAAAGACGCTGGCAACATTTGCAGTGCCGCCCACCGACACGGCGCTCCTGCCGCCGCCGCGTTCATCAATCCAAACCCTGTGGACCGGCGCATTCCATCTCCATTTTCCCGTAGTCAACGCTGTCGCGCCGGGCGGATTCTTTCAGGTGCGCAATGCGCGCGGTTTGATCTCATTGCCGGCGACGAACTCAGTTCTCAACCGCGACACCACGGACTCCACATTCAATTTGTCGCTGAATCCCACAATTCACCTCGGCGACAACGTGGTCACATTCAATACCGGAGCTCAGGAAACCATTCGTCGCGATTCGAAGGATCCGTACGACATGGATCAGAATCTCTTTCGCGTATACAGCTATATGTCTACGAGTTCGTTCTTTGACGCAATCTCGGTCACCGGGTTCGCCATGCGCGAAGCAGGCCCATTCACTCAGAACGGATTTTATTCACGCGAGCTTGCCGCAAAGCTCGACTTTCGCGTGGGCTCACCTTGGGGGAAGACTGCGCTTTTGACCGGTTACGGAGTTGACGATCTGCTGTTCAAAAGTGCGTACATCGAATACTACTTCACATCCTCTTACGCCGGCATTGAACACAGGTTCTCCCCCCGTCTCGACATTAAAGCACTGGCGGAATATGTGCGTTCATGGCGCATCTATCAATCTAAATGGGGCATTTCGCAGAGCCTGCGCCCGGCTGGGAGTATCGACTTCATCCCCAAGCGCAACTGGAATCTGCAAGTTTCAAGCGCCTTCTCAAGTGTTAGAGGGTTTCACCTCTACGACGCGACGCAGAATAGCATCTCACTCTCTTATTCGCGGCCATTTCACCGCACCTTCAACGAGAATTCGACGCCCCTCTCGTTGCAGTATCCTATTCGCTTTTCAGCGGGCATTCAGCAGGAAACTTTCTTCAACTTTCCCGGTGCGCAAAGTTCCACTTTTAGACCCTATGCAGAGATCACTATCTTCTAGAGGCATATACGATGAAAATTTGTCTAGTTGCTACCTTCCCTCCCAGCGGACGCCAATTGAACGAGTATGCGTTCTATATTGCCAACGAACTCAGGCGCCACCGCAATGTGGAACTGACAATTCTCGCCGACGAGATAAGTGATTATGACTTCGTTACCGACGAGAACGGCAAGCGGATTCCGGCCAACGAGCTCCCAGAGCTCGAAGGATTTAACCTGATCCGTTGCTGGAAGTTCGGAAGCATGTCAAGTCCGGCGCGACTGCTGAACACCATCCGCAAATTGAAGCCTGATGTGGTGTGGTACCAGCTCGTCTACTCAACGTTCGCCACTCCCGGTCAGCCCGTTACTGCGTTTGCGGGCCTGTCGGCGCCGGCACTCACTCGGAGTGCGGGTTTTTACACGCATGTTACTCTGCACCATATCATCGAGCACGTCGACTTCTCCGCCGCCGGGGTGCGCCGTGAGCGGCTCTTTCGCTTTGGCGCCCAGATGGCTACCCGAACGCTGCTGCGCGCAAACTCGGTTTCTGTTTTGCTACCGGGTTATTACCAGACGTTGGTAACCAAGTACCGCGCGCGCAACGTGCTATTAGGTACTCATGGAACTTTTGCGCCGGTTCCCACGCCGCCGGACTTTTCGAAGCGCGGCAATCCCGATCAGCGTATTCTGGCCTTCGGGCACTGGGGAACCTATAAGCGGCTCGAGACCTTGATGGAGGCCTTCCCCCAGGTGCTGAAGAGAGCGCCGCGCGCAAAGTTGATTGTTGCCGGAGCTAACCATTACACCACGCCCGGGTACTGGGAATCGATTCGTGCGTCTTTGCCGCCGGGCCTGCCGGTCGAATTCCGTGGCTATGTTCCTGAAGAAGCGATTCCCCAGCTGTTCCAGACCGCATCTATCGTGGTTCTGCCTTACGATTCAGCAACCGGCTCGAGCGGACCGGCTCATCAGGCATGTGAATTTGGAGTTCCGATCGTAAGTGCAGGTATCCCGGATTTTCGCGCCATGGCGGAAAACGAAGATTTGGCGATGCGCTTTTATGAAGTCGGAAATGCAAACGATCTCGCCGACCAACTCGTAGCGGTTCTACGCTCTCCGAAGCTCGAACACATGATGGCACAGCAGAATTATGCTGCCGCAGCCGAGATGAACATCACGCAGGTTGTCTCGAACTATCTTCGCTGGTTCGATTTAAGCAAATGCAAGATGCTCTTACGCGACCGCAAAGAATCTCCACGCCCGCGATTCTCGCTTGAAGCACTGCGGCAGCGGACCCCCGCCTCGTTGCAGCCCGACGACTCTTCGCCTATGCAATAACTGCTGACAGCGGACGCAGGCAGCGATTTAATCGACCTTAACCTGGTCCGCTTCGGATCAATTTCCGCTCGCTAACAATCTTGTTTGACTAAAGTAAACGAACCCCTTGGTTGCTCGCCATTCGCACAATAGCCTTGTCATCTGCGTCACCGCAAGCAGTCGAGCCAATTGGATATCGACTTCCAGATGCCCGAATCGCCGATCGCGGAACAACCTGGCGAACTTTTCAATGCATCGTAATGGAAGGGACGGCAAGAGTAATAGATCGATTTCTTCGTGCTCGTTAATGGTTGTTCTACCAGAATTTCATTGATTATTTTGAACCGCTCTAGACCCGGGTGACCGGCCGGCACGAACTTTCCTATGCAGGGAATTCAATGCGCGTTTGCCTGATTACAACGTTTCCTCCAAGCCGGCACCATCTCAGCGAATATGGCTTTCATCTGGCCGATGAGTTGCGCCGCCAGAATGTCGAATTCACGATTCTTGGCGACGACTACCTGCCCCACGAGCATGGTCAATCCGAATTGCCTGGCTTCACGGTTCGCCGATGCTGGCGGGTCGGCGCCGTGGATAATGCACTGCGCATCCTTACCGCGGTGCGCGAGATTCGGCCTGATGTGGTTTGGTTCAACCTCGTGTATTCGACATTCGGCACGAATCCATTTGCGGCTTTCGCGGGCCTTTGCACGCCTGCACTGGTTCGCGCCGCCGGTTTCAAGACGCATGTCACTTTGCATCACCTCATGGATCTCTGCGACCTGCGACATGCCGACATTTCTTTCCCTCGTCTCTATCGCTTCGCCGGCTCCTTCGCGACGCGGATGATACTGCGCGCCAATTCCGTTTCTGTGCTGCTTGAACGCTACCGGCAGATGCTGCAGAAGGAGTACTCCGCCAGGAATATCGGCGTTCGCCCGCACGGCACATTGGGCATGCCGTTCGCGCCGGATTTCGGATCGCGCCCTCCAGGCGAATTCCGGATGCTCGCCTTCGGCAAATGGGGCCGCTACAAGCGCCTCGAGACGCCGCTTGATTCCCTCTCCACGGTGCTCTCCGCCGTGCCGAACGCGTCTCTGCTGATTGCTGGATGCGATCATCCGAATCGCCCGGGCTATTTGGCCGCCCTTAAGGAGAAATGGGGCACTCACCCGCGGGTCAAATTCCTCGGCTATCTCGAAGAGAATCAGCTCGACGAGGTCTTTCGCACGGCGCATGTCGCGGTCATGCCCTATCTTTCGTCTGGCGGACCCAGCGGAGTCGCGCACATCGCGGCTCGCTTCGGCCTGCCGATCGTGGCCGCCAAGGTCGACGATTTTGTGCAGCTCGCGGAAGAGGAAGGCCTCGCAATCGATACGTATGAGCCGGGCAATTCGGCTGACCTGGCTTGGCGCCTGATAACCCTCGCACGCGATCCTGCACGCCAGGCACGTATGGCCGAGCAAAACTATCAAGTGGCTGTGCAGTCCACAATGCCCCGCATCGTCAGCTGTTACATAGCGGAATTCAAGCGGCTGCTCAGTGGATTGGAGCAACTCCCAGACCGTCGGACGGCGAGACATCTGCAACCCAAAGAGATTTCCATGATGGCACTCCAAGAGCGGGTACCGGAAAGGAAGACGGGCTAGTCAGGCAATTATCGAAGCCGATATCTGCCGAGTTTTACTTCCAGGAGTGTCCATGTCGCGACCTAGTTTCAGCTTTGTGATTCCCGCCTACAACGAAGCAGCCCGACTTGCCCCCACGTTGAATGCGATTGCCGATCTTTCGGTTTCTCATCTGGGCGAGTGCGAAGTGATCGTTGTTGACGATGGATCAACGGATCATACCGCGGATATCGCAAGTAGTTTTCAGGCGCCCCATTGTCGCGTGAGTGTTTTGCGCCTTCAGCATCGCGGCAAGGGTGCGGCAATCCGGCATGGTGTGAGCGTCGCAACTGGTGAGATTATCATCCTTTGCGATGCCGACCTGCAGGAGTCGGTTCGCGAAGTTCTCTCGCTTTTGGTGGCCATGAAAAATGGAACAGATGTCGCTATTGGATCGCGTTGGCTTGCACCGTCTGAATCCCGTTGTGCGCAGCCTTTCCATCGGCGCGTGGCGAGCCGGGTTTTTAATCTCGTCGCAGGTCGCGTTCTTGCGTTGCCTTTCAGAGACACACAATGTGGTTTGAAGTCGCTTACGCTTGACGCCGCCACTCGCATTTTTCCGCTGCTGAACCTTGATGGCTGGGGATACGACAGCGAGTTGATCCACGTCGCGCTCACGCGCAGTCTGCGCGTAGAGGAAGTGGATTTGCGCCTAGTGCACGATTACAGCAACTCTCATTTTCGTCCTCTCGCTGACGGCTTTGCCACCTTGCTGGAATTGTTTGAGATCCGCTGGAACGATGTTCGCGGTGTTTATGGCCGTCCGACCCTTGGCCCCGTCTCGCTACGCGACAAAGCCAAGCTCCGCCTGAACTTCTTTTCGGAGAGCCCGTCTCCCGAGCAGTTGGAGGTTCCAGCAAGTTCACCTCGCAACGATTTAGCAGCGTAAGTGTTCCTTCTCTGCCGTGATTGCTGACATGTGATCCGGGATTGGCTGCGATCGCGCGTCAGGTGCTGACTCTGCAGAGAAAGCGCCTCGACTGGACTCACCCCCGCCTGACAGATCGATCGTTCGCGAAAATCCGCATACCGCGTAAAACGGTGGAGATCGTGCGCCCCCTAGCGGGCGTCACTGCTGCTGGGTGAGTGCGCTGAAAGCAACCAGTTGCAGGGCCGGAAATTCGCGCAGAACCGGAAGGGCCTTGCGCTCGATATCGCGCGAGGCGCGAAGGCGCGTGTGGACGCGGGCCAGATCGCCATCGTTATAGCCGGGGTGCGTCACCAATTCCCAGGTGCCGGCAGGAACGCGATCGACAAGACGATGCAGAGTCACAGCGTTCAGCGCGCCTGTTCCGGATACGCCGAGTGTGCCGCCGGTGGTCGCAAAGCCTTCTTCCGCAAGAATGCGGCGCCAGGTAGTCTGCAGGCAGCGGAGGCTGCTCACCTGCGCCCGGCGAACCAAGCTCGCGCCTGCGCTGGCGCGAATGGCCCAGATCGGCTCAAACGGATTACGGACTGTATGAATGCCGCAGGCGCGCGCTCCTCGCAAAACCGAACGCAGCACGCGCGGAAACATGTGCGTGTGCTTATGTGTGTCGACGTGCGTCACGTGAAGGCCGCGCGACTGCAGATATCGAATCTGGGCCGTGGTTTCCATCTCGATTTCCTCGGGACGGATGCGGCCCGTCAGCAGGCGGCCGAGGAATGTGCCGAGTCCTGGAATAAAGCGACTGCCAGATCCGTCGATCAGTGAAGGGATCCGGGCAGGATCAAGGATAGGTTCGCCGTCCGTGAGAACGATGTGGCAGCCGACGCCGAGGGTCGGCATGGCGCGCGCGATTTCAATGGCTTCGTCGGTAGCAGCGGCGCGAGCCATCAAGGTCGCGCTCGTGACGACGCCTGCCTTGTGCAGCTCCAGCACCGCGCGGTTAATTCCCGCCGTCTGCCCAAAGTCATCGGCATTCACGATGAGACGTGTCATTGGTTCGGTGATCGCATTCCACCACAAACTGGGCGCATCGGGCCCGCCTTTTGGCCGGCGTCGAAACACCGGCCGCTCAAATCAGGGCGTTTGATTCACGTAACACGCGCCGTTGGTCGCTTGCGCCGGTGGCGAGGGTGGAGTCATCCATGGCGGCGAGGCGAAGTTGAAGAACTCCGTCATATCCGGCTGCGCCGCATCGCGTTTGGTCAGTGCTGGCAGGCCGAACCTGGTCTCAATCAACTTCAGAATTGCCGTGGTATCGGCGACAGTGTGGTCCACGTAGTTCTTCTTCGCGAAGGGCGAAATCACCAGCAGCGGTACACGGTACCCGGTATAGACAAAGTCACAGGTCGGGCCCGAGCTGGTGGTGCAGATATCGCCGGGCAGCAAGTCCACCGGCTTGATGCCGTCAGGGCTCACCGCCGGCTGTGGTGCCACATGATCGTAGAGTCCGCCATTTTCGTCGAACGTGAGAATGAAGACGGAACTCTTCCAGTAAGGGCTCTGCATCAGTCCGTTCACCAGCGACTCGACGTATTGCGCTCCCAGCTGAATATCCGAAGGATAGGCATCGTCAACACCGGGATGCTCATCCAGACCCGCATCCGAAGCCGGCTCGAACTGCGCCACCTGCGGCAACGTGCCATTCTGCAGATCGGCAAAGTACTGCGAGACCGGCGCGATGTTATTCGGATACTGCGACACGATAGTGCTGGCGAAGGTGAAGTTTTGCATGTAACTGAGTTGCATCAGGCACGACGCCTGGTACGGCGGCCCCGTGCAGCCGCTATTCGTGGGGTCGACATAAATCTTCCAGCTGATGCCCGCATTCTGCAGCGCTTGGAAGATTGTTGTCTGGCTCAGCTGCGCTGTGTCGTTGGCGTCGGTCCCTTCTGGGTAAACATAACCGCCCGATGTTCCCGCGACGAGGTACTCGCGGTTCGATTGCGTGCGCGTCATGGTTGGATTAAAGAAGCGGTCCGATGTGCCAAAGTTCGACGCCATCCAGTAGTAGTAATTCAGGTCCGTGCCGTCGTAGTAGCCCATCGCGCGTCGGCCGTCAGTGTCGAAGTACGGCGGATCGTAGTTGCGCGCATCATGCGCAGCGGAGTAAACAAACCCGTTGAGTGTAGCTGCGCTTTGACCTGTGGGATCATAGTAGTCCCAATCGACGTGCCCCTCATTCCAGGCCGGGCTTGGGTTTTCGATGCATTGCGTGACCAGGTGATACGAAGTGACGGGATTGCTTGTGTCAAAAGCGCAGTCGGCCGGAGGTGGTTGGTTCGCGTTGCAGCCTGGATTCTTCGGCGCCGGCCCTACCAATGGCGCTGCTCCGGTGGTGGGGTTAAACTGCGGCAAGCCATCGAACGACCGGTCGGGATAACCGTTCTGCGCCCAGTATTGGCGCAACGCGCCGAAATAGTGATCGAACGAACGGTTCTCCTGCGCGATGAAGATGATGTGATTGATTGACGTCGCCAGTGACGCCGACACGGTCGTGAACGACCAGGTATAGTTCGCCGCCAGTGCGCTTCCCAGCGAGCTCTGAGCTCCGGTTGTAATCGTGGCCGTGTAAACCGTGTTGTTGGTCAGCGATCCGGACGGCGTAAGAGTCGCCACATTTCCAGAATAGGTAACGGTCGCTGTCACTGCCGACCCGCCCGCCGGCGCTAGCGTGAACGTCGAAGTGTTAAGGGTCGAGGCGTCCATGGCCTCGCTGAAAGTTGCAGTAACAGTCGTCGAGATCGCCACCCCTGTGCTACCATTCGTCGGCGTCACTGAAGTAACTGTCGGTCCCGGAGCTGCCGCGGTCGTGAACGACCAGGAGTAATTCGAGGTCAGAGCGGTCCCTGTCGTGCTTTGCACGCCCGTTGTAATGGTTGCTGTATAAGTCTTGCTATAGGCCAGATGACCGCTCGGCGTAAACGTCGCTGTGAAGTTGGCGCTGTTATAACTAATCGTTCCAGTGACCGCCGCGCCTCCCTGGGGCGTCAGCGTGAATGTAGCCGTGGTCAGAGTCGACGAAGTCACATCCATGTTGAACGCAGCAGTTACCGTTGAAGTGATGGCCACACCCGTTGTCCCGTTCGCAGGCGTGACCGCGGCCACCCCGAGCGTGCTCTTGTATCCGTTCGTTGAGAGCGCGCCGCAACCGGAAAGTGCAATTGTGACGCAGGTCAGAAAACCAATAGAAAGGACAAACTTTACGGAACCAAGCAGGCGCATGACCACTCCGGACTTTATGCTGAGACGGAAAAGAAATGCATTAAAACAGCATCGAATGCTTCGCGAGAAGCATTCCGGGAGCCGCTGCCAAAAAAGCCGCCGCGACCATCACTTTCTTGCGCAAATCATTTCCGCCGCGTTCATAAACGCGATTCGGTATTGATTCCGCTGACCAACAACTCGTCTATGCTTTTCAACAATCAATTTGATGCGTCTGGAGCCGCAAGGCGCTGCCTGCCGGGCAGACAACCAGCCGCACGGCGCGCGCATCTACTAAGATCGACCCCAATGAAGCGGAAGTGTGTCGTATCGGTCATCGCAGCCCTCTTGTGGCTGGAGTGCGTCGCGTTGACCGACATCTTCGGAGGCGTAACGAGAGCTTTTGCTCAATCGGCCTCATTCGACTCGGCCCCACCGGCAGATTCAGAGCCCCCGGTTCTCGTCAGCTCCAACCACGTTCTCGACCTTCTTGTGATCGCTGAATCGGCGAAGATCGCGCTCGGCGACCGAAATCCGATTGCCTGGGTCTTCGAAATCTGCCCAAGAGCTGTAGCCCCCGATGACAACTGCCCAGCCGGCTCGCAGACGTTTGCCCCTTATGGCGGCATTCGCCTCCAGCTCTTTGCAGGCGATCACCTGCGCATGCGACTCATTAATCGATTGCCCCCGGTGCCTGCCGATTCAATCTATGCGCATGGAAACAACGCGATGATGAGCGAGATGCTGCGTGCGAACCCAGTGAACATCCACACTCATGGGCTGGTTGTTGAGCCGAGAAAAGCAAATGCAAAAGATCCATCTTACGGCGACTATGTCTTTGTCATGGAATATCCGAAAGGCAAGCTGCCGCCGATGGTAGCGCCTGGCGACACGGCTACCGACAAGCCAATTCAATACGACATCTACATCCCGCCCAACCATCCTTCCGGAATTTACTGGTTCCATCCACACGTTCACGGGCTGAATATTAACCAGCTCTCCGAGGGGCTTTCGGGCTTGATCACCATCGGCCGCGTCACTGATTACGTGTCGGCGCCCAACCACGCGGCAATCCCGGAACGGTATTTCGTTTTGAAAGATATGCAGGTCATGGGAGACAGCCAGGTGGTGGATCAGGAAGACTCGGCGTTTTGCTCGCCTTACGATCTTGCGTACGTGCAGCGGAACGGCTACTGCCAGGGGCGAAACAGTTCCGGTGGCGACGGCGATTTTCGTCTTCCGGCCGGTCGCGCGTTTCCCGGAATACATCATCTCGGCAGCACGGGCGCAGACTACACCGGAGGGCTGTGGTTCTTCACCGTCAACGGAGCGGTCTATCCCCAGTTGCCGGCGCCCACAGGATCGGGCGAACTATGGCGCCTGCTGAATGCCGGAGCAAGCCGCACTTACGATCTTGTTCTGCGCGACGATCAGACCAAGACTCCAGTCCCGTTTCAGGTCGTCACGCTGAACGGCGCTGCGTTGGCTCCTCCCGCTGGAACCACAGCCGTGGGTGAAGGAGCCGCGAAGGACACAGTTCCCTCTCCCGGCGCAGCGTTAGGTGCAACCATGCAAGCATCGCCTGCGCCTGCTGAGGAAAATCCGGCGCAGGCGCTTTCTGCGCCTCCCGTTTGCGCCACGCATCTTGTATTGTTCCCCGGCGCGCGTGCCGAAATCTGGGTCGCGCCGCAATTGCATTCCTCCACGCTGCTCACGGAGATGGTCTCAACTGGACCGGCGGGTGACCGGTGGCCCCAGGTGAATCTCGCGCACATCGCCGCGGGACATTCCGATGCTGTCCCTGTTCTGCTCCTAGTGCGGGCGTCACAGGCCGCTTCAACTTCGCCCGCAAATGACGCGACGCTGAATCACCATGGGAGATCCGAAGATAACCTGTTCCCGACGACGCCGACGCAAACACAACGGGTCGTTACTCCAACGCAGCAACAGGAACCTAATAGCTCTGCAACTCCCTCCAGGTGCTCTGCTTTGCCCAAAGGCCATCGGCGGCGCATCTTCTTCGGAGTACCAGCCACGAACAAGAACGGATACGGGCTCGGGTTAGAGGAAGTCGATGAGAACGGCCAGCCCGTGCCCGGCTCATTCCGAGATATAGCTCCCTTCGATCCATCAGCCGTCGGCGTTTGTCTGCCGCTTGGTCCCGGCAATCGACCTGTAACTGAAGAGTGGGAGTTAGTGAATGTGTCCGGCGAAGCGCATAACTTCCACATTCACCAGGCCCGATTCTATGTGCTGCCGCAAAATGCGCCCGAGGGCGATGCGGGCAATCTCATGGATAGCGTCTCGCTCCCCAACGGAGGAGCCGCATGCGACGGCACGGTGGCGACCTGGCGAAGCGGGCGGTGCAAGGTGGCAACCGTCATCGTTAGAATTCCCTTCTCCGAGCCCGGCGACTTCATCTATCACTGCCACATTGGCGAGCATCAGGACAGCGGTATGATGGCGCGCATTCGGGTTATCCCTTTCAAAGATCATTGAGTTGGGCATTGAAGAGTCATCGAATCGGGCGCGTCGCATCGCAGTTTTTGTGAGCTATTCCCCTTCGAATCGCATCTGCTGACAACCTTTGACTCACAATCAGCACCTTAACCCAAAGGGCGGCCACTCGGCTCTCACAGGCCGGGTCTGCGTTACTCGACCTTTCTTCGAGGTGAGGTACTAGCAGTGACTAGCCTAATGCGTAAGCCTAGCGTCCGAGTGACGCTTTCAACGCTTTTTCAATTTGTGCAGGACGGGCTCGGCGTGAGCGTTACTCCGCAGCATTTTTACTTTCCCGTTCCCAGCATAAAGTCGTTTCAAAACAAGAACTGGCACGCGTGCCGGCCCTGCGGGGCACTTGACTTCCGCTTCCAGGATCAAATTGATCTTCTGCACAACCAACTTCTTCCCTACATCAAGGAATGCAACTTTACTGACAAGCCCGTCCCCACCAACGGACATGGGCCTCAATTTCATTTCAACAATGGATTTTTCGAGCGCATTGATGCGGAGATTGCTTACTCTCTCGTCCGCCAGCGCAAGCCCAGGCGCATGATTGAAGTCGGCAGCGGCAACACGACGTTGGTAAACGCTGCGGCGATGCGCAGGAACGCTGCGGAAGGGTCCCCCGGTGAGCTATTCGCAATTGAACCTTATCCTGCTACCTATCTCAAGCAAGCTCTTCCTGGACTCACGCAGCTTATTCAGGCCAAGGTGCAGGATGCACCGTTCGACCTGTTTCTTTCACTCAAGGCGGGCGACATTCTCTTCATCGATTCCAGTCACGTGGTTTCAATGGATAGCGACGTCCTCTACGAGATGCTTGGCATCTTGCCCAGGCTTGCACCCGGCGTGCTCATCCATTTCCACGACATCTTCACGCCGCTCGACTATCCCGAGAAGTTTGTAAAAAGGAATCTCTGCTTCTGGGGAGAGCAGTATATGCTCGAGGCCTTCCTGTCGTTCAACTCGTCATTCAGAGTGGTATGGGCAGGCAGTGCAATGCAGCACTTTCACCCCGAGGTGTTGCGCGAAGCGTTCCCGCAATGGGAGGACAGTTTCACCAGAATGCCCTCCGATCTGCGGTTGTTCGCACCCTCCCTCGATGGCAAAAATGTCTGGCCTTGCAGCTTCTGGATCACTCGAAACGAGTAAACCATAACCCGACAACCGGCTGCACGCGAAAAACGCGCCCTACCAGCGTGAAATCGTCAGGTTGTCGAGATAGACGTTGCTTGAAGACCAGCCGGCATAAACACTGTCGACTTGGAAGTTAGTGACGAGCGTGGGGGCCCAGCCCAGATAGAACGCCGATGGCACGGTTGCGTTGATCTGCTGCTGGTTTCCATCCAGCCACACCGATTGATAAGTGACATTCCCGTAGTCATCCCGCGAATAACTGGCTTGAACGTGATGCCAGGTGTTTTGTGCCCAGTTTCGTGGATTGCAGCTGGCGCTTGAGCTTACCCAGCGATCCACAGGTGCGGTGCCGGAGCCCGCATTTTCGGTGAAATCCCAGGTTCCATTCCAACCATCGCATTGCAGGCCAAAGATGATGGTATAACCATTCGAAACCACCTGGTTCATATCCATCTCTAGATTCGCGACGGAACCGGAAGAGCCATCGAGATAAACCCAGCCGTCATAGACGAAGTTGTGGGCGTTGGTGTCGTCGCCGAAGGAAGCGTAATAGAGTTCGCCGCCGTACCAGGAATAGGTGGTATAAAACTCAAGCGCGTTGCCTGTGAGGGATGGAGAACCGACCATCGCCATGGCCCCGCCGGCGGAACCCCCGGCTCCGGGGTCGGGATTCGAAATCCAGTCGCCAAATGCCTGAATATTGCTCACGCTGGCGGCGCCCGAAGGAACATATGGCCCGCTTCCGCCGGAAGGCGCCGCGCTGGAACTGCTGGTCGCCGACCCACCAGATCCGGTTACATTGATGTTCACGTCGGTATCGCAGGCCGCGCCCTGGTTGCCCCAGGATTTTACGTGAACCACGTGTGCACCCGAGGAAGCGGTGACGGATGCAGCGATGGATGTGTTGTATACGATCGCGGTCGAGGTGCTGTTATCCAGCGAATATCCCATGGCGCTGACCGCTTGGGAATAGCAGGAAGGAGAAGCAGCATCCAAAGCGAAGAGCGAGTCAACGGTGGCATTGTTCGCAGGCTCGCTCACGCTGACGCCGTCGCTAGAAGTTGGAGCTGCACCCGCGATATTCAGCGCCACATCCGTGTCGCAGCCGGAGCCTTGGTTGCCCCAGGATTTTACGTGCAGGGTCTGCGCGCCGCTGGGTGCGGTCACTGAACCATTCATTGAGTTCCCCGCCACAAACGCGGTCGCTCCGTTATCAAATGAATAGCCCATCCACGAGACAGGCTGCTGGGAACATGTCGCGGAGTTCGCGACAAGAGTAAAAGTCTGCGAAATGGGCGCATTGTTGCCGGGAGCAGAAACCGAAACGCCATCGACAGTGATGGCCACGTCGGTATCGCAGCCGGAGCCGGCGTTACCCCAGGCTTTAACGTGCAGAACGTGCCCCCCCGCCGTCGCATTCACCGTGGAGTATATCGAGGTATTGTAGACAAAAGTGTTAGTGCTGCTGCTGTCGAGCGAAAAGCCCATGGCACTTACCGGCTGGCCTGAGCACGTGCTGTCATACGCTGAAAGGGAAAATTGCGGCGCCACGACCGCGCCATTGGCGGGGTAGTTGACGATAACCTGCGCCCAACCAGGAAGCGAGCACAGTGCCATCGTGAAAAAGATGAAGGCGAGTTTCTTGATAAGGTTCATTCGTATCGAATCCCTTTCGCAGGTAAAGTGTTTGCCATTTCACTCTGAGCGCTGCTCAGCAACCTATTCCCCAAGTCGAGCATCTATGTCTGCAGTGCGGTTTCTGCGTTGTGCACCCGAGCCTTGGTAAGAATCCGTACAAAGGTGCTGACTGCGAGGTGCGCGCCGTGACGTGCCGCCTCGCGTTCGCTGACTTGTGGATTGATTGAGTCGGGGGTGGCTTGAGATACAAGGTGCCGCGCACCTCGTTTCCTCTCAGCAACCTCTTCGCGTACAGCTTGGCGAGGCAGAGGTCTTGCACTCCACTACAGCTAAGCATTTTTTCGGGTGTACCGCAGCAGAATACTCGCTAGGAAGCGGGCATTTAGCCGCGATCTCCTAGCAAACCACCCTTGCCGGGGTTCCCGAAGGCAACAATTAAGGAACTACTAACGCATCATAACCAAATCGCGCTCGGCAGAGCACGGACTTTTTTAACAATCGTCACTCATTTCTTAAATCCGATCTAATCTCATAAAGTTTCTTTTCTCTCCAGTCAAAACGTTAACCTGTTATACCGCCCTCATCCCGGATATCAAAAACACTACCTCAACCCAAATGCAAATATCCCCGCTCCCGAACGCCGCGCACAAATGGGCCGCAATTCTGATCCCGGGAAACGATTGAGCGAATGGATCGCAGGCCGAGTGAGGTCGCCCGAGAAACCAGGTCTTGGGTTTGGTTGGCAAAAGCGACCGCTGGCGAGATCAAACGAATCAGGCTGCTGCCAAATCTAAGAAATTGATGTCCGCGAATTCGAACCGTGAACGGCCCCTCTGCGCTCGATTGCAAGTCCGGCCAGCTCTCAACCGATTACTTCAATCCATAGACGTCAATTTCGCCGCGCGGATTCGAAGCGGTCGTCAGATCTGTGCCCGTAGAAATGTACACCTTCCCATTTGCCACGACTGGAGAGCTGAATTTTATCCCGTAGCCAGGCGTGTCGGCGGCGTTCGCGGTGCTGCTATAAAGCAGGGTCGGGTAATTCGACGCGTCGTACGCGACCAGCGAGGCGCTCGTTGGGGCAGCGTTCAGCGCATTCTGCAGCGGATTTCCCTGGTTGATGTACCAAACGATGCCATCGCTCGCGCCATTCGCCGAAATGAAGGCCGTGGTGCCATGGGTGCCTTCATTCTGGAAGTTGGACGAATCGCTCTGTGCGCTCAACGAGCTTGCGTAATCAAACTGTCTCACCCCGCCAGGGGCGTTCGTTGACGTAGGCGTCACGCCCACATAAACGGCGCCGTTGAAGTAAGCTGCTGATCCAAAAATCTCGTACGACGCGATGTTCGCGTAGTTGGTTCCCGTGCTGTCCTGACAGCTCTGCTGGTATGTGCTGCCATCCGTCAGACCCGCACCCCAAACTTGTTCCTGGATCGCCCCGGCGTCGTTCGACGTTTCGTGCCCGAGGCTCGAGCTGTTAACCAGGTACAAAGCTCCTGTCTTGCCTCCTGCAATCAGGGTGGTAGTTCCGGGAACCAGCAGCAGGCCCCCGGCCGCGAGGTCCGCGTCGAAGCAATCCATGAACTGGTAAACCGACGGAGTGAAATAGTCGATGGGTTGCATGGTGCCGTTGGCTCCCGCAACAGGCGTGGGCCCAAACTTCAACACTGAATCGCCCCACGCCGATTGCCCATCCCATGGCCCATTTCCCGTGGTGACATAAACATTGCCGGAGCTATCGGCCACCGGTCCGGCCCCGCCCATCCAAATTCCGCCGGCGCTGGCAAAATTGCCTTCTCCGTTTGCATTCGGGCTGGCATTGAACACTCCGACCTGCGCAAGAGTTTTAGCGTTGTATGCCAGTAGCCATCCGCTGTGGCAACCGCCAAAACCGACATAGATTTTTCCGTTGGCTAGCAGCAGTGCCGTCCGCTGCAGACAAGAAGTATCCAGCGTCTGCACTCCGTTCACTGAGTCTGAATTGGTTGCTGCCACTGAAGCGTTGATCGTTACCGGCCCACCGAACTTCTCCGCGCCAGTAGCGATGTCGAGTGCGCTAAGACGGAATGTCCCTCCTGCACTCGATTCCTCAGTCGATACCACATAGAGCGTCCCGGTGGATGTATCGATCACCGGCGTGGAAGTAATCCCCACATAAGGCAGGATCGCCTCGTCCGCAAGGGGAGTCTCTCCCGCCTTAAGGACCGAGACTTTCCATAACGGAGTTCCGCCGCCGCATGTGTCAGCATCGTAGGCATACACGCTGTCATTCTCAGTGGCTACATAAAGCACGTTGTGCACGGCGCCGTTGATGGTCTGCTTGGAAAGGATCAGCGGCTCGCCGTACACGTAGCCATCGACGGGGCAGGAAAAGAGCTTGCCGAAAGTCGTTGGCGACACATTTGAAGGCGTCAGAATTGTTTCCTTATCGTTCAGGCCGCTGCGATTGTTGTCGACGTGCCAGGTTGCGATGTTTACTGCGCCGCTCACCGTCACAGTCGCAGTGGTGCTTCCTGTGACGCCGTCCATTTTTGCTGAAATTGTGGAAGTGCCGGAGCCTTGCCCGGTGGCCAGGCCACTCGACGAGATTGTTGCCACCGCGGTGTTCGACGAGCTCCATGTAACGCTCGAGGTAACATTTGCGGTGCTGCCATCGCCGTATGTCGCGGTTGCGGTGAATTGCTGTGTGGATCCGTTGGCGAAGCTGGGATTGGCGGGAGTGACTGCAATGGATTTCGGCGTAGACGAAACTACGGTCAATACGGCGCTACCCATTTTTCCGCTCAGCGTTGCCGAGATGGTCGCGCTCCCAGGCGATGCGCCAGTTGCCAGGCCGGAGGAATTGATGGTGGCCACCGCCGGGTTTGACGACGCCCATGTTGCCGTCGCGGTCACATTGGCGGTCGAGCCATCGCTATAAGTCGCGGTGGCCGTGAATTGCTGCGTCGCACCCGAGCTGATGTTTGGTGTTGCGGGCGAAACTCCGATCGAAGTCACCGTCACGGCCGCAGCGGTCACGGTGAGCGTTGCAGAGCCCGTCACTCCGCTCATCGTCGCCGTGATCGTTGTGCTGCCGGCGCCGACGCCTGTCGCCAAGCCGGTTGGACTCACGGTGGCGACCGATTGTTTTAAAGAGGCCCATATCACCGAGCCGGTCACATTGCCGGTCGAGCCGTCGCTGTAAGTCGCGGTGGCCGTGAATTGCTGCGTCGCGCCCGCGCTGATGCTTGGCGAGGCGGGCGAAACTCCGATCGACGTCAGCGTCACGGCCGCGGCGGTCACGGTGAGCATTGCAGAGCCCGTCACTCCGTTCATTGTCGCCGTGATTGTCGCGCTGCCGGCGCCCACGCCTGTCGCTAGGCCGGTTGCACTCACGGTCGCAATGGATTGGTTTGAAGAGGACCAAATCACTGAGGCAGTCACATTGCCGGTGGTGCCATTGCTGTAAGTCGCGGTAGCTGTGAACTGCTGGGTCGCACCCGCGCTGACGCTTGGCGAAGCCGGTGAAACCCCGATGGATGTCACCGTCGCGACCGGAGAAGTCACGGTGAGCGTTGTGGATCCCGTCACTCCGCTCAGCGTCGCTGTGATTGTTGTGCTGCCGGCGCTCGCGCCTGCGGCCAAGCCGGAAGCACTCACTATCGCGACGGATTGCTTTGACGAGGCCCAAGTTACTGAAGACGAAAGATCCGCCGTTGATCCATCGCTATAGCTCCCTGTCGCAGTGAGCTGAGCGTTGGCACCGACTGCGATGCTTGGATTCGACGGGGTGATGGAAATGGAGACCAGTGCCTTGGACGAACTCTTAGGAGCAAGCGATCCGCAACCGGCAACCGAAATCAAAATAAAAGGAAGAGCTACAAAAGTGAGCTTAACGTTGAAACTAAATGAATTCATATTGGCCTTCAGAAGGGATATCTTTATGTGTCGATCGCTGAATCTCGACAAAGAATCTGAAGAGACTCCGGCTGACAATTTCCTGACGGCTTCGGGGCACACAACCTCTATGCCTATTTGTGGTGCGAGAAGACATATGAGGGTTGTCTCGCGGGCGTGAGTTTTGGGCCAAGCCGCCGCAGAATTGTTACGAACGGTTGGATCTGATTCGGGCCGCGAGAAAATCGATAAACGACAGGGCGGCAATGCTCTCAGCTACGTGACTCGAGTCACATTCAAGCGTTTCAATTTCTGTGTAATTTAACTCCCAGTTAATCTGAAAAACTTTCCGCGGCGCAAAGCAGTGTGACCGCACGATGATCGTCGCCATTCGTGCCTTTTAACTCCGAACGCCCGGAGAAATTTTGTAAGTACTTTCGTAATGACGCGGATACAACTTTCGAGCAGGCACCGGTAATACGAATGTCTGCTACGATCCATTCACCTCGTTACTTATAGGTAAGTCACAGCGCCTCGTTGTGAGCCTACAGCTTAGTGGATCGTGCGGTTAATCGAGCTCTCAAAACTGCCACGAGCACAAGCTGCCATAACAACAATGTCGCGTTAGTCCGAAGTGACCCACAGAACGACGCGCGCGCGCCGGCAGGATCAGTGTGCGCGCCGGCCGAGGTGAATGCATGCCAACTCCCGCCGTGAACGATCGGCGGAGGTGCTGGCCGATTCGGCGGAGGAATCGATGAAGCACCGTCGTTCACAGTTTCTCTTGGGCCTCTTGAGCCTCTCTTTGTTTTGTCTGTCTGCTTGTTCAGCAGGCATTGTGTCCACGAGTTCGGGATCAGGGTCCGGCTCATCCAACACCGGCGCCCCCGGCTCCGGCTCGAACGGCGCCGGCGTGGGTTCGGGTTCGGGATCAAACGGCTCGGGCGGCTCAGGCTCTTCGGGTTCAGGCTCGTCAGGTTCCGATTCCGGCGGCTCAGGTTCCTCATCTGGATCTGGTTCGGGCGGTTCGGGCTCTTCATCTGGATCCGGCTCAGGCGGGTCAGGCTCTTCGGGATCAGGATCATCGGGGTCCGCCGCATCTGGACCCACAATTCCGTCAAACGCCGTCAGCATCAGCGGCATTCAAGCGCTGAATAACTGGATCACCCAGGGCGATCCCGGCACCGCCGGCTCCGCCTCTGGCGCCATGACGATGACCGGTTCTCCATCGCTGAGCGGCAACGCCCTTGAGTTCTATACCACCTATTCGTATTACGGTGGCGAACTTTACTACGTCTCCTTCGGCAACGACACCACTTCAAGTAATTTCGTTTATGACGGCTGGATCTATCTCGATAACTCCTCCGGCTCTATTGCCAACCTGGAAATGGATATGAACCAGGTGATGCCGAACGGCCAAACAGTGATTTTTGGATTCCAATGCGATGGCTGGGCCGGCACCTGGGATTACACCGAGAACGTAGGCACGCCTATCTTTTATCTCGATCACTGGGTACACTCCAGCGCTCCATGCAATCCGCAGAATTGGGCTCAGAACAGCTGGCACCACGTTCAAATCAGCTACTCGCGCGATGACGACGGCAATGTCTCTTACCAATCGGTGTGGCTCGATGGCAATCAGCAGCAGATCAACGCCACGGTGCCTTCCGCGTTTGATCTAAGCTGGGCGCCTGCCCTTGTCACCAACTTTCAGGTCGATGGCATTTCGCCCGGCTTGTCTTCGAGCACCGTCTATCTCGACAACCTCACCATTTCGCACTGGTAAGCTGTCGCTATTCAATGGACGCCGCTGCGCAGGCGCATGTCCAAATGCAAGCCTGCCAGAATCTTTAGTTCACTGAGATTGCTTTCGCGGCGTATCCCGTTCCATCGTAAGTTGCCGTCACCATCACGCTGGCCATAGGGCGCAGAGCCTCGCTTTTCGGCAATTGTGCGGAACTGAAATGAATCTGGTAGCTTTTTTCGTCGCGCGGATCCACCAGAACCAGCGTGCCCCCTTGCATGTCAAGAAAAGCGACGCTCCCGCTGAAAACAAACTCGGCGCCCGGCACAGCCTCGACTTCGATTTTTCTTGCCACGTTACGCCGCGACGAATCGGCGGCGAACGACACGGAAACCAAGGCTCCCGTTACAAGATCGGACGGTCCTGAGGTCCCTGCTGTGAATCTCGGCTCGCCTACGCGAACAATACTTGTGTTCGTGGGAACCTGAAACCTGATAGGCGCGGGAGACATCGACGTAGCCACTTCGAGCTCGCCTTTGTTGGCGTCGTACTTCAGCACTCGTCCCTCACAAGCGCCTTCCGGCGCTCCCGACAGAATATGAATGCTGACCGCAAACACATTCGCTCCGTCCAAAGTCGTTTCGACGGATGCATGGTCTTCGGGGCCGAGATCGCGCAGGGGAACCTTGACCCCGTCCCGATAAGCCTTCGTTCTTTCATCGAATAGGATCTTCATCGGCCGCTCACCGTAAACTCGGAGCGAAAACTGATCGCGCACTGGGTCGAAATTGCGGATTTCACCCCCCAGAATCGTGGTTTTTCCCTTGGGAGGGGGCGGAAGAGTATAAGAACCTGCGTTGGTATCGGGCTCCGCCGATGGCGTCACGCTCGCCAGTTGTTGTGGGCGGGCACTTATCGTCAACCATATCAACCCAGCGCAAAAAAGTGCCGCTGCCGCCAGCAACTTCCTCATATCGATTCACCCTTATCCAAACAGATTTCCATCAGGCTATTGGGTTTAGATGTTCCTTGTTCCGTCGCGGTGGCCTCGCGTTTCGGGCTTATGGAGGCAACGAGGGTAGATCGGTCGCATCTAAAGGAAATGTGCCACCGTTAATGCTCGCAGGCTTCCCTGCCCCGCAGCGAGTATGAGAGGAACCGTGCGTTTCAGCTCATGCCACACCGCGCTAGCTCTAGCCTCGCTCTTCAGCCTGGCAGCCCCCGCATGGTCGCGTGACACTCTCACCATCACTGTTCCCAGGCATAGCAAGCTCACCGTTGTTCAGCGCTTGAATCGGGAGGGCGTCGAGGCGGTTAAGAAACACGATTACGCAACTGCCGCGAATCTGTTCTACAAGGCTTATCTCTTCGATCCTTCAGATCCTTTTACGTTGAACAACCTCGGCTACATTTCTGAGTTGGAAGGCCAACTGGATCGTGCGACAAAATTCTACAAGCTCGCTGCCGAGCAGGGATCGAATGCAAATATCGAGCTGAGCAACGTGAAGAGTCTTCAGGGCGAGCCGATGCAAGCGGCATTCACTGGTCTGCAAAACGGTCCCATGCGAGTGAATCGCCTCAATCTCCAGGCCGTGAATCTATTGGCTCAAGGCCGTGACTTCGAAGCCGCCGGTCTGCTTCAGCAGGCGTTGACCCTCAATCCCCACGACCCATTCACACTGAATAATCTCGGCGCAGCAGAAGAAGCGGTCGGTGACCTCGGCGCTGCGATGAAGGACTACACTGCCGCTGCCGACTCGCGCTCTCGCGACGTTATCGCTGTCAGCCGCGATCGATCGTGGCAGGGAAAACCCGTGAGCGAGATGGCGACAGCCAATGTCATGCGGCTCGAAAGGCGATCGCAAGGGTTCGGCCTGCGCGAGTCGCAAGCCGCCTTGCTCAGCGAGCAGGGGGTATTTGCGGAAAACGAAAATGACTGGGCCACCGCCAGAAACGATTTCATGAAGGCCTACGCGCTCGACCCTAGCAATGCGTTCTCCATCAATAACCGTGGTTATGTGGCGGAACGCGAGGGCGACCTCGAGTCAGCCCAGTTTTTCTACCAGAAAGCGCGACAAGCTTTCGGCGCCGACTCTCCTGTGGGGATCGCAACCAATCCCTCGGCAAAAGGGCAGGCACTTTCAAGAGTAGCCACCGAAAGCACCGAAAACGTCGATGGCGCCCTTGAAGTGTATAGCCGCGAACGCCGCGGACAGCCCGGCTCTGTAGAGCTCACGCCTCGCGGTGCCGCAGCCGGCGCGCCAAATGCAGCCCCTCAGCAACCTTCCGTTCCCAGTATGCCGAACGATGCTGCACCCAACGATCACCCTGACCAATAAAGGACCATCAGCTATGAACCGACGCGCCGCCGAATTTCCCCCGCTCAGCTCTCTGACGGTTCTTTCTCGTCTATTGCTGCAACCGCCTGCCTGCCACACGTCGCATCCAATTCCTGCGCCTATTAGCGATACGACGCCACTCAGGCTCTCCCGTGATGAGTTCGCAGATGTTCTCGCTTCAGCCCACCTGAATCACGTCGTCGTGCGCGGGCTGGAAAAATTGCTCTCGATGGCTCGCGAAGAAAAAAGCCTTGCCTGGGTTCCGATGGCGCATACCGCTCTCTCCGCGGAGAAGGCCCGCATTGCAACCGCGCTCTTTCGCCTGCATGAAGTTTGCGCCGCCTTTCAGAATCGCGGATACGTCGTCACGGTGATGAAGACCCTCGATCATTGGCCCGACTTCGGCAGCGACATGGACCTCTTCACCAGCGCCCAACCCGATCAGGTCATCAAGCTCATGGTCGAGTCGTTCGGCGCGCGCGTCGCATCCCGAAGCTGGGGAGATCATCTTGCAAATAAGTGGAACTTCAATCTTCCCGGCCTTCCCGAGCCCATCGAGATTCACGTTGGCCGCCTCGGGCAGACCGGCGAGCAAGTTGCAATTGCTTCCTCTTTGGAAATGCACACGTGGCAGTTGGATGCCGGCGGTTACCGGTTCCGCGTTCCGTCGGTGCCTCATCGCCTAATCATTTCCACACTGCAGCGCGTCTACCGGCATTTCAACATCAGGCTTTGCGACATCGTCGACACCACGGCCATCGCCGATGCGGGCCTCATCGATTACGACCAGTTGCGCACTCTGGCTGAATCCGCGGGAATCTGGGAGGGAGTCGCGACCTATCTCGCGCTCATTTCGGACTATGTGAAGTCCTACCGCGGAACCGGCCTCGACTTGCCGCCTTCGGTAATCTACTCCGCGCGTTTTCGCGGCGGGGAGATTTACTACAACAACGGTTTTTTGCGCGTTCCAATCATGCCGCATTCCGCGCGGCTCTACGGATCGGAATTAGCTCACGTCTTGGGTCGCGGCGAACTCGAGAACTGCGCCAGGCTAAGCCTGCTGCCCTTCCTCGGGGCCGCTGCTTTAGCTGCAGAGAGAATTACGGGAAGCGATAAAGGCATTTGGTAACCAGTAGATAAAGGTTTTGGTAAGCAGGTAGATGAGGAGCCGATTCCTCATAGAAACGGGCAAATACAATGGGCAACTTGATCTTGAAACTTCAGGGACCAGCATCGCGCAGTAACCGATCTACTGACCGCTCCCGCGCCAGTGCGCGTGTGGAATATGCATATACCCGTTCATCAGCTGCTCTGGATCTCCGCGAGTTCTCTTTTCCCGATCCGGCGCCGGCTCCCCAGCCCATTTCTCCCCGTGGCCGCACCGCGCTTGTCGCGCGAAACAATTCCATGTTTCTCAGTCTCGATCAGCGAATCCGCCGCCGCTCGCGCGGATCGACCGTTCTCTCATTCTTCGTTCACGGTGCTCTCATCGCGGGCATTCTCTACCTCGGCATGCTGATCCACAATCCGGTCGTCGATACTTCCACCACCGTTGCGCCCATCCAATTCACGCTTTACGATCCTCCTCCGCCGCCGGTGATGCCGGTTGCGAAGACCCAGGGAGGCGGTGGAGGCGGAGGCGCGCATCAGCTGGTCGCACCAGTTCGCGGATCGCTGCCCAAGGTCGTCGAGGTGAAGACGCCGGTCATTCCGCTTGAGCCCCCGAAGATTGAACGGCCCAAGCTGCTCGAGCAGCCTTCGGCTCCTGTCCGTTTGCCGCAGAATAACCCCATGCCGAACCTCGGCGCTCCCAATTCGCAGCAGGTGGCAATGGCTTCCACGGGTCAGGGTGGTCCCAACGGATTCGGCACCGGTCTCCTGGGCGGTATGGGATCCGGCCATGGTACAGGCCAAGGTCCGGGCAGCACCAGCGGCTACGGCGGCGGCATCATGAGCGTCGGCGGCGGCGTCAGCGCACCTGAAGTCATCCACTCCGTGCAGCCCCAATTCACCGCGGAAGCGCGCAGCCAGAATCATCAGGGCGTCGTGGCCGTTCAGCTCATCGTCGACTCGCAGGGCTCGCCGCAGGATGTTCGCGTCGTCCGTTCTCTCGGCATGGGGCTCGATGAAGAAGCCATCGCAGCCGTGAAGCAGTATCGCTTCAAGCCGGCGATGTACGAAGGCCATCCAGTCGCAGTGCAGATGGTCATCGACGTGGACTTCCGCCTCGACTGATCGCCCGCAATCCTAGACCCTCATCAGCCGGCCGTCTTGGCCGGCTGTTGTTTGTTGTAGCGCTGAGCTCCGCGGGCGGAAGAATGGCGTTGCGACAATCTTGGGCCAGGGTGCGGCGAGTCTTGTATCAGCGCATAACTGCGCATCTAGTCTTGTGTCAGCCGTGGCGAGTCTTGTATCAGGGCACGACTTCAGTCATGCCGCAACGATCAACCAAAACCTTCGGGCTTTAGCCCCTGCGGAAGCCTGCTCGAAAATCCCTCGTCGATTGCGAGCCGAACAGCGCCCGCCGCCCTACTGCTCTGCGTCCTGCGCCGGCTGCGATTGCGCCGCTGCCACCGGCTGCGCCTGCTCCTCAGTCTTCGGATAGTATCCGCGCTTGGTGCGCACCACCAGCGGACCGTGCTCGCGTGAAATGGCTTCAACGCGCACGGTGCGGTAGCCGCCCAGCGTGAATGGCTTCGACGAGTGATAGTCCACGACGTACTGCTCGCGAATATCGCGGGCAACCTCGGCCGCAATGCTGTACACATCGTCGAGCGAGCGCGCAAAATAGGCCACGCCGCCGGTCTCCTCTGCCAGTCTGTTCAAATCGTCTCGCGCCTGCTGCGCTTCCTGCGGCTCGTCATCGAAGAGCAGCCCGATGGAATAGACAACCGGCCCGGCCAGGCCTTGCACGCGGCGAATCGCTTCCTGCAGGCTGAGCCTCGACGCGTTGTCCGCTCCGTCGGTAATGATCAGCAGAACCTGCTTGCGATTCCTGCCATGTTTCGCCAGCTCGTTTGCCGAAGCCGCAACCGCGTCATACAAAGCCGTGGTGCCTGCCGGATCGTATCGCGCCATGCTGCGATTCAACGCCACACGGTCGGTCGTGAATCCCTGGTCGAGATACGGGCGATCCGCAAAGTTCACCACGAACGCTTCGTCGCTGGGATTCGAAGCCGTGAGCAGGTGGAACGCTGCGGCGTTCACCGTGGCGCGTTTGTCGCGCATCGAACCCGAATCGTCAATCAGGATGCCCATCGACACAGGCAGATCCAAATGTTGCGCCGCATTCACCGTCTGCGGAATTCCATCTTCCCAAACGCGAAAGTTGTCGCGGGTCAAATCCAGCACCGGCTGGCCCTTGTCATCCATCACCGCGCAGTTCAGCAGCACTTCGTCGACATTCGCATGCAGAATGTACATGCCATTCTGCTGCTTCTCGATTCCCGCAGCCTGATTCGAACTTTGATTTCCGTTTCCGGGCAGGTTGCCGCTGCGGTTCGCGGCATTCGCTCCGCCCGGCGCATTCGGTTCGCCCGGCTGCACGGCGGTGTTCGAAGGCGGCGCTTCAATATCCGGCGATGGGATCGGGTCGCGGTCCACATCCAGCGGAGGCTGCGTCTCCGGCCGCGTCGGATCGTTGAGACCGGGCGGATTGCCCGCCTGAACGCCGGCCCGGGTCTGCTGCCCTGGGTACACGGCCGTCTGCGCGTGCAGATTTGTTCCGGTGAGTGCCGAGAGCGTGCAGGCCGCGAACACAACCGCCGGCAGGGAGGGCCTTCTGAGAAAGGGAATCAATTGCATAGTCGTCAGTGGTTTCGAGGGTACGACAACTATATAGATGCAAATTGCGGAGGGCGCAGCCGATCGGCGTGGTACCCGGCGCAAAAGAGAGTTGGACGGCCTCTCGGGGAACAGAAAGTGGATGCCGGCCCCGAGGGCCTCTTTTTTCCCCTACCCGCCATTCGGGGGTTATGAGGGTACCCCCCTCCCCCCTAAATCGAGGTAAACCGTTTGTTTTCAGCGGGTTGTACCTTTTGAGGGTATCTGTAACCGGCTGATTCCAAAAGGGTTACACGCAACCTTAGCCTTCTAAAAGACTTAGCACGCTTTTGCTCCCAAACCGTGCCTGCAAGGGGCAGTGCGGGAGAGCCAGCCTCTCGAAATGAGCCTCAATGGACCCTCATTCGAATCCAGTATGCGCCTGAAGGTGAAAATTACCGGCAAACTTGGGGGGAAAAAAGTGAAGGAGTGAAGAAGTGAATAAGTGAAACTGTGTTAATGAGTTAGGGGAACGGGCAGTCCGCGGTGGTTGGGGCGAGGGGGCTTGACAGGGAAAAACCGCGGAGCTAGCGGAGTTAGCGAGTTATCGAGTCAGCAGGTCGGCCCGCCGGCATCTGGGGGCTTGACAGCGATGCGGGGGGCGCTAGAGCAGCGGGACTACTCGTCAGAACCGGGTTCAGCTAGGTCTCGGACTGGTCGGAATGGCAATACGAAATCCGCACCAACGCCAGTGCGCAGAGTCCCCCAGGCCCGGAGCTTGGGTCGCCAGTCGAAATCGGCCAGTAAAACAACATTCGCGGCGTAAACTGATTTCCAGTTGCTGCCGTGAAATTGTCCGAACGCACACTCGAGGAACTGGCGAAGATGGTCGTCGGTGATGCTAAGCATTTCCCTTACAGGAGCAGCTACCACATCACACGGTTCTTCGAGCGTTGCGGCTTACCGTTCAAGCACGACGGATCGACGCGGCCGGTCTGGGCGCGGGAGCGTCTGGCCGAGCTCAATCTTGGAATGGCTGCATCACACGATTTGCCCTCTGACGATTTATGTCGCGTCATTTCCGAACTCTTCGATCCAGTCGACTTCGAGAATTTCAATGAGAGGCTGGGCAACGGGAATGCGACTGTGGACCCGGATGCCTGGGCCGACATTTCCGAGGCATTGGGCTGGTTCAACAAGGTCTTCTTGCGGGAAGGGCTTGCGGCCTATATCGATGACTCTGGTCGCTGCTATCTGCGGAGCACAGGGACCGGCGTGAGCAGCGCGACCTTCTCGCAACACAGTCGGCCGCTTTCGCAAGAGGAGATTGCACAACGGAAGAAATTGGCGAAATTCCTCGATGAGGCCAGTGAGGATGACATTATCGAGAAAGTACTGGTGCCTTTGTTTCAGCGGTTGGGATTTCGCAGGGTAAGCGCGACCGGACACAAGGATAAGTTGCTCGAATATGGGAAGGACCTATGGATGAAGTTCCAGGTTCCGACCGGCCATTGGCTCTACTTCTGCGCACAGGTGAAGAAGGACAAGATTGACTCGAATAACGCGAGTGGTGCGAAGAACGTTGCCAATGTGCTAGCTCAGGCACGAATGGCCGTCGACCACCCGGTTTTCGATCCTGAGGTAAACCGAAAGTTCCTGCTCGACCACATTTTCATTATCTCGGCCGGAGAAATCACAAAGCCCGCCAAAACGTGGCTGGTGGGTGAACTCGATACAAGCCAACGGCGCCACATCATCTTCATGGGCCGGGAAGAACTTCTCGATCAATCCGCGCGGATTCTGCTCGATCTGAAGATTGAGGATGACCTGCAAATATTGAGCGACGACGACATACCGTTTTGATTCCCCACAACGAGGCGCCCTCGGGGTCTATGGCAATCGAGAGGGTCTGGTGAACGGACGCAAATCTCAGAAGTAGTCGGGGCTGTATTCGCTTAGCATTTCGTGCCTGAGGTCAACAAGTTCGCAGTAATAGGAATCGTAACCTTCCAAGTAGTTGCAGAGACTCTCCATGTGCTCGCTAAATCTGACGAGATTGACGCGCTGTAAATCGCCAGCGGAAGCCTCACCCTTCTTTGTTAGTGGATAACGAAATGTGAATGATCCAGCATCAACTGCATGGAGTTGCTTGATGTAGTCTTCAATTCCTGCGATATGCTCTTCCGGAGGCGGGTCGATTCCAGTTTCGGTTTCGACTTCCCCTGCAATCGTTTTAAATACCTTCCAAAGCTCTTGTAGGTTGTGCGATCCGTTTAAGAGGCTCGATTCCTTTGCGTTTAACTCTCTTTCAGCAAGGGAACTGCCCACACTGATGAGCCTCTTAAGCGTAAGTTCGACAAAGTGACGATAGGCATGGCAGATCGGATAAACGAGAAAGTCCACGCCATGACGATTGGCCGCTATCCACTCCGTCAGTATTTTTCCTGCTCGCCGGTAGCCCTGCCGATACGGATAATCGTCGCCCGGCCTGTGGTTGAGAATCGCATCCATCTGCCACAGCGAACTATCAGACGCGAAGAGCACGTCCCCCTTCTTGGGATGGGTTACCTCAAAGACGAATCCTTCCTCCTCTTCCATGCTTTCGCCCCTTTCGGCCTCGGTAATATACATTTTAGAGCCATTTCAATTCCGCGCTGCTCAAACGTCTGTGACGCCAATACTCGCGGAACACATTCTCCGCGACCGGTGCAGGACCCCTTTCGTAAGCGGAGCTCGGATTGTATTTACTGACTTCAACCTCGGTCGGCGCAGGCGCCGACGAGTCTGGTTCGCTCGATTCGCTCCAAAGACAGAAACTGGAGCAGAGAAGCCTCTGCTCCGGCCAGTGAGGCGCGCGATTTTCTGCGGTGAGTGGGGATCGCGAAATGCAACCGCAGATCCCTCGTCGCGCGGCTCCTCGGGATGACGAACGAAGTGCGGGGCCTTGTTGCAGAAGCCCCGTCGAATCGGCCGGAGAGCATCCCCCAGGGGCTAAAGCCCAATGTTTATGCGGCTCTTGCGTCAGGCGGGGATAAATCCCCGACCTACCAGCCGTGCTCCTTCAAGGCGCGGTCGAACCGACCCACCACTCAATCTCTCAGCTGCACCCGCTGGTCGAGCCGCAGCTCATGCAGCGGTAGCAGCTTCCGTTGCGCACCATGATTGCGCCGCAGGTTCCGCAGCTCGGAGCGTCGCCCATGTCATACATGCCGCGCCACTCCTTAGCGCATCACATAGCCGCCGTCGACCGAGATCGACTGGCCGGTTACGTAGCTGGCCGCGTCGCTGCAAAGCCAGAGGACGGCGCTGGCAATCTCCTCCGGCCGGCCCAAACGCTCCATGGGGACGAAAGTCTTGAGCATCATGTCCAGCTCCGGCCCCTGGCCTTCGGCGATCATCTTTTCCAACATGGGGGTTTGGATCATGCCGGGGCAGACGTCGTTCACGCGGATGCCTCGCGTCGCATACTCGAGCGCTGCGCTCTTGGTGAGCCCGATGACTCCATGCTTGGCAGCGTGATAGGTGCCGCGCTTGTTTCCGCCGATGAGGCCGCCAAGCGAGGAACAGTTCACGATGGCGCCGCTGCCCTGTCGCCGCATTTGCTGCAGCTCGAACTTCATGCAACTCCACACGCCGCGGAGGTTGACTGCCATTACGCGATCGTAGTCGTCGCGCGGGGAGTCGGCTGTTTCGGCAATCACATTCTGGATGCCGGCGTTGTTAAAGGCGGCGTCGAGCCGGCCGAATGCCGCCACGGTCTGCTCGACCATGGCTTCGACCTGCGCGTCGTCTGACACATCACAGGTGACGGCGAGCGTCTTGTGGCCCTTTCGAGCAAGTTCGCTCGCTGCCGCCTGCACATCCTTCTCGTTGTAGTCGGCCAGCGCCACAGCTGCACCGGCCTCAGCGAAAGCTTTGGCGGTGGCGAGGCCAAGCCCTGAGGCTGCACCTGTTACCAGGGCAACCTTGTTTTCAAACGTGATGTTCATTCATTACCTCCACAGCGGGAGCTGAGAGCGGCAGGTTTTGCTTACCGGTCAATCAACTTCAGGTGCGTTGCTGAGTAGCGATCGCCTGCGACCCTGATTGCGGATGAGGCATCTTCGAGCGCGCGCACATCTGCGTGAGTGAGCGCGAGGGTTGCGCCGCCGAGATTCTCATCCAGCCGCGAGAGTTTTGTTGTGCCTGGAATGGGCACGATCCAGGGCTTCTTTGCGAGCAGCCATGCAAGAGCGATCTGCGCAGGCGTGGCTTTCTTTTGCTCGGCGAACCTGGTGACCACGTTCACGAGCGCCAGGTTTGCCTTGCGGTTTTCTTCGCTGAAGCGCGGCACGGTGGCGCGGAAGTCGGTGCTGTCGAATTGGGTCGACGCGTCGATTTTGCCGGTGAGGAAGCCTTTGCCGAGCGGGCTGAATGGGACGAAGCCGATGCCGAGTTCTTCCAGAGTGGGCATGACGGACTGCTCCGGCTCGCGCCAGAAGAGGGAGTACTCGCTTTGCAACGCAGTGACGGGCTGCACGGCGTGAGCGCGCCGGATGGTTTTTGCGCCTGCTTCGGAGAGCCCGAAATACCTTACCTTGCCTGCCTTGATGAGGTCCGCGACGGCGCCGGCGGTTTCTTCGATGGGAGTGTTGGGGTCGACGCGATGCTGGTAAAGCAGGTCGATGGTGCCGGTCTGAAGGCGCTTGAGTGAGCCTTCGACGGCCTGTTTGATATGTTCGGGACGGCTGTTGAGCGCTATCCATTTGCCGTCGCCAGGGTTGGGTTCAAATCCGAACTTGGTCGCGATAACGACTTCGCTCCGGAATGGAGCGAGCGCTTCGCCAACCACCTCTTCGTTGACGTAAGGACCGTAGACTTCGGCCGTATCGAAGAACGTGACGCCGCGCCCGAAAGCGCCCCGGATGAGCTTGATGGCTTCAGATTTTTCAGTGGCGGGGCCATAGCTGAAGCTCAGGCCCATGCAACCGAGGCCGAGTGCGGAAACTTCGAGGCCGCTCTTTCCCAGCGTGCGCTTTTGCATGATTGCTCCTGTGTGGCAGATGCGTTGACCGATCTTAAAGACAAGCTTAGGCGCGACCAGTCTATGAGTCTAGATGGTTTTCAATTCATATGGTTATGAGTAGAATTCATAAATCATGAAGAACGATCTGGGAGAACTCTCGGCTTTCGCAATCGTGGCGCAGGAACGCAGCTTCACGCGTGCTGCCGCGCGCCTGGGTGTTTCGCAGTCCGCCTTGAGCCACTCCATGCGGGGCCTTGAAAAGCGGCTGGGGCTGCAACTTCTCGCGCGGACCACGCGCAGTGTTTCACCCACTGCGGCCGGAGCGGCGCTACTGCAGGAGCTTGCGCCGGCGCTGGAGCGGATTGAGAAAGCAGTGGCCGAGACGCGGAAGCGGAGGGAAACTCCCTCCGGCAGAATCCGTCTTGTCGTCCCACGAACCGCCACTCAGATGGTGATTCTCCCCAGGCTGGCGCGGTTTGTTCGCGCTTATCCCGAAATCGTTTTGGAGATCACGTCTTCGAACGATCCGGTAGATCTTGTGGCCGGGGAATACGACGCGGGCATCCAGCTCGGCGAGTTCATCCAGCGGGACATGATCGCGGTCCGTGTGACCAAAGATGTGCGTCTTGCCGTGGTTGGCTCTCCGGAATATTTCCGATCAAATGCCATCCCCCGGCACCCGCAGGATCTGAAAGACCACGCCTGCATCGGCTTTCGCTTCAGCAATCGCTTATACCGGTGGGAGTTTGAGAAAGGCAGAAAGGCGTTGACGGTCAGCCCTCAGGGGCCTGTATCCTTCGACGATCCAGACCTCGTGATCCAGGCGGTGATGGGCGGAGTTGGAATCGGGACCGCGATCGAAGACATGCTCGCGGATCGAATTGCAGCGGGCCGATTGATCCAGGTCCTGAAGGATTGGTGTCCGTCGTTTCCCGGATTCTTTTTGAACTATCCCAGCCGTCGCAATCAGCCTGCCGCTTTGGCTGCTCTTATCGAAACACTTCGAATCTAGAATCCCGATAAGTCTGTGCGCCATTCATCGCAGCTGTATCGCGATGAGTCGGCCGCGATCAAGTATGCGCCGGAAGGTGAAGATTACCGGCAAACTTCGCAGGCAATATTTCTGGCGAGGAGCGGCTTTGGAGTGAGCGAGCTAGCGAGTCAGCCGGCCAGCGTTCCGGCCGTTGGGGGCTTAACGGCAATGCGGCAGGCGGACTGATTTGGCGATTTTGCACGAATTGAAAAGCGCAAAGTACGATAAGGGCGTTTTCGAGGACCTATTTCGTAATTGGCGCGTAACCCACGATCATCGAGCAACTTAGCAACTCAGAGCATCCCACGAACTCCGCGCTCGAGAGTTTCGCCGCGATAGGCTCTGTGCGTTTCAAAAAGGTTCTGAAAACTGCCTTCCTAAACTCTGTCAAATCTCTCCAATCGGAGAATCCTAGCGATTCAAAAGGTGTGGGTTGTGATACAGCAATGCCTTCCACTATTCCTGCGCCGTTTAAAGCTCCAGTAAAACTTGAAGCGTGGGGATCGCGACATCTAAGAGTTTCTGGATGACCAAGTCCGCAAATAGATGCGACGCCTCACGCCGAACAGCGATTAATTCACGGAACCTTGATCACCCTTTCAAGTTCACTGCCTAATCTGCGCGCAGGCTCGCACGGGTTTCCGAGACAAGATGATTTCTGTTCAGATCGTCGGCACTTATGCCGCTTTGAGGAGTGCTATGCGCAGACTAATGCTCTCTCTAGTGTTCTTCCCTCCTTGCCTCATTGCTTCCTCTCCATTATTTGCTCAGTCGGCTACGGGTATCGTTAGCGGCTCTGTCACGGACTCCGGCGGCTCTGTCCTGCACGGCGCAAGGATTGTATTGCAGCCGCAAGTCAGGCCAGTATCGACAGATGAGTTGGGGGAATTCACCGTCACTGAAGTTCCCCCCGGCAACTACTCAGTAGTCATCTCGTACATCGGCTTTGAACCATTTACGACGAGTGTAACTGTAGTTGCGGGCCAGACCTCGCATGTTGACGCGGTTCTCAAAGTTGGAAGCAGGAGTGATGAGGTCGTGGTGACCGCCGATCGTCCGCATGGCGAAGCGGAAGCAATCAATCGGACGCTCGCTGCGGAGAATATTCTTCAAGTGCTTCCAGCCGACGTGATCGTTTCTCTGCCGAACGCGAACATTGCAGATGCACTTGGCCGAATGGCATCGGTTACCATCGAACGCGACGAAGGCGAGGGCAAATATGTTCAAATCCGCGGGACCGAACCTCGTCTGAGCAACACCATGGTCGACGGCGTCACCATTCCCTCGCCGGAGCCCGGCGTCCGCCAGATCAAGCTTGACACCATCGCGTCCGATCTCGTCGAATCCGTCGAAATCAACAAGACCCTGCAGGCCAATATCGACGCCGATGGCATCGGTGGCTCCGTCAACCTGGTCACTAAGACCGCCGGCGAAGAACCAACCGCAACTCTGTACGGCGTAGGCGGATACACGCCGATCGTCGGCGGCCGCCAAGTAGACCAGACGGGCGGCACCATCGGACGGCGCTTCCTCGCCGACAAGAAACTGGGAGTGTTGGTTGGCGGCACTTATGACTACAACGGCCGCGGCATTAACGATATCGAACCCGATCCGCAACCCAATCCGGATGGAACAGTGAAGCCCTACTGGGACACCATGGATCTTCGCGATTACGTCTACGACCGCACGCGCTGGGGTGCGACCGGCAGCGTGGACTACAAGCTGGGGGAAGGGTCGAGTATCTCTGTTCGCACCCTCTTCTCCACCTTCCGCAACTGGGGACATAAATGGGTGTACACCATGGTCGATGGCGGCAATCCACAGTTTGGCCAAGACTGGCGGCGCCCGAATCTTGCAGTGGGAAACCTCGCATTGGAAGGCAGGCACGTCTTCGGCTCCAATACGATCTTGTGGAGCACTTCGGTAGGGCGTTCCCGCTCGCTCGGCGGCAGCGGCGGAGCCAATTACCTTTGGGTAGGCGACCAGAACAACAACTGTGCCGAAGCGCCGGGCGCGAGCGAGTTCCGACCGGGATTTGCGGGTTGTTTCGGCACAGGCCAGGACAATGCCCTGGATGTCAACAATTACGGCTTCACCGAGTTCGACAACCCGACTTATGGCCAAAGCGTGCAGCTCAACCTGCAGGCTTCAGCCTCCTACGCGCGGTTTTATCATGTGGGCACACATTATGGGACCTTCGAATTTGGCGCCAAGATCCGCAATGCCCACAAATTCGACGATACCTACGACACCTTCTGGACCACCGCCGCTTACAGCGCTTCAGATCCGGAACCCATCGTCAACGGGAACACCCTTTCGTTGGGCGATGGGGATCCCATTCCGATTCCGGTTTCGGCGCATCCAGAGTGGGACGGAAGTTTCACCGATCCGAACTATTACGACGGCACTTACAAGTTCGGCACAGTTGTCGACTATGGCAAATTGCGGGGTTGGGTTAACACCCATCAAGACCAGCTCGTGTTCAACACCGACCAGGGTCCGAACAAGGGGAACTTCGATCTCATTGAGCGTATCCCTGCTGGTTATTTCATGAACACGATCGACCTCTCCAGCCGCATTCGCACGGTGATTGGCCTGCGGTTTGAAGCCACCCACGTGGATACGACCAGCTTTGACAAAAGCACGAACGCCTTGTCGTTCAAGGCTGGCGGCGATTACCTGGATGTTCTGCCCAGCGGCTCTGTGCGATTCGGCTTGACCCGGGATTCGGATCTGCGCCTCGTCTATGGCCGCGGCCTCTCGCGTCCCGATCCGGAGGACATCACTGCAGTCATCGGTATTCCGGTGACTAATCAGAATCCAAACACCGTAAGCGCCGGCAACCCTGATCTGAAGGACGAGCACGCCAACAACTACGACATCCTCTACGAGCGCTCGTTCAACAACGCGGGCCTGCTTCAGGCGGGCTACTTCTACAAGGACCTCTCGGACCCGATTATTACGGTGACGACTCTGGTCAGCAGTACCCCGTATAACCCCAACCCCAACCCGCCCGGGGCGAAAACTCAAGTCACGCAGCCCGGTAACGCAGGCTCCGCGCATGTGCAGGGCGTGGAGTTTAGCTATCAGCAGCGCCTGACCTACCTGCCCGGCGTGCTTGGCGGCGCGGGCATTTCAGCCAACTACAGCTTCACCGAGTCGCGGGCTAACGGCCTTCCCAACCGCTCCGATTCGCCTGCGCTACAGCGCGACGCGCCCAATAGTTGGAACATCAGCCCCACCTACGACACCAGGCGCTTTTCGATGCGTGTTGGCATGAGCTTCGACGGCGCCATGATTTATCAGTACAACTGGACCGACGGCGCAGATCCAGTCGGTGGAGTCCATGGCCCCTTGGGCGACAACTACCTCTATGCCCACTTCCAATTCGACACCCAGGCCAGCTATAAGCTTCCCGCTGGGTTTCAGGTGTATGCCTACGGCCTGAACCTGAACAACGAAGTCTTCGGCTTCTACAACGGCAGCCCGCAATATGTGGTTCAACGCGAGTATTATCACCCCACCTATGCGGGCGGGATTCGCTGGACCTCGTCAAACGAGAAGTAAAGCAAGGCCGTCGCGAATTCGCACACCCGTCAGCGCCGGCCAAAATGACAGTTGCTGTGACGGCGTACTTGTGGTTTGCGCCGTTATCGATCGATTGTGCGCGAAGTCTATGATGCCGGCAATTCTGGAGAAGAGATGAATCCTTGCGGCGCAGGTCGCTTCAGTCCGGTTTTTTTCTCCGCAGCATTCTTGATCTTCGTATCACCCGCTTCGTCCTTGTGGGCTCAGCGTCCAGCCGAGGTACCGCACGCGAATCACGGTAGAGAAGCACCCAGGTTGAAGTTTGTTGTCATCCTAAGCCGCCATGGAGTTCGTCCGCCAACTTGGACCCAGGACCGTTTAGACGCATACTCAGCGCAACCTTGGCCGCATTGGAGTGTACCGCCTGGTTATCTGACCCCTCATGGTTACGAGTTGCTGAAACGCTTTAGCAGCTTCGACCGCGCGTCGCTTGCAGCGGCCGGGCTCATTGCAGCGGACGGATGTGCAGATGCGGCGCATACGTATATTTGGACGGACACAGATGAGCGCACAATCGAAAGCGGACGCGCTTTGGCGGAAGGCCTGTTTCCAGGCTGCCCGCCTCTAGCGCATAGCCGCGTGGCCGGTGAAAGGGACCCATTGTTTCATCCGGGTGCGCGTGATGCAATACCCGCGGGCGCACAGGCGGAAAAACACGAACCCGAGACACAGGCGACTTCGAAGCCGGACGCAGAGCAGGACCGGCTCCTGGTTGAAATGCAGAATGTCCTCAAAGGCTGCTCGCCGGCAGATCCTTGCACACCGGCGCGGGCTCCTGCGATGTTGCTGCTCGGTGTTCAAGGTGCTGAAACGAGCGACAAAAGTGGCATGAGCTCCGAAAGCCGCCAGCCGCTGTCGCTGGGCGCAAGCTTCGCAGAAGATTTTCTGCTTGAGTATACGGAGGGTATGCCGAGCGATCAGATCGGGTGGGGCAAGGTGGACGAACCTCAAATTCTGAGATTCATGACCTTGCATACTGAGCATACTGAACTCTCGGACCGCGCACCGGTGCGCGCCCGCATGGGAGCGTCGAACCTCCTGTTTCATATTGAGCGCACACTGGAGCAACGTGTGGACGGGGGCACAGTTGAAGATGCGATCGGCGCGGTCGATAGCAAGATAGTGCTCATCGTTGGGCACGACACGAACATTGCCGAAGTTGCTGCGCTACTCGGAGTGCATTGGACGATTGATGGTCGTAAGGATGATACGCCACCTGGAACTGAGCTGGCATTCGAGCTTTGGCAGAGCGAAGGTGGGGCTTATTCAGTTCGCGTGACGGTCTCTATGCAGACGCTGAGGCAGATGCGCGAGATGCAGGATCTCACTCCATCTGCCCCACCAGCCCGTGAGGCGCTGACGCTTCAAGGATGCGAGGCAACGACGCAAACCTGTGGATGGAAGAATTTTATGCAGATTGCGGATGCGGCTATAGACAAGACGTATACGATCACGGCAGGTTCGAATTAATTCTCAGTTCCAATCAGGGAACAAAAGGGTACTTCATTTCCCTCCTTAGAGGCTGTTCTGTAACCCATACATATTGAAACACTCGCTGGGCCTCGGTCCCGGCGTGTGTTCTGAATGACGTACGACTCGGTCGGCGTCAACACCAGCCTTCCTGCCTCGTGCCATTCGCCCCCAAAAAGAAACTGGAGCAGAGAAGCCTCTGCTCCAGCCACTAAATCCAAGGTTCGCTGAAGTTCCTAGCTGCACCCGCTCGTCGAGCCGCAGCTCATGCAGCGGTAGCAACTTCCGTTGCGCACCATGATTGCGCCGCACGTTCCGCAGCTTGGCGCATCGCCCATGTCGTACATGCCGCGCATGGCGTCGGCCGCGTGATAGAGGCCGCGATCCTGCATGCTGGGCACCTGCGCCGCGCCGGCCGCCGTCGTTGGCTGCGCCTCTGCGGTTCGCCGCGGCGCGCCGCCCGCTTCCGGCTCCGGCGCAATGCCGCCGCCGGAATGCCCGGTTGCCGTGACCTGGTTGAGCCGCTTCGCCACTTCCTCAGCCAGACGCGCAATGTGCTGCTGCGTCGTCGGCGGCTCATCTTCCTCGAGGCCGCTCTCGGCGATCATGCTGGGCGGCGCCGCTAATTGCGGAGCCTGCTGACCGAGGCCCGCGAACAGCGTCAACTGCTGCCCGGAAAGGAAGCGCAGATTGAGCCAGCGGAAGATGTAGTCCATGAGGCTCTTGGCGTAGCCGATCTGCTCGTTGCCCGTCCAGCCTGAAGGCTCGAAGCGCGTGTGCGCGAACTTTTCGCACAGCACCTTGAGCGGCACGCCATGCTGCAGCGCCAGCGAGACCGATGTGGCAAACGCATCCATGAGGCCGCTGACCGTGGAACCTTCCTTGGCCATGCGGATGAAGATTTCGCCCGGCTGCCCGTTGGGATAGAGCCCGACCGTGATGTAGCCTTCGTGGCCGGCGATGGAGAACTTGTGCGTGATGGACGCGCGCTCCTCCTGCAGACGATGGCGAATGGCGCGCGGCGGAGCATTCAGGTCCTGCTCTTCGCGCGGAATCTCGCGCACTTCGCGCATGGCGGGCGTAGGCGTGAGCACGGGAACCGCTGCTGCTGCCGCGATTTCGTCGAGCGCCTTCTGGAACGCCTGCGCCGTTGCCAGCAGTTGCTTCGCGCTGACTTCAACTTTGTCGGCCGCGTGCGCTTCAAGCAACTTCACGTCGGCCTCGGCCGCAGCCTGCGACGCCGCAAGATTCTGGAGCAGCCGACCGCCAACGGCGTCGAGCGCCGACGGCTCCTTCTTCTTGTCATCCATGCTGGTGTTCAAGGGCTGCGTGCCCTTCGATCCGTCGCGATAAATGGCAACGGCCTTGATGCCCTGGCGCCAGCTTTCCGCGTAGGCCTCGGCCACGTCTTCAACCGAAGCTTCGTGCGGCAGGTTCACCGTTTTTGAAATCGCGCCCGAAAGGAACGGCTGCGCCGCCGCCATCATTTTGATGTGGCCCATATAGTGAATGGACCGCGTGCCCTTGGCCGGCTTGAAGCTGCAATCGAACACGGCCAGGTGCTCGGGCTTGATGCCCGGCGCGCCTTCGATGGTGCCCGTCGCGTCGATGTAGCTGACGATCGCGTTGACCTCTTCGTTGTCGTAGCCGAGCTTGAAGAGCGCGGACGGCACGGTGTTGTTGACGATCTTGATCATGCCGCCGCCCACGAGCTTCTTGTACTTGACCAGCGCGAGGTCGGGCTCGATGCCGGTGGTGTCGCAATCCATCATGAAGCCGATGGTGCCGGTGGGCGCCAGCACCGTGGTTTGCGAGTTGCGATAGCCGTAGCGCTCGCCGTAGAGCAGCGCCATGTCCCAGCACTCGCGGCTGGCTTCGATGAGCGCGTCAAGCTGCGGAACGGTGAACGGCTCCGTGCTTTGGCGCGATTTGCCGATGTTGTTTACCTCGGCGCGGTGCATGCGGATGACGTCGAGGAACGGCTCACGATTGACGTAGTAGCCGGGGCATGCTCCGCCCTGGTGCTCAACGCTCGCCGTGAGCGGCGTGGCCGAGCTGAGCGGCGGGCACTGCGCCGCGATGATGGCCGACTGCAGATAGGCCTGGCCGGTCATCATCGCCGTCATGCTGCCGGCGAGGTCGCGGCCGGCTTCGGAGTCGTAGGGCAGACCCATCGACATAAGCAGCGCGCCCAGGTTGGCATAGCCGAGGCCGAGCGGCCGATAGTCGTGCGAGTTGCGCGCGATGGCTTCGGTGGGATATCCCGAGTTGTCCACCAGGATCTCCATGGCCGTGATCAGCACGGAGATTGCATGACGATAGGCCGCGATGTCGAACGTGCCGGCGGGCGTGACGAAGCGCATCAGGTTCAGGCTCGCCAGGTTGCATGCCGAGTTGTCGAGGAACATGTATTCGCTGCACGGATTCGACGCGTTGATGCGCGCCGTGTTCTTGCTGGTGTGCCAGCGGTTGATGGTGTCGTCGAACTGCATGCCGGGGTCGCCGCAGAGCCACGTCGACTCCGCGATCTTGCCCATGATGTCGCGCGCCTTGTAGGTCTTCACGGGCTGGTGGCCCTTCACCGTGTACGTGGTGAATTCCCCATCGGCCTCGTAGCTGCGCATGAACTCGTCACTGACCCGTACGGAGTTGTTGGCGTTCTGGAAGAAAATAGATGAAAAAGCCTCGGAGTCCGGACCCGATCCGTCGTAGCCCGCCTTGATGAGCGTGAAGGCCTTCGCCTCTTCCTTCGCTTTGCACTCGATAAAGTCCACGATATCGGGATGGTCGACATTCAGGATCACCATCTTGGCCGCGCGCCGCGTTTTGCCGCCGCTCTTGATGACGCCGGCAAAGGCGTCGAACCCGCGCATAAAGCTCAGCGGGCCGCTGGCCGAGCCGCCGCCCGAGAGCAGCTCCATCGATCCGCGCAGCGACGACAGATTTGTGCCCGTGCCCGATCCCCACTTGAACAGCATGCCTTCGGTCTTGGCCAGGGTCAGAATCGAATCCAGAGAATCGTCAACCGCGTTGATGAAGCACGCCGAGCATTGCGGATTCCGGTAGCCCGTCGCCGAGTATTGAATGCCGCCGGTAACCGGGTCCCAGTGCCAGTTCTGCCCGTCCGCATCCGGCTCCAGCCGGTCGCAGCCCACGTTGAACCACACGGGTGAATTGAACGCGGCCTTTTGCGTGAGCAGCAGGTGCGCCAGCTCGTCGTGGAAGATGCCGGCATCGAGGGCCGTCGCAAAGTATCCGCCGGCCATACCCCAGTCGCGAACGGTTTCAGCCACGCGGGCCACCAGTTGCCGCACGCCAGTCTCGCGCTCCGGCGTGCCGATTTGCCCATGCAGGTACTTTGAGGCCACAATGTTGGTCGCGGTCATCGACCAGTCCACGGGCACCTCCACGTCCTTTTGCTCAAAGATCGTGTTGCCTTTGGTGTCGGTGATCGACGCGGTGCGGCGCTCCCACGCCATTTCGTCGTAAGGGGAAACGCCCTCCCTGGAAAAGCGGCGGGAAAAGGTAAGGCCCTGCGTGCGGGTGGTGGTGGTCTGCAAGCCAGCGCTCGAAGTCTGAAGTTGAGCCTCGTTCATCGTGTTACTCTCCCTGGGTCGAAAAATCGGTGTAAAAAGCCCTATCACCGGCCACGCGACCGGAGCGCGGGACAACCCGCAACTATTTGGAAACAAACAGAATATGAGGACGAAAGTTCCAGAAACTGTTTGAATCGGTTGCGGCCCGCCGGCTAGCCCGCGCTTCCCTCGCCACCTCTACTCGATCCGTCTGCGCTGCCTGCTGATTTGATTCGGTTCGATGGCCGCGTGACGCTGGATGGAGTGCTTTGACTTGGGTTTTGCCCGGTTCCTTTAACAGCCTGTTTACAGCCGCAGATGAAAACTTACCGCTGTCCATGGTGCGTGTCAAGAACAAACCACAACATCTAGTATTTTGGTCACATTTCGTGCATCTGCTCTCTAAACCCCGGCATTTGTTTGTGGAAAGTGCGATTCGGCCACTCAGGTCGCGGGTTTGAGGGGTCAGAAATGCTGGAAATCCACATTGCTGGCGGCTACCGGGTCAGCCGGCGAGCGGCGTGCCTGACTTTTCAACCCTAGTCCCCGCTCAGCCGCGGCACAAGGCGCAGAAATGGTGCAGGTCGCCCGCGCTTCTGTTCAAGTTGTGGAGATTTGGATCGGAAAATCGTCGCTGGGTCTCAAGGCTCAAAGCGCCACTTCGCCGGGACCATCCGTTGATGCAGAACGCGGGAGACTCGTATTCCGGCGGTCACAATGCGATAAAACACGACATGTTTTTCATGTTCGAATCGCCGCAAGCCCGGACTGACGAGGTCGCTAGCTCGGCCGATTCCGGGATTCCTGGCGAGCATCCGCATGGACTTTCTGAGCGCTGCCATGTATCGCAGTGTCTGCGCTTTTCCCCATCGGATATGGGTGTAGAGGATGATGCTGCGCACGTCGGATGCTGCGTCGTCGGATAAGAAGTACTTAGGCAATCTTTTTACTCTTCCGTTTCGCTGCGCCCTCGATGGAAGCGAAGAGCTCATCGAAGAACTCTTCTCCATCAACTACGCCGCCGGCGTCACCTGCGGTGATTGCTGCCCGCAGCGCTGCCAGTTTCCCCTCGTCTTCTCGTTCTTCCCTTTTCAGCAGCCGCAGCGCCGTACGCATGACCTCGCTGGCATTGGCGTAATTTCCGCTTTTAACGCGTGAAGCGACAAACCGATCGAGTTCTTTGGGCAGATTCACATTGCGCGTCGGCATCGTGGCACCTCAGCTTGAGTATAGGTCCATTGGCCAAGTTTGCCAATTTCATTTTGGGGCCGTGGGCGCTCAAGCTCTAAGCCCGCGAGTTACGCGGTTTCCGCGGCAGCGTCATCTCGCTCAGCGGCACAAATTCAAAGCCCTCTGCGCGATAGCGAGTGATCAGGCGGTCGGTCGCGTCCACCGTCGCCGAGCGATCTCCCTTCGGGTCTTCGGAGTCGCCATCGTGCAGCAGCACAATGCCGCCGTCGCCATCGGAGCTCTCGATCTGCGCCGCGATCTGAGCAACGATCTCCTCGGGCGTCTTCAGTTTCCAATCCAGCCCGTCAACATCCCACATCACAAGCTGCAGGCCGTGTTGTCGCAGGTATTTCAGGACCTCGTCGTCGTAATGGCCGCCGGGTGGCCGGAAATATTTTCCCCAGCGACCGATTTCGTAGTCGATCGCCTCGGGCGGCGCGCCGCACAGGTTGCGATGCGTCCGCGTGTGATTGCCGATCGCGTGCCCCGCCTCTTCGACGCGCTTCACCGTCTCCTCATGCGTCCGCATCTTCTGGCCGATCATGAAAAACGTCGCCGGCACGGAGTGGCGAGCGAGAACTTCGAGCAGCGCTTCGGTATGCGGAGGCGCCGGCCCATCGTCGAAGGTGAGCGAAAGTTTCTTCATCGCGTGGGGCCAGCATATCTTGCGGTCCGGCAGCCAGCAAAGTTTTTCTATCGCTGCCGTCGTCGTTTGTGCCAAGAACAAATCGGCCTCGCACGCCGTAGCGCACGAGGCCGATTTTAGGGAGAGGGCTGCTCGATCAAATCGAAATTCAGTTCCCCTTGTCGATCTTCATCCCGTAGAACGATCTCCACACAAAGAACACCGAGATCAGGAAGAACACCACGGCCAGCGCATGCGCAAGCTGCGGATTGCTCGCGCTGAGCGTCACCGCCAGTTCCACAGCAAGCAGCCCGAAGAGCGTGGTGAACTTGATCACCGGATTCAGCGCCACGGACGACGTGTCCTTGAACGGATCGCCCACCGTGTCGCCAATGACAGTTGCATCGTGCAGCGGCGTGCCCTTCTGCTTCAGCTCCACCTCCACGATCTTCTTCGCGTTGTCCCAAGCCCCGCCGGCATTCGCCATAAAGATCGCCTGGTACAACCCGAATGTCGCAATCGAGATCAGGTAGCCGATAAAGAAGAACGGCTCAACAAACGCAAACGAAAGCGTCACGAAGAATACCGCCAGAAAGATGATGAACATTCCCTTCTGCGCGTACTTGGTGCAGATTTCCACCACCTTTTTGCTGTCTGCGACCGACGCCTTCTCCACGCCTTCGAGCCTGATGTTCGCCTTGATGAACTCGACGGCGCGATAAGCACCCGTGGTCACGGCCTGCGTAGATGCGCCGGTGAACCAGTAGATCATCGCACCGCCGCTGATTAAACCGAGAAGGAACGGCGCATGCAAGAGCGAAAGGCTCTGGACGTCGTGCGTCAGTCCACCCGTCAGCGCCATGATGATCGAGAAGATCATCGTTGTCGCGCCCACCACAGCGGTACCGATCAGCACAGGCTTCGCCGACGCTTTAAAGGTGTTGCCGGCGCCGTCGTTCGCTTCCAGCAGATCTTTTGCTTTCTCGAACTTCACGTCGATGTTGTAGTTCTTCTTCAGCTCGGCCTCGATGTTGGGAACGTTCTCGATCAGCGACAATTCGTAAATCGACTGTGCGTTGTCCGTGACCGGCCCATAGGAATCGACAGCGATTGTTACCGGTCCCATGCCCAGGAAACCAAACGCTACCAGGCCGAATGCGAATACCGCCGGCGCCAGCATCAGGCTCGCCATGGATGCGCCCGTCGAGAAGAAGTAGCCCAGCGACATCAGGCCGACCATGCTGAATCCCAGCCAGTAGGCCGAAAAATTGCCGGCCACAAATCCCGACAGAATTCCCAGCGAAGCGCCGCCTTCCTGCGCGGACTTCACCACTTCCTTCACATGGCTCGAATTGGTCGAAGTGAACACCTTCACCAGTTCTGGAATGATGGCGCCCGCCAGCGTTCCGCACGAAATAATCGATGCCAGCTTCCACCAGAGCGTCCCATCGCCCAGCGTCGGGATCATCAGGTACGTCACCACATAGGTCAGCGCGATCGAAACGATGGACGTAATCCATACCAACGACGTCAGCGGGGTCTCGAAGTCCATCTTGTCTGCATTGCCGTAGCGCGCATGCGCGATGGCGCCATTCAGGAAGTATGCGGCCGAGCTCGAAACCAGCATGGCCACGCGCATCACAAAGATCCACACCAGCAACTGAACCTGTGTCGTGGGGTCCTTCACCGCCAGCAGGATGAACGTGATCAGCGCCACGCCCGTCACGCCGTAGGTCTCAAAGCCGTCCGCGCTGGGGCCAACCGAGTCGCCCGCATTGTCGCCCGTGCAGTCTGCAATCACGCCCGGGTTGCGCGCGTCGTCTTCCTTGATCTTGAACACGATCTTCATCAAGTCCGAGCCGATGTCGGCGATCTTGGTAAAGATGCCGCCGGCAATGCGCAGCGCCGCCGCGCCCAGACTCTCGCCGATCGCGAACCCGATAAAGCACGGACCCGCGTAATCGCCGGGAACAAACAGCAGGATGAAGAGCATGATCAGCAGCTCAACCGAGATGAGCATCATGCCGATGCTCATGCCGGCCTTGAGCGGAATCGCATATACCGGGTAGGGTTTCCCGCGCAGGCCCGCAAACGCCGTCCGCGAGTTCGCGAATGTGTTCACGCGAATTCCGAACCACGCCACGCCGTAGCTGCCACCGATGCCAACCAGCGAGAAAATCAAAATGATCGGCAGTGTCACTGCGACATTTCCCACCGGCTTCAGGAAACCGAAGTACATCGAGATAATGACCGCGATGAAAACCCAGAGCAGCAGAATGAACTTGCCCTGCGTGATCAGATAGGTTTTGCACGTCTCGTAGATCAGCTCTGACATCTCGCGCATGGTGCGGTGCACCGGCAGATTCTTCAACTGCATGAAGATCACCAGCCCGAACAGCAGTCCGCCTGCGCAAAACAGCAATCCAATGCTGAGCAGCTTATGCCCATCCATGCCCATGAACGACACTTGCGACAAGTCGGGCACCTTCAGGCTGGCTTCTCCGCCTGCCTGGTCCGACTGCCCAAAGGCCAGTGCCGGCATCGCCAACCCTGCCAGCACCATTGCGGCTTTCGAGTGCCGCATCAGTGCCGCCGCACCTTGCCGAATGGCCAGGGAAATCTTTCCCATCCCGACCATCTCGATTCCCAACTCCTGCCGCACAAAAAATACGGCAACCAAGAGCGTCAAAACGCTCAGACAGAACTCCATCGAACCCAGTACAGTCACGCTTCCTCCATACAGTAGGTTTTGAGGCCGCTAGAGCGGTGCCATCGGCCCCGGAACCGGCCTCGCGAACACCGGGGAATTGCCACCGGGAAGGCTATCATCCGAATCCACCTCTGTCGAGTGATTGCTGTCACGGGGTCTCACGCGGTGCGTCCCGTAGTGGCTTTGGCCCGATTCGGACCACCGTTGCGTAGTCCGCGTTGCACCCGCAGGGTCCGTCCCCGCAACGCAAAAACGCCGTTCACGGCACACCTTTGCTCCAGATGCCAAAAAGTTATTCAGTTGTCCGATGAAATCTGGCCCCGGCGAGTTGTCTATCTATTCCCTATTCCTCCACCGTCGCCTCAATCCTGTCCTCGGGCAGCACATCGCTCATCCCCGGCTCGCTCTCGCTTCGCACCCTGCCACCCGGCAGCGGATGCAGCTTGAACAACACCAGCACATCTCGATCCGGATCGTCCAGCGCACTGAAGCTCGCCACCTGTTCCAGCGAATACCGCGTGTGCAGATCGGCGAGCGTACTGGGGTCGACCTCATTCCATGTTGCGAACCACCCCGGCTGGTAGCGGCTCACCTTGTCCGCCAGATCATCCGTGCTCAGCTCGTCGCAAATCGCCGGCAGCCCGGTCATCAGCATAATTTCATCGCCGCTGGTCGCCACCACGAGCCGTTTTCCGTTGGGATGCGTATCAATATACTGTGTCACCTGCGTCGCCGCGTTCACCCACGTGTACTCGGGGTGCCTCGCGTAGGCATTCGTCTTCGCTCCATGGACGCCCGCGGCCACTACCGCTGCCGCAACCGCGAGCCATCCCAGCCGCCCAGCCCAGCCCGCACGCTCCACCAGCGTCTCCGCGCCAAGCGCCACCAAAGCGCACACCAAAAATGCCGGCACCATAAAGTAGCGGGGCTGGGGATGATCCTGAACCGTCATAAACAAAACGAATCCCAGAATTCCCAGAATCGCCGCGCCAAACACCGGTTCGCGCCACATGATCCTACCCCATTGAGTCCGCCATGCTAGCGCAGCACCCGCGGTCAGCGCCCCCGCCAGCACCACCATACTGTGATCGATCCAAAGCAATCCGTGCAACGACCACCAAAACGCAACCTGCGGCCACCAGATCTCCGGCGGTTTGGCATAGGCATTCGCCGAAAGGAAGAAGAAGCGGTAATCGCCCATCAATCCCGCGCGCGCAATCACCGCAATCCACGCGCCGTACACAACTGTCGTTGCCAGCCCCGCCGCCAGCACGCATCGCAGCGCCAACTTCCGTTTGCTCCACAGCGGCGCCGCCACCGCCCAAATCGCGGCGGGCGCTAGGAATACTGCGTTGGTCTTGGTCAGCATCGCCAGGGCAAACAGAATGCCGACCGCAATTGCGCCCAACATCGGGCGCTTCATGCGCGGCAGCCGCACGGCCACGTTCAACATAGCCAGCGTCAGCGTCGTCTCGAGCGGCTCCAGAATCGCCAACCGGCTAAAGGAATAAAGAAAGGGGCTCGTCACCGCAAGCGTTACGGCGAGCAGCGCCGGCCATCTCAAAGTCCCGGCAAATCGAGTATCGTCTGCTCGACCGGCCCGCGAGCCCGACCTGCGCAGCAACAGATAAAGCAGCCCGAGGCTCGTGAAAAAACAGCCGACCGCCAGCCCGCGTGCCGCTTCAATTTTTACGCCCGTGATGAAGAAAGCTACCCACTCCACAAATGGCCACGCCGGAACCGCAACCGCCGTATTGAAATCCCCCGTAAAGTACCAGTGCCCAAACAAGTGCGCGCGAACTGCCGCAGCCCCGTACCAACCCTCGTCTGTGTACTTTGCCCAATCAAGGATCCACGGCGAGCCGTTCGGAAAATCCGCTCGCAAATGCCAGGCGTGCAGCGCTGCGAATCCAGCAATCGCCGCCACCCACGCTGCAATTCCCCAACGGCGCAACATTTCAGCACGCCCGTCCAGCAGTCTCACCGCCCGCGTTGCCGGCTCCGCCGCCGGCTCTTCGGCGCGCGTGCTGCGCCCCGCATTTGCCTGGGATGAGTGCTCAGCTGGCATTCGGTTTCCTCAGATTCTTCAAAAGAACCAAAGATGATTTCAGGCTTCTTACCCGCTGGAATGTTCGAGTATAACGCGCCCTCCGTTCGCAGCATTCCCAGCCACTATGTTGCCCCTACGTCCCACAGTCCATGGGCACCTAAGTCCCTTGTCTCTACGTCCCTAGCGCCTACTTCCATGCACTCCTGCATTCCCTGTTTTCACTTGATTTGCATTTGCCCCTGTGCTATACCGTCTCAAGCTTCCCAAAACAATTTGACCGGGGCCCCAACCCTTCGACACGAGTGAACGAAAGGAGTTCTCGCCGTGCGTACCCTCTGGGCTATTCCTTCGCTATCCGTAGTTCTTCTCATCTCTGGCTGCCTCAACGCTCCACTCGTCACAACGAACCAAAACACATCCAATCAAAATCAGGGCACTGCATTCTCCGGCAAAGTCCACGGCGGCCAGCAGGCCGTCACCGGCGCAAGTGTCTATCTCTACGCCGCCGGCACCAGCGGTTACGCCGGACCCGGCATTGCGCCCACGGCGAGCAACGCCTCCGTTTCGCTGCTCAAAAGCGCCGCCAACACCAGCCAGGATGGCAGCGGCAACTACTACGTCACCACCGATTCCGGCGGCAACTTCTCCATCACCGGCGACTACACCTGTCCGGCGAATGCGCAGGTCTATCTATATTCCATTGGCGGCAACCCCGGCATGGGCGCCGGCAACAACTCCGCAGCCGGATTTCTCGCCGCGCTCGGCCCCTGCAGTTCCCTCACCTCGTCTACCTTCGTCTTCGTCGATGAGGTATCCACAATCACCACGGCTTTTGCGCTTGCCGGCTTCACCACCGACGCAACCCACATCTCCAGTTCCAATGGCGCGCAGGCTTTGATGGGCATCAAAAACGCGTTCGCCACGGTCGCGAATCTTGAGAATCTCTCCACCGGCTTCGCGCTTTCCACCACGCCCGCCGGCAACGGTACGTTCGATATTTCCGGCGTCAACGTCATGGCCGATATTCTTGCCGCATGCGTCAACTCCACCGGACCGACTTCGACGCAGTGTTCAACACTCTTTACCAACACCATGAATGGCAGCACCGCCCCCACCGACACTGCGATGGCGGCCATCAACATCGCGCACAATCCAAGCGCAAATGTTTCCACTCTGTTCACGTTGAAAACTGCAAACTCACCCTTCCAGCCCACCTGGTACCGCAGCGGCAACAGCTTCTCGATTGTCATCAGCTACACCGGCGGCGGCATCCAGGAGGATCAGGGCGTCGCAATCGACGCATCAGGTAACGTGTGGGTCGGGAACAGCCAGAATAATTCGCTGACAGAAGTCAGCCCACTGGGTGTCGTGATGACTCCTGCTGCGGGCCTGAAAGGCGGCGGCGTTGTTGATCCCTTTGGAATTGCCATCGACACAGCCGGCAACGTCTGGGTCAACGACGCCTACCCCGCGGGCCTCAGCGAGTACAACCCCAAAACGTCCACCTGGGTTACATCGTCTGCAATCACGGGCGGCGGCGAGAATTTCCCTGAAGGCATCGCCATCGATCCGGCTGGCAACCTGTGGATTGCTAATGAGGGCAATGACAGTCTCAGCGAGTACAACCCCTCCACGGGTTGGGTTTCGGCTACCGGATACACAGGCGGCGGTCTCAACATGCCTCACGCGATTGCCGTCGACCTCGCAGGCAATGTGTGGATCACCAATTCGAACGCCTCCAGCATCAGCCAGTTCTCCACTGCCACCGGTGCGCCCAACACGAATTCGCCGATCACCGGCGGCGGCTTGCAGCAGGCAACTGGCGTCGCCGTCGATGCCCAGGGCTACCTGTGGATGTCCAATTACAACAACAAGCTCAGCGAATACGATCCCGTGAACGGATGGGTTTCGACCACCGGATATACCACGGGCCTGTCCTTGAATACATCCCTCGCTGTCGACGGCGCGGGCCTGGTATGGGTCGCGAACGGACAGGGTCTGATTTACGGCTTCACCTCTTCCGGCGCCGCACTGCCGGGATATACAGCGCTGGGGGGCGGTTACCTCAACGATCCAGTCGCAATTGCCATCGATCCATCGGGCAACCTCTGGGCTGTAAACGGAAACGGCAGCGACGGCAATTTGTCTGAGGTCGTCGGGCTCTGCACTCCGGTTGTCACTCCCATAGCCGCCAACCTTGTCAGCCCGTATGGGCAGCACATTGTGAATAAACCCTGAAGCCAGGGCGCCCATCCACGCCTTGCCTGGGTGGGCCAGGTTCCGCGTTCGCAAAACAGAAAGGTTTCAGACTCGAGGACATCATGAATCTGAGAAAGACCGCTCTCGCCCTTGGCTTCATACTGCTGCTCGCCGCACCCTCCTCGCTTTGCGCGCAGACCGGATGCGTCGATTCGCCTGAAGACCCTACCGTCGTCCTCGCTCTGTTCGCCATCGCCGGCGCGTTCGCCGCATCATTCCGCGGATCTCGCCGTCGCAACCAGTAACCCAGCACTGCGTTGCCCATCCTTATTCGTCGCGTCAGCTCCATAGCGGCGCGACGAAAAGGGCTGGTTGTTCCATTCCTCTTCCATCCCTCAAATAATTCCGAAATCCCGCAGCCGCGCTCTCGCATTTTCTTTGTCCCGGTTTTGCAATCTCTAATCCGAAGTCCTTCTCTTCATTCCTCTCTCGTTCTCTCAAATCCCTGCCGGCTATGCCTCGTTTCCTGCTTTTTCGCGCACGTTCCCTCGCTCCCTTGTTCCCTTGCTTCCTTGCTCCCTCGCTCCCTTGTTCCCTGCCTTATTCATGTTTTCCCCCACCTCGCCGATGAGATTTGTGATGGCTTGGCAATTCATCTTTGCGTCGCTTGCGAGGCAGGTTGGGTTTCATGCATAGCTCCGCTCCATTTCACGCGCAGCCTTCCGCCTCCGGCCTTACGCTCGTCGAGCTCGATCCCGCATCGTCGACGGTCCAGGTTGTCGGAGTCAGCGCCGCGTGGCGCAAGCTGCTGATGCAGGCGGAAATGGCCGCGCCCCATCTGCAGATTGCGGCCATTGAAGGCGAGCACGGCACCGGCAAGCAGACTCTGGCACGCTATCTCTTCAGCCGTTCGCCGCTCGCCTCCAACACGTTTCAGCGCCGCGACGCGCGCGAGTGGCTCGCCACCGACGCCGATCCCGCCACACTTGCAGGATTCACCTATCTCGATCGCGTCGATCTTCTCGCGCCTCCGGGCCAGGGGCTGCTCCTCGGCGTTTTGAAAAACCTGCAGGACCGCCCGCCAGGCCGCGCCGTTTTGCTCGCGTCCTCGCAAACTCCGCTGCGACAAATGGCCGGGCAGGGACTGCTGCTTCCCGACCTCGCCTTTCGCCTCACTGCAATTCGCTTCGCCATTCCACCGCTCCGCCAACGCCGCGAAGACATTGCTCCGCTCGCGCAGTTTCTTCTCGACCGCATCTGCAACCGCTATCAGCAGCGCCCCGTTGTCTTCGGGCCCGGCGCACTGGCGCGCCTCCTCCAATACTCCTGGCCCGGCAACGTGCGCGAGCTCGCAGGCATTCTTGAGAATGCTCTGCTTCAGGCCGACAACGGCGTCATCCGCGCAGCCGACCTCGCCCTTCCCGACCCTCTCGAAGCCGCGCCCAATCCGCCGTTCGATCCGGCTTTCCCCGGCGGCAACCCACTGCTCAATAACCGCACCAGTCCCTGGGCCAATCCATCATCCGGCGTCGCCCTGCATCTCGATTCGCAGTCCAGCGCCCGCGCCGCTGACCTCTCGCTCGACGCCGTCATCCGCACGCATGTTCAATATGTCCTGGATTTGAATCGCGGCAACAAGCTGCGCACCGCCCGCCAGCTTGCCATCAGCCGCTCCACCCTCTACCGCATCCTCGCCAACGAAAGCTTGCTCGCCCACTGAGTGCAGAAATCCCCAAGCGCGGCAGATGGGAAATCTGCCGAATGTGTCGTCTCAGAATTAGGTCACGTAACACGCCGGCGTCCTGAGCGGACTGCGCCACAGCCTTATTGCGCGCTTCGATTCTCTCCAAATGTGACGATGTTGTGGTCGAGTGGTAATTCATCGATGTGGAGCACCGATGGCCGGCTGGCCGTCTGCTGCCGGTAGCGGTCGATCAGGTAGGGCAAACCGTCGCCAGCCAGAGCCTTGGTCGAATCCGTCACTTCGAAATGCAGATGCGGCTCGCGCGCATCGCCAGAGGCGCCGACCCGCGCCAGTACCTGACCGCGCCGAACACGATCTCCAACCTTCACGCGCAAGCTGCCCGGCAGCAGATGCAGATAATAGGCAAACTGGCCGCCGCCGATATCCAGCGTGATCGTGTTTCCCGCAATCGTGTCGAGGGTGATCGGAATCGCCGGGTGGAATGCGTCGCCGTGCCCCGGAGTGTTTTCGGGAAGGCCATCCCGCGCTGTCACGACGCGGCCATCGGCAACGGCCAGCACCGGCTCCCCATAGCAGTAGTACGAGTGAACGTCGCGCGCATCGCCGGAGTACGACGCACCATCCCTGACCTGCATCCAGTCGATCGCGTAGCGCCTTGAGTCCACAGCGCGCCCATCGAGAATGGCCACTCCCCTGCGGTGATGATTGTCCTCGTCGTTGCTGGGGCCGTCGTCTGCAATCCAATCTGCCCCTTCGAGCGGCGGACCAAGCACGCGTAACTGCGTGTGTCGCGTGGCGATCACAGCTCCCTCCACATCGCCGAAGTCCACACTCACCCGATGAACCAGGCTGACAGGAATGCGCGAGCCGCGGTCAAGCTCGATCCACATGTAGGCAAGCGTAGTCTGGCCACCGCCGATCACGAGCCTCTTTTGAGGATCGGAGGGCTCGCCGCTTAGGGGTTGCAATATCTTTTCCAACTGGTCTCCCTCGATGACCGCGACTGGTTTCCCATGCTGCGCCGCCCGATCGAGCACCTCGATCCTGCGCAAGGAAAGTGGAAACGGGAAGTAATTGGTCAAATGAATCTCGTATGCAAGATAAAGATGCTTGCCATTGGGGAACGCTGTGGGCTCGAACGGTACCCGCAGCTCAAGCTGCGGCGGGAAGGGGGCCGCGTTGGCGGTTACGCTTTTGCCGCCGGGCGGGGCATTCTGCGCGGCGGCTTGGATGGTCGGCTGGGCCAGAACAAAAACTGAGCAAAAGTAGACAGTGACGGGGAAGATGAGGAGTCGCATGCCCTCTGTACGCAGGCGCAAATCGTAAAGTTCCCGCACGCCAGCTCGCCATTAGCCGCTCTACCCTCTTCCGCATCCTCGCCAACGAAATGATCCTCGCGCGCTGAGCGCCTGTCCTCCGTGCCCCAGTCGCCGCGCTAATGAAGGTATTCGATCGCGCGCGCTCCGCCCTTTACCGCGGATCCAACAATATGGCGATCGAAAGTGGCCAGCTTCCCGCCGTGTGCGACGGCAAGAGCGACAAGATACGCATCAGTCACCTGCTTCGATTCCAGCAGGCGCGCGGCATCGACGCGCTGATCGTCCAGCAGAGAGACATCATCAGGCCAGAACTCGTGGCCCCCAAGCGCAAACAACACCGACACCAGCTCGGCCACCTCGGCCGGGTTTCCGGGCGAGTTCGGGTACCGCATATGGCCAACAATGCGCAGCACACCGTTCTCCGTCAGCGGACAAGTGGCCCACGCTTTGCGGCCCACGGCGCCAAACCAATCGTGGGCCCGGTCATGCTGCACATGTGTGGGATCGATGAGCGCAATTACTACGTTGACGTCGAGCAGAAAACGCGTCACTGCAGCTCTTCCTGAAGCTGCCTCACCAATTCAGAGGTCACTCTCTGAACCCCTGGTCGCACGGGAAGCAGTGGCACGCCGTTACGAGTGGTTCGGCGAGTCGGAGTGGGCTTAAGGGCAGTTCGCGCCAGCGTGCTGATCACTTCGCCCACACTCTTGCGCTCGCTTGTGGCCATCTCCTTGGCCGCAGCCAGCACATCGTCATCAATAGATAGCGTGGTCCTCATAGCTTGGTGCATCAAACATCAAGCATCATACATCACCCTGGAATCCCGAGTCAAATCGCGCGCCCGCGGCCCTCATGACGATACTGTCGTTTCTCCTGCTAAGCCTGAATGAAGGTCGCCTGTGGGCGATCTTCGCCGTCCCGCACAAAAACAAACGCCCCACCCGGTCTTGCCGGATGAGGCGCCCTAACTCCGCTAACTCCGCTGCCTTACTGCTGCAGCACCACCTGCTGCCCTTCCTTCACGCCGCTCACGATCTCCGTCACCGAACCGTTCGATAATCCCACCGTCACCGGAATCTTTCTGAATCCCTCTTTCTGGTGCGGGTCCGGAACGGCAACAAACGCATTCTGCTTGTTGTCGTAGATCACCGCGTCTTCGGGAACCGTGAGCACGCCCTTGTGCTCGTCCAGCATGATCTCCGCATTGGCCGTCATGTTGGCCTTCAGTTCCCCGCCGGGATTGTTGATCGACACGCGCACCTCGAAGGTCGTCACGTTGTCTTTCTCAACGCCCATCGGCGCAATCTTTGTCACTTTCCCGTTAAACAACCGATCGTGGAAACTCACCACTTTAATCCGCGCCGGCTGCCCGAGGTACACGTGGGATATGTCGGCCTCGTCCACCTTGCCCTGCACATACACCTCTGATGTATCGCCCTCGGTCATCACCAGCGTCGCCGTCGATCCCAGCACCAGGATCGAGCTCACCGCGTCGCCCATTTCAACGTCGCGGGACAAAATCACGCCGTCCATCGGCGCAACAATCGTCGTGTACGAAAGCTGCTCCTCCAACTGCTGCAGACTGGCCTGGCTCTGCTGCACCTGAGCCCGCGCCTGCTTGAGCTTAGCCGCGTCAACGCCAACCTGTGCCTGCGCCGCATTGCGCTTCGTGAGCGCCGCCAGGTAATCCCGGTTGGCGTCGTCCATCGCCTGCCGGCTCACGATCCCATCCTTATTCATGGCTACGTTGCGGTCCAGCGTCGCTTTGTACATGGGCAAGTCGGGTGCTGCGGCATTCACCTTGTCTTCGGCAATGTTGGCTTCCGACGTCACCACGTTGGCCTCAGCGCTGGCCAGTTGCGCGCGCGCCGCGTCAACCTGTGCCTGAATCTCCTGCTGGTCCAGTTGCGCCAGCGGCTGGCCCTTGTGCACGCGGTCATTAATATCTACGTAAAGTTTCTCCACGATGCCGGAGGCCTTGCTCTTCACTTCAACCTTCGTGATCGGCTGGATATCTCCCGTGGCAACCACGGACTTGGCCACGTCTCCGCGCGTCACTTTGGCCAGCCGGTTGGGGTCAATCGGATCTCCCTTCGCGATCTTCACAATCGCAATGCCCGCCACCAGCAACACCACAACTCCCAACGTCCCCACTGCAATCCAGAGTTTCCTGTTTTTGCGCGAAGCTGCCACACTGCCCTCCCCTTGATTCTGTCCTCGACACTACCGGCAAGTGCGGTTCTGCCGGCCGCCGTTATCGATGATCGCCTGGCGGATGCCGCCCGGTTCGGCAGGCGGACGCCGCATGAATGATGGTTGCCCTAAAAGACTCTGACGGTGCCCGATGACCGTTGTAACCGTCGCCCTTTACTACGCAATACGCCTCCCGCCGGTTCCACTCTGTGTTACAAATCACCCCAACCGCGCTGAACTGAGTCGTCCCAGGGACAGAAACCCTTTTCCGTGAGGCAGCCACTCCCATTCAGCGGGAACCACGCTCCCAACTTCGTCGTATGTTCATAGAATAAGGAGCAAGCAAACGCGGCCTCGGGCCGTCTTATTGTCATGCGCAGCTTTTCTGACACTCTCGGGCAGGTCTTCCGCGCCATTATGGCCAACAAGCTGCGCAGCTTCCTCACCATGTTCGGCATTGCGTGGGGCGTCGGATCGCTGCTGGTCCTGGTGGGTCTCGGAGAAGGTTTCCGCGAAGGCCAGCGCAAGCAGCTCGCGCAGTTCGGGCATGACGTGGTTATGGTGATGAATGGCACAATTCCCGCGCTGCCCAATCAGCATACGGGCATGCGCCCCTACGAGCTCACCCTCCGCGATGAGGACGCCATTGGCCGCTTGCCTGAGGTCCGTGCCGTTACCGCCGAGCTGGCGCGTTCCGATCTCTACGAGGTGAGCCAGTGGAGCAACACTTCAGCTCATCTCGGCGGAAATCAGCCCAGCTACACAGTCGTCCGCTGGTTGCCCATCGCGCAGGGACGCTTTATCGACGATGAGGACGTAAAACAGGTGCGGCGCGTCGTCTTTATCGCGCAAAAGTCCGCCTCCATTCTTTTTCAGGGCCATCCCATGATCGGCCAGAACATCACCATCAACGGAATCGATTTCACCGTCATCGGCGTAGGCGAAAAAGTCGGCCGCGGCAACAACACATACGATGACGAGAAAATGTACATCCCCATCACCACCATGCAGGAGTATTTCCCGCTGAAGGGCGACAACATTCCGCAGGACGCGGTCAACTCCATCCAGTACAACCCGACAAAAAAGAACGACAACACTGCGGCGGATATCGCTGTGCATCGCGTCATCGCCCAGAATCACGACTTCGACCCATCGCTCACCGACGCTTTCAATGAGTTCGACACCATCACCGAATCGAACGTCATCGGCGTCATCTTCACCGCCATGGACATCTTCCTCGGCAGCGTCGGCGTGGTCACGCTCGCACTCGGCGCAGTCGGCATCATCAACATCATGCTGGTCTCTGTTTCCGAGCGCACCCGCGAAATCGGCGTCTTGAAAGCCGTGGGCGCAACCAAGCGCAGCATCCTAACTCAGTTTTTCTGGGAAGGCCTTCTGCTCACCGCCATCAGCGGCCTCATCGGCATCGGAGTATCGTGGGCCTTTATGCGTCTGCTCCAGGCCGTGCTCACTGACAAGATTCCCGGCTTCGATCCGCCGCAAATCGTGCCCTGGTCCGCGGCTCTGGCTCTTGGAACCCTCGTTATTTGCGGCATCGCTGCCGGTCTTTACCCGGCGAGCAAAGCCGCCGCACTTGACCCCATTGAAGCCCTGCGCAAGGAGTAACAATGCAGCCATCGGCTTTTAGCTTTCAGCTCTTAGCGCGGTCCAGGGAGAACGAACAATCGAGTTCAATTGCAGAACGCGAAAAAATCGGCATTAAGAACGCAAAGCTGAAGGCTGATAGCTGACGGCTGAAGGCTTGGAGAAAAACATGCTGAAAGACATTCTCGGCCAGGCTTGGGAGGCGATGCTCTTCAATCGCCGCCGCACCGCCATCACCACCATCGGCATGGCCTGGGGCATTGCAACGGTCGTACTGCTGCTCGCCTATGGCACCGGCTTCTCCCACGCTATCGAAACCATCTTCGCGGAGTGGGGCACCAACACCATTGGCATCTTCCCCGGCAAAACCAGCCAGCAAACCGGCGGCGTGAAAGCTGGCGTCAAGGTCAAGCTCACGCAGGACGATGTCGACCGCATCACCGCCGCTCTGCCTGAAATCGTTCAAATCTCGCCCATGGAATATCAGGATGAGCCGATCGAGAACGATCTGCACTCCTACACCTGGACTGTCGTCGGCTCGCGCCCCTCTTACGCCGACATCATCAAGCTCACTCCCGATCAGGGACGCTTCTTCAACGCTGGTGAAGACGCCCAGCGCGCACACGTCGTTGTCCTCGGGTCCGACGCCAAAACCAAGCTCTTCTCGGGCGCCTATGCCATCGGTCAGTCCGTGCGCATCAAGGACGAAGACTTCACCATCATCGGCGTCCTCGAACCCAAGATGCAGGAGTCGAACGACAACATCAACAACACCGTCTACATTCCCTTCAACACCATGGCCGACCTCAAAGACACGCACTATATTGACGGTGTGTGGATCGGCTATCACGGCGACTACCAGAAAATGGAATCCACCATTCGCGCCAACCTCGCCGACAATCACCACTTCAAGCCCAGCGATAAGGACGCCGTTCACATCGCCAATCTTCGCTCTCAGCTTCACCAGTTCGAGATTCTTTCGATGGCGCTCCAGGTCCTGCTCTCCATGGTCGGCGCGCTCACGCTCGGCATCGCCGGCATCGGGCTCATGAACATCATGCTGGTCAGCGTCCAGCAACGCACCCGCGAAATCGGCGTAGAAAAGGCTCTCGGCGCGCGCAAGCGCCACATCCTTATTCAATTCCTGGCTGAAGCGCTCGCCATCACCGGCGTCGGTGGCATCGGCGGTATCGTGCTTGCATGTTTAATCTCGGTGTGCGTCGGCCGCATAAAGTTCTATAGCGCCATCGCCAAGCACGCCAGCTCTGCCGACATCCGGCTCATTATCTCGCCCACGTCGCTTGCGGTCGCCACCATCATCCTCATCATCACCGGCCTCGTCAGCGGCATGATCCCCGCCATACGCGCGGCCAACCTCGACCCCATCGAAGCGCTTCGCTACGAATGAAGCAGGTGTCCCATCCATCCCGCGCTTTTTGCGGGATGGGTGAATAGCGCGAATCCGAACCCTGCCGGGAGTCCGGTCTCGATTCTGAGACGGGCGACACTACCGCCGCCAACCTCGCACTACACCGCTAGAAGCTAGCAGCCGGGCCCAGCACCTCCGTAACTACCTCATCCCACGCAACTTGCCCTTTCGCCTTGCCCAAATCCACCGGTCCGGCGTAACCTTGTCCGCAAAACCTCGTCTATCTTGGCGGATCACTCCACCAAACGGATTTCTCAGGGTATTTTCAGGGATTCTGAAGTCACTGAATCGAATGCCGCCGGCAACGATCACGGAGCCGGCCTGCAACATTCTCCTCGATCGCCTTTGCTGCTTTTTTGAGATCTGCCTTGGCCTTCGCAATTTGGAGGAATCACGATGCGTAAGACTCTACCCCTTCTCCTGATTCCCGCCCTCATGACTCTGCTGGCGGGATGCAGCTCCAGCCTCACCTCAACCGGCGGCATCACCACAACGTCGAGTGGCGTTCCCGTTGCCGTCTCCATGACCGACGATCCGCCGGCCGGCGTCTCGGTTCTCTTCTTTCAGGTCTCGCTCACCAGCGCTACGCTCACACCTAAAACGGGACCATCGGTTTCGCTGCTCTCGAACAACACGCCCATTCAAATCGACGTGACGCAGTTGCAGGCGCTCTCTGCGTTTCTGAGCACCGCGAACGTTCCCCCGGACACTTACTCGAACCTCAGCCTCACCTTCGCCGATCCGCAGCTGGTCATCTTTAACGAGTCCGACACATCGCTCGGCAGCGGCTGCGCCGTGGGAACTGTTTGCCAGCTCACGCCCACATTCGACGGCACCTCGGCCACGCAGACATTCACCTCTGCTCCATTCCCGCTCACCGTCAGCACCGGCTCGCCGCTTGGCCTGTTGATCGATTTCCATCTCAACACCGTCATCCAGCCGGATCTCTCGGTAAATCTCAGCGCCACCAACGGCGTATCGGTTTCTACGCTGCCGCCGTTGCCAACTCCGCGCTTCGGCTATCTCACCGGCACGGTGGGCACCGTGACCGCGTCCAGCAATCAATTCACATTGACAACACGCTGGGGCCGCACCTTCACCATCGACACCACCAGCAACACCACGTTTAACGACTTCCCGTCCAGCGCATGCACCACTGCGGGCATCGCATGCCTGGCGCAAGGCCAGATCGTTAAGGCGCAGATCTCCGGTTTCTCCAGCGGCGCGCTCACCGCCAGCCAGGTCACTTACATCCAGCAGGCCACTGCGCAAACCGTCGAGGGCACCATCGTCGCCATTCCTCCGTTGCCGCTGCCCGCCGGTGAAACTCTGCTTAAAGTCATCCTTCACCGCAGCCCCGACGCCACATCCACGCTGCCGCTCGGCGGATTTGCCTCGGTCACTGTCTGGGGACCGTTGTCGAGCAACACCCCCACCACCTTCTCCATTGATAACAATGGGTTCACCATTCCCTCGGGCCTCACCTTCACTTCGGCGGCAAACCTGTGTGTCGGGCAGAACGTTAAGATCACCATCGTTCCCGGCTCCATCACCAACACGGGCGCAGGCCCCGCAGCGAACGTCTGGGGTCCTCCACCGTCGCTCTCGTTCACCGCGTCTGCGCTCGCGCTCGAGCCAAGCCAGCTCACGGGCGACATTACGGCCATCAATTCCGGCGCAACGAGCTTCACGCTCGGATTCGGCGGGCCGTTCTTCGTTCCGTGGCCCACGGCTGCTGCAACTGCCAACGCGATTTCGTTCAACGTTGTCACGACCAGCCAGACCAACTACACAGGTTTCACCCTGGACACGTTCGATGGCCTCGCAACTGGCGACTTCGTCTCCGTCAACGGCTGGCTCTTCCCGCCGGCAACCACGGGCCCGCCCACCGTCGCAGCGCAATCGGTCGTGCTGCGCCCCAGCCCCGCGTTCTAGTGCGCTCGAAAACCCGGGCTTAAAACAGGCACGGCCTCACTGCAGAAAAGCGTGAGGCCGTACTTTTTTGCGAAGGAATAATGATCGGCAAACTTCCAGATCGCCGGTCCGCGACCCGGAATGGGTAAAGCTGTCCAGTGTCCATTCAATGAGCGTGAACGCATTTGATGAGCGATAAGGTCGGCACATTTCTGCTAGACTTGCCGATCAGGCCACCACATTTCCCCCGAACTTGGTGAGCGGTCGAGGTCGGAATGAAACTGTCCAAACATCGGGTACTTCTCTGCGGAATTCTTTCGCCCGTTTTGGCTTTACTCCTCTACGTGATCGTTTATGGAACCCTCACAAGGTTCAGTAACGATCTTGAAAAGGACTGGTTGTTTCGTCTTTCTTTATCGACGCTCGCAATGACCATTCCATTTCTGCTAACCGTAGCACTCGCAATCGGAGACCGGCGTAGCCATGCTCTCTCCCTGTCGGCGAAGGTAGGACTCACACTCGCGACTCTCTCGTTGGGCCTCGCCTGGAAGCCCGTAAGTGATGGCATTCTCCGCTCGAAACAGACGCGAAACATGGCGATGCACGATACATCCGCGCCGCTCTTTGACACACCGGACATTTTTGGAAATACCGAGCGCCTCGCCGATCAAAAAGGCAAAGTCGTGCTGATCAACATCTGGGCAACTTGGTGCGGCCCTTGCCGGGAGGAGATGCCTAAGCTCGATCAACTCTACAGGGAGCGAAAGGGCAAGGGATTGGTTGTATTTGGCCTATCGGACGAAGACGTCAGCGTGCAACAGAAGTACTTGCAAAAGGTTCCGGTGAGTTACCCGCTCCTCACGCAGAAAGGGAATGTGCCCGAATTCTACCGCGATATCGCCCGCTACCCTGCGATGTTTCTGATCGACCGCAGTGGACGGCTGCAGCCCGCACCGGGCCCCGATCAGCCATTCGAGAAATTTCAGGCAGCTGTCGATAGCCTTCTCAACAACCCTCCACAATCGGAGTGATTTCACTCCATTCAATTGTCTTGCTTTTCTCCCTGTTCCCTTGCTCCCTCGCTCCCTGCCTTCCCGCGCTACCCTGAATATGTAGCCCATGTCCGCTGACCCCAATCCCGGCGCCATCAAAGTCTCTGCCGGTCCGCGCCTGCGCATCGCCATGATCCTGGCCATCGCGGCCGACATCTTGCAATTCGCGGTCTTCCCATTTGTCATCGAAGGCGGCGCATCGCCCCCAGACGACATCATCGATCTCTGCGTCGGCGGCCTGCTCACATGGCTCCTCGGCTTTCACTGGGAGTTCCTGCCCTCCTTCGCCGCCAAGCTCATCCCCGGAGTCGAGTTCGTTCCTCTCTGGACTCTCGCCGTGGCCAACGTTTATCGCAAGGCCCGCGCGCAAGTCTCCGCCGGGGGCGACGTCCAAAATCAGCCTCACTAATAATGCTCCAGGATGCGGATTGTCATCCCGAGGAACGCAGCGACGAGGGATCTGCGGTTGCCTTTTGTCTTGCCCCACCACAAAAGCAAAACGCCCCACCCAGCTTCACGCTGGATGAGGCGTCTAACCACTCACCACTGCTTTATTGCGCCGGTACCACCGCCACAATGCCGCAATTCACCGAGTTCACGTTCTGAACAATCTGGCCCGCGTTGAAATTGCCGAAGGTCGCGTAGCCTCCGGGCGTTAAGGGTGGATTGTTCATCGTCAGGTTGGTCTGATTCTGCGCCAGGACCGTCTGGTTCGCGTCATATTGATCGCACTCCAGCGTCGCCGACGTCATATTCACCTGCGAGCCGTTCGTCCACTTTCCGTTTTGCACTTGGACGTATCCATTCGATGGCACTTCCTGGCTGCTCCACTGTTGCTGCTGCACAAGCGCCGCGTTCGGGCCACCCGGCCCTGGGCCGCCCGGCTGCGCGGGCGTTGCCGGTTGCGGCGGCGTTCCTCCCGGCTGTTGCGGCGCAGGCTGCGTCGGCGGATTCGTCGCCGTTGGCGTGGGATGCTGCTGATTGTAGTAGTACCATCCACCTGCAGCGGCCGCGATTGCAATCACAATCCACAGCGTGTTGTTCTTTTTTGCCGGCTCGGCCGGAGGCACGGCCACCGGCATCGGCGCATATCCCTGCGGAGGCGGCGCCACATAACCCTGTTGCGGTGGCGCTTGATAGCTCGGCGGAGGCGGCGGTGGAGCCGCGTAAACCGGTGGTGGAGGCGGTGCCGGCTGCGCCGCCGCAACCGGTGCCGGCGCCGCTGCAGCCGCTGTTAGATCGTTCCCACACTTCGGGCAGAAGTGTTCGTCCTCTGTAACCTGCGCGCCACATTTGCTGCAAAATGTCGCCATATTTATCCCTCACTCCTCAAGAATTCCTGGTCTTCAATGCCCTTGTTCGCGGGCGTCTACTGCGCCGGCGTTACGTCGACAATCCCGCAATCCACCTTCGCCATGCCCTGCTGCATCGCCCCCATTGGAAATGGTCCGAACGACGATGTCGCTCCGGGAGCTGTTGGCCCGTTCAGCTTCATCGAGCTCTGGAAGATCACAGCTCCGGTCTGCCCGTATTGCAGGCACTCCAGCGTCGCCGATTGCAAGGCTACTTGCGCGTGATTGGTCCACTGCGCATTCTCAATATAGACGTAGCCATTCTGCGGAACCCATCGCCCCGAGAATTCCTGTTGCTGCACCAGCGCTGCGTTGGCCCCGCCTCCCGGTTGTTGGGGTGCCCCACCTGGTTGTTGCGGTGCCCCGCCCGGCTGCTGCGGTGCCCCGCCTGGTTGCTGCGGCGGCGCTGCGCCTGGCTGTTGTGGCGCCGGCCCCACCGGTTGCTGCGGCTGCCCGCCTCCCGGCGGCTGCGGCTGCTGCGCCGGTTGCTGCGCCGGCGGATTTCCTCCCGGCTGCGTCTGCGTGGTCGGGTTGTGCTTGTAGTAGTACCAACCGCCCGCGCCAAGCGCGACCAGCACCACCAGCCAAAGCATTCCGCTCTTGTGTGAGGGAGCCGCGGGCGGCATCGCCACCGACATCGGTACGCGCGCCGGAGCCGGCGCCATCATCGGCACTGCGCCTGCAGCCGCATAGCCCGGCGGAGGAGGCACGGGCACGGCATACGCCGCGGGCGGGGCCGCCATGGGTACTGCTGCCGGCGCCACTGCCGCTGCATTTGTTGTTACATCGTTTCCGCACTTCACGCAGAACCGCTCACTGCCTTCCAACTGCGCGCCGCACTTGCTGCACATTGTTGCCATACTCTTTCTCTCCTCGACCGCAGTTGCCTGTTATGCCCTGGGCGCAGCCGGAACTGGGGCTGGCGCCAACGGCTGCCGATAGGTTCCCAATCCCAGCGTCTCCTGCACGTGCTGAACGGTGTGTTGCAACTGCGCCTTCTGCATGTCTCTCACCTGGTGCAGCCCCGACTGGATCATGGTGAACATCACGTACCAGGAAATCACCGACGTCACGCCCTCGCCGATGTACTGCACTGCGGCGCTGCTCGCGCCCGCGGCCAGCGGCGAATCCCAAATCGAGTGCATCACGACCGGAATCAGGAACGCGCCCAGAAACTTTCCGTCCAGCAGCATTTTCAAGCTGGCCGGTCTGTCGCCCTTCACCTTCCAGAACGCTCCCGCCGCGATCCCCGTCCACACAATGTGACCGAACGGCGAAAGCAATCCGCGAATGTTCAGTTCCATCAGCGTTTCCTTCATCACCGGCATCAGGATCACGCCCCATCCCACCTCGGCGCCTTGCGGCAGCCCGGCAAAAATCTGGTCCAGCCCGCCGCTCTTCACAAACTGCACCAGCCCCGGACCGAACACGTCCATGCCGTAGCCCAGCGTCTCGGAGCACGCAAAAGCCGCACCCACCGTTGCGCCAAAAAGGATTCCGTTCAGTTGATACGGGAATCGCGCGCCGCGTGCGCCCCAAGTCACCATAATCACGGCCAGCAGCTTGCAACTCTCTTCAAGGATGCCCGCTTGCCAGAACTCGCCGGCGCTGAACAGCGGCGTGATATAGCCCAGAGTGATCAGCACCACCGAGATTCCGCCGCCCACAATGAATAGCTTGATCACCTGGATAATCGATACGTTGCGCGGAGTGTTCATCTCCCACAGGAAGGTCAGCACCGCCAGAGGCACGGCAAATGTGGCCAGCACCATGATCGCGATCATCGGCTTTTCATTGCCGGTGTAAGCGTACAGCGCATAGATCGCCGCGTAGGCGACCGCCAGCCCCGCCAGCACGCGGAAAAACACCCACGGCTTGGGCCAATTGGTATCGATCATCTCCAGCGGCGGGGTCGTCCGCGGCGACCCAACGCCGAGGTAGTCTTCCACCGCCTCCGCCCCGTGCTTTGTGAACGTCTCTTTGAAAACCTCTTTGAAGCTGAACCCTTCCAGCTTGTCCGTCGACGCCAGTTGCCGAATCTTCGCGGAGAGGTCGTCCATCACGCCAACATGCGGATGCTTCCCCTGCGGCGCGGGCACGTAATACACCTGTTGCGGCCCACCCGGGTAGGCCTGATACATCATCGGCACCATTCCCGGCGGAGGCGTAGGCGCCGGTTGGGCCGCATACCCGCCTGCCGTCGGCGGAACCGGTATAGGACCTGCAGCTGGCGCTGCCGCCGCATAGGGGGCAGCACTGGGCGCGGCCGATGAAAGCGCCGCTCCGCAACTCTTGCAAAACTTGTTATCTGGCTGGGACTCCGTGCCGCAGCGTGGGCAAAGCATACCTATTCTCCTGTCTTACGGGGCGGGGGGATGCTGATCAAAGTAGCACCTTTCCGCGACCCAAGTAAAGAGTTCTACACGACCCGCGCGGCGGTTTTCAACGCATTTCAACTCTTCGCCACGCCCTCTTCAACTACCGTCAACAACCACTTTCAACTCGCCAACGCGCTCGCCGATTGCAGGCCCTCTCAAGCTTCGAACGCGGGCCGCAGAGATCTGCTCCCGCGCTCCCTGTCTCTCTCACTTCACCTTCGTCAAATGTCCGATGGTTTCCTGCGGGCCATCGAGCGCTCCGTTGCTGCCAAGCGTCAAAACCTCCGTCTGCCCGCCGCACGTCAGGTTCACCTGCTTGCCGCTCTGCGTATACGTGCACGTCACTGGGATCGGGCCCATTGTCATGTTCGCCACGCCTCCAGACTGGAACACGATCGTTACCGAACCATCAGGAGCCGCATAGGTGTGCCCCTTCACATTTGTCCCGCATCCCGCCAATACCAGGCAGGCCATCGCCACGCCCGTCGCCCATCCACGTCTCATCTTCCTCATCACTCGACCTCCTCGTTTTTGCTCCATCAGCCGGCTATCGCCGGGTTCCTGACACCCTCATCCGATCGACCGGCCACCGGTCTCCGTGATCCTCGCGGGACAGGCGGGAACAAGTTTCCGTGGACGTAATGGACGGCCACTCTCGACCGTCATTCATGCGCCCTGCCCTCACCGATCCTCAATTGTCCTTGGGGGGATACTGCTTCACAACTCTAACCATCCCCGTTCCCCGCAGGCAAGCTTTTTCTTTGCCCGCTGGCCCCGGTCAGAGTGTGTTGTTGAGCAAAACTGCCTCTGCAGCCAACTGACGAACTCGTTTCCAGGAAAGTTTTCTTCCCACGAAAACATTATTCGTTCAACTGCGAAGAATTTGCCCGCCCATCACGCGGCACTCTCGCCTCGCCTTACCGCCGCCTTCCGCTCCCCCACCCCACGGCCCACGCTCCACGGCCTGCCCGCCCACCGTCCACTACAATCCAACCAGCGGCCGCCGTTCCCAGGTCCATCCGGCTGCGCCAACTCAGCTCCGCTCTCGCGCTCACGGAGATCCCATGCGCCCCCTCGCTCTGGTTGCCGGCATCCTCTTCATCTCCGTCGTGCTCTTCGATGCCTTCCAGACCATCATCCTTCCCCGCCGCGCCACCGGCCGTTTCCGCCTCACGCGCCTCTTCTACATCGCCACCTGGTTTCCCTGGCGCCTCTTCGCGCGCCGCTTCCATCACGCCCGTCGCCGCGAAATCCTTCTCGGCTACTACGGCCCGCTCTCGCTCATCTTTCTTCTCGTGGTCTGGGCCGCCGTCATGCTCCTCGGCTTCGCGCTCGTCTATTACGCCATCGGAACTCCTTTCAACGACCCCGCCGGCTACCCCGCCTTCGCCACCGACGTCTACGTCAGCGGAACCACAATCTTCACGCTCGGCCTCGGCGACGTCACGCCGCACAGCCCGCTCGCCCGCGTGCTTCTCATCCTCGAAAGCGGCACCGGCTTCGGCTTCCTCGCCGTCGTCATGGGATACTTTCCCGTCCTCTACGCCGCCTTCTCGCGCCGCGAAGTTTCCATCTCGCTGCTCGACGCGCGCGCCGGCTCGCCGCCCACCGCCGCCGAGCTCATGCGCCGCCACTCCTCCGACGGCGCCGCGCAATCGCTCTCCGTCCTTCTCGTCGAATGGGAACGCTGGTCCGCCGAGCTCCTCGAGAGCCACATCTCCTACCCGCTCCTCTGCTACTTCCGCTCCCAGCACAACAATCAAAGCTGGCTCAGCGCACTCACCGCCATTCTCGACACCTCATCGCTCCTCATCGCCGGCGTTCGCGGCCTCGAGGCCCGCCAGGCCCAGCTCACCTTCGCCATGGCTCGCCACGCGCTCGTCGACCTCTCGCAAATCTTCAATCTCCGCCCTGTAGCTGACGCGCCCGACCGCCTTCCGCCCGCGCGCTGCCACGAGCTCTACGAAATGCTCACCGCCGCCGGTATCGAGCTCTGCTACAACGACGCCTCCCGCGAGCGCCTTCGCCAGATGCGGGCGCTCTACGAAGCCCACGCGGAAACGCTCAGCCGCTTCCTGCTCATGCCACTGCCCCAGTGGTTTTCTACCGAGCACCGCAAAGACAACTGGCAAACCGTCGCGCGCCTCCGCGCCCAAACCGAAGCGCCTGGCTCCCAACGACCCGACGCCACCGCGACTGAACCCGGCAACATCGCCGGCCGCAGTTCCGCCAGACCTTCCCTCGTCCCCGATCCCTCCTCAGCCACGCTCCACGACCGCTCCCACGACTTCTGACCGTCCGCCTGATTTCGCCCGCCTACGCTCACCCCGTCAGCGAACAACTCTTTCGTTCCATCAACCCTCTATTCATTCAGCGCAGACCCGCGCAAACCATCGCGGCCCCGCGCACAAATCATCGAGGTTCCCGCGCAGCAAACCCCGGCGATGCTGCCCTCCAATCCATAAAGCCGGTAGCAGAAATGACCGAATACGTTTTGCGCTTTTTCGTTGGCGGCCTGGTAGTCAGCTTCTTCGCCATGCTTGGAGACATGCTTCGTCCCAAAAGCTTCGCCGGCCTGTTCAGCGCCGCGCCCTCTGTAGCGTTGGCAACACTGGCTCTCACCATTCACAAGTCCGGCCGCGCCTTTGCCGCCGAAGAGGCTCGAACCATGCTGCTCGGCTCCCTCGCTTTTCTTCTCTATTGCATACTCGTCAGTTTCGTCCTGCGTCGTTTTCGGCCCAGCTCCCTCGTAGCCACCTTCGCCCTCTTGCCGGTCTGGTTTGCCATCTCCATCGGTTCATGGATGGTCTTCAGCGGGAGGTGGTGATTTGGTCTCCGCAAAACTTTCCGCGTTGAAAGAGTCCCGCCCGCACGAATACTTCATGCGGTTCGCCTTTGGCGGAGCGGCAACGGTCCTCGCCGGCTTCATCGCTACCCATTTCGGCCCGGGCCCCGGCGGCCTCTTTCTCGCCTTTCCCGCCATCTTTCCCGCCACCGCAACACTCATTGAAGCTCACGAAAAAAGGCGCATGGCCGAAATCGGTCACGACGGAACCAATCGTGGACGCATGGCTGCAAGCATCGACGCGGCTGGCGCAGCGCTCGGCTGCATCGGGCTTGCCGGATTCGCCATCGTGCTCTGGCTTTTGCTCCCCGCACACAATGCGCTGCTGGCAATCGCCGCCGCGCTCGCCGTTTGGATCGTCGTCTCCATCGCGCTCTGGAAGCTTCGCAAGTCGCGCCTGTTTGGGCTTTCGCGCCGACAATGAATTGTCATCCTGAACAAACACAGAATTGGGGTACCCCATCCTAGCTTCGCTAGGGTGTGGTAGCACGAACTCCGCCCCACGGCAAACGCAACGCTGCACATCTCCCAATGAATTGTCATCCTGAGGTCGCCGCGGCGACAGAAGGATCTGCGGTTGCTGTTCGTCGCGCATCAGGGCCTGTGCGCAACCAATGAGCGCACCAATCGATTCGTTCAAAAGTGGGTAACTTCCGAGCGCTCGGAACAGATCCCTGGCGAAAAGCCGACTTCACAGTACAAATCTGGGGTAGAACAGGCTCGTTTGAGATTCTGGCTCGTAGAGTCTGGAGACCATCGGGTGTGATGCACCGCTTGCCTGTGCTGAAGTTACTACTGTAATCTGGCGACTCTTTTCGCACCGCAGGATCTGCTGGGTAGAAAAGGGCGCGGTCTCCGATTTCCGGTGAACCGGAGATGAACCCGTTGCGTATAGCTGCTCTATCGGCTCCTGGATGCGCGAGCCCGTGGCCATTCCCGAAGGCAGCCGAAGATGAGGTCTCGCCGTGGCGATTTTCAACCATGAATTCAGACAGGTTTTGCGCCGCCTGGCGCGGTCCCCTTTGTTCACCACCGTCACGCTGCTCACGCTGGCCGTCGGCATCGGCGCCAACACTTTGGTGTTCAGCGTGGTGGACGGCGTGCTCCTGAAGCCATTGAATTATCCGCGCTCGGAGCGCCTCATCGGCATCTCACACAGCGCGCCCGCCGTGAACCTGCCAGAGATCGGCATGGCCGCCTTCATGTATTTCACATATCGCGAGCAGAACACCACGTTCCAGGAGATCGGCTGCTATCGTGACGACTCCCTCAGCGTGACCGGTGTCGGCCAGCCGGAACACGTGGACGGCATGGATGTTACCGACGGAGTTCTGCCCATCCTCGGCGTGACACCTGTACTCGGCCGCCTGTTCACACGCCAGGACGACCAGCCCAACGCCGCGAAAACCGTTGTCCTGTCTTATGGTTACTGGCAGCGGCGGTTCGGCGCGTCGAAGAGCGTAATTGGCAGCACGATGACCATCGAAGGCACCACTCGCGAGATTATCGGCGTGCTGCCGCGCGACTTTCAGTTCCTCGATTACAACGAGGCAGAACTCTACCTGCCGATGCAGTTCGATCGCAGCCATACCACGCTGGGCAACTTCAATGAGAGCGGCATTGCCCGCCTCAAGCCAGGTGTAACGCTGCAACAGGCCAACGCCGACGTGGAGCGCATGCTTCCCATCGCGCTGCACAGCTTTCCCCCACCACCGGGTTTCAGTGAAGCGGTGTTCGAATCCGCTCATTTCCAGGCCATGCTGAGGCCGTTGAAGAAGGTCGTGATCGGCGATGTGGGAAGTGTGTTGTGGGTGCTGATGGGCTCCATTGTTGTGGTGCTTCTGGTGGCTTGCGCCAATGTCGCGAATCTGCTGCTGGTGCGCGTGGAGGGCCGCCGGCAGGAACTGGCGGTGCGGGCCGCGCTGGGCGCCAGCCGCAAACACATCGCTCTGGGCCTGCTGTTCGAAAGTCTGATGCTGAGCCTGATTGGAAGCGTGGCAGGACTGGGGCTGTCGTATATCGGCCTGCGCATCCTAGTGTCCGCCGCGCCCACTGGGCTGCCGCGTCTGCGTGAGATTGGCCTCAGTGTTCCGGTGCTGCTGTTCACACTTGGACTGGCGCTGTTTGTTGCCATAGTGATCGGCATCCTTCCCGTGCTGAAGTATTCGGGCTTGCACCTGGGCACCGGGCTGCGTGAAGGCGGGCGCGCGCTGAGCCAGAGCCGCGAGCGCCACCGCGCCCGCAAAACTCTGGTGGTGGTGCAGGTGGCGCTGGCCCTGGTGCTGCTGATCTGCTCGGGATTGATGATCCGGACGTTCCGCGCGCTGGTGCAGGTGTCACCGGGCTTCTCCGATCCGCAAAGCCTGTTCGCGTTTCGAGTCTTCATTCCTGATACGCAGATTCCCGATTCACAGGCCGAACGCGTACTGCGCATGGAACAGGCCATCCAGGACAAGATCGCGGCAATTCCCTCGGTGCAGTCGGTCGCCATCTCCACCGCCGTTCCCATGGATGGAACGCAATGGTTCAATCCCGTCACGGCCGCGGACCGAACTTACAAACCGGGCGCATTGGCTCCGCTGCGCCGCTTCCGTTTCATTGGCCCGGGCTTGTTTTCCACCATCGGTACGCCCCTGATTGCCGGTCGCGACCTCACCTGGGCCGATGAGTTCGATAAACGCCCCGTCGTTCTCATCAGCGAGAACTTCGCGAAAGAGTACTGGGGCAGTGCCGAAAGTGCCTTGGGGAAGCGCGTGCGCCAAGCCGATAACGAGGACTGGCGCGAAATCATCGGCGTGGTCAAGCCGATCTACGACGACGGCGTCCACAAGCCCGCTCCCACCGCCATCTATTGGCCGCTCTTCCAGGACAACATGAATGGCAACAAGGATATGATCCGGCGCGGCGTAAATTTCATTATCCGCTCGCCGCGTGCCGGCTCTGCCTCGTTTCTGAGCGAGGTGCAGCAGGCGGTCTGGTCCGTCAATGGCAATCTTCCGCTCGCCAGCACAACCACTGTGAGCGAACTCTACCGCAAATCGATGGCGCGCACTTCGTTCACGCTGGTGATTCTGTGCGTGGCCGGCGCAATGGCGTTGCTGTTGGGTGTCGTGGGCATCTACGGCGTCATCTCGTATGCCGTCTCGCAGCGCACCCGGGAGATCGGCATTCGCATGGCCCTGGGCGCGCAGCGCGAGCAGCTCACCGCCATGTTTGTACGTCAGGGGCTCACGCTGGCGGCCGTCGGGGTTGCAGTGGGGATCGTCGTTGCGGCACTGGTGCTGCGCCTCATGTCGTCGCTGTTGTTCAAGGTGAGCGCGATGGACCCATGGACGTATACTGCCTCGGCCGCCTGCATCCTCGTCATCGCCTGGGTGGCCTGCTATTTGCCGTCGCGACGTGCTGCGGTGGTGAACCCGGTGACGGCGCTGCGTTCGGAGTAACACCTGTGGACTACCAAAATTCGGGCGAAGTGGATAGCACAGATGACCTTCCGCAGCCGATGTCACGGTACAAATCTGGCGGGCTCAGGCTCGGAGGGTAGTGAGACCGAGTTGGGCGTACGGCTGCAGCCCTTCCCCATACCGCGGCGGCCATAGTCCTGTGATTGGAGCACTACCGCTGCTTCGAGAAGCCGGGTCCAAGCGACCCGGCGACGCAATTTACGACGAAATCCTGTATCCGATCGGCAACCACTTACTTGCGCGCTGCTATGGCGTGCTCCGTCTTCCCGGTGCATTCAGGGGCGCCTATGAAGATGTGCGCCGGGCGAATCAGCGAGGATTGTCGGTCTGGTACAGCGTAGCCGAGGTGTCGGGTTGCGGCCCCCCGCAGAAATGACTACTCGAAAACGCCGTAGGGTCCATGGACCGCGTTGCGCCCCGCGCACACCGCTCCCTCGCCCCAAAACCAGAGGCTAAAAGCTAGGAGCTAGAAGCTGTCCCCTCCCTCTCCTTCCCCCAGCAATCCCACACTCGCGACCGGCGCCTCGCGACCCTTCTGATCTACACTCGTCTGAAAGAGCATCAGCCCAAAAAGGACCCACCCCCTTGAAAAAATCCGCTCTCGTTGCCGTCGCCGCATCGGCCCTTCTCGCCGCCTTCATTCCCGCCCTGCCCGGTCAGACCCAAGGGTCCGACCCACTCGCCGCCCCGGCAGCTCCCGCTTCGCTTGCCGATCGCCGCGCCGCCCTCAATGCACTCTTCCACGACTACTGGGAAGATCAGCTCAAGACCGGCCCCGAATTCGCCTCAGAAATCGGCGACCTGCGCTACAACGACCAGATCAGCGACTACTCCGTGGCCGCCTACAACGACGAGCTGGCGCGCGAGCAGCGCTTCGAGCTGCGACTGGCAGCCATCGATCCCACGGGCTTTACCGATCAGGAAAAAATCTCGCAGGATCTTCTGCTGCGCGAATTCGCAATGGACGAAGAAGCCGCCGACTTCAAGGAGTGGGAGATGCCCGTCACCCAGATGGACGGCATCTACGCCACCTACCCGCGCCTCGTGGCTGAGCTCAGCTTCAACACGGTCAAAGACTACGACGACTGGATCGCGCGCCTGCACGCCATGCCCCACGCGTTCGACCAGGTTACGACCAACATGTCCATCGGCATGGACGACCATCGCGTGCCGCCAAAATACCTGCTCCAGTTAGCGCTCGCCCAGGTGAAGCAGTTAGCCAATCAAAAGCCTGAAGACTCGCCGCTGGCCATGCCGCTCAAGATTTTCCCTGCGTCGATTCCAGCCGGCGAGCAGGCCCGCATCAAGAGCGAAATGCTCGACGCCATCGCCAAGGAAGTTCTGCCCGCCTACACAAAATTTGCGCGCTTCCTTGAAGTCAGCTACATTCCCGCGGGTCGCGACAAGCCCGGCATCGACGCGTTGCCCGACGGCGCGGCGTACTACCAGTTCCTCATCAAGCGCACCACCACAACCAACCTCACCGCTGCGCAGATTCACCAGATCGGCCTCGACGAAGTGGGCAAAGACGAAGCCGAAATGCTGGCCATCGCGCAGAAGCTCGGCTTCAAGGATCTGGCGAGCTTCCGCGCCAGTCTGAAAACCAATCCGAAAGAGCACCCGGCCTCGGCGGACGCGCTGGTCGCGGCGTACAAGAGCTATCTCGGGCCCATGCAGGCCCGGCTGCCGCAGCTCTTTGGAGTGTTGCCCAAGGCGCCGTTCGAAGTGACCACCGTTCCCGACTACCTTGCCAAAACCTCGGCGGCGGCCTACTACGAGCCGGGCTCGCCCGACGGCTCGCGCCCCGGCCGCCTCTTCATCGATACCTACGACGCGACGCACCGCAATCTTTACAGCGTCGAATCCATCGCATACCACGAGGGTATTCCCGGTCATCACCTGCAGATCTCCATCGCGCAGGAGATGACCGGCATTCCCGAGTTCCGCAAATTCGAACAATATACCTCCTACGCCGAGGGCTGGGCTTTTTACTCCGAGCGCCTCGGCAAAGACGTCGGACTTTATCAAGATCCGTATTCGGACTACGGGAGACTTGAAAATGAAGTTTGGCGAGCGATCCGCCTGGTGGTCGACACCGGCGTGCACTCAGAAGGCTGGACCCGCGACCAGATGGTCCAATACTTCCGCGATCACTCGAATATTGACGAGCCCAACATCCAGGCCGAAGTGGATCGCTACGTTGCATGGCCCAGCCAGGCCTTGGCCTACAAGATCGGGCAATTGAAAATACTGGAGCTCCGCGACCGCGCGCAAAAAGCTCTCGGCCCGAAGTTCGACCTCCGCGCCTTCCATGATCAGGTGATCGATTCAGGCGCGTTGCCACTCGACGTGCTCGAGCAGCGCATCGACGACTGGATTGCGTCGCAAAAACGGTGAGCGGTGGTCGGTGACCAGTTGTCAGTGATCAGTGGTCAGGGAATTTGGAACTGAGAATCGCGATGAGTGTTGAGTAAGTCTGCGGCAGGGAGTGGAGATCGGAGAAGAGAGAAAGCGGTCGGTGGCCGACACCAAGTCTGCCCCAATTCGGTTGCAAACGACCTTTCAAATCTCTGCCTGCAGACGGTGATTTTGACGAAAAAAGCAGAATTGCTCAAAACGTCCATGTGGAGCAGGACGTTTCTGCTGAAACACCCCGCTTCACGGTGAAAAACGGCCCGCAAATCACCGCCTCTGGATGAATTCAGACCCGCTCATCATCCTCTACGCGGGATGCAACACCCGCCATACCGCCCGACATTGCACCAAAACCTGCGGAAGTAAGGCAAATCGCACGATTCTTAATCATCCCAACTCATTCTGCCCGGAGCGTCTCTACCGGGTCGACTTGCGCCGCACGGATGGCGGGAATGAACGCCGCGGCGGTCGAGACAATCAACAGCACAGCGCCGGCAGCTATCAGAGTTTCCGCATCGAGGGCCTTGACGCCAAACAGGAAGGATCGGACGGCGTGCCCCGCAACCCACGCGGCAGCGATTCCCGGTATGAGTCCCAGCAACACCATTGTTCCCGCCTGGCGCACAACCAGTCCGGCGGCTCTCCGGCGAGTCGATCCAAGCGCCATTCGGATTCCGATCTCGCGACGCCGCAGCGCGACCGCGTACGCGAGTACTCCATAGATCCCAACAGCGGACAGAATCAAAGCGACAACGCCAAATCCCGCCACAAGCCGCAAAGCCAGCCGCCGCTGCCCCAGTGACTCAGAGACCGACTCCTGCATTGGCTCCAGGCTCATTTCCACCATGGTGGGGGCTTCCTGCTTCACCGCAGCCCGCAATTCGCTGGCTACGGTCGCCTCGGGCAGCGTGGAGCGCACGGCATATTGCGCGCTCATGCTGAAGACCTGGCTCAAAAACGAATCTATCGGCAGCGCCAGATAATCGATATAAACCATTGGCTCGTAAGGCGCACCTAAATCTCCACCCTGCACCTCGTTTTCGACCACGCCAACGACCGTCATCGGCTGCATAAACGGAAGGTCCGAGTCCTTGTCTCCGGGATTGCGATGGAATCGGATGATTGCGCCGGAGGGATCCCTGCCATTGAGGAACTTCGTCACGAATGCTTCGTTTACGAGCACAGCAATTGCTCCACTCGACTCATCCGCCGGCTGAAAACCGCGGCCGCTTAAAAGCTCAATGCCGCTGGTCTTCACAAAATCCGTGCTCACAAAGCTGTAATGAGCGGAATCCCCCTTCTGGAACTGCCGCCCGGAAACATCCGTGGTTCCGTTTAGAGCGACCTGGTAATGCGAAAACGGAATGCGGGTTTGCAGGGTAACCGATTGAATGCCCGGCAGATTTTCGAACCGGTGCAGCAGACGTGTTTCGATTGCTCGCGAGAGTTGTGGATCCTGCTGCGGATTCTCAGGCATCAGCACCAGCGTAGTCACGCCGCGCGGATCGAACCCGAGTTTCACGTCTTCAAGCGAGATCAGCGTGCGCACAAACAGGCCGCTCGTCACCAGCAGCACGCACGTGAGCGCAACTTGCAATGCCACCAAGAGACCCGGAGCCCGCGACTTCCGTGTGGTGCTTCTTGTAGTCAACCGACCGCGGGTCTCGCGGCGGATGCGGAGGGCGGGCGCGACTGAGGCAATAAACCCCACCGCGGCAGCGAGCAGGCAGGCAGCACAAAGAACCAGGGGATGAACTCTCAGCTCGTCGAACCTTGGATACTCGCCCCCATAAGCCCTGCGCACCGTTGCAACCACGATGAAAGACAAGCCCGCTCCGAGCGCCGCGCCGACCAGGGAAACGAGCACGTTTTCCGTGACCAGTTGCTGCATCAGCCGCCCGAAGCCCGCACCGAGAGCAGACCGCACCTCCATCTCAGGCATGCGGCTGGTGGTGCGGCCAATCTGCAAATTGGCGGCGTTCGCGCACGCAATCAGCAGCAGAACCAGCGCGGCGCCCAGCAGGGCCCAAAGCGGCCTCTGCTCGTCGCCGGTGACAAGATCCATATAGGGGCGCACCTTCAGCACTCTGTGCCGCTCCGCATCAGTGCCGCCGGCATGCACAAAAACGGTCTGGGCTTCGTCGCGCGCCTGCTCGATTGAAACCCCATCCTTGAACCGAGCAATCACCGCCGCCGATTCGATCTGGAATTCGTCTTCGCCGGTTGGGCCCAGGGAAATCGGCAGATAAACGATCGGCCCTCCCGTGGTCCCCGGCGCATGAAATCCGCGCGGCAATACTCCGACCACGGTCCATTGTTTGCCTGAGATGGTAAGAGCCGCGCCAATTGCGCCCGGATCGCCGTGAAGCCTATCGCGCCAGAACTCGTCGCTGATTAATGCAACGGAAGCCTTAGCATCGTCGGAGCGGAAAGGCCGCCCCAGCTTCACTGGGACGCCGAGAGTCTGAAACAAATTGGACGTGACCTCCATTACCGGCTCGATGCGCGCTCCCTCCGCGGTCACCACCGGACGCACCATCATGTTGTATCCACTTATGCCGCTGAAGGAGCGGGAATCGCGACGAAGCGTGTCAATGGCCGAATAAGAAAGCGCGTGTGGACTGGCGGCAAATCCCTGAGTCTGATCAGTCGAATAAATTTGTACCAGCTGCTCCGGATGCGGCAGATTCACGGGCAGCAACAAAACCGACTGCACGATGGCAAGCATGGCAGTGACGCAGCCCAGGCCCAGCGTCAACGTGCACACCAGCACGGCGGTGTAAGAGGGGGCAGCACTCAGGTTGCGCACCGCGTATCGAACATCGCGAACCAGATTCTCAAGCCACAATGCGCCCCACCCTTCGCGAGTGCGCTCCGCAGTCAGCAGCACGTTGCCAAATTTTTTCCTGGCCGCCTGCGCCGCCTGATCGTTTGGCATCCCGGCTTCAATATTCCGTTGGGTTTCGAACTCGATGTGCGTCTCGATTTCGTCGAGCAGTTGTTTCCGGCGCCTTTGCCAGCCAAACATCGTTGAGCCCTCGCTTCTACGAGTTTTCTTCCATCGCCGGTGCGAGAATGCGCGCCATTGCATTCGAGAATCTCTGCCATTTCGAGGCTTCCGCGAAAAGCTGTCGGCGCCCTTTCGCTGTCAACCGGTAAAAACGGGCCTTGCGGTTGTTTTCAGAGATTCCGTCTTCGGCGACGATCAAACCGAGTTTGAGCAGGCGCTGAAGCGCGGGATAGAGTGAACCGTGGCCAACCTGCAGCACGTCCTCCGACCGCCGCTCAATTGAACAGGCAATTGCATGCCCGTGAGCGCGACCGACCGCGAGGGTCTGGAGGATCAACAAGTCCAGAGTGCCCTGCATGAGATCGAGCTGGCCATTCGGCTGCCTGGTCGACATTCGACTGGAATATATGGCACGTTCAGGTCGAATGTCAACCTGAGCGGGGAGTTTTGTTTTTTTTGCCTGTGCGGAAGCGCACTGAGGAAAGAAAGTCCTCGCGTGATATTCTTTCCGGTTCGCGCCTGCCGAGCTTGGCGCCGCGATCAATTTCCGATCCTTGCTGCGGTTGCAGCGAACGAGGGATGCACATGAGAAATCGTCTGATTCTGGCTTGCATTTTATTGGGATTTGGCGGCGGCGCCTACGCGCAGTCCACGGCGCCTGTGGATGTTGCGGTGTGCGACGTGGTGAAGAAACCGGAAGCGTACAACGGGAAGATTGTGCGCATCAAGGGCGTTGTGGTTGCCGGCTTTGACGAGTTTGTCATCAAGGATGCGCCCGATCCCAACTGCGGCTATCTCGTCAACGCAATCTGGCTTGACTATCCCGCAGGAACGAAGGGCAAGGCGGGACCCGCGGCGCTTCTCACGATTCAGCCTGCCAGAAACTTCAGCGGCAAATACACGCCTCCGACGCGCGCTGCCGTGACGCTGGATAAAAGCAAGGACTTCAAGCAGTTCGATTCGCTGCTGGCGCAAAAGCACGAGAAGGGCGCGGACATGTGCCTGGGCTGTACGCGATACGAAGTGGGGGCGACGCTGGTAGGCAGGCTGGATAGCGTGGCCGACGCAACCCTCCAGCGCGATAGCTCGGGCAAGATTGTGGGCTTTGGCGGTTTCGGAAACATGAATGCATATCCGGCTCGCCTGGTCCTTGAGTCGGTGTCCGATGTGACGCCCAAGGAAATCGATTACTCGAAGAACGACGAGGAGACGAAGGGCGTCGCTGCGTATGCAGATCCGGGAAATCATATGGACATTTACGGTGCCATTGGCGCCGCCAAGGCGACTGCCGACAAGCTCAGCGCGGGGCCGCCAAAGGATGAAGCGGAACGGGCCGCGGGCAGCTACGGAAAATCGGGCGACCATTCGACGGGCGTAAATGTGATGGACGGGTTGGGAAACGAAGAATCCGCCAAAGACGAGCAGCTGGGGACAAAAGATTCTACCGATGGCGTCCTTTTCAATTGCACGTTCAACTCTGATCGCCTTCAGGGTGCCGAGCTGCCGCGCGCCGTCATCCACATAGGAGAGCATATTGCAGAGTTACGCAACCCCGAGAAACGGATCGAAGGCGCGCCGCCTTACATTCTTGAGTCCGATGCGTGGGTGGTGACGGCGGTGTCGGCGGTGGTGGGTGGACAGCAGTTTCTGACGCTCCCCGGCGGATACCTCCTTTGGGATATCCACTGGTCCGTGGCCGACCGGAATGACAACATGGCGAAGGCAGTGAAGGATTATCTCAGCAACGAAGCCATGCTCGGCCAATGAATCTGGCCATCGGAAAACGGGCGCACTGAATCCTCCAAGACGACGGCGGGGCGATGATTCCATCCGCGCCCACACTCGTGACGGAGCGCCCTATCCCTGAATCGGAACGCAGCTCGCGCCCGGGCTCGCACCTGACGCGAGTATCCTTATAGAGGTGAGCCGCGCTCAAGCGCCTGTCGCGCCGAGGATGCCGGGCTTTTCAACGAGGAAGGAAGAGAAGAAATGGCCGAGATCGCCGTCGAGGCTCCGCAAACCCTTGCCAAGTTGCCCCAGGTGCGCATTGCTGTGCTGGGCGCGGGAAAAATGGGTGGCATCCTGTTGCAGGCGTTTCTGAAAGAGAATCTGTTTGCCGCCGAGAAAATTCACGCCACCGTTGGCCACGCCGAGCGGGCGCTCGCGCTCAGCACCCAGTGGGGCGTGGACGTGAGCACCAACAACCTTGAGGCCGTGAAGCAGTCTGACCTGATCCTTGTGGGTGTGAAGCCGTTCCAGGTTCCGGACCTAATTGCGGAGATCAAGCCCGGGCTTAGCAAGTCGAAGATGCTGGTTTCTTTCGCAGCGTCAGTAAAGACGAAGGCGATTGAGGAAGCGGCCGGTATGGACATTGCGGTCATTCGCGCTATGCCCAACACGCCCTCCGCGCTGGGCGCAGGCGTCGCCGCGTTGTGCCGCGGGCGCTTTGTGAAAGACGCGCAGATGGATTTGGCGCAGAGACTTTTTGAGACCGTCGGCCGCACCGTGCTGGTGGATGAGAAGCATATGGATGCAGTCACCGGCCTTTCAGGCTCCGGCCCCGCGTATCTCTACATCATCATTGAAGCGCTGGCCGAAGCAGGCGTGAAGGTGGGCCTGCCACGTGACATCGCCACGCAACTGGCCGCACAAACAGCCTACGGCGCGTCGAAGATGGTTCTCGAAACCGGCTACCACCCGGCGTTGCTGAAAGACGCCGTCACCACTCCCGCAGGTTGCACGATCGACGGCATCCTGGAACTGGAGGAAGGCGGCTTGCGCGTGACGCTGATCAAAGCGGTGATGCGTGCGACCGAGCGCGCGCGGCAGCTGGCGGCAGGATAGGTTTGCGCTGACTTGCTGACTCCGCGGCAAACAACCTTGCCCATGCAACGCCCAACCTGGCTTCCTACTTACCTTCCGGAGCTCGACGGATTGCGCGGCCTGGCGATTCTGGCCGTGGTCATCTATCACTGCCATCCGCGGCTCGTGGGCACGCCACTCTACTACGCCAGCCTGTGGGGATGGGCGGGCGTAATTCTTTTCTTCGTGCTCAGCGGTTTCCTCATCACAGGCATTCTGCTGGGCACGCGGGACAAGCCGCATTACTTCCATAATTTTCATGCGCGCCGCGCGCTGCGCGTCTGGCCTGTGTATCTGCTGGTCCTCGTGGTCGTCTACCTGAACGCTCCGTGGTTCGTGGGCGGCAGTGTAAGCCACGCGATCAAGACAGCGCCGTGGCTGGCTTACATTTTTTGCGTGCAGAATCTCTTTCACTTGAACTTGCCGCCGGCGCTTGGGCCCAGCTGGGCGCTGGCCATCGAAGAGCAGTACTACTTTGTGTGGGCGCCGCTGGTGCGCTGGCTGCGGCGGCCGTGGATGCTGGCTGCAGTGCTCGTCGCCGCACTCGTGGCCGCGCCTTTCATTCGCCATGCCAATCTGCACTGGATGACGCCGACCAATACGCTCATTCATCTGGACGGCATCGCTTTGGGTAGCCTGCTGGCGCTGGCTTTTTACACGCTGCAGATCGGCAGGCGGGCATGGTTCTGGATCGGGGCGACAGGTCTGGTTTTGGGTATCGCCGCCGCCGCAACAATTGCCGGCGGAGCGGCGTTTCTGGATTCGGCGCTCTCATTCGGGTTCGCCGGCGCCATGGTTGCATTGATCGCATCCACGGGCGCGCGTAACCCGATCAACGCCGCGCTGCGCCGCGGGCCGCTCGCATTTTATGGGCGCATCAGCTACGGCTTATATATGACACATATTTCGGTCTTCATTTACTTCGGATGGTTCGATCGGAAAATGGATGCCTATGGGATCGCGGGGAATCTTGCGGTGGTGGGATTTCGCCTGGTGATGTGCACCCTCGTCGCCACTGCGCTCTGGTACGGATTCGAATCGCAGATTCTGAAGCTGAAGAAGTATTTCTAGCGCGGCAAGTCGACACGAAACGCGACAGTGCTCGGACATTAAAGACTGTGACTCGAATCACCCGTTGACGCGGTCATCGACTGGTAGGCTTGACCCATGTCCTCTTTGCCGATTTTGGTTTTGAATAGTGGCTCCTCTTCGATCAAATTCTCGCTCTACGATGCAGGCAAAGGCGAGCGAACCCGACTCGTCGAAGGCGCCGTTGACGGCATCGGAACGGACCTGGGCAAATTCTGGATCAAAGATGCGGCGGGCAAAACGCTTGTGGATCAAACGCCGGCCGTGCCCAGCCGCGCGGTGGCCTTCAAACTCGTAGCCGACGCGCTCAAATCCGGCGAGTTACCGGCTCCGGCGGCCATCGGACACCGTACGGTGTGCGGAGGGCCGACTGTCCGCGAGAACCAGCTCATCACGCCTGCGCTGATCGACGAGATTGAAAGTTATGCAGCTCTTGCGCCGCTGCATACTCCCATCGCGGTTTACATTATGCGCGAGGCGCTCAAGCTATTTCCGGAAATTCCGAATTTTGCGGTGCTTGATACCTACTTTCATCGCACGCTGCCTGAAGTTGCCGTGCGCATGCCGATTCCCGAGGAGTACGCGGCGATGGGCGTGCGCCGGTACGGCTACCACGGCATTTCCTACGAGTCGATCATTTATCAGCTGCAGCCTAACGTTCCCGGAAAGCTCATCGTGGCGCATTTGGGCAATGGTGCGTCGATTTCTGCCATTCGCAATGGCCAGTGCCTTGACACCTCGATGGGGCTGACGCCCTCAGGCGGCATCATCAGCGGCTCGCGGACCGGCGACATCGATCCCGGCGTGTTGATTTTTATCTTGAAGAAGATTGCCGAAACCACACCGGATACGGCCTCGGCCGCGGACAAGCTCGAATCCGTTGTCAGCAAAAAGTCGGGACTGCTGGGAGTGAGCGAACTATCGAACGACATGCGTGACTTGCGCGAGGCTATCGCATCCGGAAACGCAAAAGCGCGGCTGGCTGTCGACAAATTCTGCTGGACCATCGCGCGATGGATCGGCAGCTACGTGTCCGAGTTGAACGGCCTGGACATGCTGGTATTCACCGGCGGCATCGGCGAAAACGATATTGCCTCGCGAGCGGAGATCTGCGCCGGCCTCGGAGCACTCGGTATCGTGGTCGACGCAAAGCGCAACAATGTGCGCGGCCCTGCGGTCATCTCAGCCGACAACTCGCGCGTCACCGTGCGCGTCATTCCGCCGCTCGAAGATCTGATGATCGTGAATCACGTCGTGCGGCTGATGGGCGAATAGAAACCACGCGTGACGCTCGCGTTCGATCGGCGACGCGCCGCGCCCATCATCGCTCGGGAGAATTTGTTCTACACTGGTGAGTTCGTACCGGAGTTCTTATGTCTGTGGCGTCTACACCGGCGCAAACTCATCATCTCCCCTCGCTCGCGCTGCGCCGGTTCGCGTGGGGCGTTCTCGCTTACTTCATTGCTGTAATTCTGTGGGGCGCGGTCACGCGCGCCACCGGCGCGGGCGACGGCTGCGGCAACCACTGGCCGTTGTGCAACGGCACCGTGATGCAACATTCGCCCAGCCTCGACACGTTGATCGAATTCACGCATCGCATCACCAGCGGAATTTCGTTTTTTTCAGTGGTTGGCCTGATGATATGGACTTTCAGGACAACGGTGCGCGGTCACTTGGCGCGTGCAACCAACGTCGCTTCGGTCGCGTTCACTCTGGTTGAAGCGGTTCTCGGCGCGTTCCTCGTCAAGCTGGGACTCACGGCGCAGAGCCAGTCGCCGTTGCGCGCGCCGTATCTGGCCCTGCACTTCACCAACACTTTATTGCTGGTTGCTGCGCTTACGCTCACGGCTCATTTGCTCAGCCGCACCCAGGGAACCACGCGCGCCGGCATCCGATTCACCGCGCCCTTTCCCGTTGTCGCGGCCGTGATTCTCATTCTTGTGGTCGGCGTCACGGGCTCGCTTGCGGCGCTGGGCGACACGCTCTTCCCCGCGATGAGCCTGGGCGCCGCCCTGCGCCAGGATTTTTCGGCAACCGGCGCATGGCTGGTCCGCTGGCGTTGGACGCATCCCATCGCCGCGGTTGCAGCGTGTGGTTTTCTCATCTGGCTTGTGGTTAAGGCCTCCAAGCAAAGAGCGGACTGGGACAATCGCAAACTGTCTTTGGGAGTGCTGGCGCTGCTGGCAGCGCAGTACCTCCTGGGAATTCTCGATGTGCTGCTGCTTGCGCCGCTATGGTTGCAGGTACTGCATCTGCTGGGCGCGGATCTGCTGTGGGTGGCGCTGGTGGTGATGGCGGCCAGAATTACGCTGGAACCGGCCGAGCACCGGGGCTAGCCGAACCCAGCGCAGTTTGCAGAGTTGGAGGCACCCAGCAAAAAGGCCCCTTGCGGGGCCTTTTCAGTTGAAGCCAGCCGAAACGCCGACAGCCTACTCTTCCAGCGCGGGATGATAGTGGCTCTCCCACCCGAGATACCGCGCAGCCTCGTGAATGGACTTCGATACATCGCTGAAGTTCGCAGCCACATGATGTTCGAATCCTTCGCGGCAAATGTACTTGAGCAACTTCTGTAGCTGCGGAATCTCCGCCACGCCTGCGCCTCCGAACGTATCCAGCGGATCGTCCGTGAACCGTCCCGCCCCGGTGTAGCCGCGAACCACACCCCGCCGGTCGTCGGTGGAATAGCGCGCAAAGCTCATTGCGCCGGGCTTGATGATGCCCTCGCACGTGCCGTAGCTGCTCTCCTTGCCCACGGTTCCGGCAATGATCTGCTGGAAGTCCATTCGCACTTCCTTGAAGAAATGCTTGGGCAGATTCGAACAGTGGAAGCAGACGCACTTGTTCGGGTCGCTGCCATAGTTGTTGTTCCAATCCAGCAGCGCCGACGGTGTCTGGCTGGCCAGCGCGAGCATGTACATCGAGAGCGTGCCGGGCACGTCAACTTCACAGGCAGACGGAATCAGCTCGTTCGACATCATGCTCATCACCGTGCACGGCACCACGCCGAAGAATTCTTCCATCGAGGTCCAGCACTGCACGGCGCTGATGGTGCAATAAGTCTGCTTCATCCATGCATCGACAACAGCGCCCAGTTTCGCCATCTTCAGCAGCGATGCGTCGGGAATGCCCGATGTAGTCACGTATTTCTTGATCGCCGCCAGCTTGGCCTGCGCAGCGTCGTCATTGTCTTTCATCCGGTTAATGCGCCCGAAAATCTCCGAGAGATCGATGGTCTCAATCGAAATTCCCGAAGTCTCAAAGATGCGTTCGGAGTAGCGAACAGTATTGAAGGCAGTGGGACGCGCGCCGATCGCGCCGATCTTCAGGTTCTTCAGGCCCTTCACGATGCGGCAAACCTGCGAAAACCATTCCAGGTCAGCTTTGAATTCGGGCGAGTTCACCGTCTCGGTGTGCAGCGTGGTTAGCGAGTATTTGATGCCGTACTGCATCATGTTGTTGCAGGCGCTCATCTTTCCGCAAAAGCTGTCGCGCCGCACGGCGATGGTCATATTGTCCGAGCGGTCGGGCGTTGCCTGCACCAGCACCGGAACCTTCAATCCAGAGAGACGAATGGCATCGACAATGCCGCGCTCCTCGCCAAAATTCGGCAGCGTAACGATAATGCCGTCGATCTCTTCGGCGTGCTTCTTGAAAAGCTCGGCGCAGCGCAGCGACTCGACGTAGGTTTCAACCGCACCATGTCTCGATTCCTCCGGGCTGAGCACGATGGCATTTGCCCCCACGCTCTCTAATACGGCTAGAATCTCTTCCCGTCCCGTCTTGGCCAAATGTCCAGGGAAAAAGCCGCGATTACCCACCACAATTCCGAATGTCATCTTGCGTTGCGTTGCCATTTTCGTGCTCCTTTAACCGTTGTTCTTTCTCAAAAAAATGCGCCTCGTCAGCGGGCGCTACTCTTTCACTTTGCCGGGGCGAAACTTGACGGTATAAAGCAAACCCAGAACTGCCAGAATTGCACCCCACCAAACCGGCATATGTAGATTGGTCAACTGCACGCCGGGGACGTAGCTTCCGGTCGTCCACTCAAAAATGCCGTAGCTCATGATCATGGCCCCGTAGATCAACAACAGGACGCCAATGAAAAACCAGATTGGAATTCCGGAGTTATGCATTCCTCTTTATTCCTTCCCTCGTCCTATTCGTGTTCGCTTGCCATGATGCAATTGAATTCCATTACCAGAAGATGATGTTGAGTGCGACAAAGATCGCCAGCACAATGCTGGCCCAGAACCATTCCCGCTTGTAGTACGGAACGACCTCTTCGGCCGGGAGCTTAGTTGCGCCGTAAACCAGACCCTCCAGTTCCGCTACCGGACGCGGCTTAGTGAACAGGCTGACAACCACAATTATGATGGCTGAGAAGACGAAGGCCCACAGCGCGCGAAAGACATTCTCGGCCATCGGCTTGGCGGCATCCGACAGAGCCACGTACCTGAGATTCGACGGGTTCAAGTGGACCCACTCAAAAAGGCCGGCCGAGAACACAATCCCCAGCAAGAGCCCGAGAAAACCCGACAGCCGAGTAGCGCGCTTCCAAAACATGCCAAATAGGATGACGGCCAGAAGCGGGGCGATAAAGATCGAGAACAGGGCTTGCACATAGTCCATGATTCCGTGCGCGTGCTGCACCAGGTAGCCTGCCCCGATCGAGATGGCGACGCCGATGACAATCGAGAGCCTGCCCACTGCGACATAGTGGCTGTCGGAACCTCGCTTGTTAATGAGCGGCCTGTAAATGTCATAAGTCCAGACGGTCGAAAAGGCACTCACGTTGCCGGCCATGCCGCTCATGAATCCGGCAATCAGTGCGGTGATGCCCAAGCCCAGCAGACCGGGGCCGAGATATCGAACCATCATCAGCGGCAGCACTTCGTTATAGCTGTGTAATTCCGACTGCGGCCCTTCCTTCTGGTCGAGCACATCCTTTTGAACCGCCGGTGAAAGGGAGGTTTGCTTCAATAGCGGGGCGCAACTGCTAGACATCGGAACGCAGGCCGACCATGTGTCCTGCGGAATAAGCTGCCTGCGGCTTCCGTCCGGGTTTTGCAGCAGCACCAGGCCCAGCAGGCCGGGAAGGATGACGATGAAAGGAACAGCCATCTTGAAAAACGAGCCGATGATCGGCGCCATGCGGGCTGCGCGGAGATTATGCGCGGCCAGCACGCGTTGCACCACCAAAAAGTCAGTGGTCCAATAGCCAAAGCTGATGGCAAAGCCGAGGCCAAAGACAATTCCGGTCCAGTGGACGCCCATGGGATTGGCGGAAAAGCTGCCAGTGTCGCGCCAGATGTGAAAGTAGCTGTCAGGATGCGGAAACGTTCCTTGAAGATTTACGAGGATTTTGGCCTTGAGGCCTTCCCAACCGCCGGCCTGAACCAACCCGAGAATTGGAACCAGCAGGGCGCCGCCCCAGATCAGCACAAATTGGAGCACTTCATTGAAGATGGCCGAGCGCAGCCCACCAAGGGCGACGTAGATTGTAACCGCGACCGCCGAGACCACGATGCTGAAAGTGATGCTCCAACCCAGCACGACTTTCATCACCACGGCCATGGCGAACATGTTCACGCCGCTCATCAGGATCATTTCGAGAGCAAACGCGACGGCCGCTACGCTGCGCGCATGACCGCCGTAGCGCAGATTGAGGTAGCCTGGCACGGAATGCGTCTTGCAGACGTAATAGAAGGGCATCATCACCAGGCCCAGGAAAAGCATGGCGGGAATTGCGCCGATCCAGTACCAATTCACGGCCAGGATGCCGTATTGATAGGCCGAGCCGGCCCAACCCATCAGTTCCAGTGAGCCCAGGTTCGCGCTCACAAAGCTCAGGCCCGCGATCCACGCGGTCATCTCGCGACCGGCCATGAAAAACTCTTCGCCGGTGTTCGAGCGGCCCTTCAGATAGAAGCCAATCCACAGCACCATCGCGAAATAGAGAGCGATGACAATTACATCCAGCGAGTGCAGATGTGCAAGCGGTTCGGCGCTAAAAGCAAGCAGAGCCGGCAAAGAGCCGGCAAATCCTCCGCTGAAGGAGGCTGGGACGAACCCCATCATAGACATCACCCGAACGGCGAAAATGCGTCAACCAAAGGCTGTTAGACGTTCGCACTAAGTAAATTGCTTTACTCCAGCACTTGTCAAGCAGAGCGCGCCGATGCCAGGTTACCTGCTCGTCCGCAGTGCATCCGCGCGAGGGAACCTTCCCAGGAATACCCTGCGCGCGGAGTGAGTAAACGTTTCCAACCCGGAGTTTAGCATGCCGGACGTGACATCGCGCAGTGCGCCGAAAGTATTCCGGCTATTCGTTGGCGGCCACTTCGTGCAGCCAGCCCGGAGCTTTCAGCAGCTCCCGGGGACGCGGACCGTCGGCGGCGCCGACAAGTCCATCGCGCTCCATCAGGTCGATGAGATGCGCAGCCCGGCCGTAGCCGATGCGCAGCCGGCGCTGCAGCAACGAGGTGGAAGCTTTTCCGAACTCGAAGACGAGGCGAACCGCGTCGTCGAACATGGGATCGTCCTCGTTTGCGTCTCCGGCCTCTCCCTCCATCGCGCCGCGCTCGTCCTTGGGCGATTCGAGGAACCCTTCGACATACTCCGCTGTTCCTTGCGACTTCCAGAAGTCGACCACGGCGGCCGTCTCTTTCTCGCTCACATACGGCGCGTGCAGGCGCATAAGCCGGCTCGTACCCGGCGGCAAAAAGAGCATGTCGCCACGGCCCAGCAGCGCTTCTGCGCCGTTGGTGTCGAGAATCGTGCGCGAGTCCACCTTTGTCGCCAGGCGAAAACTGATGCGCGTGGGAATGTTGGCCTTGATCAGCCCCGTGATCACGTCGACGCTGGGCCGCTGCGTGGCGAGGATGAGATGAATACCAACGGCCCGCGCCATCTGCGCCAGCCGCGTCACCGACTCTTCGACGTTCGCGCGATCGAGCATCATCAAATCAGCCAGCTCATCGATGATGATGACGATATAAGGCAACGGCTCTTCTTTCTCCGCGGGATCTTCTGCAAAGGGCAAAAGAGCGGAGCTTCCCTCGAAGAGCTTGTTGTATTGGTCGATATGCCGAACACTGCGGCTGGCCAGCAGCTTCAGCCGGCGCTCCATCTCGCGCACCGCGTTGCGCAACGCATTTGCGGCAAGCTTCGGCTCGGTGATGATGGGCGTGAACAAGTGTGGAACGCCCTCGTACATGCCCAGCTCGACGCGCTTGGGGTCGACGAGAATCAGCCGCACCTGCTGCGGCGTTGTGCGATAGAGCAGGCTCATGATCATGGCGTTGATCGCAACCGATTTGCCCGCGCCCGTCGATCCGGCGATCAGAATATGCGGCATCGACGCCAGATCTGCCGTCACGATGCGCCCATTGATGTCCTTGCCCATCGAAATCGTCAGGCGCGAGCGCGCTTTCACGAAGGTCTCGCTCTCGATCACATCGCGCAGGTGAATGGTTTCGCGCTCACGGTTGGGCACCTGGATTCCGACCGTGCTCTTGCCGGCCATGCGCTCGATGAGAATGCTCTCCGCGCGCATCGCGAGGCAAAGGTCGTCGGCCAAACCGGTGACGCGCGAATATTTCACGCCTGCCTCGGGCTTGAACTCGAATGTCGTCACCATCGGGCCGGGGTTGATCTGCACCACCTGGCCACGCACATCGAACTCGGCACATTTCTCGACGAGAACTTTCGCTTCTTCACGAAGCTCATCTTCGCGCACAGATTGCGGCGCTTCTCCGCTGCTGAGCAGGTTGCTCGAGGGCAGCTTGTAGCCGCTCACGTTCTTGGGAGCGATGGTCACCGTGCGCACTTCCGCGTCCGCGCGGTTGTGAATGGCAATCCCGTCGCTGTGAGTCTGCGCCAGATCATGGTGCGGTTCCGATTTCGCTGCCGGCCAGGGCGAGGTCGCTGCCGCATGCGTTGAGTTACCCTGCGCCGCCGCGACAGGCTGAGCTTGCACCGGCTCAGCGTGCATCGGGCGCACTTGCGTCGGCTGAACCTGAGCCGCCGCCGTCACCGTCGCCGCGGCTGCAGTCGCACTTTCCGGCTGCACGCGCTCCCAGATGCTCGGCCGGCGCTGCGTAATGGGAATTGCCGCCGCGGCCGCTTCAACCGGCTCCTGCGGCACATCCTTGCGCTGGTATGCAGGAATCTCGTCGAGCGGGTCCTGTTCCGACTTGCGCCGCCGCGTGAAGAACGCCAATAGGCGATTCGTTCGGCGCTCCGGCTTCTCCGGTTCTTCTTCCGGCGCTTCAGCTCCCACGAGCTTCGGGAAGGCAAGCGGCTCACTCTGCTTCGCGTTCATCGCATCGCGTTCAGCCCGCTCTTCCGCCCGAGCCTCGCGGCGTTCGCGCCAGCGGTCGCGCAGCGCGCACAACTGTGCCCACCTTTCCTGCACGGTCTCGCGGATGACCCAGAAGCTGATGGCCGAGGCGAAATAAAGTCCGCAGGCGGCCAGCGCCGCTGCAACCAGCCACGCGCCCTGAATGTTGAGGTAGACAACCAGCAGCCCTGAAACCATACGCCCCACAACGCCTTCAACCGGGACGACGTGCAGCCAACGCCAATGCCAGGGGAGCAATCCAAAAACCGCGGGCACAAAAACCAGCGCCATCACGGTCCCAATCCAGCGCAGGATCGGCGAGCCACCGGGCCGCGATCGCATCCACGTCCAGCCCACGCTGCCCAGCCACACCGGCAAAAGAAAAGCCGCCAGTCCCAGCGATTGCAGCAGAATGTCGCTCAGGTACGCGCCAAATAGCCCAACCCAGTTGCGGGCCGTCGCGGCGTCCGTGGCCGTGTTCATTGAGGGATCGGAGGCATGGTAGGTGGCGAGCGCGAGGAAAAGCAGCAACGAGACCAGCAGCAGCACCAGCCCCAGAAACATATTCACGGGGCGGCTGCGCGTGGGCGACAGAACAATGCGGATGGGCTTCATGATAAGGGCGTTACCATCGTCCCGCTGCCGGGTGGTTATTTATCGGCAGGCCGGGAAACAGGCAATTCGTCCCAGAGCAACTTCCATTATCGGCGTCCCCGGGCGCGAATCCTGCCGTGGCCACGGCAGGGGGAACCTTGGGCATTAACATTTCGGTCTCGCCGCGGTTTTCCCCGCAATGGTTCGATTGGCGAGCCCGTTGTTCCAGCAGGAGTTGGCGGAAGGATTTGGTTTGGCGCGGTTATTGCCCCATCAGCCTCGCGCCCCAGATCAGCAGCGCGCCGCCCAGCAAGATGCGGTAAATGGCGAACATCGTAAAACCGTGCTTCCGCACCCAGTGCAGGAACCATTCCACAACGCCCAGCGCCACAATAAACGAGACCACGGTGCCGATGATCAGCACCACCCACCGCTCGGTATTCATGGTCACGTGGGCGGCGGCAACGCTCGCAACGCCGGCCACCTTGCCGGGACGAACTTCTTTGATCAGGTCCCATAGAGTCGCCGCAATCATCGTGGGAATCGAAAGCAGAAAACTGAATTCGAGCGCCGACGGCCGATCCAGGCCCGCAAGCTGCCCGGCGGCGATGGTCGACATCGACCGCGACGTGCCGGGGAAAATTGCCGACAGCGCCTGGCAAAGGCCGATCCACACCGCTTGTGGCAGTGTCATCTCTTCAACGTGCGTGGTATTGGGTTCGCGCCGATCGCTCCACGCATCCACCACCCACATCACCACGCCGCCCACCAGCAACGCAGTGGCCATCGCATTCAGGCTGTCGAGATTCTTCTCGCTCCATTTGCGCAGCAAAAGCGCCGGAATCGATGTGCAAACAAACGCGATCAGCGTCAGTGAAATCGGATGATTGAGCCACGTCCGATCGCCGTTTTCGCCGCGCGGAAACGTACGCAGAAAATCAACAATCCGCTGCAGGAACAGCAGGCAAAGCGCCAGGATCGCACCCACCTGGATGACGATCGTGTACATGTTCCAGTAGGCAACATCCTGCAGACACGCCGCGCTCCCGACCGCGCAGGAAGACTCGCCCAGCGGGATTTTCATCAATGCTTCGGCGATCCGCAGATGCGCCGTCGAACTGACCGGTAAAAATTCGGTCAAGCCTTCAACGATTCCCAAAAGAATGGATAAAATGTATGGGCTCAATGAGCCTCCTGGCCTTTTTTGAGAGCTGTTTCAGCTTCCAGTGTCTCTCGCGGCTCTCCCGGCCGGCCAGCAGCGGCTCAGTTCCGTTCGATCCCGAACACTGGAACGCCTTCATCCAATTTGTACACCAGCGTGCCCGCTCGCAGGGTGTAGTCCGAATCGGCAAAATGGGCCTTCAGTTGCGCAGCCACGTTGCGAGCCTGGTTGTGTGCATTTTCGCTCTTCTTGCCGTCGCCGTTGGCGTCATACATATCCTTCAGCACGGCATAACGGTAAACAGCCTCGTAAAGCGCCTGCGCGGTCCGCGGCCCGTCGGGATATTCGCTCGCGTACTTCAAATAGAGATCGGCTTCTTTCTCGGGGCACTCGGTTGATCCTTCCCAGTTCCCGCAGAGCTTGTTGTCAATCAGGTCATAAGCCGCAAAGGCCGCCCAGCGTGTGCGCGGATAAAACTTAATGACCTTACGCAATGGGTCCTCGTTCATCCCCATGCGGTAAACCGGGTCGCGCTCGTTTGCAGACGGCAAAGTTGAGGCGTCGGCTTTCTCCATTTGCCATTGAATGTCGGCCGCGCGCCAGGCAGCTTCCGGCGCGAGCGGCGAGTTGGGAAACATCTCGGCCACGCGGCGATAAAGCAGGCGCGCGCTTTCTGCGGCGTTGGCCGGCCCGCGCGGATTTGAAGCCAGAGCCTCCTCGTCGGCGGCCGCGCCCATCACAATCTGGTCGCCGTTGGGCGTGGTTTCTTCCACAATTCCCTTCGTCTCCATCCAGCCCGTGATTGGCGGCGGCGCCTGGTCTTCGCCAACCATGGGCGCATCCCGCTCGCTGGTTTGTTCTTCGATGTCGGTATTTACGAATACTTTCGTCCACGAACCGCTGTGTTCGACGACGACCATTTCACGGCCGATTTGTTCGCGGAGCACTCTTTCTGAGTTGGTGTCGGGCGAGATATAGAGCGGAGTGATGCGCAGAACCGTTGCGCGTGGGCCGGCCAGCGGCTTCACTTCCTGCTGTGGCTTTTTGTCAGCAAGCGCGGACAACGCAACACAAGCGAGCGCAACTCCAAATGCGGCGCGAAGCATGGTTTTCCTTGAACTCATGGTTGGCAAAATCATAGTTGAACGACGCTACGGCGCCCCTTCCGTGAGCACATCGGCCAGCATCGCCGGATCGACATTGCCGCCGCTGACCACGGCCACGGCTTTTCGCCATGCCGGCAATTTGTCGCCGTGAAAGAGCAGCGCAGCCGTCGAGACAGCGCCGCTGGGCTCTGGAAGCAGCCGCGTCGCAGCCACAATCGCGCGCATCGCAGCGCGAATCTCGGCTTCCGTCACCGTCACGATCCCCTCGACGAACGCCTGAATGTGCGCGAAGTTGCGAACCCCCACACTCTGCGTGCGCAGGCCGTCGGCGATGGTCCGGCTGGTGAGTTCGGCAGGCCAGGTAACGATCTCGCCGGCGCGAAAACTCTCTGCCGTGTCGCCTGCCAGCTCAGGCTCAACGCCGAAGACTCTGGTTTTCGGGCTTAGCTGTTTCACTGCCGCGGAAACACCGCCCAGCAAGCCGCCGCCCGAAACCGGCGACAAAACCAGATCGACATCCGGCAGGTCTTCGACGATCTCAAGCCCGCACGTTGCCTGGCCCGCAATAATCTGCTCGTCGTCGTAGGGAGGAATCACGACATAGCCGCGCTTTCGCACCAGCTCCTCTGCAACGGCGAGCCGCTCGCTTGAGGCCAGCCCCACGTCCGCAATCTCCGCGCCCAGTGCCAGCGTCGCCGCTCGTTTGATCGCCGGCGCATTCGACGGCATCACGATCACCGCCTTCGCGCCCACCTTTCGTGCCGCGTAGGCCACACCCTGCGCGTGGTTGCCGCTTGAATAGGTAATGACTCCGCGCGCGATTTCGGCCGGTGTGAGTTGGAGGATTTTGTTGGAAGCACCGCGGATTTTGAAGGCCCCGATCGGCTGCAGACTCTCTGCCTTGAGCCAGATCTCTCTGCCGGTGCCGTGCCCTGACAAGCCCGGAATCGCCGCCGACACCAGTGGCGTCCTCATCGCAACCGGCGCAATGCGCCGCGCCGCTGCGCGAATCTCTTCAATCGAAACCAGGTGCGCCGTTTGCGTGCTCATCTGCCCACTCGGAACCTGTTCCCTATTCCATATTGGCTATTGGCTATTTCCTATTGGCTATTCCCGCTACTCGTATGCCAGCGCTTCGATCGGGTCCTTGCGCGCGGCCATCCAGCCCGGATAAAGCGCGCCGCAAATGGAGCCTGTGAATGCGATCAGTGCGGCCCGCAGAATCCATTGGCCGGTGATCTCAAAGTGCGTGGTTGGGAAAAAATGGCCCATGGCCAGCTGCACCGCGTAGGTGCCGGCGATGCCAATTCCGACTCCTGCAACCGCCAGCACGGCGCACTCGCGTAGAACGACGCTGATGATGGTGAGCTTGGAAGCGCCCATCGATTTGAGAATTCCGATTTCGCGCGTGCGCTCAAGAACCGCTGTATACATGGATTGGAAGATCACCAGAAATCCGATGATCACCGCGATACCGGTCACGATACCCAGTGCCTGATTAAAACCGGGGAGGTTCTGGGGTGTCATGAGGGAAAGCCACTCCTCCATGGTCTGTACCGGAAAATCTTCGAGGCCCCGGACGGCGTGAATTTCATCGATGATTGCCTGATCGTTGGCGGGATTGTCGGCCTTGATGTAGAACAGCGACGCTCGGCCCTCGGCGCCCATCAGGTCGCCCATCGTATCAATCGGAATCATCTTGCGGCCACCCTTACCCGCTTCGACAATCCCGCAAATACGGAAGGGACGGTCCATCACCTTGATCGTCTCCCCGAGGTAATGCTTCTTACCTGCGAATACATCGTCGACGATTACGTCATTGGGCCCCTGGAACGGTCCTCCCTGGAGAAACTCAAATGGACGCAGCGCGTTGAAGCTTTGGTAGTCGATGCCGTAAATGACGCCGAAGTCGTCGGAGGCGGTGTTGAAGAGCGTGATCGCGGGCGAAACGATGGCCACATGCGGGAGGCGTTCGACGGCCTGCTCGTCCTTAATCGGAATGGGGGCGCCGCTGATGCCGTTCATGATGCTGGCATGGCTGGGCCGCATCATCAGGTCGGCTCCTATGCCGTTGGTCCGCTCTTTCTGGTCGTTGAGCATGCCCATGAAAATCGCCACGATCGACAGGATCATCACGACTTCAATCGCCACGGCGAGAACGCTGATCACCGAGCGCAGGGGGCGATGCAAAAGATTGGCAAAGATGAGTTTAGTCATGTTTCAAGGGTGCGCTCGCTGGGCCTGTTTAGCCCCCGAAACGACACTTCATTAAGCGTAACAGCCCCGGAGCCGCTGTCGCCGAGCCCTGCATCCGGGCTCGGTTCCAAAATTGCACTATTACAAAAGTGTGTTCAAACTGGCAAAAATACAGGACTTTGACCCCAATTGGTTTTGACCCTGCGCTGAACCCGAGTTATCGTGAAGATAAAATTCCCTCATGGGGCATAGTCCCCGGTTCGGTCGCCGATGGGAAATTTTGGAGAAGACCTGCGCAAGGAACGCCTCACTCGCGGCGTGGCGCTGGAAGACATTTCGGCGGTCACCAAGATCAGCCAGCGGCACCTGGTTGCGCTGGAGCAGGAGAGGTTTCGCCTGCTTCCCGGCGGCATCCTGAGCAAGGGCATCGTTCGCGGCTACGCCAGCGCCATCGGCCTCGATCCGCAGGATTGGACGGAGCGCTTTCTTCAGGCTTTCAACACCTCCGGGCAAACAGTGACCGAAGAAAGCGGCTGGTCGACGTTCGCCTCAAACGTAGGCAAAGCGCGCATGCTGCGTCGCGAAGCAGCCGAAATCCGCCTTCGTTGGATCGGCGCAATTGTCCTGGCGCTGCTGGTTGCCGCGGCCGCTTTCCTCACCGTGCGTTATTACGGCGTGCGCGTCGGGTGGTGGCGGTCGTTCCTACCCATCCCCGGAGTGTCCATCGGAATTCGAAGCGCTGTGGTTTCCACTCACGACTTTGTCAGCCAGCTTCTGTCGCGGGTCTAATAAGCCCTGTCCGGCTCAAGCCACTACCCAATTCAAACGCCCCAATCCGCCATTGAAGCCTGATTGCCTGCCGTACGCTGCATCTCTTTGCGCCGAACCCCTGCCGGAATTACCATAGATGGGGCAGCATCCGCCCTGAACCTGTGCGTGCAGCCGAACCTGTTCGAGGGGCCGCCGATCCAAGTGAGTGTCACTGCGGCAAGTCGAGAATCCTGGTACTTGAGGGACCTTATTTCCAATCACGGCTCACGCCTGCCGAAACCTTGAATCCCATCATGGGAAGGAGCTTTGAAGTTGAGCGACCGTTTCTTGTTTACCTCTGAATCCGTTACCGAAGGCCACCCGGATAAAATTGCCGATCAGGTCTCCGACGCCATTCTCGATGCCTGCCTGGAACAGGATCCCTACAGCCGCGTCGCCGCAGAAACTCTCACCGCGACCGGTCTCGTCGTCATCGCTGGCGAAATCACCACCAAGGCCTACGTCGATTTCCAAAGCCTGGTCCGCGGAGTGGTCGCAGCCATCGGCTACGACAACGCGCTCTACGGTTTCGACTCCAACACCTGCGCCGTGATTTCGAGCATCAATAAGCAATCCGGCGACATCGCGCAGGGCGTTGATACTGGCGGCGCCGGCGACCAGGGCATGATGTTCGGCTATGCCTCCGACGAGACTCCTGAACTGATGCCCGCAGCCATTTCGCTCGCGCACAAGCTCACGCGCCAGCTCACCACGGTCCGCAAAAACGGCAAGCTGCCCTATCTGCGCCCCGACGGCAAAAGCCAGGTTACGGTGGAATACGGCGAAGACGGCAGGCCTGCACGCATCGACGCCGTCGTCATCAGCAGCCAACACTCTGAGTCGGTCACAAATGACGAGCTGCACGCCGACATCCTCAAGCACGTCATCCAGGCGGTTCTGCCCGCCAAGTGGCTCGACGAGCATACCAAGTACCACATCAATCCCACTGGCCGTTTCGTCATCGGCGGTCCCATGGGCGACACCGGCCTCACCGGCCGCAAAATTATCGTCGACACCTACGGCGGAATGGGCCGTCACGGCGGCGGCGCTTTCAGCGGCAAGGATCCGACCAAGGTCGACCGCTCCGCAGCCTACATGGCGCGCCACATCGCCAAGAACATCGTCGCTGCGGGCCTGGCCAGCCGCGCCGAAGTGCAGCTCGCCTACGCCATCGGCGTCGCCGAGCCCGTCAGCGTTCTGGTCGAAACCTTCGGCACCGGCAAGCTCAGCGAATCAAAACTCACCGAGCTCATCCGCAAGAATTTCTCGCTCACGCCCAAGGCCATCATCGAGTACTTGAACCTGCGCCGTCCCATCTACCAGAAGACTGCGGCTTACGGCCACTTTGGCCGCACTGAGCCGGAATTCACCTGGGAAGCCACCGGCAAAGCCGCCCAGTTGGCCGAGCAGGCCGGCGTCGCTTCAACGGCTAAGGCGAACTGACGGCGTCCGATATCCAACTTCTTCCACCATGGGATCCGCCGCGCGCGGGTCCCATCGTTTTTTCCGGCCGCCGCGCCTATGCCTTAGAATTCTCCGGGGCGTTCGAACGCCTCTTTTAGCGGGGTTACCCATGCGCATTTCTTTCACTGCCGTCTTCCTCTCTGGCTTTGCCGCACTCTCCGCCGCCCAAAACGGAGCCAACTGGACCTACGAAGGCAAGACCGGTCCGCTGGTCTGGGGCAAGCTCGATCCCGCATACTCGGCCTGCTCCAAAGGTCACGAGCAGTCGCCCATCGACATCCGCGATGCGCGCCTGAACAAATCGCTCGCGCCCCTCGAGTTTCACTTTGTTGCCGGCCCCATGACGCTTGAGAACACGGGCCGAGGCATCGTGGCCCACGTCGATCCGGGCAGCACCCTGATGGCCGATGGCGTTCGCTATCACCTCACCGAGCTTGATTTTCATCACCCCAGCGAGCATCCCGTCAAAGGCAAGCTCAGTGACATGGAAGTCGACATGGATTATTCAAGCGATGACGGCAAAAAAGCCGTCGTGGCCGTTCGGCTCAACCAGGATCGCGGCTTTCCCAATGCGTTGATTGCGACGCTTTGGGAGCATCTTCCGACGAGGGCGGGCACGAGCTCCAAAATCACCGACATGGTGAACGCAGGGGGGCTGCTGCCCGAGGACCGCGGCTACTGGACCTACACCGGCTCGGAGCTCACTCCGCCTTGCACCGAAGGTGTCCGGTGGTTCGCGTTCGAAGACGACCTCAGCATCAGCCGCGACCAGATGCGCGCGTTTGCAAATCTGTTCAAGATGAATACGCGGCCGGTCCAGGATCGCCACGGCCGCAAGATCGAAGCCAACGAATGAAGTAACTCCTAGCTACTGGCTATTCGCTATTGGCTGTGAGCGGCGTGAAACTCAGCACGATCCGATCGCCTACGATGGCAACGCGCACGCCCGTCAGATCGCGCACCAGATAATGCGCAGCCTGCAGCGACTCCGCCGGATGAGAGAACGTCGTCGCCACAACCGTGCATCCCGCGGCGCGCCCAGCCTCCGCTCCCGAGGCCGAGTCCTCAAACACAACACATTCCGAGGACGAAACGCCGAGCGCCGCGGCTCCCGCCAGGAATGGCTCGGGATGCGGCTTCCCGCGCTTCACCTGGTCCGCCGTCACCAGTTGTTCCGGCACCGCAATCCCGCCCGCCGCAAGCCGTATTCGCGCCAGCCGCTCCGTTGCACTGGTCACAACCGTCCAGCGATTCTCAGGAAGCGCCGCCAGCAAATCCAGCACGCCCGGCAAAATCTTCAGCCCGTCGTTGTCCTCCGCTTCGAAATTCTCAACCGTCGTCAACTCCTGGTCCACGTCCAAATCGGGCCTCAGCTTGGCGATGGTCTCCACCGCGCGCCGCCCATGCGCAGTGGCGCGCGTCAGCGCAGGATCAATGCCGCGCAGCATCGCCCACTTCGTCCAGCTCCGCTCCACCGACCCGATGGACGAAATCAGGATTCCGTCCATGTCGAACAAAACCCCTCGGCAGGGAACACTTACATCGGACGAGCTCTGCGACGCCATGAATCGACCTTGGATTGAATTGGATTTACTTGCGCTTTGGTGTTCGTGCAGGCTTCGGCACGGGAAAGTTTAGGCGCGGCGGATCGCCGAACGTAATCGTCGCTTCGACCGGCCGTTTTTTCGCGCCCGCGATTGCCATATTCTCGCCCAGCTGCACGCCGCCATTCGCGATTGTGGCGTCCGCAGTCCAGCGATCGTAGTGCGCCAGTGCCACGGGGATCGCTGTCATGTCGCCGGCATCGCCCGCGAGATCAACCTTCGCTTTTGAAATGCTGCCTTGCTTGCACTCGAAGTGCAAAGCGCCTTTGGCCGACGAAGCCAGGTCTGCATCCGTGTAGCCCTTCAATTCAACAGTGCCGTTGCCGCTCAGGTCTCCGCCCGTCCAGCGCACACCCAACAACTGGCCCAGTTGCGTAACATTCACTTTCTCGAAATCGCCATCGAATTTGTAATCCGGTTGGTCCTGGTCGCTGGCAGGCTTCGTCAGCGCCCCCGTCACATGCACCGTGCCCCCGAAAATTCCCGCATCGAGGCTGGTCACTTCGGCTCCGGTGGGCACAATGCGCAGCGACGCCGCCACGTTCTCAAGTATCACCGGTCCGAGCGCAAGCGAACCCACCGTCACCGTTCCCTCAAGCTGTGGCCACGGTGGCGCGGTCGCGGGATGCAGGCGGTCGATAAGATCGGAGAGTAGCGTGCCTTTTTGCCGCGCGCCCAGCAGCGCCCCCTGGAGCGACGACGCATCCAGATTGTCAAACTGAATTTCGAATTCAGCTGGGCACGGGTGCTGCAAAGTCTGTTCCGGCGCGCACGACGGAAGTGCCAGGCTCCCCGAACCCTCCAAAGGCCCGTAAGTAAAATCCACCGGGTCCCAGCGCAGATCGCGATTCTCAATATGTAGTGTCGCCGCATCGATCGCTACGTGGGCGGCCAGATATTGCGCCTGCCAGTTGGCGTTATGCACGGTCACGGTGCCGGTCAGCGTGTCCTTTCGCGTCGCGTCGGAGAGGTTCTCCGCCGCAGGCTCCGCACCGTTCGCAGCAGTTGGCTCCCCGGGTAGAGCGCTCTCGAGCTCGATCTCGTCTGCCGGAATCCATGGTCCTTCTGCTGTCAGGTCCACCGAAATCGGTTCGCCGGCAAATGCTGCCAGCGCTTCCGTCCCTGGAATTCCTGTCGCTTGCGCAATTTCTCTGGCTCTCGCGAAGCTTGCCTGGCCGTGCGCCGCGACCTGATATCCGGTGGGCGAAAACCGCAGATTCAACGTCAATGGAACGGTTCCGCCCGCCTGAATGGCGACCGAACCGGCCAGCGCCTGTGCCATATTCTCCGTCGCCGGCGTCCCTGGCTGAGCCTGCGCCGGCGGCTGCGTAGAGTTCATCGCCACCGGCTCCAATGTGAACTTTGGCGCCTGAATCGGCCGGCTAAGACTGTCGCCGCTCAAAACCAGACCCGCGACCGTCAAGCTGCCCGTCAGCGGTCCCTCCTCTTCTTCACTGTTCTTCGCCGCCTGGTTCCTTCCGCTTTTTGCTCCCGGCCCCGTTTTGTCGGGGCCCGCTGATACCGGCGCGCTTGCATCGTATGCAATCTTGCCACTGACCGTGCCTGTTGCTTCAAGATCCTGGGCAAGTCCGCTGCGCAGAGTGCGCAATGCATCCAGGCCCGCGGTGACTGGAATCTGGTCGAGCTCGACCGTGAACCGAGGCGTTGAACCCCCGCCCGGCTTTTCTCCGGTAATGTGCACGTGACCGTCGCCGAGCGGCGAATCGCAAGCCAGATTCTCGAAGCTCTGCTCGGCGTAGTGGAAGACGAGCGCGCAACGAGCGTCGAAATCGAGCGGCGAAACCGGAGTGAATTCGGCGCGATGCACTCCAACAGCCTGGAGCCGCATGGCAATCTGCGCTGCTTCAGCGGTGCCATCGAGATGCACTTCGCCGGTAAGGTCGCCGCGCCAGCCCGGATCGGATCCGGTAATGAGCCGCGCCAGCTGGCCGAGTTGAGCCTCGCGCCAATCCACGTCTAAATGGAGCGGCATCTGGCTTAGCGCAGCAGCACGCTTCACGCTCGCTTCTACGCGCACCTCGCCAGTTTCTTCGAGGTAAAGGCTCACGTCTGTCCGCGCAGGTTGGCCGCGCAACCGAACCCGCCATTCTCCGGGGTTCTCCTGCCACAGCGAAAGGTCTGCATTCACCAAAGAAAACGGCAGCTTCTCGGCGCCGTTTTTGAAATTGATGCGTGAATCCGTCGCTTCAAGATATGGAAGCGGCGTCGCGCGCGGCACTCCCGGCGAAGATTGCGTTTGGGCGGCTGCGGTGCGAAAAATCGAATCCAGGTTCCAGTGCCCCGGCGTCGATCGCACCAGATTCAGGCTAGCCTCGTCGACGCTGATCTTGCCAATCTCAACACGCCCGCGAAACAGCGCCAACAACCGGATCGAAGCGGTCACCGTGTTCGCATGCAGCACCGGCTCCGCGCCATAGGCCGGATCCTCCGCGACGCTTAAATCGGAGATCTCGAAGCCGGGCCACGGCAGGATATGCGCCTGAACTGCCGAAAGACGTACCGGCCTTCCCAGGGAGCGCGAGATCAGGTTCGTGATCTGACTTTTGTAGTGGTTGACGCTGATGAGCGGAGGCACGACCAGCACAAGCACCAGGATCGCAATGGCTGCGAGGGCTGCCCGCAGCCAGCGACGCAATCTTTCGTTGCCACCGGCGCCGTCTGTCATTGGTCTCTATCGATTCTAGCTTTCGGCACTCAGCGACCGCGTTTTGGCTGCCAGCTTTTCCTTGCCGCAGGCGCAGAACTTGCGCTGAACCGAGAATTGCAGATCTTCGCTGAGCTGCGAGGCAGGGCTCTCCCAAAGGCCAGCTAAAAGCTAATAGCTAATTGCTGCTTTTATCACTTCGTCCGATGGAAGGTGCGGCTCCAGCGCGTGTCGGTGAAGAAGTGCAGTACTACGTGGCCCATCCAGGCCAGTCGTGGGCCGATTCCGGTCTGGTTATAAACGGATTCAGGCGTGATGAACGACCAGTAATTGAACAGCGTTCGGCCCATAATGTTCTGCCGTGGCACGAAGCCCCAGAAGCGGGAATCCAGGCTGTCGTGCCGATTGTCGCCCATCATGAAATACATGCCAGGGGGCACTACCAGATCTCCATCGACAACGTGGTTGGGGAAGTCAAGGGCCCAAGCCTCGGTTGCACCGCCCGGCTGAGGATCTGGCGGCACAGAAGGAAACTCATCTAGAAACTCCTGAAAATTATCGGCGGTCGTCGGCTGCGCGTAAGGCTGCGCTTGCGCCACTCCATTCAGAATCACGATGCCGTCATGCAAATGAATGTGGTCGCCCGGAATGCCGATCAGACGCTTGACGAGGATGATGTATTGCGGCTTGCCGTCGCCATCCAGCGGATCGAGGGCGGGCTGGAAGACCGGCTTGATGAAAACCACAATGTCGCCGCGCTTGGGCTCGCGGTAGTGAACCAGCGGCATCCAACTTGCGGGCGGCGCCAGTGTGATGCGGTCAACCACCAGGTGATCGCCGACGAGCAGCGTCTTCTCCATCGATCCCGACGGAATGACAAAATTCTGCGCAATAAAAGTGAGAATGAACAATCCGACCACCAGCACCGAGCAAATGCTGGCCACCGCTTCTAATGGCGTTTCTTCCACCCGGACGGCCTCTGGTTCCGGTTTCTGTTGCTGCTCTTTGGTTACTCGCGTCCGATTCTTCGTCATCTGCGGCTCGTTGCGGAACTGCTCCCCGTCCTGGCTTTGTTTTTGCTCATCGAATCAATGCACAACGCGGAAGATACGCCGCCAGCGCGCAAATCCTTCCAGGCGTTCAGCGAGATCGCGTTCGTGTCCGAGTCTATCATTCGGAGCCTGAGGCGAATGGACCTCGGCGACCTGCTGAACGTCGGTCGAAGAAGGCCGCCAAAGCGAAAAGTAGATCACCAACGGGCGCGCCACGATCTCTTGTCGCGGCACAAAACCCCAGAACCGCGAGTCCTTGCTGTGATTGCGATTGTCGCCCAGCACGAAGTACTCGTCCTTGGGCACCACCAGTTCTCCGTTGCGCGTGAGGCTTTGCATCTGGCGCCACCATTCTGGATCGATCTCCGGATCGGTGTAGTTCGCCGCGGGAAAATTGTCGCGCGCAGAGTTAGCAGGCGCAGGCTCAAACACCGCATAGGGCTCATCAAGCGCCACCCCATTTACGATCACGTGGCCGTCGGTAATGCGGACCCGGTCGCCGGGAACAGCTACCACTCTCTTGATGAGCATCGGAGGCTGGGTGTGGTGAAAAACGACGATGTCGCCGCGCTCGACGGGCCGATAAGGCAGAAACCAGCTGGCGATGCGCCCGGCGGGAGCAAAGATCTGCTTATTGAAGAGCAGAAAATCGCCCACCAGCAGCGTGCGCTCCATGCTCTCAGAAGGAATGAGGAAAGGCTGCAGCAAAAATGTCAGCACGAAAAGCGCCACCACGATGGTCTGCATCAACGATGCCAGAGCCTGCGGAATCGAAGGCAGATGCGGGTGCTCGTGCGGCTTCCTTCGCTGAACCGGCTCAGGTGCCTGTGCGGGAGCGCTCATCGTACCGGCTGCTCCTCGTCGTCGGCATCAACGAGGAAATGCGATTCGGAGATGCCCAGTCCGGCCGCTCTTTCCGCGCCCTCAAAAATGCTTTTGTCTGCCAAGAAAATCAGCGCGCGCCGGGCCGCATCCTGTTCCGCGTCTTTCTTGGTGTGCCCTATCCCGCGAGCCAGCGGCTTGCCCTTCGCACCTTCCTCGCCCTTCATCCGCACTTCAACCAAAAACCGTTTGTGATGATCGGGTCCGCTCTCGCTCTTCAGCCGATACACCGGCGCTCCCGCACGCGCCGCCTGCAGCCGCTCCTGCAGCGCTGATTTGTAATTTCCAAGCGCCCGGCCGGCATGCAATTCCACAACCAGGCGTTCGGCGGCATCGCCCATCACCCTCGCGCGGACGAACTGCCGCACGGGTTCGAGGCCTCCATCGAGAAATAAAGCGCCCATCACTGCTTCCATCGTATTCGACAACACCGTGCCGCTGCGGCGCAGTCCGCTGCGCTCTTCGCCGCGGCTCAAGCGCAGATGCTTACCCAACTCAATGCTCTCCGCTACCTGGGCCATGTGCTGCCGGCTCACCAAACCGGATCGTATGCGCGTAAGTTCACCCTCGCGCCACTCAGGATGCAAAGCGAAAAGCGCCTCCGCTACAACCAACCCCAGCACCGCATCGCCCAGGTACTCCAGCCGCTCATTGTCGGCCGGCGCAGATTTCTTTTCGCCCGCGTCCATTTGTGCACGCTGGTTCGCAAAGGAGCTGTGCGTGACCGCGCACAACAGGAGCTCTGGATTCGAGAACGCGTGCCCCAGCGCAGCCTCAAGCTCTTTCAGATTTGTTTTCACTGCCTTCGCCATCCCGCTCAGCCCCAATAACTGGTCTTTCAATGCTCACAGTTACAGATTAGACGCACCGCGCATCCCGTCCGCCTCGCGAGAATGAACCAGAGGAAACTCGAGAGAATCGCCGCCAACGCTGGACCGCCAAGCTGCATCTGCGAAAAGTGATCGCGACTGGAACCAGATATCCGAGAGCCCGAATCTCGCAGAGCGCCCAAGAATTATTTCGGCTTGGGAGTGGCATCCTGCGGTTCTGGTTTTGGCGCGCCTAACCTGCCCGTATCCGTGGCGGCCCGCGGAGCCCCACCCACCTGCGGTTGCGGCTGAGCGCCAGGCGCGTCGTCTCCTGTTTCGGCGTCGCAATCGTGCTCATGGCCGCGCTGGACATAAGCCGCCTTCACGCCCCGCTCCGCCGCAAGCCGTGTATCCAATTGACCATCGCGGACCGCCAGCGCTTCTTTATACTCGGCCAGCGCTTCGTCACGTTTGCATTCCAAATCCAGCATTCTGCCCAAATAAATATGCGACCACGCCAGCAAACGCTGTTCCTTGCTCATCGCCAGCGTCTTTTGGAAATCGTCAATTGCCGCATCAGGATGCCCGGTCATCAAATCCACCCGCGCCATGATGAAGTGCGCACGCGCAGCATCGGCCGTCGATTGAATCGTGTCAGTCTGTGCGGCGATCACCTTTTGCGCCATGCTCTGCGCCGCGGCCACGTCTCCCGTCGCCAGCTTCGCTTCCGCCAGGTCGAGCCCTGTCAACGCGCGCGGTTTCGAATGTTGCAGAACGTCTTCGTCGGCCACCTTGTCGAATTCGGTTTGCCGCGCGCGATGCACCTCGTGATCCACGTCCATGCCGTAGACCATTTCGCCGATCGTGTCTTTGAGGCTTGCCGGATCCTTTTCGAACTGCAAAAGCTGCTCGTAAAAATATTGCGTCAGCACATATCCCTGGCGCATGTCGTGATCCACGGCTGCCAATCGCGCCGCTTCCACCTTCTGCAAATAGAGGTCGCGCTCGTGCTCATAGCGCGGCAACTGCGAGCGGTCTACGCCCGGCGGAATCACATACACGGGAATCCCCGTGTCCATCGTCCGCGCCTCGATCGCTTTGATCATGCATTCAATCGTCAGCGCCACTGTATCGGAGCGGAAGCGAAATGCCAGAGGCGCATCGCGAATCTCCTTCAAGATCGGCTGCTCGCGATCGATCGCGTTCGACCGCTGATAAAGCATGGGATCGATCACGTAATGCAGATAGGTGTGCCGCACGTCCTTCATGGGAATCTTGCCGTCCACCGGCGAAACCACCACCACGTAGTCGGTTCCGTAAATGCGCGCGTTCACAACCGCCGGCGAAAGCTGCGGCTCGATTACGACTACAAACCTGCTACCGGGGTCGGTTGAGGCCGGCATCTTCAAATAAAGGTTCGTGTTCACGATCATTTTTGAGATGGGATCATGCAGCAGGTCGATTTCGTCGTCGTACTCGCGATGCGAGGCCAGCCAAATGCCATTCAGGTCCACCGCGACCGCGAACGCGCGCAGCAGCGGCACGATCTCCACCACCTGTGTGGAGTCGGGCGGCATCTCCGTCAACTCCGCCGTCAATTCCATCTCCGGCGGCGGCGTGAGGTAGAGCGACAGCGAAATGTATTGCGCAATGTCGCGCTCCGAGCCGGTCATGCGGTGCTGCGCAATGTAGAGGCAAAGTGAATCTCTCTTACCGCGCGCGTCCTCGCTTTGCGCCAGCGCCTGGTTCACCAAGTCGCGTATGTGCTTGCGTATCGGCGAGCTCTGCTCAAGTCCTTCGTCGTAGCCGCACGCATTCAACGCCGCGGCCATCACAAACACCGGCTCCGAGCTGATCAGCGAAATGGTCGGCCCTGCGGGATCGATCAACGACGGCGCCTTTTCTCGCGCATACATTTGCTCCTGGCCCGGACCTGAAGAAGAGCTGCTCGATGACTGGCCCCGCGCGAAACAGGGAGCCAATCCCGCCTGCAGACAGAGAATTACCGCGGAGATAAAAACGAAAGATCGCAATCGACGAAGCATCAGGAATCCCTGCTTGCAAGTCTATTTAGACGCAACAGCAGGGTCAAACGTGAAGAGGGTATGTAGCGCATACGCGCAGTATGCCACTGCTCTTTGAGTTTCTCGCGTATGGACCAGCAGACCGCTGCTTCCTTGGTGCCGGCCTGCGCACGCTCAAACTGCGGTACTGACTTAAATGGGCGCCAATTCCCCGCCCCTTCAAATCGCTGGCGCGAGTGGAAGGCGATGGTGCGGGCGAGGACACTTCGACTGCGCACAGGGCAGTCTTTGTACGACGAGTCCGCGAGGACGCCGGTGCAACGCGAGCAAGCAGTGAGCCTGGACGCCGGTGCGGGTGGCGCGAAGAGGCCGGTTTCCTTGTCCTTGTACTAGGGCTGGTAGAGCTTCCAGCAGAGGCCGCGCTGCGCGAGCAGTTCCTCGTTCAAGCCGATCTCGCGCAGCTGGCCCTTGCGCATGAGAAGAATGGTTTCGGCACGCTGGAGCGTCAAGAGGCGATGAGCATTCAAAGCGCTACAGCGGCTTGGGTTTGGCTTTGTGCTCCCTGAAGCCTAAACGACAGCGCGTACGATTGCTCCACTCCAAATGTTGCGCCGTTCTAAAACCTGAAGATTCCGCCAAGCAAAGGACGAGTCACAACTCGGCGTCCGTTGCTTGTGACCATCACCGGAGCCGGAGCCACAACGGCCGTCCGCACCTCATTGCCGTCATCGACAACCACAATCTGCAGAGTGAGAGTCGGGCTGCCCGAAGAGGACAAAGTCATGGTGCCGGTGCAATCAGGGTTGATGGAGTAGTTTCCTGAACCTGCCCTGTCGGGAGAAGTAAAGCCGGTCACGGATCCGTGGATGTTATCTACCTGGGTCAAATTCCCGTTGCCATCGAAATGGGTCATGGCTGTTCCAATGACCGCCTCGATCGCTGCACCCGGCGTTGGAGCCGACGGCCTGGTTCCCGTCAAAGTGAATCCATAGTCGCCATTCAGTGAGGCGTTCGTACAGGTTGTCCGGGGAGCATCTTGCGCCCACGCGGCAGTTGCCGCCAAAAGCAGAATCATCATCGCTGTCTTCATTGTGGAACCTCCTACATGCAGAGTGTTCGCTTTCATCAATTCCGCCAATAGACCGGGTCCGCAGAAGCTCTGGAGATTTCCTGTAGGATTATGTCGTTGATTCCGAGGTGTTTCTTTACTTCTCCCATAGTAGAATTGGCCTGTTGTGGTATTGAAATTCGACCGCTACGAGCTCGATCCGGCTGCCTACGAGTTGCGCAGGCGCGGAAGGCCGGTCCGGCTGGAGCGGTTGCCTATGGAGTTGTTGCTGCTGCTTGTGGAGCGGCGCGGCACTCTGGTCACCCGGGAAGAGATCGCCGCGCAGCTCTGGGGCCCGAACCTTTTCCACGACCTTGACAACGGAATACACACGGCGATTCGAAAGGTTCGTCAGGCCCTCAATGACTCCTCTGAACGCCAGGCGTTTGTTCAGACTGTTTCCGGCAAAGGCTACCGCTTCGTGGCTCCGGTCTCGATCGTGTCCGACCGGCAGCCCTCATCCGCAAACCAGAGCGCCGCGGTCGCAGTCCTGCCATTCGAGAATCTCACTGGGGATGCGAGTCAGGATTATTTGAGTGATGGTCTGACGGAAGAGACCATCGCCGCTCTTGGCAACCTGGCCCCCGAACGCTTGACCGTCATCGCGCGGACGTCGGTGATGCGCTACAAACGCACCACGAAAACAGTCGGAGAAATCGCAAGTGAACTCGGAGTCGACTATCTCCTCGAGGGCACATTCCGCCGGGATGAAAGGGCGGTTCGCATTACATCAAGACTGGTCCGCGCCCGCGATCAGGCGCAGGTGTGGAGCGGGAACTATGATCGCGACTGGCGATCTGTGCTGCAACTTCAGGAAGAACTTGGAAAAGCCATTGCGCAGCACGTAGAGTTCAGATTCACGGCAGAACGCGCCAACTCTCATGCCCGCCAAACAACCGCCGATCCTGATGCTTATGATCTGTACCTTCGCGGAAAACATTACTGGAATCAGATCCGGCCAACCTCTCTTCGCCGCGCCATCGAGTGCTTCGAGGCTGCGGTTTCAAAAGATCCTTCGTTTGCGCTCGCATGGTCGGGGCTGGCAGACACTTACGCGGTGTTGCCCGTCACCAGCGACGGTGATCCTGCCGAATACTGGTCCAAGGCCCGGCATGCGGCCGACGAAGCGATGCGGCTGCAGGGAGAGCTAGCCGAACCCTGCGCATCTTCAGGTGCCGTTAGCTTCTGGCTCGATTGGGACTGGAGCCGCGCTGAGCAGGAACTGAGAGGCGCGGTCTTGCTCAATCCGAGTTGTGTGTCGGGATATCGTTATCTGGCGCACGTTCTGTCCAACCTTGGACGACATAGTGAAGCGCTTGCGGTTATGGCAAATGCATGCCGAGTTGATCCGCTGTCACCTGCCTTGCATGCCGTTTCAGGACAATTGTTTTTTCAGGCGAGGCGGTTCGAAGAGGCAGAAGACCGGGCGCGGCACTCACTCGCACTCAACACCGATTTCTGGCTTGCGCACCTCATCCTCGGCAAAGTCTACGAGCAGACGCATCGAGCCGCAGCGGCGCTGACCGAATTCGATACTGCTTTTCGCCTTTCCGAAGGCAACACCGAGGCGCTGTCGCTCAAGGGCTATACGATGGCGCAAATGGGCCGGCGCACTGAGGCGGAGCAGGTGATGCGAACGTTGATCGAAACCGCCCGCACGCGATTTGTGCCGCCGTACAACATCGCGTTGGTCTGTGCCGGGCTGGGCGATTCGGGTGCCGCGTTTGAGTGGCTGGAAAAGGCTCGGCTTATTCGCGACGTTCACATCGTATTCCTCACCGTCGAACCAAAGTGGGACACATTTCGTCGCCAGCCTTCATTTCAATCGCTGATGCAACGCTGTGGTCTCCCCGAGTTCGAGCACAGCACCCATCTGCAATCGCGGTCTCCGAAAAGCCGCACTTCAAAAACTGTTCAGCGTTGACCTGTTTCCCCTCAAATGTCACGGATTGGAGAATCAGAAGCTCGAGCTCTGCGTCCGCAACCCTCGCTCCAGCACGAACAAGCTGAAGGCTGAGGGCTAACGGCTGCTTTCGAAAAGCTGACGGCTGAGGGCTGACGGCCGCACTTACCCCCGCACCGACACCCCTGCGAACGACAGCACCGCGAGCCCGCGAACCGGCTGGCCGTAGAATTTGGCCGGCTCAAAGCTGCTGAAGAGCAGCAGATTTTCCACCTGCTCGCGCGTGGTGGCATCGGTGGGGCCAGAGACAATGCGATAGTCGTACACCTCGCCCTTGTCGTTCACATAGGCTTCCACCACCACGGAGCTCGAGATCGCACTGGCGCCGTTTTTGCCCTGTGCATCGGAGAATCCGAGCAAACGCGGCGCGGTGGCGTCGCCCAGCGGCTCGTCGGGCGTGGCCTGCGCCGCCTCGGGCCGCGCAAACACCGTGGCCAGCACGGCGATGGTTCCAAGCAGCACAACCGCGCTGGCAAATCCGGCGCTCGCCTGCAAGATGAGCGGGCCAACTGTGTTCTTCCATGCCAGGCCCCACGCGGCAAAGATGCTGCGCCGCGATCGTGCGCGCTCCTGGCTCACGGCTACGCGAATCCGCAAAGGCAAATCCTCGGGCTCAGGCACCGGGCCCAAGCGCGCCAGCGAAGCCTGCATGGCGCCCAGCGACTCTGACTCGCGCGCGCATTCGTCGCACGCTGCAAGGTGGGCGTCGATGTCTTGCATCTCGCGCCCGCTCAGCCTGCCGTCGATATACTCCGTCAACCGGAGATGAACGTCATCGCAACCGTTCATCGCGCCTCCTCTGCCAGGGGCATTCTTTGGTTCACCATGCTTTGGGCGTCCGGCTGTGCCGTGGTCAGGAGCGACTTCAGGCAAGCTCGCCCTCTTACCAGCCGCGACTTCACCGTTCCGAGATTCACGCCCTGTATTGCCGCCACTTCCTCGTAAACGAAACCTTCAATGTCGCGCAGGATTAGCGTCGTCCTGAACGGCTCCGGCACCTGCCGCAACGCGTGCTCCATGCGCGCCCGATTTTCCTCATGCAGCGCGATCTCGTAGGGTGACTCCGCGGGATCAACCAGCATGTCTTTCAGCTGCACCGGCTTCCCGCCGTTGCCCTGATTCAATTCCTGCTCAATCGCGATCTCCTGCTGCTGATGCCTGATCCACCAGCGACGCCGATTCGATGCCTCGCGCAGCGCGATCCGATAAATCCACGTCCGCAACGACGACTCGCCATGAAAGCCCTGAATTCCGCGAAACACTTTCACGAAGACTTCCTGCGTAAGATCGGCGGCGTCGGCGCTGTTGCGCACTGTGCGCGCCAGCAGCGAGTAGATGGGCTGGTGATAGCGCGTGATCAGCCAGGCAAACGCCTCCTCAGAGCCGGCCTGCAACTCTTCAACGAGGGCCGCCTCTTCCGTAGGGAGCGTTAACGCCCCGGCTAGGTTCGCACTGGCTAGATTGCCCATGGTCAGGTCCGCCTGCAATTCGTTCCCTCCCACGTTACCGCATGCGAGCCAATTTCTGCACGCACGGGCATCACACCTTCATAATCAGCGGCCGCTCCCCGGCCTGCCTTGCTTTACGCGCTGCCTCGAGCGTACCGCATTCTGACCCTACTTCTTAGACACCGAATCCCTTCCAACTGTTCCCGGATAATTCTAAGGCCGGTTTTCAGCGGATAAACAACTTGTTGACTAATTCAATAGAACCGGGCCCCGCAGCGTCTGGATGTCATTACGGCCGCTACTGAAAACCGGGCGGAAAGGCACCCAGCTCAAATCGTGAATACAATTCTGCGGCCTTTCTCGATTCGGTTCCAAGCCCCTTCGACATCTGCAAGAGGAACCTGCTCAACAGCAATCTTCAAGGCCCCGCTCGGGGCCGAGGCAAACAGATTGGGAATGGCTGCCAGGATCAACTCGATCCGCGCCGCGCCAAATCCGCTGCCCACCATCGTCAGATCGATGGCGCGCAGCACCGCTCCATCCCCTGCCACGGGATCGGGAAACGTCTGGTACTTTGGTGCCTGACCAGCGACGTTCACAACGGCCGCTTGCATCGGCTTAC